>SWCD01005525.1_pt1 | contig 11148 bp, 10 predicted proteins | sample 4693011 | NCBI WGS metagenome assembly SWCD01 (sample SAMN10267278, study PRJNA491770) | bioreactor metagenome | isolation source: DHS bioreactor inoculated with marine | place: Japan: Omine Ridge, Nankai Trough | reverse complement strand
TGATAGTTGTCGTCAACAGTGGCAACCAGTGAGATTTTAAAGAAAAACTGCTCAGGATTTTTCATATCCAGGGCTTTACTGAGAATCCTGGCGATGGATATCTGTTCCGGGCCTATTTTTAGCTTCTGGGAGGCGGCCTTGAGATAGGCATCCGTTCCATCTTGCTCAATTGGGATGGATAAAGTGTTAATTATAAGATCCAAAAAAGCACTCCTGCCGCTCTTTTTTCAGGAGATCGGCAATGGTGGTGGCGGCCAGGTAAAGCGATAGATTAGTGATACTGTTCAGCCTGGATACCATCAATTACTGTCTGGCGCTGGTCAAGGGCCTGTATTTCTAATTTCTCCAGCTTATCGATGGTATATGCCTTTCCGGCCGATAGGTCAAGATGGTGGACATCAATCTTGATTTCTGTGTTACGGATGCATTTAAAGGCGTCGAATGCTTTGCTGTTAAGATCGATATGTTCTTTAGTCATGATGGCAAAGTCGTTTCCGTAGGCCCTGAAAACCAGGGCATCAGGAAAACGGCCCTGCAACTCGGCAGCACACTCCTTAAAGAGAAGATTTCCTTTGGCCCACCCATGATGCTTGTTGTACTCCGGCACATTGAGCAGGTGTAAGATGTGCAGACATGTATATTGGTTCAGGTCCAAGTTGTTGAGAATAATCTTCAGGTAGTCCTCATTGTAAAGACCTGTCAGCTTGTCGTTAAAAAAGTAGGAGAACCTTTTTTTCTCCAGATTACTTATGGGAAGCTGGTTAATGGCGCTGGATATCTCGACGTCGGCTAACACCTTGACCGCAGCCTTGACTACTTCTGGATGAAATTGACTGCCGCTGAATTCCTGGAGTTCCAGCAAGGCCTCAGAGAGCTCTTTTCTGGCCTTGTAGATGCGATTTGTGGTCATGGCATCAAAGGCATCTCCAACCGCCATAATTCGCGACAGGAGGGGAATTTCGTCGCCCTTTAAGCCGTCTGGGTAGCCCTTGCCGTCGTGTCTTTCATGATGGTGGTGGATGATCACGGCCAATTCCTGGTACATCTCTATCTGTGAGAGCATCTCATAGCCGGCAAAGGCATGGAGTTTGATCAGGTCATAATCCAAGCTTGTTAGTTTGCCGGGTTTAAGTAGAACGGAATCAGGCGTGGCAATCTTACCGATGTCATGAAGGATGGCAGCCTTGTAGAGTTTTTTTATCTGGCTAAATTCAAGACCCATTTCCCGGCCAATCAACTGGCAGTACTGAGCAACGCGTTGAGTGTGGCCGGCAGTATAGGTGTCCCGTTGTTCGATCATGTCGACAAAGGAGAAAATCGTTTCTTCGTAATTTGCTGTCCGCTCGGCAGTGAGCTTAAGAACAGCGCCCCTTTGTCTGAACGAATCAATGGCAAAACCGATATCGCCGGCCAGTTCATCCAGCATATCTTTTTCTTCGGGCTCAAAACCTTCCTTACGCCAGGTATAGATGTTCAGGGTCCCAAGGGGGATAGCCGAGTGGTGAGCCCGCAGAGGAAGGCTGATCACGGAATGAAACCCTGCCATTGCCTCCGGGTTGCGCCACGGTGTCGTATCCGGGGTTTTCTGGTTGATTTCGCGGATCACCATTTTATTGTCCCTGATGCATTGGGCCGAGGTGCTTTGGTAAAAGGGACCGTCAGCATCGTGGACATCATAGGGCGGGTCAGCTAGAGGTTTGCCGGTAATGTCTGATGTTTGCACGGTGTGGATTTTGCCATTTTCAAGGAGGCCGATCCAGCTGAAACCATATTGACCGTGCTGTCCGAATCGTCTGCAGGCGCTTTCCAACAGACTGTCGATGTTTGGTGAGGTGATAAGCAGCTTGTTGATGTGGGCAACCGTATCCAGGATTTCACGAAGATAGCGCTCCTGGTCAAGCAGGGTGCCGATCTTGTTGGTGCGCTGGGCCACCATGGTCTCAAGAGTACGGTTGAAATGTTCGACCTTGGCCTTGTCGCGCTTGACCTTTTCTGTCAACAGCCCCACCGGCACAGTGATAAAGAAGAAAAAGGAGATTCTCAGGGCAAAATCGGTCCACTCGATCTGAGTAAGCATGGGGAAAATGCTGACGCCGTAACTCAGGGCAGAGAAAAGTGCCACCGCCAGACCAAAACCCAGTCCGAAGTATACTGTATGCAGGCAGATGAGAAGGTAATAGCCAAGAAAAAAGCTGTTTTCAAAATTAGTTTCCGCTCGAACCAGGTAGGACAAAAAGATCATGTCGAGAAAAAGGGAGGTTAGATACACCTTTTTCATCAGGCTTGGTCGGCAAAAAATAACGAGGTAGCAAAGGGCACTGTAAATGGAAAAAGAGACAAGGGCTGTAACCAGAACGGTCTGTTCCCTTGGGGAGAGCGGGGCAATTAAAAGCCAGGCAATGCCGCCGATAAGGCTGAAAACCCGTAACAGCAGAAAGGTAAGGTCTACCTCGCTGGAGGAGGCAATAACCTTTCTAAACTGTTTCTGCAAAAAAACCATAATGAGTTCAAGGTGTTACCCGACATGCTCCACCGAACAGCAAAGGCAAAACCCAATTATCGGTTGATGAGAAGAACGTTTAGCTCCTCAGCGGATACTACCCTTTTGCTCTTAGACGCGTCAATAACTATGCGAGTACACATGTCGACTTAGTGTTAGCATAGCGTTAACTTGCGATTGATCTGTTTTCGCCACAATAATTATATATATGCACGATTGCGGTCTATTCGTCTTGCAAGCTCGCTGGAGTACTTATGCCCCAATGTGCTTTTGTGGGTCAATGCCCATTCTGACAATTTTGTGCTACCCGTAGGTGGTGTATCAACACATAATAAATCGGCCATCAACCCTTTGATTTCTTCCTTGGTAACAATCACGTCTTTTACAAATTTACCCAGTATGGAGCTAACCATGTACCCAATTTTCGGTGTAACGCTGATTATTGGTTTGCTTACTCCAATAATGTCGCCAATCTTTTCTACCAAAGCCCTGTATGAATAGGTTTCTGGGCCAACGGCATTAATGATAGCGTTGTTACGTTTTTTCCCTTCTTCAATTGCTAGTCTGGCAAAATCTTGGACATAAATTGGTTGAATTCTGTAACTGCCATATCCAAAAATCGGAAATAGAGGCATTTTGCGAAGAAGCCAGGCGATATTGTTGATCAGGATATCTTCATGGCCAAAAATCACAGCAGGCCTCAAAATTGAATAAGACATTCCTGATTTAATTAAGGCATTTTCAAGAACCGCTTTACCGTTAAAATACTCCAGGTCTGATTGTGGTGATGGATTGGTAATGCTTGTGTGGACAACTCTCTTGACTCCTGCCTCCTTGGCCGCAGCAAAGAGCTTTAAGGTGTTTTCCACAGCGCTTTGGTGATTAAAGTTTTTATGATTAAACCTGACCCAGTAGGTGTTGTAGAGTGTTGAAACATTTTGGAGCGAGTTAACCATTTTTTCATGGTTGTCAAAGTTGAATTTGACAGCCTTCAACTTGTCACCAAAGGTGTTTTTACGAGTTGGGGAGTTTGTTATGGTTGCGACAGGAACTCCTTCCTCGAGTAATAGCTTTGCTATATATTTTCCTGTAAAGCCATATGCGCCAGTAACCATGTGGGTGCTTTTGTTATCCATGATGACTCCTCCTTATGAAGAAATTTAGCTTTTGGCTGACAATATTTTTTTGAGCATACTGCTTTTGATATCATCAACAGCAAGTAGCACTGCCACCAAATTGTCCAAACTATCAAAAAATTGCTTTAAGGCGGTCATTCGCTCTTTGTAAAAAGCAGCCGTGTTGGCATCTTCGATAGTTTTTTGATTCTCATCTAATATCTGCAGGCTTTCACCAACTGACATGATTGCATGGTTGAATTCGTTTTTTTCTCTTTCTCGCAGGATTCGTTTCACAATTTTCCAGAAATCGGTTTCCGCTATGTAGTAGTCTTTGCGGTCACCGACGACTAACTTTCTGTGTACTATGCCTAGGCGCTCTAGGTTTCTGATGTTGGTGCTAACAGCCCCTTTGCTGACCCCGACCTGCACTACGAGTTCATCTAGGGTGACGGGTTCCGTGGAAAGGTATACCGCACCAAAAATTGCGCCCATTGCTTTTGGGAATCCCCAGAAATGCGTTATGCGGCTGACGCCTTGGATAAAATGTTCTCTTGATTCTTTAACGGCAGCATCCATTTGAGCACCTTGGTTGATATTGAACGTTTAGTTTGAACTAAACATAATATATGGCCTGTGGGCTTAAGAGTCAAGTAAAGAGTGCTATTTCAACCTTCCTGAGATGAGAGGCAACCTCAACATGTTGAAATAATGAACAATAAAAGGATGTGTATGTTGATGCTTAGCGGTCTTTGGGAGTGATTATGTCGATGCGTTTATCGAGTGCTTCGATATAAACCACCTGTTCCTGGACAACCCATTTCCCCATACTTTTATAGGCAAAAACATAATTTTCAGCCTCTCCCAGGGGGCCGGTGAGGGAGTATTGCAGAGATGCCTGACCATCTGGGCCGCTGATTGAAATATTGCCAGTGACAAAGAATCCCGACTTAATGGGAGTGCCAAGAAGCTCCTGGACTTCTGGGTGGTTGCGGGCATTGGCCAGAGACATTTTATAGGCATCATTGCCTTTCATCATCCCGAAAATTGGGAAGAGGATAGCCGGGATAAGGAGAAGCCAGAACAGCCAAAAGGCGAGCCCGCAGAGTGCCCATGTCTTCTGAGTTTTCTTGAAGTGATCAACATCGCGCCAAGTTCGTTTCTGCCAGGCCCATTTATTGCCTTTAGCTCCTAAAACAAAGGGCATTATGAAGCCAAAAAACGGCACGAACGTCAGCAGCGCAATAAAAACACTATTGCCGATTCCCCATATCCAGCTGAGCAAAAAAGCACCCCAGTTCCATTTTCTTAACTCAGGGGGGAGGATGGATTCTTTGCCGAGGCCTGAGGTATACTTTTGCTCATCCGTCATTTTTTTCTCCATTAAGCTTTGCCACTACCTGGCGGGCGATACGCTCACTATAGCTGTTGATCTTCCAATGGCCGGGGCTCCAGCCTTTCATGAAACGGTGAAAGTCGGCCCAAGCCACCGGAAAGAGAGACCGCCAGTCGTGCTCAATTGCAGACCTGTCCAAGTTTGGCTGATGTATTGTTAATGCCTCTTTGAGTTTGAAAAAGTAGAAGTCTAGGAGTTCGGCCTCATAACGTTCGCAGTCGTCTTCATAGAGGCAACTGCCGATGAAATAGGCGACATCCTTCATGCCGCAGCCACCACCGACGTACTGAAAATCCACCGCTGCCACCTGCTTTCCATCCTCGGAGAAGCAAAAATTAGCAAGTTTGGCATCGCCATGGACAAAGGTTTGGTAGGGGCTGGAGCGTAATTGTTTATCAATTAATCCAGCAGCCTGTTTGAGGGGGATATCGTCGAGGGCCTCAAGCTCATCCGGGCGGGTGTCAAGATGCCAATAGGTTCCCACCGGCCAGAGGCCGCTTGGTTCTTTGCCCAGAAAAGTAGCGTGGAAATTGGCCAGCCATTTCAGGCAGACCTGCATCTCGGCTAAAGACACAGTACCTTTGCGCACCGGGAAACCGCTGGCATCCAGGTCTTCAAATACCATCAGGAATTCATGGTCAGATGATTCAAGGGCAAGACACTCAGCGATGCGGCAGTTTTGGCCGCAGAGTTTGGCCCAGTCGCGATACCAAGAGGTTTCTACCTGGTAGGAGCGGATTTTTCGTTTATGGGAAAGGTCGGTGTTCCAGCCGCGCGGGTGGCTGCCTTGATCAGGCAATTTAACATGTTTGACCACCACACTGTGGCGCTCACAGTCCTTGAGACCGTAGCGCATGATCATGCCGTAACCGCTCCACAGGGACTGGATGTCTTCAAGTTTGTAGATCGACGAGGCGCCAGTTGCTTGGCTGGTAATGTCTAGGAATTGTTGGTTCATTCTGGGTGAGCTATCTAGAGCTATTTTTTTAGGTGTGATGCTTTAGAGTTTATAGCAAAATTGTTTTGGATGCTTTGGTTTTGAGGGAAAAAATGATCGGTACGGCGATAATTTACGCAGAACAAGATTACAGCAATCTCCAAACTCTAAAGCCCCCTAACCATCTTTACCCTTGACTTCTCCCCTCCCAAAGAGCCTACTGAACAAACGAGCTTTTTCCCGCCAACCCACTCAGCAAAAGCTGAAAAAAGCTAAGGAGGTCGACTCATGGCAAATGTAATCCGCATTCATCCGCTTGAGGTGGAAGAGAAACTGGAGACTGGTGAAGCATTACTCGTGTGCGCCTATCAAGATGATCAGAAATTTCGCAATAATCATCTTGAAGGGGCAATATCCTATGCTGATTTTCAGGGAAAACTGAATGGCCTCAGCAAGGAGCAAGCGATAGTCTTTTACTGCGCCTGACCCGAGGAGGCCAGTGCCGCCAGTTTGGCGGAGAAATTCATTCAAGATGGGTACAGTAACGTCAAGGCCTTAGGCGGCGGAGTCTCCGCCTGGAAAGAAGCTGGTTTGAAGGTTATCAGCTAAAGGGTCTGCGCTAATCAGGTATTTTTGTGAACAAAACTCTCTCTGTACTTTTCATAGTCCTGTTGTTGCCCTGGTTGTGTGGGGCGGAACCGCTTCACCTCATGCATGGCTTTTCTTATGACGGCCAAGAAGATGTGCGGGGTTGGTGGATGAGTGAAAAGCTGGATGGGGTGAGGGCCTATTGGGATGGTAAACAGCTGCTTTCACGTAACGGCCATGTCTTTCATGCTCCTGACTATTTTTTGGTTAATCTGCCGGATTTTCCCATTGAGGGCGAGCTGTGGGCCGGGCGCCGAAGATTTCAAAAAACCGTTTCAGTGGTGAAAAAGCAGGCACCCCATGACGGCTGGAAGCAGATCAAGTTTGCCCTGTTCGACGCCCCCACCATTGACGGCGGATTTGAACAAAGAATCGCTGTCATGCAGCAATGGTTTGCAGCCCATCCCTCCAGCTTCGCCTTTGTCATCGAACAACGACGCGTGGCAAATCATGCATCCCTGGAACAGGAGTTGGCACGAATTGAAAAACTGGGCGGTGAAGGCCTCATGCTTCGTAGGCCCGGATCCCTCTATGTCGGCAAACGTAACAACAATGTGCTCAAGGTTAAAAGCTTCAGCGATATGGAAGCTGTGGTAGTGGGTCACACTGAGGGCAAGGGTAAATACCAAGGCATGCTGGGGGCTTTAGTGGTGGAGTTTCCGGACGGCCTTCGTTTTAAGGTTGGCAGCGGCTTCAGTGACCAGCAGCGCCGTAAGCCGCCTCGGATCGGCCAGACTATCACTTTCAAATACCAAGATTTTCTTGAGTCTGGCAAACCGCGTTTTCCAGTTTTCTTAAGGGTAAGGGAAAATTTATGACCCCTGCTGCTTACTCTTTACAAAACAGAACTCTCTCCTCCCTTTTTGTAATATTTTCTACAATTTTCTCTGTTAGAGTAACACAACACTGCCTAGTCATTTCCATCCTATCCATTTGAATAAACGTACATAATTACAAAACAATAGGCCTCTGGCATAGCCATTGCTTTTCTGTTTTCAGCTTAACTCGTGAAAACAAAGGAGAACAACATGAAAATAGCTTGTGCATCAACAAATGGTATTGCCGTGGACGAGCATTTTGGCACTGCCTCGGAGTTTTATATTTTCGAGCTGGATGGCGGCAACTTGACCCGCCAGGGTAAGGTGGTTGTTGAGCCCTATTCGAGCGGCGATCAGAAGGACCATCCCTTTGCCCAAACCGCCTTTGAGCGGGTGAGCTCGGCTCTGGAGGGCTGCGAACGGGTGTATGTGCAGAAGATCGGTGCTACCCCGGCCAAAGAGCTGGCCAAGATAGGCATTGAACCAGTTGTCTATGAGGGTGCCATTGATGCTATCTCTTAGTTAACTGTCATTCCCGCCTGCGCGGGAATGACAGGGAAGTTAGAAGTATACCCTTACTTGTCAAAAAGGGAGAGATATTCCCCATATCCCTCTTCCGCCAACTTTTCCTTGGGCACAAACCGTAGCGATGCTGAGTTTATGCAGTAGCGCAGGCCGGTGGGCTCAGGGCCGTCTTCAAAAACATGGCCCAGGTGGCTATCGCCCTTAATGCCACGCACTTCTGTACGTACTGACCAGAGGCTGCGGTCTTCCACCTCTTTTATTGCTTCTTCCTTAAGAGGCTTGGTGAAGCTGGGCCAGCCGGTTCCCGACTTATACTTATCGGTTGAGCTAAAGAGTGGATCACCGGATACGATATCCACATAAATCCCTTCGGCCTTATTGTCCCAATATTCATTGTTAAAAGGCGGCTCTGTACCGTTTTTCCGTACAACCTTGTATTGCAGGGGAGTAAGTCTCTTTTTAAGATCCGCATCACTGGTGCCTGAGTTGATCTTTTTTTCCCAGATAGGCTTGAGGAACTGGTCTCGCCCGGAGTTGTAGCGATAGAATTTATAGCGGATGGGGTTTTCCTTATAATAGTCCTGATGATAGTCCTCAGCTGGGTAGAAGGTCTGCGCTTCCAGGATTGGGGTGACTATCTTCTTATCAAAGCGGCCACTCTTATCTAGTGCTTCAAGGGATTCCTGGGCCTGCTTACGTTGCTCTTCAGAGTGGTAGAAGATCGCTGTTGCGTACTGGCCGCCCCTGTCCACAAACTGGCCGCCGGCATCGGTGGGATTAACCTGGCGCCAGAAGACATCGAGAAGCTTTTTATAGCTGACCTTTGCTGGGTCATACTCAATCTGCACCACTTCAAGGTGGCCACTGCGTCCGCTTGATACCTCGGCATAGGTTGGGTTCTCTGTTTTACCGCCGCTATAGCCGCTGATCACCGCCTTAACTCCGTCAAGTTTTTCAAAGGGTGCTTCCATGCACCAGAAGCAGCCGCCGGCAAAGGTGGCCTTTTCCAAACGCTTGCCCGCCAGCGACGGGATGGGTAAGGCTATAAGAAAGAGCAGGGAGTAGCAAAAGTTTTTTGCAAGTCGTGTCATGGCAGTTAACCTCTTAATATTTAAAGGATTTGTAACTTTTTTTGAGTGAAAAGCATTTTTTAACATAATCTTAACATTTGCCTGTCATAGTTGGTCGTTCCTATGAGTGAGGACTGGTTGCTTGCCTTAATGTTCCGGACAGAAAGCATGTCACATGGAACCGTAATGTTTTTTTAACATTTTTATAACATGGGCCTGGCACTATCACCCCCGTAACAAAGTTTACGGGCCTGGTAGAGCCCGTCACAGGCATTTTGCCCGTCATAAAAAACAGGAGAAACACCCATGAAGTCATTTATTCGTCCACTTGCCTATGCAGCTCTTTTTTGCTCGGCTGCACTTGCTTCCGCTCCGTCTTCCCAGGCCGGCATCGAGGTCGACCCTAAAATAAAAATGTACGAGAAAACCGGCGGAGTTTCCGGCAACCTCGATTCCATCGGTTCCGATACCCTTAATAACCTGATGACCTATTGGGCAGAAACATTCCGAAAAAAATATCCCAACGTCAGAATTCAGATTGAAGGCAAGGGTTCTTCCACTGCCCCTCCTGCTCTCATCGCAGGTACAGCGCAGCTTGGCCCCATGTCTCGTAAGATGAAAAATGTTGAGGAAGATAAGTTCGAAAAGAAGTACGGCTTCAAGCCCACCAAGATCGGTGTGGCCCTCGACTCTCTTGCCGTCTATGTAAATAAGGACAACCCGGTTGACACCATGTCGTTGCCGCAGGTTGATGCTATCTTTTCCAAGACCCGTAAAGGCGGCATGAAAGATATCTCCACCTGGGGTCAGCTTGGCCTCAGTGGAAAGTGGCAGCAGTCGCCAATCAGTATATATGGTCGTAACTCTGCTTCCGGCACCTATGGTTATTTCAAGAAGAAGGCCTTGTTCAAGGGTGACTTTAAGGACACCGTTAAAGAACAGCCAGGTTCCGCCTCTGTTGTTATGGGCGTTACTGAAGATACTGCTGGCATTGGTTATTCCGGTATAGGCTATCGTACCTCTGGTGTTAAGCCTCTTGCCTTGTCCAAAAAAGATGGTGGCAAGCATTATTTACCTAATTACGATAACGTCTTAAGCGGTAAATACCCTTTGGCCCGTACTCTTTACGTGTATGTTGTTAAAGAGCCTAATAAGCCTTTGCCGACACTTACCAAAGAGTTCTTGAAGTTCGTCCTTTCCAAGGAAGGTCAAGAGATCGTTGTTAAGGATGGTTACCTGCCGCTGCCATCTAAAATTGTTGAGAAGCAGTTGGCAATTTTAGAGTAGAAAAAAGTAGTTTTTTATATATCTAGAAAAGGAGGGCTTCAGTGCTGACGCCTTCCTTTTCTTTATTTTTTTAAGATTACCCACGACTTTTTCTGGAGTGTTTTTCGCAGATGGATGCCCGCTTAATCCGCAGAAATAAACGCCTTGACGCTTTGGCAAGCCAGGTTATTACCGTCGGCGGTATTGCTGTAATTTTCAGCGTTATTGCCATTCTCTTTTTAATTTTTAAAGTGACGGTACCTCTTTTTAAACCTGCTTCTGTGGAGCTACTTCATAGCCTTTCCATTAAAGACAGGCCAGAAAACGTCATGGCAATCGGCCTTGATGATTATCAAGAAAATATCTACACCATAAACTCACAGGGCGAGCTTTATTTTCATTCCCTGATAGAGGGTAAAGAAGGGCTGGCTGTAGACCTATCCTCTGGTTCTTCCAAAGATATCAAACATTTGGATACTGCTGGGCCTGGTCGCTACTCCCTACTATGGGAAGATAATAGCCTGTCACTGGTTGCCATCGCCTTTACTCCACGTTTCGACCAAAATGGTAAACGTACCATTGAACCTTCAGCGAAAATTATTGATGAGCTACCAGCCCCCCAATACCCTTCCGCTGTTACCAGAAGTCTTTGCCGTCAGGATGAAGAAGAAGGGGTTCTGGTGCGTGTAAACCTCCATGATGACAACAGTTTTTCCATTTGGAAACGGAGGGTAAGTGAGGACCTTTTTGGTGACGAGACAGTTGAAGAGGACTCCAGTACCATTCAGCCTTTTTTTGAAAAGATAACAGCTTTTGCTGTCGCCATTGATGGCAGAACTCTTTTTGCCGGTACCGAAGGTGGTACCATTTTGC
>SWCD01007974.1_pt1 | contig 11154 bp, 6 predicted proteins | sample 4693011 | NCBI WGS metagenome assembly SWCD01 (sample SAMN10267278, study PRJNA491770) | bioreactor metagenome | isolation source: DHS bioreactor inoculated with marine | place: Japan: Omine Ridge, Nankai Trough | reverse complement strand
CCGCGACTGGAACCAGAAATCACATTTGAGATCCGATTTACCCAAGGCCTCCAGAAAAGATTCGTTGCGAGCCCTGGTTTGATTAAAAGAATTTTCGTTAAAAACAAAGAGGGATTTGCCGTATTTTTTATTAAGCATCTCCATCTCTTTAACCACCACTGGGCCGCTGCGGCCACGCCAATTAGCCTGCCAAAGCTGAGATTCGGAGCAATAGGAACAATGGTCACCGCAGCCGCGGCTGGTGGAAATGCCCACTGCCCGTTTTCCCATGCCGTGCAGGTAATAGGTCGGGTTCTCCAGATCCATCAGGTGGTAGCCGGGCATGGGTAATGTGTCGAGATCCTCAATAAGGGCCCGGGGACTGTTGCAGACGATTTCGCCATCTTTTTTATAGGCTACCCCGGCAACGGAGCAATCTCCTTTACAGGGAAGTGCTTCAAGAAGTTCAACGAATGTCCTTTCACCCTCACCCATGATGATGAAATCCACCTCTGGGGCCTGGCTGAACATCACCTCGTAATTAAGGGTAAAATGACCGCCACCACCAATGATGGTAGCCTCAGGCAGAGTACGGCGTACCAGGCGGGCGGCATGGATGGCATCTTTATGAAAGGTGGCAGCCTGGCTGGTGATACCCACCACATCATAATTACCCTGGCGCAGTCGATTTTCAAGATCGGTCCAGGGCTTTTTGAGGGTGGTGGAGTCGATAACTTCAATGTCGTAGCCCTCACGTTCCATATAAGCACCCAAGGCCATGAGGCCGGGAGAGGGCATCCACATCCGGAGAGCAGCAAAAATCTGATGGGGAGGATCAAGAAGTAGTATCTTCACAGCGAAATCGACTCCAATAGTCAAAGAAATGATAAAATTGATCAGGATGGCGGCGGATATTTTTTTCAAATACTGCAGCTAATTCCTGCGTTTTTTCAGCGATTAACTCATCGTTACCTATACCTGCTACCCGATTGACCTTCAGAGGTTTTTCCATCCAGGCACGGTAACAGCCATCAGGCCTGCGGATGATAAAGACCGGGATTATCGGTGCGCCGGTGGCCTGGGCCAAGGCCATAACGCCAGAGGGAAAAAACCCCTTTTTACCAAAAAAAGTAACCGCTGACTTTTTACCGCCTTCAAAGCGGTCACCAAGCATGGCAATGACTTTATTGTCCTTAAGAAGCCGGGCCATTTTGATGATGGTTCCGTTATCCTCTGGATCAATATGGATGGTTTTAATGCCAAGGCTGCCCCGGACTGTGTCGCGGTATTCCTGAACCTCTTCTTCCTGGTCTTTCAGGGTGAGGGTATAGATCGGACAACCGCGCAGGGCAAAGGTGACGCCACCTAACTCCCAATTACCGAGATGGGGTGTGATTAAAATGGCGCCATTACCTTGGGCCAGAGCACCTTCTATATATTCAATGCCAATCTCTTCGGCAACAGTGTCTTGATAGTTTTCCTTTGTGAGCCGGTGAATAAGGACATAATCACGCAAATACCAGCCATAGTTAGCAAAGAGACGACGTACGGTTTTTTTTACGTCAGGATGGCTTTCGGGTAACCCAAGGATGCTAGCAGTATTGGCAAGCAAAGGTCTGCGCATTTGCCCCCAAAAGAGGTAAAAAAAGTAACTCACCACATGATTTTGGATACGTTGCCACCAGACAGGTACAAATCGGGCATAGAAATAGGTGAGAAAAAGGTAAAGTTTGCGGGGGATAAGCATTTGGGAGAAAAGAATATAAAATTAGTAAACTTAGAAGGCTAGGAAGCATTTTTCCGTCATTCCCGCGAAGGCGGGAATCCAGAGCAGCCTACAACTTCCCCTAGATTCCCGCCTTCGCGGGAATGACCCCACTTACTGATTTTTGAAAATAAGTCTGTGTGGCCTCTGTTGTTAGTTTTTGTTGCTAATAATATTCGCGGCAAAACAACCAGATAGGGCACTGCCGACTATGCCGTGGGCAGGGCGGTTATAATGCCCAATCCATAACAGGTTGTCAAGCTTAGTGGCAAGGGGCGGACGGCCAGGACCAACCTGGCCTAAAGCCGAGTCAAAACCGTACATTGCCCCTTCTTCATTGCCTGTTCTGTCAATAAGCACTTGGGGGGTGGCTTTCACCGTAAAGAGGTTTGTGGAGTCAATATCCAGGGTTGTTTTTTCTTTTATAATTTCAAATATATCTTTCTGCAGCTTATCGATATTTTCCGGGTTATCAAATTCCTTGGCAAATACCGAAGCCTGGGGGGCATGAACAAGTATTTTCATAGCATGATGCCCTTGAGGTGCCAGGTCCGGGTCAAGAATGGATGGAGTGGTAATCACCAGATGCAGGCCGTTTTTATAAATTCCCCTGGCAATGGCCTGGGCTTCAAGTTCAGGATCGTCACTGGTATGCAGGGAAACGAAATAGGGCCAATTTTCTGGTAATGCCTCCTCTGGTAAGGCAACGTAGAAAAGCAGAGCTGACGGCGAAACCGTATAACGCTCCAGATCAAACACTTTGCCGTAGAGCTGGGCGTCACCTTGGAGCATTGCTTGGCCTTGAAAGGGGTTCATGGCGCCAATAAAGCAGTCAGCCTCATAGACAGTATCGTCTTTGGCAATCACGGCTTGGATTTTAGTATGTTCGTTTTTGAAAGCCTTGACCTCAGCATCGGTGTGAATGGTGCCGCCGTTGTCAGAAATGGCTTGGCGCAGCATATCGGTGAGATGTACCATTCCTCCCTTCGGGTAGAACACGCCGTCTTTTAAAACTTTGGCCCAGAGAACAGCCACAAAAATATAAGAAAGCTCACTGGGGGGTAAGGTGGTTGGTAAGGCAGACAGGGCATGAATGATATCATTATGTCCCTGAAAATAACGATCAAGAATAGTGCCGTGGGAGTGACGGGCACAACGAAAGAGGGTGGGGTAGAAAAAGGGCATCAGCACCTTTTTCCACATGGATGCTTTTTCAAAGGCCACAAATTGCTGGCCCAGTTTAGCGGTAAGTCTGCTGTAGGCTGCCAGCCCTTTTTTATGTTCTGGGAAGCGTTCGGCCAACGACTCAACATAGGCGGCTGGGTTACGATAATCCAGTTGGATTTCAAAGCCTGGATAGATATTCCGTATTGCCGGGATGGGCAAGAACTCAAGATCTTTATCGATGCCCAGCTCTGTAAAAATAGCATGAAATTCACTGCCAGCCTTACAAGCGGCCAGAAAGGCGCCGGTGGCATCAAAGTAAAAATCATCCCGTCGAAAACCGGTGACATAACCCCCCGTCTTTTCGCCTTTTTCAAGAAGGGTAACTTTGTGGCCCCGTTTACTGAGAAGCGCTGCCGCAGTAAGCCCGGCCATGCCGCCTCCTATAATAACAACAGAATTTTTAGGCACGGCGACCTCTCAGTTGAAGGATAGAAGAAAGGGTAATCACCGAATAGATAAAGCAGCTGGAAACACCGATGATGGTCAACATGCCCATGGAGGAAAGGACATGATACTGTGCTAAGGCCAGAGACCCGAATCCGAGGCAGGTTGTTAAAGTCGTCAGCAATATGGAGCGGCCCGTGGAGGTCAGGGTCTGGCCTATATCATTGGTTTCCCTGAAGCGATCCATGATATGGATACCGTCATCCAGACCGATGCCAATGAGAATGGGGATGATGATAAAATTAATCAGATTAATTGATATGCCCAGGTAACCCATAACCCCTGCAGTTGTAATAAGGGCAAGGGTGGTTGGCAGCAGGGCAAGGACGGTTTTTTGGAAACTGTGGAAAAAAGAAAGGAGGATCAGAACCACCAAGCAAGTTGCCAAAAGCACAGTCTTAAAAAGGCCAGTTTTAGCTGAATCCATTAAGCTACCCAGGGCACGATCAAGGCTGACCACCATGATGTCAGGGTTGGACTGTAACATTTTTTCTTCAAGAAGGGCGGCAGCCTCATCTGAAAGGACATTGACCCAAGTAACACCGTTGATACCTGTACTATCAACAAAGAAAAAGCGTTGATGGAGAGGAAGAAGCCTATCAAGAAAGGAGTTTTCCTCAGTGGAATTTGGCTTTAGAGCATCAAGAAAACCAGTCAAGTAGGGAAAGCTCTCAACCTTAAGACCATATTGGCCAAAAGCCTTATTGATCCTGTCGTACTTAAAATCTTCTAGCTTGAGCTGTCTGCCACCACTCATAGTGGTCAAAGAAGCCCAGCTTTTAATGGCAGTGGTGGGAAGCGAAGCGAGAATGCCGTCTATTTGGTGTGATTTTCCCCAGAATTTTTCCTCTGAGGGCGCCTGCCATGAAATAAGAAGGGGAATAATACCATTACTGAAATGGTCATGTATATCCTGCCTCACTTGCACTGCCTCCAGACCTTCTGGGTGAAGGGCCTCAAGATTGCGTTCAAAATGAAGTTTTTGGAGGCCTGGCAGGGACCCAAGAAGAACAACAGCGCTGAGTAGCAAGCAAAGTACCGGTCTTTTTTTAACAAAATCTCCAATAACATGAATTCCCAGTAGAGAAAACGGTTTGCGGTTATGGGTCCAGGATTGGCTCTCAAGCCAGTTGAGCCAGGCTGGCAGGGCCCAGAGAATGGTGATCAAACAGAAAAAAAGACCAAGGCTCACCAGCCAACCAATTTGGCGCAACACCGGGCTTGCAGTGCTGGCAAGAACAGCAAAGGCGGTGAGGCTGGTGAGGCCGCCCACCAAAACTGCAGAGCCGGTATGCATAATGGCCCGCTCCGTTGCCACCTTGGGAGGCTGGTTGGCAATACGCTCAGAGGCATAGCGATCATAAACATGGATGGCAAAATCCACCCCTAAACCAAGAACCACAGCAGCAAATGCCACGGCAATCATATGGACCTCGCCAAAGGTAACAGCCATAAACCCTAGAGCAAGTTGAAGGCCGACCCCGAGGGGGATAATGATAAAAAGTAAAACTGTAAAGCGGCGATAGGCAAAGAGGAATAGAAGACCTATGCCGAGCACTGAGCCAAGCAGGCAGTTGAGGATATCGCCCTTCATCAGGGCTTCTTCTTGAGCAGCAATGGCGTAACCGCCGGTGAGGCCTATTTTGAGATGTGGATATGTATCGAAAATGGCATGGCTTTGTGCCATTAACTCATGGGCAAAAGCCTTGCTTGAACCGGGCTGGGTAGGAGTGGCGATGATGATCAGAGCTTTTTGGTCAGCACTCAGCATCTCAGCGCCATCAGCAAAGGCCATGGAGCCTTGCATGGCATGGAGCTTATCAATAAAAAAACGCCGCAGGTTTAAAGGATCAATGCTGACGATTTTAGTCAGCATGGGGGCGCCGGGGGTGGCAAGCAAGGCCAGGGAACGACGGACCTCCTGGTTCACTTCCTTTTCAGAGGCCAGAAAGGCGCTAAGTTCGGCAAGATCTTTTTCAGTGAGAAAGAGGGATGGGTTTTCCAGATAGGTGGTCAAAAGGTCGATAAAATCATCTGAACTAACTGCCTCAGCTTTCAGCATGGTTACTGACTGATAGCCAAGGTTGTTATTGATTTTCAGGGCATTCAGTTCATTAATAATTTCCTTGCTTTGGGAGATCAGAGTGTCGGTTTCTTGGTTACCACTGACCAGGATATAGAGCTTGTCCTGGCCGTTTGAAGCGGTAACCGTATGGGAAAGAAGCTTGAAAGCCCGGTTGTCTTGGGGGAGCAGGGCAAGGATATTTTGTTCAAAACGAAGCAGACCGGTAAGAACGACAGCCACCACCACCACTGCACCGAAACTGACCAGTACCTTACCTGGGCGTTCGGTTATGAGCCTCAACAAAACATTCATGATCATTGTTTACCCAATAAGATTGTTGTCAATGTTACTGGTTCCTTCTCCACTTGAGGGGAGAAGGCTAGGATGAGGGGTGATAAGTAATTATGAAAGGGCAGGAATCTGATTATCAACCCTCACCCTAACCCTCTCCCATTCTTGGGAGAGGGAATAAAGCTTTTGTTTCCCTCGGAATTTTCTAAGTCTCTTTCGGTTAATACGGCCTTTGATAATTCTTTGGCTTTAATTTAAGCAGGGTGGATGCCACAGTACAAAGCAGACGACCCTGCCATGGTTTGCCGTATTTTTTTGGGTTGGGGTGTAAAAAGCAGAGGCGTTTGCATTTGATTTTCTGGAGGCGCTCTGCAAAATCATCGTAGGGCCTGCTCATATCCAGAGGTTTCTTGAAGAAGTCTTTAAGATAATAACCGAACGAGGTGTATGTTGAGTTGCCCTGTTCAGAGTGGGCGTTATAAAAATCGGTAAATGTCTTACGATCGGTGACTATGCCGTAATGGTCCGGATCAATCTGCCAGGGCGCGCCAGGCTCCATTTCAATGGACAGGGTGCGCAGGCCGCGGACATGCTTGTAGCGATCCATAATGGTTTTACGAAGGGCAAAGGTGTCCTCCATGATATCTTCGTTCTCGCCGGGCAGGCCATAGGTGAAAAATATCTCAGTGGAGATGCCCATGGAATCAAGCTTGTCCATTTTGGCCAGGAAGGCCTCGGTGGTGAATCCCGGTCCTTTGTGGCGAAGACGAAGTTCCTCGTTGCCACATTCAGGCGACATTGCAATGATAGAATCTTCACCAGGGAATGTTTTGTGGAACTCATCGATGAATTCGTCGGCAGGCAGGCCGTTACACTCGAACATCCAGTTGGTCTCAATACCCTCGGCCCGGATCTTTTTCCACAGCTCGATAAAATATTCTTGGGTCTCCGGTTCCGGGTCGGTTGCTGTGTGCATGGTCTTATAGCCGGCAGCAATACCCTCTTTTATTGTCTGGATCACGGACTCATGGCTTCGGTAGATAAAGCCAACCCGTTTACTGATGTGGCGTTGCTGGGGGATATGAGAACCACCGCACCAGGTGCAGTTAAAAGGACAGCCTCGGCCAATTGCTAATGGCAGCAAAGGTGACTGAATGGTGAACTGCTTAAAATTCTGCTCCTTACTAAATCCTTTGGCGTAGAAGAAGGGCAGGCCGATGTACTGGATATAGGTATCTCGGTTGCGCAACAGCGAATAGTTGCTGTAGTTGAGCGCCGAAACCATTTCCTCATCGCCGACATAGGAGTGCTCATTTACGGCTACTTCGTTATCACGACGCCAGGTAAGATTTTGTACATTCTCTAAGCTTGCGCCAGCCTCAAGAGCCTTTAAAAGTTCCAGCACCGGCACCTCACCGTCACCACGAACCACAGCGTCAATCATCTGATAATCGGCAATGATCTGGTCGTGGAAATAGGAGGCAGTATAGCCGCCAAGAAAGATAAAGATTTCCGGGCGTAGCTCTTTAATCTTCCGAGCCGCTTCAATGACATCATAGGACTGATAATGCCAGTGCATGGACATGCCAATGGCCTTAATTTCTCTATCCTCAACCAGCTCATCGACCTTGAACTTAGGGTTTTCAACCCATTCAACACCAACATGGACGATCTCGGTGTCAAAACCGTTTTTATGAACATAGTCGGCCATGGCCATCATGCCCATGGGCATATAGTTGATCCAGATGAAATCGCCAATGGGCTTATAGCTATTGTTAAACTTGGGAACGTGCAGGAATAGAGTTTTCATTTTTTATGCCACTAAATCCACCGAATAATACTGAAAAAACAGGTTGTTAATGGATATTTTCGTTCAATTGCGTCGAGAGCTACCTATTTTGTTATGCCACTTAAATTCGGGAAAAACAGAGTCAGATAATCCCAAAAAACTTTCCATGTCCTTCCGTGGATTCCGTGGCAAAAAAATTACTCCGAACCAAAAATCCTGCCGTCGGTGATGACCTTAGCAAAGTTTTTCAGATTGTCTGCCTGATCCTGGGCCACGTCTTTATTGTAAACAGCGATTTTGTCAAAAAACTTCTGGCAATAACCGCAATCGTCACAGGACAGGCGGCGGCAATCATGGTTGAGGAAAAATTTCAGGAAACCGTCCAGCTCTTTATTGGGGATCTCGATGGCGTCATTGAATGAAAAATTCATCAAGCCGGCCACCTGCTGAACCTGCTCCATGTCCACCTTGTCCGGTTTGTTGAAGTATTCCATGTTGGGTGGCAGGAAAGATCCTTTATTGGGAAGAGTAAGCAGATCAATAAGGTTGCCATCAAAGCTTCTGTCACTATAAGCCTTTACCGCTGTGGTCAAGGCGCCGGAGGTCTTGAAACGCTCCACTACTTTAAATCGACTGATGCCGATTTCTTCGTAATAATGGAGGTCTTCAGGACGAATCCAGCGGGCCTTGAGGATATTAACCGGATCTTCCAGTTTTTGGCTAGAGCAGATGACGTAGGGGAGCTGGAGATAGCAATAATCGTTATGGCTATGGCTCTGGGAGGCGTGGCCGTCATGGTTAACATGCTCAAACTGCTGGGCGCATTCCCACAAGCAGCATGGGTTGGCGATTACTTCCAAGGGGATATTCACCGCATCGTTGATCGCCTTTAAGGTGTCAAAATCTCGGTTAAGCATTTCATCGATGATCAGCTCATCAACGCCCATGTCCTCATACTGCTTAGCCCTGGTCACTGTGTTTATACGGCTTACCGACGAAACCTTGATGAAGAAATGGGGGTAATGCTCCTTAACCAGCCTGATCAGATACGGGATGGCAATGGTCAGGGCGTCGACCTTGATCTCGGTGAGCCAGTCAAGAAGCTCACGGATCTGCTTATAACCCTCCTTGGTGTACTGGACATTGGCCAGACTTAAGGTGTTAAGCAGGTACGAGAATTTAATGCCCTGATCATGAAGGAGGCCGACATGCTCGGCAATATCATCTTTACTCACTTGGGGCAGGAGAAAGGAAGGGCGACAACCGCCCACCACGTCATCGGCAAGCTTGCCGTAGACATGGGTGACCGGAAAATCGTTAAGCATGGCCGGGAGTTCAGGGTCCCAATTAGTAGATACGCGTATTTCCATGTTTCTCAGTGTCTCTTTGTGTTTACGTCAAAAAGTCATTCCCGCGAAGGCGGGAATCTAGGAGGCCTAGCGAAACTTTATGGATTCCCGCCTTCGCGGGAATGACTTGAAATTTGGTTAAAGTTGATTGGTTTTTTATGTGTTTTTCAAACTACTGAAAATGGCCCAAGTTAAATTCATATTCGTAATGACTGGCGGACAAGGAAGATGCCAGCAATAAAAACAATGGCATTAATCCATCCCAGCCCAAATCTAAAACAGCCTGCGAATGATTATCAGGAACATAATGCACATCGATGAGGCTGCCAAGGGGATATTGGCATGGCTTTCTATTCAGATCTACACCACAAAACCGCCATCAAGGTTAATGGCTTGACCGTTGATGGAATCAGCACCACGACCTGCCAGAAAAATGGCAAGTTCAGCAACTTCTTTGGCTGTGACTACCTTACCTGTAGGCAGGCCTTCGATAATTTTTTCCATGATTGCCTCGTTGGGGGCGCCAATGGCCTTGGCTATCTCAGTAAGCCCATCATGGAGCATCTTGCCTTCCACCGGTCCCGGGTTAATAGCCACAGCACGTACTCCTTTGGCGCCATACTCAATAGCGATGGATCTGGTCAGCGAATCAATGGCAGCCTTGGAGGCTGAATAGGCAGTTGCCATGGGGATGGGTTTTTGAGACAGGGAGGAGGAGATATTAATCAAAACCAGATTATTGCCGCAATGACGAATGGCCTCCCTACAGGTGAGAAAGGTGCCTGCCAGATTGGTGTGCATGACCTCTTCAAAGGCCGCTAGCTCTAATGCCTCAAGAGGGCAGAGATGGGTGAAAATGCCAGCGGCATTGACGACAATGTCAGGCAGCCGACTACTGTTAATCAGCAGATTGAAGGCCTCTGTGACTTCCTTTTCATCACAGAAATTTACCTGGGAAGCAGCCCATTTTTCTTTACTTGCCAGGTCCCTGATGGGGGAAACATCTTTGTCCCAAATGAGTACCTGAGCACCATGCTCGGCAGCAAGCTTAGCCACAGCAGAGCCGATGGTGCCAGCTCCACCAACAACGAGAATAGTTTTGTTTTCTAGAGTCATATTCACACCTCAAGTTCAATGTCGGTCCAGCGGACCAAGTCGGAAAAGGAGGAAATCCCATCATGCTTCCAGCGCATAGTAGGACGATGCATCAGTCCTGGCCGGGTAATTCGGGAGACACCGATGGTGCCAAGTTTTTCAGCTAGGTTAGTTATTTTCTCGGTACTGGCCTCAATCCCGACGTTTTGGAGGTAACTACCGAAAGGACGGAGTATATCGATTACCTCATCCAACTCATCCACCGGACAGACGCGGAGGAACCGAGTGGGCAGCACCGTGTTAAAGTGAGCATCTTTTTCATGAACCAAAGTAGCAATAGAGCGGGCAAAAAGCTCCACATCTTCGTTTTGGGCAGATTCAAAAAGAGCAACATTACGTTCCATAGCTAGAGAAGCGCTGGTGTCAAGGCTCAGGTCACTAGGGGGAAACTCTTTCTCGTGACTGATAAGGGCCTCTTCGATAAAGGCTGTAAGCTCAAGGGTAGAGACAGCACCATTTTTTTCTACGTAGACGATTTGAGGTGCCACACAGGCACGTTGATCGAACATGGCAACATCAAGGGCTATTCGATCAGCCAGGTCACGGGCCTCTCCAAAATTACTTAAACTATCTTTGTCGATGAGAAGAACACCGACCTTATGGCCGTGTTCGATAATTTTTTTATGGGGCCCTATAAAATCTCGTAAGCTCCGGCAGGCCTGTTCACCACCATACAAAATGGCAACCTCGGCAGGGTCAAACATAGCTTTTTGCAAAACGTCATTAGCACCCTGCCAATGGCAGAGGGCAACACAGTCAGCAAGAGGCGGTTCACTTTCACACGCCGCTTTAATCCAGGCAGGGCCAAAGACCGGCTCATTGCTGGCAAGTTTTGCGATCAAAGGACTTTTCACCATAAGTGAGCGCACCATGGGGAGGTAGCTAAGGCCTGGGACATTAGCGGTGAGAACAGCACTGGTAAGTTTAGGGCCAAAGGCCCTGGCCATACCATTTAAATGAGGATCATGATGGAATGAGTCCAGGCAAAGGTGGGAGCCTAGATCGCGGTCCATTGCAGCTAAAATATCCTTTGCAGAGCTATTTCCCTGTTCAACAGAAATTGAGTGGCAGGCCACAAGCCGGCTCAGAC
>SWCD01012828.1_pt2 | contig 11170 bp, 10 predicted proteins | sample 4693011 | NCBI WGS metagenome assembly SWCD01 (sample SAMN10267278, study PRJNA491770) | bioreactor metagenome | isolation source: DHS bioreactor inoculated with marine | place: Japan: Omine Ridge, Nankai Trough | reverse complement strand
GCCCCCAATTCCGAGACCGAATTTGAGGAGATCCCAAATGGCGATCACTGCTGCAATGGTAAAAGAACTGCGCGAGACCACAGGCGCAGGCATGATGGATGCAAAGAAAGCCCTGACCGAGACCGATGGCGACATGGAAGCCGCGGTTGACTGGCTGCGCACCAAGGGTCTGGCCAAGGCCGCCAAGAAATCCGGGCGCACCGCCGCCGAGGGTCTGGTTGCGGTCAAAGTCGCGGGCGGCGTGGGTGTCGCGGTCGAGATCAACTCCGAGACCGACTTCGTGGCCAAGAATGCCGATTTTCAGGCTATGGTCGCCTCGATCGCGGATGCCGCCGTTGGCGTGGCTGACGTCGACGCGCTGAAGGCCGCCACCGTGAATGGTAAGGCTGTTGCCGATCTCGTGACAGACAAGATCGCCACCATTGGTGAAAACATGGCGCTGCGTCGCATGGCCCGCGTTGAGGGTGATGGCGTGGTGGCCTATGTCCACAATGCCGCGACCGAGGGCATGGGCAAGATCGGCGTTCTCGTGGCCTTCACCGGCGACGAGGGCTTTGCCCGCCAAGTGGCGATGCATGTGGCCGCGACCAATCCGGCCGCATTGAACGAGGCGGTTCTGGACCCGGCAATCGTCGAAAAAGAGCGTCAGGTTCAGATCGACATCGCGCGCGAATCCGGCAAGCCGGATGCCGTGATCGAAAAGATGATCGTGGGCCGCATGGCCAAGTTCATGGCCGAGGTGACGCTGATGGGTCAGGCCTTTGTGATGAACCCCGATCTGACGGTCGAGGCCGCTGCCAAGGAAGCCGGGACCGAAATCACCGCATTCGTGCGGTTGGAAGTCGGTGAAGGCATCGAGAAGAAAGAAGAGGACTTTGCCGCCGAGGTGGCCAAGGTCGCTCAGGGCTGATCGGCTCTGCAGATCAACCAGAAGAGGCGTCCCAGTGGGGCGCCTTTTTTGTTGCCTCTCGATGTGGCGACGGATTTGCCGGACAAAAAAACGGTGCCTTCCTCATTGGAAGGCACCGTTTCTTGACCGGGACGTCTATTGGGGATGAAACGCCGATCAGGTAGCGCCGACCGTCAGTCCCGATCAATAAGGACCAACGGCCGACATCCGGATTAGCCGGAGTGCGTGACACCGTATGTCAATGGATCCAAACGTCGCCACCCACGTGTTCCCAGGCAAAATAGCCACCACTCACGGAACAGTCCCATTGTGCTACGTTACGTCAACTTGGGAAAGTAAGGAAATCCATACCATTCTGTAGGTGATTGTTTTTTATCACTTAATTTTCAAGAAAGAATATCTGGTTCTGGAATGCTGCCTTGAGCACCGCCTGTGCTGTGGTTTCGACGGACAGGGCCTGACGCGCGAGGCGCAGATGCTTTTCCACGGTCGCTGGGGTCAGGCCCATGATGGTGGCGATGTCCTGAATCGTTTTGCCGTCGCCCACCCAGCCCAGGACCTCGCGTTGGCGTGGGGTCAGGGCGCGGCCAGGTGCGGTATAGGGCAGGGAGAGAATCCGCAGATGGGCCACGTTGTTGAGGGCAAGGATCTGTTCACCGCAACGGGACCAGAGGGCATCTACCTCTGATTGTGTGACACCTTTTTGCGCGGTGAGGGCAATTGCCCCCTTGGTGCGGGGGCTGAGCGATTTGAAGCTGATGGAATAGCCCGCCGTCACACCATGGACTTGGTTGAAGTCGATCACTCGGCGCTCTTCTGGGGTGAGCGTGCCGCTGTCGGTCATGTGGCGCAGTACCGACCACGAGCAAGCCCCGTCATTCTCGAGTGCCCAACGCACCATGGGCGCATTGAAATAGAGACCCTCGCCGACAAAGACATTCGTGTAACAAGGATCATGATTCGTCAGCAACAGGAAATCGTCGGGATTGCCGAGCGACGTGGCGGTGCGATAGCGGGTGTAGCCATAGATCAGCCGGTCAAATCCATACTCTGCCATGAACTGGGTATGATGATCCCAGAGTTCCTCGATCGTGGCGGCATTGAGCAGGGTGTTGACCCTTGCGGCTTCGATCATCCGGCACGCTCCAGATGGCCGAGCATTGCGTCAAGCGCCAGAACGTAGCCCTGCGCGCCAAAGCCGCAGATCACGCCAAGTGCGACACGTGCGATATAGGACTGGTGGCGAAACGCCTCGCGGGCATGAACATTCGACAGATGCAGTTCGATGGTCGGGATGGCGACCGAGCTGATGGCGTCCATCAGCGCCACGGAGGTATGGGTATAGGCACCCGCGTTAAGGATGATCCCATCATATGTGCCGCGCGCCGCATGGATCGCATCGAGCAGCGCGCCTTCATGGTTGCTCTGGTAAAATGCGACGGTCACGCCGCGCTGACGGGCGGCATCCTGACAGGTTGTTTCTATATCAGCGAGGGTTGTACGCCCATACACTTCGGGCTGGCGCGTGCCGAGAAGATTGAGGTTTGGTCCGTTCAGAAAGAGAACTGCGGTCATGGTAAAACTCCTGCATGTCACTCTTAAACCGTGGGCCTAGCCTGAGTCGAGAGCTGCGTGGTCTGAGGGCGCGCATCCGCCGGGGCACAGGCCTCGGGTTTACGGCTCTGGCGCAACAAACCACATGAGGATGAAACTGTAAGGTATTGTTTGCAGGTCTTTTACAGAGGTTAGCAAGAGATAGGGTTCACGTTTTTGTGATCTCAATATATTACATAATACTGATTATGCGAAAAATGGATACTGCGATCAGGACCGGCTGCACCGGTTTATCACAACCTGCATACGCTGGTCGGGGCATGAGAAATGCCCCGACAATGGATCCTTGCATGGGGCCTCGATCACGCGCAGGCTGAGCCATGTCGCGATGCCCGCAAAGACCACCCCGCCAAGAGCCTGCCCCAAGAGAACCCCCGGCGCGCCCCAGACCATTCCGAACGCCACCGCAAAGGGCCAGATGCCCAGCGTGTTGCGGGCCCAGTTGACCCATGTCGAATAGCCCGGATGCCCAAGATTGTTGAACGAGGCATTGGCGATGAATATCGCACCGTTGAAGAAGGACGCGAGCGCCAGTGGCCCGAGATAGAGGTACAGCAGGCTGCGCATCTGTCCGGTGGCGTCAAAGAGATCGGCAATCGGCGCGCGTAGCGCAAAAAGCAGCGCCGACATGGTGAGGACATAGAGCGCCAGAAACTTGAGCCCGTCAAAGAAGGTCTCTTGCACCCGGTCCAGCCGCCCTGCCCCGAAATTCTGACCAAAGATCGGCCCGATTGCACCCGAGAGCGCCAGCACCACGGAAAAGACTACCGGCACCAGACGATTGATCACGGCCATGCCCGCCACCGCATCGGCCCCGTATTTGGCCATTTCGCGCGTCACGATCGCGGTGCCGACGGGCGTAGCGACAGTGGCCAGCATGGCCGGGGCCGCGATGCCGATCGCCCCGCCACAATCGCGCACCACGCAAGCGAAGTGCGGTTTGGCGAAGGCCCGGTAGCGCAGAATGGCAATGCCAAGGGCCAAGCCCATGGTCGCCACACGGGCAAAGACGGTCGCCACGGCCGCCCCTTCGAGGCCCATGTTGAGGCTGAAGATCAGGATCGGATCGAGCACGAGGTTGACGCCCGCCCCCAAGAGCGCCGGGTACATGGCGCCGCGGGCATCGCCATAGGCGCGCAGCACCGCAACTGCGACCATCGAGAGACCCGAGACAAAGGTCGTGGGCAGGATAATCCACAGATAGCTGGCCGCCATGTCGCGCATCGCCCCCTCTGCGCCGACCAGACCGAGAATATCGTTGATGAAGGGCAAGGCCAGAAGTGGCACGAGAAGGCCTACGGCGACCGAGATCACAGCCGTGGCACTGGCCGCCTCGCGGGCAGCTTTGCTGTCCTTGCGCCCTTCGGCCTGGGCCACGAGCGCGCCTGCGGCGATGGAGAGGCCGATGTTGATGGCGCTGGCAAAGAACATGATCGTGCTGGCATAGCCCGCAGCGGCCGCCAGCTCCTCGCGCCCCAGCATGGAAATGAAAAGGATATCAATAAGATCGACGGCGAAAATGGCCATGAGGCCAATGCTCGAAGTAAAGGACATCACCGAAATGTGCCTGAAAAGGTTGCCTTGGGTAAAGCTGCCGCCGGTGTCGGTGAGGGCCATGTCATGCTCCTGTTACATCACGGCTGCTGACATATACTCAAAGCGCGCCTGCGCAATTGGCATGCGTTCAACAGTTAGTGTGCAAAACTGCTCAGCCGCGGGCCGATACGGCATGCACGAGGCGCGCACCGGTTTCGTAATAGAGTGACTTGAGGATCACGAACTGTTCAGAGTGGCTCTCGACGAGGGGCACCGGCAGGCCGCTGTCGTCGCCCGACAAGAGCGCCAGAGCGGCGGCGCGGCCAAAGACCGTACCGGGGCCGATGCCCCTTCCGGAATAACCGAAAATGGCCAAGGCCCCCGGCCCCATGCGTTGAATTCGGGGCAAATGATCATGGGTCATGGCGATTCGCCCGGCCCAGGCGTGTTCGATCTCTGCCCCGGCGAGCCTAGGGAAAAGCTGTGCCAGTTTGCGCCGCGCCCAATTCTCATGGAGCGTGGCATCCCCGCCCATGCCGCCCAGAATCACCCGCCCTGCCCGGTCGCGGCGCAGCGAGGTCATCACAAGGCCGGTATCCCAGCATCCCTCGCCGCCGGCCAGAATATCGCCCGCCAGATTGTCACCAAGGGGCGCGGTTGCCAGTTGAAAATACTGCACAATCGGCACGTCGGGACGGGTCACATGCGTGACGGGGCGGTGATAGGCATTGGTGGCAATGAGCAGATGCCGCGCCCGCAGTTTGCCGCCGGGGGTGGTGACGATCCACTGGCCGCTGCGATGTTCGGCGGCGGTGACAGGGGTCTGCTCGCAGATCAAGGCCCCTGCGTCCTGCGCGGCGCGGGCCAGTCCGCGCGCATAGGCGAGCGGCTGAATCGTGCCTGCGCGCGCATCATGGAGCGCGCCGTAAAACCTATCTGTTCCCGTGCGTTGTGCGGTAGAGCTCATGTCAATCAGGCGCACCGGCGCGCCACGTGCGGCAAGTTGCGCGTGACGTGACTTCAGATCCGCCATGGCCTTGGGCGCGTGGGCGAGATGCAGGGTGCCATTGCGGGTGGCCTCGCAGGCGATGTCGTGCTGTGCGATGAGGTCGAACACGAGCGAAGGGGCCTCTGCCAGCACGGCGTTGAGATGTTCACCCGCCTCTGGCCCCAGAATCTTGCATACGTCATCGGGCGGCAGCCAGAGCCCGGCGTTGACAAGGCCCACGTTGCGGCCAGAGCCGCCCTCGCCCACGGTTTCGGCCTCGAGCACCGCAACATCGGCGCCCTGCCCTGCGGCATGGAGCGCCGCCGACAGGCCCGTGAACCCCGCGCCGATGATTGCCAGATCAACCATACGTTCACCGCGCAGAGGCGATGCTGCGAAGGATTCAACGGCACTCTCGCGCCAGAGGTTGCCAAGGCCCGGCATGGATCAGAAGAACGCCTGAAGCCCGGTTTGCGCCCGGCCAAGGATGAGCGCATGCACATCATGCGTGCCCTCATAGGTATTGACCGTTTCGAGGTTGACCATGTGGCGAATGACCTGAAACTCTTCTGAAATGCCGTTGCCGCCGTGCATGTCGCGGGCGTGGCGGGCAATGTCGAGCGCCTTGCCGCAGTTGTTGCGTTTGATCATCGAGATCATTTCCGGGGCGGCGTTGGCCTCGTCCATCAGGCGGCCGACGCGCAGCGCCGCTTGCAGCCCGAGGGTGATCTCGGTTTGCATATTGGCCAGTTTCAACTGAAAAAGCTGGGTTTGCGCCAAGGGGCGGTTGAATTGCTTGCGATCGAGCCCGTATTGCCGGGACGCGTGCCAGCAGAATTCAGCGGCCCCCATGACGCCCCATGCAATGCCGTAGCGGGCGCGGTTGAGACATCCAAAAGGCCCTTTAAGCCCTTGAACATTGGGAAGAAGTGCGGATTCGGACACCTCGACATTGTCCATCACGATCTCGCCGGTGACGGAGGCGCGCAAGCTGAGTTTGCCGCCGACCTTGGGGGCGCTCAGACCCTTCATGCCCTTTTCAAGGATAAAGCCACGGATCTTGCCGTCATGCGCCTCGGATTTGGCCCAGACCACGAAAACATCCGCGATGGGGCTGTTGGAAATCCACATCTTGGAGCCGGTCAGGCGGTAGCCGCTGTCGGTGCGCACGGCGCGGGTTTTCATGCCAGCTGGGTCACTGCCGGCGTCCGGTTCGGTCAGGCCAAAGCAGCCAATGAGATCACCGTTGGCCAGACCGGGCAGGTATTTGCGGCGCTGCTCTTCGCTGCCATAGGCATAGATCGGATACATCACGAGCGAGGATTGCACGCTCATCATCGAGCGGTAGCCCGAATCGACCCGCTCGATTTCGCGGGCGACGAGGCCGTAAGAAACATAGTTGGCACCCAGCCCGCCGTATTCCTCGGGGATGGTGGTGCCCAACAGGCCCATCTGGCCCATTTCCTTGAATATACCGGGATCAACACGCTCTTCACGGTAAGCGGCGATGACGCGCGGTTGCAGCACGTCTTGGGCAAAGGTGCGCGCGCTGTCGGTGATCATGCGCTCTTCTTCGGAGAGTTGATCGTTGAGGCGGAAGGGATCGGCCCAGTCGAAGGCGTTGAGATCCGGGGCATCCTTGGCGCGCAGCGTCGGGGTATTGGCGTTCATGGCGGGCTCCTGTGGCGTATTCTCTGAGTTGGGGACAGGTTACACTGGCAAAACGCCGATGAATAACGATAAATTCACATGAACCTATGAGTAAACCGCAAGAATGACCCTGCCCCGCCGCTTTCTCCCATCCATATCTTCTTTGCGCGCGCTGGAGGCGCTGGATCGTCTGGGCAGTGCCACGGCGGCGGCCGCAGAGCTATCGCAAACGCAAAGTGCGGTCAGCAGGCAATTGAAAACATTAGAAGATCAGCTTGGCGTGGCGCTGATCGTGCGGCAAGGACGCAGCATTCACCTGAGCCCGGAGGCGGCGGACTATGCGGATAAAATCCGGGGCGCGTTGCAACAGATTGCGCAAGCATCGCTTACGCTTACGGCGAATCCGGCCGGGGGCAGTCTGAGCCTTGCGATTCTACCGACATTCGGGATGCGATGGCTGGTGCCGCGACTGGCCGAGTTTGCGCGGCTCTATCCGGAGGTGACAATCAACCTGTCAACGCGGTTGAAACCGTTCAACTTTGTTACGGAACCATTTGATGCAGCTATACATTTTGGAGAACCAAACTGGATCGGCACCGAGGCGCTGAAGCTGCGGACCGAGCGGGTCGTGGCGGTGGCAACGCCAGAGTTTCTGGCAGGTCATGCGCCGATCACGGCGGCGGCCGATCTCTTGCGTCTGCCGCTTTTGCAGATCGAAACGCGGCCCGGTGCCTGGCCTGCGTGGTTCGAGGCGCAGGGCGTGACCGGCGCCAAGGTGAGCGGCACGATCTATGACCAATTTTCAACTATCACGCAGGCGGCGTTGCATGGGTTGGGCGTGGCGCTCTTGCCGGATTACCTGGCGGAACAAGATCTGGCGACGGGGCGGCTTAGGTCAGCCTGGGGCGACAAGACGCTGATTTCAGGAGCGTATTACCTTGTTTGGCCAGTTCAGAACGGGCGCGATCCGGCGCTCTGCAAGTTTCGCGATTGGCTGGCGGGACAGGCAGAGGACGAAGACCTGCTGCCGCGCTGAGGCCGTTCAGCCCAAGGCATAGCCCGCGCCGCGCACAGTGCGCAGCGGATCATCGCCCCCATGCTGGCAGAGCGCCTTGCGCAGCCGCCCGATGTGGACATCCACGGTGCGGGTGTCGACATAGATGTCACGCCCCCAGACGCGATCAAGGAGCTGCTCGCGGGACCAGACGCGCCCGGGCTTTTCCATGAAGGTCGAGAGGAGGCGGAATTCGGTGGGGCCGAGTTTCAGCGGCTTTTCGCTGCGGGTGACGCGATGGGTTTCGGCATCAAGCACGATGTCCAGATATTCCAGTCGCTCGCCCACGGTCGCCGGACGGGTGCGGCGCAGTTGCGCACGCACACGCGCCATCAATTCGACCAGTGAATAGGGCTTGATCACATAGTCATCGGCGCCGGTCTCGAGCCCGCGCACACGGTCCACCTCTTCGGAGCGGGCCGAGAGCATGATGATCGGAATCCCGCGCGTTTCAGAGCGGGTCTTGAGCTGACGACAGACCTCGATGCCGGATACATTAGGCATCATCCAATCCAGAACGATTATGTCAGGCGGCATCTCCGACACCATCAAGAGCGCCTCTTCGCCATTGCTGGCGGTGAGCACGTGAAACCCGTCGGCCTGAAGATTATAGCCCAACACTTCGCGCTGTGCCGGTTCGTCCTCGACCAAGAGGACGGTGGGTTGATCTGCGGACATCGACGGCTCCTGTGCTTAGTGGCTGCCCTTGGGCGCAAGGCTGGGATCAACCGAGGTTGTATCGCTCTTGGGGCGCGGATCATCGGGGAAAGAGCCAGAGACAAGGTAGATCACCTGTTCGGCGATGGAGGTCACAAGATCGCCCATGCGTTCGGTGTTCTTGGCAATGAAGTGCAGATGCATGCAGGGCGTGATGTTGCGCGGGTCTTCCATCATGAAAGTCAGGAATTCGCGGAAGATCGCGTTATACATCTGATCGACATCCAGGTCGCGGCGGATCACCTCATGGGCAAGGTCCATGTCGCGCTGGATATAGGCATCGAGCACATCCTTGAGCATTTCCTCGACCTCGCGGGCCATACGACGCAGCGCCGAGGGCGAGCCGTTGACCGCCGCCATCTGGCTGAGAACCGAGGTGCGCTTGGCCATGTTCTTGGCATAGTCGCCGATGCGCTCGAGGCTGGCGGAAATCTTGATCACGGTCAGCACAACCCGCAGGTCGCGCGCGGCGGGCGACCGCAGGGCCAGAACACGGGCGGCCTCTTCGTTGATCTGCTCCTCGAGCGCGTCAATAGCCTTGTCACGGCCGCGCACCTCTTCGGCCAGTTCATCGTCGCGGGTTTCGAGCGAGCGCGCGGCGTCGGAGATTGCGCGCTCGACCATGCCGCCCATCTTCATGATATGGGCCTGAATGGTTTCGAGGTCGTGGTCGAAGGATGAAACGATGTGCTGATGGTCGGACATGGAAGGTTCCTTAGCCAATGCGCCCGGTGATGTAGCTTTCGGTGCGCTCATCCTTGGGGTTGGTGAAAATCTGGCCAGTATCGCCGAATTCGACGAGATGACCGAGGTGGAAGAACGCTGTTTTCTGGCTGACACGGGCGGCCTGCTGCATCGAGTGCGTGACGATCACCACGGAAAACTCTTGACGCAATTCGTCGATCAATTCCTCGACCTGCGCGGTTGCGATGGGGTCGAGCGCAGAGCAGGGTTCGTCCATCAACAGAACCTCGGGCGAGGTGGCGACGGCACGGGCAATGCAGAGTCGCTGTTGCTGACCACCGGAGAGACCGGTGCCGGGCTGGTCGAGACGGTCCTTGGCCTCGTTCCACAGGGCGGCGCGGCGCAGGGATTTTTCGACGATCTCGTCGAGATCGGCCTTGGTGCGGGCGAGCCCATGAATGCGCGGGCCATAGGCCACATTGTCGTAGATCGACTTGGGGAACGGGTTGGGTTTCTGGAACACCATCCCCACCTTGGCACGCAGTTGCACCGGATCGACCTTTTTGTCGTAGATGTCTTCGCCGTCGATCAGGATGTCGCCCATCACGCGGCAGATGTCGATCGTATCGTTCATCCGGTTGATGCAGCGCAGGAACGTGGACTTGCCACAACCCGACGGGCCGATAAAGGCGGTCACGGTCTTGTCGAGGATATCGACGTCCACGTCCTTGATGGCATGGGTGTCACCATAGTAAACCTGCACCTTGCGCGCGGCGATCTTGATGTCGTTGTTGGTCACTTTCGTCTCCGCGAATTTTGGGGCGTCATACATGGGTCTATACCTTTGTTTACCAGCGGCGTTCAAACCGTCTGCGCAGCAGGATGGCGGCGATGTTCATGATCACGAGGAAGACGAGCAGCACGATGATGGCCCCAGACGCGCGTTCCACGAACGCCGGATCGCCCCGCTGGGTCCAGTTATAGACCTGCACCGGGAGGGCCGCGGCGGGGTCAAAGAAGCCTTCGGGCGGGCCTGCGGGATATTCGCGCACAAAGGCCACCATGCCGATCAGGAGCAGCGGGGCGGTTTCGCCAAGCGCCTGTGCCAGACCGATGATCGCCCCCGTCAGGATGCCCGGCATGGCGAGCGGCAGGACATGGTGAAAGATTGCCTGCATCTTGGAGGCGCCCACGCCAAGAGCCGCGTCACGGATTGAGGGAGGCACGGATTTGAGCGCCGCGCGCGTGGCGATGATGATGGTCGGCAGGGTCATCAGCGTGAGCACGAGACCGCCCACGACCGGGGCCGATTGCGGCAGGCCCACCATGTTGATGAAGATCGCAAGGCCGAGAATACCGAACACGATGGAGGGCACCGCCGCGAGGTTGGAGATATTGACCTCGATCAGGTCGGTCCAGCGGTTCTTGGGCGCGAATTCCTCAAGATAGATCGAGGCCGCCACGCCCAGGGGCAGCGAGAGGACCAGCACGATTAACATCATATAGGCCGAGCCGATGATGGCCACGCCCAGACCGGCCGCCTCTGGGCGGGTATCAGAGGCGTCGGGCGCGGTGAAGAAGGCCCAGTTGAACTTGGTCGTGAGGATGCCCGCCTCTTTGAGTTGCTGGGCAAGCTGAAGTTGCTCGGGCGAAACATTGCGGTCAAGAGCCGCGCTTTCCATCGTCACGCGGCCCTTGAAAAACCCGTCGATACGGCCTGCGGCGAGCAGATCGAACTGCACGGTCTCGCCGATCAAGTCAGGGTTGGCCAGGACGAAATCACGCAGGGTGGCGGGGGCCTCCTTGGAAATCAGCTCTCCCGCCGCTTTGGCGTTGGCAACATCCGAGGTCACGCCAGTTCGTTCAATCGCCGAGATCATCGCCGCCTCGATCAGCGGCGCATAGCCAAAGGTCGAGACCTTGGCGATGTCAGTGAGATTGCGCTCGCCCTTCTTGTCGAGTTTGGCGGGGTCGAGATAAACCTCGAGTTCGACATAGGTCTGTTGAAAGGAGGACA
>SWCD01005727.1_pt1 | contig 11171 bp, 11 predicted proteins | sample 4693011 | NCBI WGS metagenome assembly SWCD01 (sample SAMN10267278, study PRJNA491770) | bioreactor metagenome | isolation source: DHS bioreactor inoculated with marine | place: Japan: Omine Ridge, Nankai Trough | reverse complement strand
CCGTCCCGTTCGGTCTCGAACGTCACCAGGCCCATGAACTCCTGTTCCTCCATCGTGAAATGGGGACAGGAGACGCGGTGGGCCCGCCGGTAGCGGCCGTCGTCCTCGACAATGCGGGGTTCGACGCGATCCAGGCCCCGTCCGGAGAAGTCGATGGAGCGGATCGCCTCGTCAATGTGCAGGTCGCGAGGCTCCCCGTCGAGCCCCGGGCGGTCCCAGTCGTAGAGCCGGTAGGTCGTATCGGAGTTCTCCTGAACCTCGAAGAGAACGATCCCCCCCCCGATGGCGTGGACCGTGCCGGCCGGGAGGTAGACCACGTCCCCGGGTTCCGGGTGAAAGGAGTGGAGGCAGTCCTCGACCGTCCCCTCCCGGATCGCCTTGAGGAGTTGGGGCGCTCCCACATTGTCCTTGAGGCCCTTGTAGATCAGGGCGCCGGGGTCGGACTGGAGAATGAACCAGGCTTCCGTCTTCGATTCACCGTCGAGTTCGATCGCCGCATCGTCGTCCGGGTGCACCTGCACGGAGAGCGTCTGCCGCGCGTCGATCACCTTGGTCAGGAGGGGGAGGGGGCGCCCGCCCCGCAGTTCGGCGATCCTTCGCCCCGCGAGGGGGCCGTTCTCGATCTCGCTCGACCCCTCCGGCCGGTCATAGAGTTCCCAGGACTCGCCGATGGGTTTGTCCGCGGGGAGGATCCGACCGAGGACCTCGCCGATCCGCCGACCGCCCCACGGCTTCGGCAGATACCGCGGGACGACCTTCATGGGGTAGCTCTTCAGAGAGCCGTCGCTCATGTCACGCGCCGCCCCGGCGCCACCTCGGCGTCAACCGTGAGCAGCCGGACCGCCTCGTCGTCCTTGACCGCGAGCACCATCCCCCGGCTCTCGATGCCGCGCAGAGTGGCCGGCTCCAGGTTGGTGAGCACGATCACGGTCTTGCCCAGGAGATCCTCGGGCGCATAGTGTTCGCGGATCCCGGCCACGACCTGCCGGTCGCCCTCGGTCCCCGTGTCCACGGTCAGGACCAGCAGGCGATCCGCGTTCGGATGAGCCTCCGCCGCCACCACCCGCCCGGTTCTCAACTCGATGTTCTGCCAGTCGTCAAAGTTGATCATCTCTTCCTCCGGTTTCGCCGGAGTGTACCCACGAGAGGCGGGGAAAGGCCAGTGAAGCAGAGGTGCGGTGGCCCTGGTGGGGGAAGAGATCACCTTCGTGGAACGGGTCTCCCGCAGAGGCGCAGAGTCGCAGAGGGACGGAAAAACAACACCGGGAGTCCTTTTTTCCCCTCCCCCCCCGCAGCCCGCGAAAAGGACTCCCGGTGTTGTTTTTCGGGGGGAATCGAGGAGCGGGGCGGTCGACCCGATGCCGACCGTCCCGCCAGGGAAAAGGGAACGAACCCGTCGTTAGACGGGTCCGGACATACGCTTTTTGGGAGTCTTCTTGGGAAGCGGCGCGGGCGCCGGCACCTCGGGGTCGACCTCGACCGGAGCCTCGACCGGGGCGGGTTCCGCCGCGGGGGCGGTCTTCTCCGGCATATCGAGGGGAACCGGGTCCGTCGGGATGGGCTTCGGCGTCCAGTCGGGCGCAGCCATCTCTTCGGGGGCGGCCGCCGGCTCCGCCGGCATCTCGACCGGGGCCGGCATCGCCATCGGCTTCGGAGGGTAGCGACCCTCGTCCACCGGGCGCGAGTCGGCCATGGCCGGAGCGGGCTCTTCCGGGTTGTACGGCTGGCCGAGCTTCTCGGAGACCGCGATGAGGAGCGTCTCGGATTCCGAGTCTTCGGGGTACAGGGTCATCGCCTGCCGGTAGGCCAGGAGCGCGCCTTCCAGGTTCCCCATGCTCTCGAGAACCTGACCCCGCTTGCGCAGGAGGCTGGCCTGGACCTCTCCGGAGAAGCCCGAGCTGTTGACCTTGTCGAGGTGCTGAAGAGCGGTGGCCCAGTCGCCGCGGTCGACGGCACGATCGGCCAGGATGACCTCTCGCAGGCAGTCGCGGGTGTAGCCGTCGCCCAGGACCTCCACGCCCCGGATCTCGATCCAGGGAACGTTCTTGAAGGTGTTCTGGACGTAGCCGCGCAGCTTGAGATGGGTGAACTTCTTCATCCCCATCAGGTGGCTGAAGTACTTGTGGTCCTTCTCGAGGAAGAGGAACTTGAAGCTGTTCGCGTACTCTTCCCTCCGCCACAGCCGGCTCCCCGCCGGCCAGACCGAGAAGTTGACGTAGTGCGCCGGCAGGAACCGGGTGTAGTAGGGGTTGTAGAACTCCGACACCTCGTGGAAGTAGCAGGTGAAGGTGACCTCTTTCCCCTTGTACTTGTGCGGCGACTCGACGATCTTCCTGAGGTCGATCGGTTCGCTGTCACCCACCCCGTCCCACCAGCCCGCAAAGGCGGTTCCCGAGAGAACCGCGATCGTCAGGGCCACTGTCAGAAACGTTTTGACTTGGTTTGTTCTCATGGCGTCAGCCCCCCAGGATCTCCTTGAGGAGTCTGTAGATTGCGACGTTGAGCTTCTCCTCGGTGAGGTACTCCCCCCGTCGGATCTGCTCTCTGATCTCATCTACGAGGTCGCTGTCGACCTCCGGTGCCTGGCTCAGCAGATCCAGGATCTGGGCCAGTTTCGGGTATCGTTTTCGAACGACTTCACTGCGTGCTGTAACCAATGGTCCGGCTCCTTGGCGACGTCGTACGGCATTTGAGGGATACGACCGCCTGAGTCATCACCCTTATCGGCACGGTGGACGGGAAAACTTACGGGGAATCGGAGTCGCTTTGCCGGGCTTTCAGTGCCGGGGCTCAGGCCTGGTAGAAGGCCATCGTGGTCGTGCCCCAGGTCCTCAGGTTCTGAAGGTGCATCCCCGGCGGCGCGAAATCCCCCAGGGCGCCGGTCCGGTGCTCGAGGATTGCCAGGCCGTCCGGACAAAGGGGAATGGCGGCCAGGAGTTCCTCGATCCGGCGGCGGGATCGGGCGTCGTCGAGCAGGCGGTGGGGGGGATCGCAGAAGACGAAGTCGAAGGGCTCTTCCTCGCCCGAGGTGCGGGGGAAGTCCAGCGCGGAGCGGCGGAGGATCCGCACCTGATCGTGCACCCCGAGCATCTCGACGTTCTCCGTCAGGCAGAGCAGGGCCGGTCGGCTGACCTCGCAGAAGACGGCGAAGGCGGCGCCGCGGGAGATGGATTCGAGACCGAGGGAGCCGGTGCCGCCGAAGAGCTCCAGCACCCGGGAGTCCACGATGGCGGGGCCGAGGATCGAGAACAGCGCCTCCCGGACGCGATCGGGGGTGGGGCGGGTGTTCCGGCCCTTGGGGGCCTTCAGTCTCCGTCCGCGGAAGTCTCCTCCGATGATGCGCATGATCGGTGTCCTAACCCGAACCGGCTCCCGCGGCAAGGTTGATCAGCGCCCCCGCCAATGTTGAATTGACCCCACCGGCGGGGGCATCATGTTTCGTTTGTCCCGGTTCCCGGCGTGACGCACCACACTGGCGAGGAGGAAGCCATGCGACTCGGAGTGAACATCGACCACGTAGCCACGATCCGACAGGCCCGGGGCATCGACGTGCCCGATCCGGTGGCCGCGGCCGCCATCGCCGAGATTGCGGGCGCGGAGGGCATCACCGTGCACCTGCGCGAGGATCGCCGGCACATCAACGATCGCGATGTGCGGATCCTCAGGGAGACGGTGAAAACGAAGCTCAACCTGGAACTGGCCAACAACGAGGAGGTCGTGGCCATCGCCCTCGAACTTTGCCCCGAGGACTGCTGCATCGTCCCGGAGCATCGGGAGGAGGTTACCACCGAGGGCGGCCTGGATGTGGTCGGGCAGCAGGCCGCCCTGACCGGCACGGTCAAGCGCCTGATGGAGGCGGGCATCCGGGTGAGCCTGTTCATCGATCCGGAAATCGAGCAGATCGCGGCCGCCGCGGCGACGGGAGCGGAGTTCGTCGAGTTGCACACCGGCCGCTATGCTCTCGCGGTCGCCGAAACCGATCGCGTGGCGCGCCTGACCGAAATCCGCACCGCGGTGAACGCGGCGCGGGAGCGGGGGCTCAGGGTGAACGCCGGCCACGGCCTGAACTACCGCAACGTCGGTCCGGTGGCGGCCATCGAGGACATCGAGGAACTGAACATCGGGCACGCCATCGTGGCTCGCGCGGTGTTCACCGGCCTCGAGCGCGCGGTCGCGGACATGAAGGACCTGATGACGGAGGCCAGCTTCTCATGAGCGACCGAAATGACATCTTCCGGGGCTCCCTGGTGGCCCTGGTGACGCCTTTCAAGGACGGCCGGGTGGACCACCAGGCCGTCGAGAGCCTGACCGAGTGGCACATCGCCGAAGGCACTTCGGCGCTGGTGATTTCCGGCACCACCGGCGAATCCCCGACGCTCTCCGAGGAGGAGCGGGCGGAGATCATCCGCACCGTGGTGCGCGTCGCCGCCGGCCGGATTCCCGTCGTGGCCGGCACCGGATCGAACAACACGGCCCACGTCATCTCGGCCTCGAAAGCCGCCGAGGAGGCCGGGGCCGACGCCCTGCTCCTCGTCACCCCCTATTACAACAAGCCCACCCAGACCGGGCTTCGGGATCACTACCTGGCCGTGGCCGATCAGGTCGGCATCCCGATCTGCCTCTACAGTGTGCCGGGCCGCACCGGCGTGGCCATCGATCCGGAAACCGTCGCCGAACTCGCGAAGCACCCCCGCATCGCCGCCCTGAAGGAGGCCGGGGGCGCGGTGGATCGCGTGACCCGGGTGAAGCTCCTGACCGATCTGCCGGTGCTCTCGGGCGACGATCCGCTGGCGTTGCCGATGATGGTGGTCGGCGCGGTCGGCGTGATCTCCGTGACGGCGAACGTCATGCCCCGCGAAACCGCGGCCCTGGCCGCCGCGGGCCTGGCGGGCGACTGGGAGAAGGCGCGGGAGCTCCACTACCGGCTTTACCCCCTCTCGAAGGCCATGTTCATCGAGACGAACCCCATCCCGGTGAAGACCGCCCTCGCCCTCATGGGCCGCGTCGAGGAGGAGTTCCGCCTCCCTCTCGGCCGCATCGCGCCCGAAAATCGTGAGAAGCTCCGAGCCGTTCTGGCCGGAATGGGGCTTCTCTGAGGGTGACAGTTTGGCAGTCCCCTGGGGTCTGCCGCTTGCGTGAGCGATCTAACCTGATGCGGTAAAGGCGGTTGCGGCATTCTGGCGAAGTGCGGCACGTCTGTTGCATTTGCAACCCTCCTACGCTGAAGGAGGAGACGAATGCGACTCGACAAGCTGACGATCAAGAGTCAGGAAGCGCTCCAGGAGGCTCAGAACCTGGCGATGGGGAAGGGGACGCCGGAGATCGCCCCCGAGCACCTGCTGCTCGCGCTTCTCTCGCAGACCGAAGGACTCGTCCGTCCGCTCCTGGCAAAGGTGGGGGTGGATGCCAACCTCGTCTCAAAGGAGGCCGAGCGCACGATTGCCGGCCTGCCCCAGGTTTCCGGTCCGGGCGCGCAGACCGCCGTTTCGACCCGTCTCTCCGGTGTGATCGGCGCCGCGGAGGTGGAGGCCGACCGGATGAAGGACGCCTATGTCTCCACCGAGCACCTGCTCCTCGCCATCGCCGGAGAGAAGGACTCCAAGCCGGCCGAACTGATCCGCACCCTCGGCGTCCGACATGACGATCTCCTGAAGGCTCTCTCCGAGCTGCGAGGCAACCAGCGGATTGCGGACCAGTCTCCGGAGGACACCTTTCAGGCGCTCTCCCAGTACTGCCGGGATCTCACCGAACTGGCGCGGAAAGGGAAGCTCGATCCCGTCATCGGCCGGGACGAGGAGATCCGGCGGGTGATGCAGATCCTCTCCCGGCGGACGAAGAACAACCCGGTCTTGATCGGCGAGCCCGGCGTGGGCAAGACCGCCATCGCCGAGGGCCTCGCCCGGAGGATCGTCGCGGGCGACATCCCCGAGGGGCTGAAGGGCAAGCGCGTGCTGGCCCTGGACATCAGCGCTCTCGTAGCCGGCGCGAAGTTCCGCGGCCAGTTCGAGGAGCGCCTGAAGGCGGTGCTGAAGGAAGTCACCGATGCCGCCGGGGAGGTCATCCTCTTCATCGACGAGATGCACACGCTGGTCGGGGCCGGCGCGGCGGAGGGCGCCGCGGACGCGGCGAACATGCTGAAGCCCGCCCTCGCCCGCGGCGAGCTCCGCGCCATCGGCGCCACCACCCTCGACGAGTACAGAAAGCACGTGGAGAAGGACGCCGCGCTGGAGCGCCGTTTTCAGCCGGTGCTGGTGGGGGAGCCGAGCGTGAAGGCCACGATCGCCATCCTGCGCGGCCTGAAGGAGCGGTACGAGGTGCACCACGGCGTCCGCATCAAGGACTCGGCGCTCGTCGCCGCGGCCACGCTGTCCGACCGCTACATCGCCGACCGGTTCCTGCCGGACAAGGCCATCGACCTGATCGACGAGGCCGCTTCGCGGCTTCGGATCGAGATCGACTCGATGCCCGCGGAGCTCGACCAGGTGGAGCGGGAGATCATGCAGCTCGAGGTGGAGCGGGAGGCGCTCAAGAAGGAGAAGGACGAGGCCAGCGCCGCGCGGCTCACGGAACTCGAAAAGCGACTGGCGGACCTGAGGGAGTCCTCCTCCAGTCTGAAGGCGACCTGGGAGAACGAGAAGTCCGCCATTCGCGAGATCCAGGCGGCGAACGAGGAACTCGAGAACCTGAAGCTCGAGGAGGAGCGCGAGCAGCGGGCCGGCAACTTGCAGGAGGTGGCGGAGATCCGCTATGGCCGGGTCCCGGCCGTCACCGAAAGTCTCGCCGCGGCCCGGACGCGGCTCTCGGAGTTGCAGGGTACTTCGCCCATGTTGAAGGAGGAGGTCGACGCCGAGCAGATCGCCGAGGTGGTGTCCACCTGGACCGGCATCCCCGTCACGAAGCTGGTCGAGGGGGAGGTGGAGAAGCTGATCCACATGGAGGATCGACTCGGCGCGCGCGTCATCGGCCAGCGATCCGCTGTGACCGCGGTGTCCGAGGCCGTCCGCCGCGCCCGCGCCGGACTGCAGGACCCGAACCGGCCCATCGGCTCGTTTTTGTTCCTCGGTCCCACCGGCGTGGGGAAGACCGAACTCGCTCGATCGCTGGCGGACTTCCTGTTCGACAGCGAGGACGCCATGGTTCGCCTCGACATGTCCGAGTACCAGGAGCGGCACACGGTTTCCCGACTGGTGGGAGCTCCGCCGGGCTACGTCGGCTACGAGGAGGGCGGTCAGTTGACGGAGGCCGTCCGGAGGCACCCCTACTCGGTGGTGCTCTTCGACGAAATCGAGAAGGCCCACGCGGAGGTCTTCGACACCCTGCTGCAACTCCTGGATGACGGCCGGTTGACGGACGGCCAGGGGCGCACGGTGGACTTCCGCAACACCGTGGTGATCATGACCTCGAACCTCGGCAGCCGTCACCTCCTGGGTGACGGGGATCGGGAAGACGCGGCGAAGCTGGTCCTTCAGGAGCTTCGAAACCACTTCCGGCCCGAGTTCCTGAACCGGGTCGACGAGACCATCGTGTTCGATCGCCTGACGGAGGAGGACCTGACGAAAATCGTCGGGATCCAGATCCGGCGGCTCTCGGAACTCCTTCTGGCCAAGCGGATCGGGCTCGTGCTCACCGCGAAGGCGGAGGAGGAACTGGCGCGAAGAGGGTATGATCCGGACTTCGGAGCGCGCCCCCTGAAGCGCGTGATCCAGAGGGAAATCCAGAATGCCCTCGCGATGAAGCTCCTCACGGGAGAGATTCGGGAGGGGGATACGGTGTCTGTGGACGGCGGCGAAGAGGGCTTCACCTTCACCCCGTTCATCGACGAGGCGAAGGAGCAGATCGATGGATGAGGTTCTCGAGATTGCCGCGAAGCTGTCGAAGGCCATCGCCCGGTCCACGCGGTTCACGGAACTCAGGCAGGCGGAAGCGGCGGTCATGGAGGACGAGTCCGCCGTCGATCTGCTGAAGGCGCGCGACGAGATCCTGAAGAAACTGGCCGCCAAGGAGAAGGCCGGGGACCCGATCGAGCCCGAGGAGAAGCGCGCCCTCGCCGCCGCCGACGAGGCGGTGAAGACGAACGGGCCGCTCGGCAACCTGAACCGCACTCAGGCCGACTTCCAGGAGATGCTCTTCCTCGTGAACAAGACGATCACCGCGGCGCTCGAACCCGCCACGCCGGAGCCGGAGCCGGAGGCTCCAGCGGCGGAGTAAGTCCGCAGTCCGCCACCCGAAAAACGACACCGGGAGTCCTTTTTCAAGGGGGCCCCGATCGCCTGTTGCCGTGCAGCGGTTCGGGGTGAAATCCTGCTCCGCCCCCGGGCGACGGAAGAATGACTCCCGGTGTCAGCGCCTCCTTCCACCCGGAAGAACGCGCCACCGTGCGCCTCTAATCCCACCACGCCATCCCCCCCGGCGCGTTTCCCCGCCGAAGCCCCCGAACCGCCGTCCGGTCCCGGTCTTGCATTTTTCCGCGACCAGGAGCGCGTTCGTGCGTCCTCTTTCTAGGAGGCGGGACTTTGGTAGAAGAGTGGGTTGCCCTCGCCACCCGGGCCAAGGCAGGAGATGTCGAGGCCTTCAGCCGACTCGTGGATCGTTTCAAACTGCCGCTCTGTGCGGCGATACATCCGATGGTCAAGGACTGGCATGTCACGCAGGACCTGGCGCAGGACGTCTTCGTCGCGGCGTTCGAGGGCTTGCCCGAACTTCGGGATCCCGGGCGGTTTCGGGCCTGGATCTTCACGATCGCGAGGAACCGGGCCTTCAGCGCCATTCGGCGGGAAGCGCTGGTGGATGAGACCTGCCTCGAACAGGCCGAGGAGGGGGAGATCCGATCCCTCCCCCGAGGAGCGGGTTGTCGCATCAATGCCGCGCTGGAGAACGGCCGGCTGTCCGCGGCCGCGGCCCGGAGATTGCGCCGGGCCATCCTGGCGCTGCCGAACGACTACGGGACGATGTTGGTCCTCCGGCACGTGGAAGAGATGTCGATCCCCGAGATCTCGGAGGTGCTTAACCGCACCCCGCGCTCGATCAAGGCCGCCCTCTACCGCGCACGAATGCAGGCCCGCAGCATGCTGCTGGACCTGGGCCTGACCATGGAGAGAATGCTCAATGAGCTCTAGGGATGAATCCGCCGAAGCGGAGCCGTGGCCGGAAGAGGTGGGAGACGACCCGCGCTGCCGGGAGGATCCGCTCGGATCCGCGGACGCGGAGAGAGTCCTCCTGACGGCATTGACTTCGCTGCCGCTCCGCGCGGGTTTCACCGAGGAGGTCTTCGCCCGCATCCGCCGGGCGGGGCTTCTCGATCGGCGAAACTAGTGTGGTGAGTCTGAAGTCCCCCGTCACACCGAGGGCGCCGGTGCGCACGCCCCGCAAGGAGCGAGGAGGGCGCAACCTTGCTGGTTTCAACCGACGAGGGACGCCGCGGGGCGCGATGCAGCGGCCCTCGAATGCAGGTGGGATTTCGGACTCACCACACTAAACGCCGATGCCGTAGTAGGTGAAGCCGGTCTCTTCCAGACGGCGGCGGTTCAGGATGTTCCGGCCGTCGAAGATCACCGGTTCCTTCATCATGGCCTTCATCTGCTCGAAGTCCGGGTAGCGGAATTCGTTCCACTCGGTGAGCAGGAGCAGCGCGTCGGTACCCTCGAGCGCCTCGTAGTTCTTCTGGTGGTAGGTGATCCGGTCTCCGAAGATCTCCCGCGCCACGTCCATGGCCACCGGGTCGGAGGCGCGCACCGTCGCTCCGGCCTCGAGCAGAAGCTCGATCACCGTAATCGCCGGCGCCTCGCGCATGTCGTCGGTGCGAGGCTTGAAACTGAGCCCCCAGACCGCAATGGACTTGCCCGCGATGTCGTTCGCGTAGTGGTTCTTCAGCTTGTCGACCAGCAGGCACTTCTGGGCCTCGTTGACGTTCTCCACGGTGCGGAGGATGTGGAGCTCGAGGTCGTTCTCCTCGGCCGTCTTCAAGAGCGCTTTGATGTCCTTCGGGAAACAGGATCCCCCGTATCCCGCACCGGGGAAGAGGAAGGACGGGCCGATGCGGCGGTCCAGGCCGATGCCCTTGCGGATGCCGTCCACGCTGGCTCCGACCTTCTCGCAGAGCTTCGCCATCTCGTTCATGAACGAGATGCGCGTGGCCAGCATCGCGTTGGCCGCGTACTTCGTGAGCTCGGCGCTCTCCACGTCCATGATCAGGATGGGGTTGCCGGTGCGAACGAACGGGGCGTAGAGCTCCTTCATGATCTCGGCGACCCGCGGGTCGTCGCAGCCGACGATGACGCGGTCGGGCTTCAGGAAGTCCTCGATCGCCGCCCCCTCCTTCAGGAACTCGGGGTTGCTGACGACGTCGAACGGCTCTTCCGTGAACGCGCCCACGACACCCGCCACCTTCCGGGCGGTGCCGACCGGCACCGTGGACTTGTCCACGATGACCTTGTAGCCGTTCATCGACTTGCCGATCGCCTCGGCCACGGCCAGGACGTGCGTCAGGTCGCTCGAACCGTCCTCGTCCGGCGGCGTGCCCACCGCGATGAAGCAGACCAGGGAGGACTGCACCGCGGCCGGGAGGTCCGTGCTGAACTGCAGCCGATCCTCGGCGACGTTGCGCTGCACCATCTCCTTCAGACCGGGTTCGTAGATCGGGAGCTCGCCTTCGAGCAGCGTCTTGATCTTGCTCTCGTCCTTGTCGACGCAGATGACCGTATTGCCGGTCTCCGCGAAACAGGTCCCCGCGACCAGGCCGACATAACCCGTTCCGATGACTGCAATTCGCATGATCTTGAAGCCTCCTGCCGTGTTGAGGGCACCATTATGAGGAGTGACACTGGGAGCCCCACTGAAAAGGTGTCGGTGATCCGGGCGGGAAACAGGAGGATTTTTTTCGTCTCCCGAGGGCGCGGTGGCTAGGATTTGCGCCCTTGACCCCACGTCGGGGCGATTAGCTCAGCCGGCTAGAGCGCCTGCCTTACAAGCAGGAGGTCGCAGGTTCGAGCCCTGCATCGCCCACCATGGTGTCATTCCCGTGAAAATCTACGGGGCCGTAGCTCAATTTGGTTAGAGCACCGGACTGTCGATCCGGAGGTTGAGGGTTCGAGTCCCTTCGGCCTCGCCATGACTTTCGGGCCGCCCGCGACAGGGCGGCCCGTTTTGATTCCTGCCGGGCGCTCGGATTGCGG
>SWCD01011435.1_pt1 | contig 11173 bp, 13 predicted proteins | sample 4693011 | NCBI WGS metagenome assembly SWCD01 (sample SAMN10267278, study PRJNA491770) | bioreactor metagenome | isolation source: DHS bioreactor inoculated with marine | place: Japan: Omine Ridge, Nankai Trough | reverse complement strand
TCTTCAATTCGTTCTTCCGCATTTGTGATTGCGTCAAGATCTTCCATTGCTTTTTCTGCAAAGGCAATGATCTCATGAATATCCTGCCCATACTTTCGTTTGAGGGAGTGGATCAATTCAATCCTTTCTTCAACTTCCTCTAATCGAACAGGATTAAATTCAATTTCTTCTAGATAGTTGGCAAGGTCGCGGGCTAATTCTGTGGCAGAGTCAAAGATTTCCTGGGCTTGAGTACTCAATGATTTCTGTGTCTCATCCACGCTGCTCAAGACTTCTAATGCCCCTAAAGCCTCCCCTAACAGGTCAGTTGCCGTGGAGTATTCAGGTTCGGAAGAATCGAGCAATTCTAAGGCTTGGCTTGCTTTATTAGCCAAGTTTTCAGAATTGGCTAATCGAGTACGCTCAGACTTCAATTCTTCTTCTTCCGTCGTTTCTAACTCAGCGGAGTCGATCTCATCGATTTGAAACCTTAATAGTTCCATCCTCTTCGCAGAATCAGTTTCTACCCGCTGCAATTTTGTTAATTCTTTTTGAACCTGGGTGAATTCCTTATAGGTTTTTTGATAATCCAGTAGTTCAGTTTCTACCTCTGCAAAACGATCTAATAAGGTTAAATGACTCTGCACCCGAAGTAACGACAAATGTTCAGATTGTCCATGGAGATCGATTAAATATTCCCCTAATTTTTTTAATACGCCCAGACTTACGATCCGCCCATTTACCCGAGCAACATTTCTGCCCTCGCGCCTAAACTCGCGCTGCAAAGTGACAAAATGCTCATCATCTAATAGGTCTTCTTCTATTAAGATGGCATGCACTTGTTTTTGTATTTGCGGAATAATTTTAAAGGAACCCTCTACGCTCGATCGTTCAACACCAGTACGAATTAGGGTTGTGTCAGCTCGCACACCGAGCAAGGTCTCAACCGCATCAATGATGATCGATTTTCCAGCGCCGGTTTCCCCCGTAAAGATCGTCAATCCTGAATCAAATTCAAGTTCTAATTTATCAATGATCGCAAAATTTTCAATTCTTAATTCGATCAGCATAAAAGTTTACCTAATTTGAATGCCTGCAATTCGGGCATAGGCGCTTGAGGCCGCCAAGAAAATATAAAGACTCGGCCAGATGATTCCTGTCAGAGCTTGAAGGCCTGCCCCCAAAAAAAGGAAATAAATATTTTGCCAAATTGAGGGAAATGCCCCCACCACAATGGCAACGACCATCAGTTGAAAAAGGCGTTTTGATCGTCTTCTGTTGACCACCCTTCGTACAACTTCAGCGATCCCTACCCCTACAGCAGGTGCGATAAAAAATATGAAGAATCCCACAATTCTTGAGAGAATACTACCAAGATACGAAAGCACAGCCGCCACAATAAAAACCAAAATATAATCTTGAACCTGCGCAGTATCAAATTTTTTGCCCAATTCCCGGTTGCAGTCCTTACATCGATATCCAGTCGGGGTACGCACCGCGCATTGAGCACAAATATATTCATCACAACGAATGCATCTCAGGCCGGTTTCCTTCCCCGGATGGTTATGACAATATGTAGTTGTTTCTGTCATTTATTAACTACTCCAGCAGATGGGTTTTGATCCATTAATGAAATAATATTTCTGTAAAAATAGCCAGCCTTTTGAAAACGAACAAATTGTAAAGTGTGTTTGCTGGCAAACACTTCAACCTCGTCCCCATCCTCCAAGTCCATCGGCTCCTGTCCATCTACGCTGAGCACGGCTTCGTGATCCGTTTGGTGTTGTATGCGTACTCTTGATCCCTCAGCCAATACAATTGCTCTGTCCATCGAGAGGTGGGGGGCCACCGGGATAAGGAGGATATTTCGTAATTCGGGTGGCAATACGGGTCCCCCAGCAGCTAATGCATAAGCAGTGGAGCCAGTGGGGGTTGCCACGATAAGCGCATCGGTCACATAAGTGGTTAAGGGATGTCCATCCAGACTGGTAGTTAGATGAACGGGTCTTACAGAACGACCTCTTCCGATAACCACCTCATTCAATACTTCCCATTCCCCTATACTTTTATTATTACGCATAACTTTTGTTTGGAGCATCATTCTTTTTTCTAACCAATAATTTCCAGAAAACAGGTTTTCTAAATAAGGTTCCCATTCATTTGAAGGTACTTCGATTAAAAACCCAAACCGCCCATGATTGATTGCTAATATAGGCACATTGCATGGGGCGCATAAATGTCCCGCTCTGAGAACTGTGCCATCACCGCCCAATGTGATCACCAAATCAAATTCATTGCCTTTTATTCGCGTTCTCAATCCCTCATCATCTAAAAAACCGGTCGCGGTCTCAATCTGATGATAATCCAAATAAGCAGCAACTTTTTGCGCTTCCCCAGCGGCTTTATCCACATTTGGGTGAGCGATGATTGCAATTGATTTGATCTCTTTGTTTTCTAAAGTCATAAGGTTATTATACGCTAATCAAGAATGAGAAAATGTTTAAATTCTTTGATCACAAATTTTTGAAAATCCACATCCATTACATCTTGCGGCTTGACTATGTGAACGGCTGATCCTCTTTTTTCGCTCGGATATTCTTATCTCATCGACAAGATCCAATAGGGCAGATTCAAGTTCCCTGCTGTACGTCACGGTAAAACTTCGTTTGCCATAATGAATGATTCCATGGGGCGGGCGTTTTCCCATCGTTTTTTCAACCAAATAGCAATAAGCAGCTAGCTGGAAAATATGGGAATCATAAGGAGCATCGGGCACTCGACCAGTTTTCACTTCGACCGGAATGATCTCTTTATTTTTACGAATTAGATAATCGGGTTTCCCAGATAGCCCTATCGATGGGTCATATAAAACCTCATCGCTAGGACCCCATTCCTTGGTATCCGTATAGATCACTCTGCCGCCAGGCAGGCCGCTGCTTCTTTGCAAATTCATCGAACGACTTAAAAAGACAATCGCCAAGATCAAGAATAGGATCGATAAAAAAAGCTCCATTTTCTAGGATTCACTCAAGAGAGATAAAATAACCCAAAAGCAAAAACAGCCGCCATGAGAAAAATGACTGCCAATACGCGGGTAAATCCAATCGCAATCACCTTTCGCCCGTGTGCATAATGCAGAGCCGTCCCCGCTCGCAATTCAGCTTGGTTATCAGGCTTCACATTCTCGCGCTGATATTTCCATGCCTTGTGGCAAAACAAATAGGAACCGATCTCTGAGGCTTTTATCGTTCTGGGCACTAAAACTACTCCTCGATTCCCGTGATGCGTTTTTCCACCTCTCGCAAGGTTTGTTCTAGTTTTTCCTGCCTCAGACTGAGAGTGATGTCACCACGCGTCCGTTCAATGATCGATCTGGCAATATCGGTTAACCTTCTCAATCCATGCGTAACCGCATCGGGATAATCCATGGTCACTAATATGGCATAAATATCTTCCATGTTTTGCAGCAACCGCTCCACTTCATCTGAATGGCCATGTCTCAGAATATCCAATATCCTGCGTCGCAGTTCTCCAACCACCTCTGCCAAACCCTTTAGATAGGTGTTATTTTCCAATCCAAGGTCTGCCGGAGTGGGCAAAGATTTATTATTCACCAGGGCATGCACAATATTTGCTTCAGCATATTCTTTAAGTGCATCTTGTGAGTATCCAGAAAAATATAAATTAGGATACTCCTCCAGGTCCTCACGTAAAGACTTCGCCAATTTCTGCGCTTCACCAAGTTCCTCGCCGGCTTTTTCATGGTCCTCGCGGTGCACTGCCCGAATGGCATGGGCACAATGTCTGGTTAGGGCGCGAGCTTGTGTTAACGCATTGTCTCTGGCTGCGGTGATCGCATCTAACGACACTCTAATTTCATCAGCAATTGAATCTAAATGATCCATTATTCTTTTTCTCCCTCAGGAGTTTCCTCGGGGTTGTTTGGCGATTGGCGAAATAAAGAGTCTGCCAAAGTATGTTTCTTCGGCAGGGGGATCTCCCCAAAAGCGGCTTCATATTTCGCAATATTCTCAGTAAGGGCATGTAAAAATAACTTTGCCCCAAGTGGCGACATTAATACTCTCGATACCACCTCAGCCCCCGGGTCTCCCGGTAAATATCTGCCAAAATCATACATCAACTCAGATGGCGTATGGGCGATCCGTACCAAATTGGCATAGGTCACATTTAAATCTTTGGGAACCCTCAGTCTCGGCTGAGGAAATTTTTTCTTAGGGTTTGTTTCTTTGGTCATAGTATCTTCCTATAAACTAAAAGGGAATATCGTCGTCTTCAGCGATCTGGTGGCTGGCTTCTTTCTGAGCATATCCGGTGGTCTGTTCATCTCGGCCGGTAAGGAAAACAACGCGCTCAGCCGTTACCTCATAAGATGCACCATGCGTACCATCCTGTCTAGACCATACTTTCGGTCCACCAGTTTCTTTATCTGGGTTTAATCGCCCCTCGATCAAAACACGGCTTCCTGTTTTCAAATATTGATTACAGGTTTCTGCTTGACGTCCCCAAGCTGAAATTCTGAACCAGGTGGTTTCTTTTATTTTTTCACCATTTGATGAAGTATATTGGCGATTGCTGGCCAAATTAAAATTGGTTACAGCTTGGCCGCCGGGTGTATATTTCATTTCGGGGTCCCGACCTAAATTTCCAACGATTACGAGTTTTTGATAAGACATTATTTCTCCTCTAAATAGATATATGAATTTTTCTAGATCATTAAACAAGAATACAAGATAGGTTGTCTATCTTTTTTAGCTTATGCGGGATATAAATTTGATGGGAGTCTCCTTTCTGGTAAGCAGGCTAGTGGCAGTTCTAAACGTGAACCGTTTAGTTTGGTTAATTTTTTGCTATACAGTACAGAACAATTGTACACTAAATTATTTAAATATCAAAGTCTTTGATGAAAAATTCATGATTTCAAGAGAGAAATTACCTGTTTTCCCAATCGCGTGCCCTCCTAAATAATTCGCTGATCGGTCGCAATTTTTCAATCGGCAAAGAGTAACTATCCTCAGAAATACTTGGATTTCCCATTATGCCGTTACCTTTACACAGCATTTTTGCTTGTTGAAAAAATTCTTTCTGACTTAGAAAACCGAGTAAAAAAATAGTAGACCCCTCCACCCATAAATTTCCCCATTGGTAGGGAGCGATTAACAGTGTATCGTGCAGTCTTGGGCTATGGATCCCTATCGCCCCCACTGGAAGTTTATCTATTTGCAGATAATGCAGGCTGTAATAATCTTCTTGAGTGATAATCTTTTCTTTTTGTGGGAGTGCTAATTGGGTTTTCAGATTTTGTCGCATCTTATTCTTCCCACTCAAGTTGAGGTGATGTGTTTCTAACGTATCACCCTTTAGTGCCAGCGGTCCTAAGGGCTTCCAATCCGTCGGTCTTGCCCAAGCTTGGGGAAAATGAAAAAATAAGTTTGTGGCGTGACCCTCCGCCAAAGATTTCTTAAGATCACTCAAATTCCTGGTGACCGAACCTGTCATGGAGGTAAATATATAAATATCATCTTGGGAGTTATGCTGCGCGGCATCTCCCGCCGGTACCAAAGAGTAGCCCCTTAGGATTTGACTTGGATTTGCTTTAATTTGGTCCGTGGTTTTTCTATGGGTGATCAGCAAATTAAAAATTCTACATCTTCGTCCCCCCATCTGAATATAATGCTGATCGTTATGGTTAAAACTTTTACTTTGAATGAGGTGATGGGGGAGATTTTGTTTACTAATATGCCGGCGAAATGCCAGTTCGACCGCTTTCTCCGCGATCCTCTCCCTGAGCAGATCAAAACTTGGCGTAGCGCCCTGCTCACTTTGTAGATTACCTAGCTGGTTGATCTCAAACTCAATCCCAGCAGAAATGAGATCACGAGAATATTTAAGTTGCAGTATTTCCCTTCTTTCCACCATGATTATTTACCCAATGCCATTATATCCCCAGAAATCACCCCGCTTTAATACTTAAACAAATTCGTTTATCCGAATATGTTACATATGTCCCCCGCCGCCAAGGACAAATGTCATTGTCATAGCCTTTGGAAAACGCTATACTATACTTACTTATTCGGATAAGCGAATAAGTAGCCAAGACAAATTCACTCCATTGAATTTTCAGGCAAAAAAGAAGAGATTGCTCCTCTCCTTGGTAAACGGTTAAGCCAAGAAAACACGGAATATTTATTGATTCCGTGTTTTCATTTAAATAAAAAGCTTATTTAGATCAGGTTTTTTTTCTTTCATAATGAATTTGCCAACTCGGCTCCCATGTTTCCCCAGCGTCTGCTGACCGTTCCCAATCCCAATCAAAAGAATCTGCCTCAATATGATGGAATTTCATCCGAAAGAGAACCAGTCCTTTTTCGGTTTGTTGTTCACTGATTAAGATCATCATGTTGTTCTCGAACACACCCACCAGATCGATTGTGGTGCCAGCGTCATCCATCCAAGTTTGCTTCCACTTTTCCAGCTTCGGGTTGTACTGAGAGATGCTCATCCCGCTAAAATCCATTGAAGGTCTACCGTCGAATCGCTCTTCGATTACACAGCCCCCATAAGTAGCCCTAATTTTATTGCTTCCTTTGCCCCCATCTGCCCAGGTCAGGTCCCAATCCCCGATCCAAAAATCAAATTGCCTAGCTTCTTTAGTTTCACATGGTTTTATTTCTTCGCTCATTAAGGAGCTCCCTTAATCTAATTTATTGGCTCTATTCCAGATCAATTTCCCATAAGGCGAAATCGGAAAAATTAACCGATACAGTTGACCCACCCTGCGAATGAATAAAAGTTCCTATCGTGCCGCTTCTCAAAACAATATCCTGAACAGAAAACAAAAATTGATCATTGATGAAAAATCGTATTTCAGTGCCATTCGCCAAAAATCCAATTTTTACTGTCCCCGGTGGGCCTGTCTGATGAAAATTGACCGGCATGCTGGGGATCACTGAAAACAAATTGCCCTCGGAAGAACGGCTAACCTTTACCGTGCCCCCACAAGAAATCGCCAACCGATAAAAATCCCTTAACTGCACCGCTCTGAGGATCACCCCGTACTCATCCGTGCCTTCGCAAAGGTTTGGTTTTGCTGTGATCTCCCCATAAAAATCATAGATGAACAAATTATTATGGCTGGCATAGGCATATTGATTCTGGCTGCTAAGCACCATGCTTAAATGATTATTCGAGATCTCCGAACTTCCCCCCTCAACCGGGAAGATCTCCCAATCTTCAGGATTGTCGAACGTGTCTTCATAAAATATGTCACCTATCCCTGTGCGCAGGTCTGGGGTAGGGCTAATGGAAATCTCTGGCATTTCGGTTGCTGTGGCAGTCGCTGGGAACCAAATGATCGTAGAGGTGGGCGCAGGACTTGGTTCTGGCGTACTTGTAGGGAGAACTACCGTGGGGGTAGGAGCAGGCCCACAGGCTGAAATGCTCAATAAGAAAAAGATAAAAAACCAAACTTTTCGCATTCAAAAAGTATAACTTATTTCGATTCCCGCCTACTAGGAGTTCAGAAATTTAATTGTCATTCCACCCCATCCTGTCATTCCTGCGCAGGCAGGAATCTGATCTTTCAAGCCATTGCTGAATAAACAGTGGAGAATGCAAAGCATTCTCCAAGCACAATAGTTTTATCATTGTGCAGCAATCTCCAAGCCCAACGGCTTTATCGTTGGGCAGGAATCTAATCATTCAAACTATCGCCGAATAAACAGTGGAGATTGTTACAACCTTCCCCCCAAAACCCACTAGATTTAAACTAGCACATATGTTCTGTTTGTGGTATACTTACTATAACAAATCGGGGAAATACGACCATTGTGGTAGGTTCATTCTCTCTATAGAGGGAATATAAAGAATGCTTTCAGGGGCCTCTCCGTCCAGACCATCAACAGTATGGGGTACGAATTTGAGTAAAATCCCTTCTAGTCGAATAGTCTCTTCTATATAAAGTGCTGGATAAATAGTTGATTACTGAGTAAAATAATCTACTTACTAAGAAATTTGTTTTCGAGGAACATATGCGTGTATTTGCAAGATCAAAGATCCATCATGCCACAGTAACCAAAGCTGATTTAAATTATATTGGCAGCATCACCATTGATGCCGAACTAATGGAAAAAGCAAATATCTGGCCGGGCGAAAAAGTATTGGTCGTCAGCCTAACCAGCGGCGCCCGTTTGGAAACTTATGTGATCGAAGGGGAGTCAGGGTCTGGAGATATTTTCATGAATGGTGCGGCGGCTCATTTGATTCAAGAAGGGGAAAAGATCATCATTGTAGCTTTTGAAATTAGCGATGAGCCTGTTGAAAAATCATTTATTTTGGTCGATGAAAATAATAAATTCTCCAAATTTTTATAAGTCAATAAATGATTGTGTGCCAATTAAATTAGATCTGTTTAGTAACGGAGTTTTGCCATGGACTGTTGTCAATGTCAGGGTATCGAAAGTAAATTTGATCAAGAATATGCAAAGAAAAAGTTAATCGAATATCGGGAAAAGGGGCCAAAGAAAAGCACCCAACAATTAATTGAAGTTATTGCAGAAGAATCACTTGAGGGAGCAGCTCTATTGGATATTGGTGGGGGTGTCGGGGATATTCAACATGCGCTTCTTAAGCTTGGGGTAAGCAAAACGATCAATGCCGAGGCTTCCCAAGGGTACCTTGAAGCATGTATGCAAGAAGCTGAACGCCAGGGTCATGCCGATAAAATTCAACATATCAATGGGAATTTTGTGGATCTTGCTAATGAAATTCCGTCGGCAGATATCGTCACCCTAGATCGCGTGATTTGTTGTTACGACGATATGGAAAAATTAGTCGAGCTATCTGTAAAAAAAGCTAACCGATTATATGGCGTTGTTTATCCAAGAGACAAATGGTGGGTGAAATTAGGTTCGGCGATCTATTTTAATTTCAAGTTCTGGTTACAGCGCAATCCCTTCCGCACTTTTATACATCCCACCAAAGAAGTTGAAGAAATAATTTATAGTAATGGTTTTATACGCAGTTTTCATCGAAATATGGGGTCTTGGCAAGTAGTTTTATATTCCCGGTAATTTCATTAGTGGGGGAATAATTACAATTTAGTAATTTTTAAAGCAAACTACTTGTTTTTAATAAATATCCTATAAACTTAAAAAAAATTTCAGAGTTCCCAAGGAGGAATGATGAATAAACGAAAAATTTACCTATTCTTGATCATCGGATTTTTGCAATGTACCATTCTTGCTTGTGTGAGTATTTCAAGTCTTTCAACAGATAATAATGTTCTCGCCGATCCGTTGGAATTGATCGATAGGGAATTTGTAATTCCAGGAGAAGCTGTAAAGCTTTCCCCCGAAACCGACATGCAGCCCCCGCTCCTCATTTCCTCTGAATTTGAACCCCCGATCCCATTATCAGGGGAGGTCAACACCGCCGGGGCCGAAGATTCCCCCTTCATCATGCCAGACGGGAAAACCCTATATTTCTTTTTTACCCCTGATGTAAAAGTCCCCGTAGAGAAGCAAGTTTCAGATGGCGTGACCGGTATTTATGTTTCTCAATTAGTAGATGGAAGATGGGAAAAAGCTGACAGAGTGATGTTACAAGACCCGGGTAAGCTTGCCGGAGATGGATGTGAATTTGTCCAAGACAATATCATCTGGTTTTGTTCTGCTAGGGAAGGGTATACCGGGATGCATTGGTTTACAGCAAAATTTGTGGATGGACAATGGAAGAATTGGACGATTGCGGATTTTGACCCTGATTTCCAAGTTGGAGAATTCCATATATCCCCAGATAGCAGCGAACTTTATTTCGCATCGGAAAGACCCGGTGGGGTAGGGGGGTTGGATATTTGGGTTTCAGATAATCTCAGTGGAAATTGGCAAACCCCGCGCAACCTTTCTGTAGTAAACACCGAAGATTATGAAGGATGGCCAGCCCTTAATCCCCAGGGAGATGAATTATGGTTCTCAAGAAACTTTGGGATATGGCGTTCTTTAAAAATAAATGGGGAGTGGCAGGTCCCAGACTTGATTATTTCCCATTTGGCGGGTGAGCCCACCGTGGATGAAGCAGGAAATCTATATTTTGTTCATCATTATTATAAAGACAATCAAATGATCGAAGCAGATATTTATGGGCCCTATCGTAATAAAGAAAAAACATAGAAAATATTAAATGAAAAATCCTCGCCATTAGGCGAGGATTTTTTAGATTATAGGTAAGAAATAGTAGAAGCTACAAGTAGTCTCGCAGATCACGGCTGCGGGTAGGATGTCGGAGTTTTCGAAGCGCTTTGGCCTCGATCTGCCGAATTCTCTCGCGGGTCACCTTGAAATATTTCCCCACCTCTTCTAAGGTATGGTCCTTTCCATCAATCAGGCCATAACGCAATTCAAGCACTTCGCGTTCCCGATCGGTGAGCGCTCCCAAAGCATGGTGTACCTGTTCTTTCAACATTTCTCTGGCTGCGGCATCCATGGGGGCTAAAGCATCATCATCTTCAATAAAATCACCCAATTGACTATTATCACCAGTACCAACGGGGCTTTCTAACGACATCGGTTCTTCAGCAGATCTTAAAGTTTTGTCTACTTTGGCCGCAGCTCTAGATAACTTTCTGCGTAATTCGGCAGAAAGTTCTGTGCCTGCTTCTTTAATCTTTCTAATCGCTAGGATATCTGCCTCATCCATAAAATCCGGATTCAACGCCAATTCTTCTGTGCGGGGTTCTCTGCCTAAAACCTGGGTGAGTTCCCTTTGTGATCTCATTAATCGCTGGATCGATTCTAGAAGATGAACAGGTATTCGAATCGTGCGGGCTTGATCGGCGATGGAGCGAGTGATCGCTTGGCGAATCCACCAAGTTGCATAGGTACTAAATTTGAATCCCCTAGTCACGTCAAATTTATGTACGGCTCTCAGCAATCCAATATTTCCCTCTTGAATTAGATCCTCAAAGGAGCTTCCGCGACCCACAAATCTCTTGGCAATGCTCACCACCAAGCGCAAGTTTGCGCTAATGATCGCCTCTTGGGCATCTTCTGTATTAATACTTGTTAAATTTAGTGCTTGGATTAAGACATCTGCATCAGGCAAATACCTCGAGAAGGTACGGCCAGAGGGTAATTTATTCTTGTTTTCAAAGTGATCGCGTAAACTTTTTGCAACCGTA
>SWCD01005333.1_pt1 | contig 11196 bp, 10 predicted proteins | sample 4693011 | NCBI WGS metagenome assembly SWCD01 (sample SAMN10267278, study PRJNA491770) | bioreactor metagenome | isolation source: DHS bioreactor inoculated with marine | place: Japan: Omine Ridge, Nankai Trough | reverse complement strand
AGGGGAGCCGTGCGGCCAGCCTCAGTATCAGGCCGGCCATGCCCTACCATACCACCTTTGCCAGCGGGCACGAAAAAGGCGGATCCGTTGAACTGAGCCTGCCCCGGCGCCTTTTCCCGGAACTGGCCGAGCAGCGAGCGTCGGCATCGGCGAATCCGCTGGTGCTGGTGGAGGCACTCACGGCCTATCTGGACCATTTCCCCCACGGCTGCACCGAGCAGGTGGTCAGTCAGGTATTTGCCCTGGTGGGCCTCTTGACGCATCCGGCCTACCGGTCCAACCGGACGGATATCGATGACCGCTTCAGCATACTCATGGACCGGCTGCGGGAACGACAGCTGGCCGACGGGGGGTTCAGCTTCTGGCCGGGCGGTCAGGTCGCGGCCGACTTTCCCAGTGTTTACGTCATGCATTTTCTGCTGGAGTCCCATGAATTAGGTTACACGGTGCCGTCGGACATGCTGCGGCGGGGAACCGACTACCTAATCGATGTGGCCGCGAGGGAGACCGACAGCCTGACGGATGCAAGCGTCAGCGCCCAGGCGATTTACCTGCTCACCCGCATGGACCGGACCACGACCAACCTTCTGGTCGACCTCCAGGAAACCCTGGAGGCCGATTTTAAGGAGAAATGGAAACAGGACTTAACCGCCGTATACATGGCCGCCACCTACCGGCTGCTGAAAATGGATGCGGATGCCGATCGGCTGGTGGGCCACTACCGGATGGGCGTCGCCCGGGATAACGGGCGCGATGACTTCAACTGGCCCCTGACCCGGGATGCCCAGGTACTTTACCTGTTGTGCCGGCATTTCGAACAGCGTGCCAGGGATGTCAGCGGTGATGACGTGATGCGGCTCATCGATCCCATTTTCAAAGGAAACGTCAACACCATCGGGGCCAGTTACAGCATCCTGGCCTTAGGTGCATATGGTCGGATAAGCCTGCCGGCCGGCGGTGCGGAAACCGTCCGTTTCAACCTGGAAACCGCGGGCGGGAATCGGATATCGCTGGACAGCCGGTTGACCCCCTTTCCCACGGCGGCCTATGGTGTGGACGCGCAGAACGTGTCCATAGACGGCTCCGGCCCCCTGTTCTACATCAACGTCCAGTCGGGATTCGACCGGACGCTGCCCACCCAGGCGGATCGCAGCGGATTGGAGATTCATCGTGATTTTCTGGATGACGCCGGCGAAGTGCAAGACACCTTCACCCGGGGACAGGAAGTAACGGTGCGGCTGCGGATCCGTTCCCTCAATGCACCCATGGTGACCAACGTGGCCATGGTCGACCTGCTGCCCGGCGGGTTCGAGGTGATCCGCAGTTCAGTGCCGCGAACCGTAAACGGATGGCAGGCCGATTATGTGGATGTGCGTGAGGACCGCGTGATCGTTTACGGCAGTGTGGAGACCACGGTCCGGGACCTGACCTACCGTGTCAAAGTAACCGCACCGGGGATCTTCACCGTGCCGCCGGCTTACGCTGCGTCCATGTACGACCACCGCCTGCGAACATCCACGGCGGCGGGCCGGGTGACGGTGAATCCCGCCCCATGAAACGCGGGTTGATCATCCTGGCGGCGGTCCTGGGGATGGCCGCGGCCGGCTACCTGCTGTGCCCCCGGCCGCCCCTCGATGATTACTACCCCCGCTCCCGGGCATTTTTCGACGCCCGTGGCCGGCTGCTGCGCCTGGCACTGGCCGCAGACGACCGATACCGGCTGCCCTGCTCCCTGGAACGCGTCTCCCCCCGGCTGGTTGAAGCCACCATCCTGTATGAAGACCAGGATTTTTATCGCCACCCGGGGGTGGATTTTCCCGCACTGGCCCGGGCCTTCTGGACCACCTACATTGCCCGGACGCGCCGGGTGGGCGCCTCCACCATCACCATGCAGGTGTCCCGCCTGCGCTGGCGCATCCGCACCAACACCATCTCCGGCAAGATGCGGCAGATCCTGCGCGCCCTCCAACTGACGCGTCATTATGAAAAAAAGCGGATCCTGGAAGCCTATCTGAACCTGGCCCCTTACGGGGGCAACATCGAAGGCGTCCAGGCGGCCAGTTGGATCTATTTCAACAAACCCGCCGACCAATTGTCCCTGCCCGAAGCCCTCACCCTGGCGGTGGTACCCCAGAATCCCGTGAGCCGGAATCCGGCCACGCCAAAGGGATTTAACCATCTGCTGGCCGCCCGGGAAAGCCTCTTTGAACGCTGGCTGGAAGATCACCCACACGACCGGCAGTCACGCGCTTTCTTTGAACTGCCTATGGCGGTGCGCCCGGCCGATCGATTGCCTTTCGAGGCCCCCCACTTCGTGGATCACATCGATGCCGGCGAATTCAGCCGCAGCGACGACGCCGTCCACACCACGCTGGACCTGGTTCGTCAGCAGACCATGCAGTCACTGATCCGCGATTACATCTCCCGACGGTCGGCCGAGGGCATCACCAATGCGGCAGCCCTGGCGCTGAATACCCGAACCATGGCGGTTACGGCCATGGTGGGATCGGCCGATTTTTTCAGCGCGCAGATCCAGGGGCAGGTCAACGGCACCACGGCCAGGCGGTCGCCGGGATCGGCCCTCAAACCGTTTGTTTACGCCCTGGGCATTGATCAGGGGCTGATCCACCCAATGAGCCTGATGAAGGATTCACCCCGGCGTTACGGCGGGTTCACGCCCGAGAATTTCGACCAGCGTTTCCTGGGGCCGGTCTCCGCCCATGACGCCCTGATACTGAGCCGTAACCTGCCGGCGGCCAATCTCCAGTCTCGGCTTGCCAAGCCTGGATTCCATGGATTTCTGCAACGAGCGGGAATCGGCAATCTCAAGCCGGCGTCATTTTATGGCCTGGCCCTTTCACTGGGCGGCGTCGAAATCACCATGCTTGAACTGGCTGAGCTTTATGCGGCCCTGGCCAATGGCGGCCTGCTGCAGCCCATGCGAATGCTGGAGGAGCCGGCCCCCAAATGGCCACCAAAGCGAATCCTGAGCCCGGAAGCCAGTTTCCTGGTGCTGGACATCCTCAAGGATAATCCCCCACCGGAAAGCCACCGGTTGCCCTTGTCGGTGGTCACCGGCAACCAGGTGGCCTGGAAAACAGGGACCTCTCATGGATTTCGGGATGCCTGGGCCATAGGGCTGTGTGCCGAGACAATCGTTGCCGTCTGGGTGGGAAATTTCAACGGTGAGGGCAACCGGGCCTTCATCGGCCGGTCGGCCGCCGGCCCCCTGCTCTTCGATCTGCTTGCCGCCCTGGTGCCGGAACGGGGATGGACCGTCGCTGATTCGTTCAACTTATCACGTATGAACCTCAGTCAGATCGATGTGTGCGCCGCCAGCGGAGAGTTGCCCGGCCGCTACTGCCCGTATAAGAAGAAAAGCGGGTTCATTCCGGGTGTGTCGCCGATCCGGGTCTGCACCATCCACCGGGGGGTTCCCATGGAGATCGCCACGGGACGGCGGGCCTGCCGGACCATTCCCGGTCGGACCCAGATCGCGGTGTTCGAATTCTGGCCCTCGGACCTGCAGGCCATTTTCCACACGGCAGGAATCTCGTTGAAAGGGCCGCCCCCGTATGCCGGACGCTGCAACCTCGATCAACGGGCTGCCACCGGCCATCCCCCGACCATCACGTCACCCCAGGCCGGACTGGTTTATGCCATGAGAAGTGAACATCCGGAAAACCATGGAATCCCCTTCAACGCGGTTGCCGATGGTGATGTGCGGCAGCTTTATTGGTTTGTGGGCAACCGCTATCTCGGTGTCTCACGCCCCGACCAACCCCTCATGTGGGCGGCACACAGCGGGACATTCGACATCCGTGTGGTAGACGACCATGGCCGGGCCGCCCACGCTTCCTTGACGGTTGCAATGGTACAATAGCCACGTTTAATGCTTCACAGGGGTGGCTTTTTCCGACGCATAATTCGCGGCAACAATCCCCGAAAGGATGAGCAGCATGCAGTAAAAATGATGGACATGGATATCTTCTTTTAAAAACAGGTGCGCCAGGAGCCCGCTGAAAAGCGGCAGGGTATAGTAAATCATGCCTGCCTTCGAGGGACCCACCGTGGCGATGGCCTTGTTCCATAAGACAAAGGCCGAAAGCGAAGCGAAAACACCGACGTAAACAATAGCACCCATCATATAAATATCAAATACGACTGGCGGAACGGTTAGCCGTTCCCAAATAAAAAATGGGAAAAGTAATGGCGATCAGTGAAAGATTCATGGCAGTTGTCGTATGACCGGCATAATATATCAAGGTATTGAATATGGTAATTCCCAGCAATGCGGTAATGGACAAATAGGGGATGTTTGACTTGAGGATATCCCGCTCGGCGATGAGCGGTTTCAATACGAAGGGTAAAAAGACAATTACGGCAACCACCCAGCGCCAAAAGGCCAGGCTGACCGGTGGGATACGCTCATTCAGACCCCGCGCAATGATAAAATTACCTGACCAGAGCGCCGTTGCGCCGATAGCAAAAAGGTAACCCGAAATAGTGTGTTGAGGCGGCGGCCTGTTGATCAATTCGCACATCCCATCAATTTTTAATAAGGGAAAACGACCCCTCTCGTGTTAACGCGCAGTATAAGGATGGGGCCGTGTATCAGTATCCTGAAGCCTCGTGGTAACGGGTATGTTGAGAACGAAGAAAAGGTAAAGGCATAAAAAACCGGGGCATCCTGTCACTGCCGACAGGATGCCCCGGTTGGAACGCAATGCTATCGTTTCAGATTGTTTTTTTCACATTCTTGGCTTCAGGCCCGCGGTCGCTCTCCTCCACATCGAACATGACCATGTCTCCTTCGGCCAGGGTTTTGAATCCCGACATGTCGATGGCGGAAAAGTGGACGAAGATGTCCCGCCCTTCCTGCTCGTTGATAAAGCCATACCCCTTTTTGTCATTGAACCATTTTACTGTCCCGTTCGCCAAAGCACTGACCTCCTCTTCTCGATAGTTCCCCTCCAAAATATCCCTTTGCCTTTGTAGACGATACTCCGGCACTCGGAAGATGGTCGCTCAGAAGATGTCAGATCAGGGGGTTGCTGTTGCCAAGATATCATCCGACAAAAATCATTAGCCAATGAAATATTCCTTGTCAAGAGAAAAACTACAGCGGAAATCTTTTAATATCCGCATGTTCCTTCAATTTCTCAAGGTAGGCGTCAATCTTCTTTCTCTCCTGTTCCTGGCGGAGACGGCTGGAAATGGCCTCCTTTACATCGTTAAACGCCATGGTCTCCTCCGCCTGGTGCTCGGTCGCCCGGATCAGGTGGTAACCGAAACGGGTCTGCACCACATCACTGGTCTGGCCGGGTTCAAGGGCGAAAGCCGCGTCGGAAAATGGCGGCACCATCTGCTCCCGGCTGAAAAAACCCAGGTCGCCGCCCTTGGTTTTACTGGGGCAGTCTGAATATTCCTGGGCCAGGGCGGCAAAATTCTCACCATTATCGATCCGCGCCTTCAGGCCCTGGATCGTCGAAAGCGCCTGGGCCTGCTTGGCCTCGTCGGCCGCCTCCGGAACCTGAACGAGAATATGGGAAGCCTTCACCTGCTCGGGTTTGCGAAACAGGTTGGGATTTTCATCATAATAGGCGCGGACTTGCTGGTCTGACACGGAAATCTTCTGGAGCACCGCTTTGTCGATGAGGGCCTTGATCGTCAGTCCATTGTCGATCTGTTTTTTCAACATCTCTTCGGAAAATCCCATCTCGGCCAGTGCCTTATCGTAGGCCGTATCATCCTTGAATGCGGCCTTGAACTCGTCCAGCGCCTTGGCCACGAGGCTGTCTTTGACATCGATGCCCATGGATTGTGACTGCTGCAGCAACAAGGTACGGTTGATCAGGGTTTCGCGGATATCCCCCTCGTAGCGTTTCAGTTGCTCATCATTCACCGGCCGCCCCTGGCGGGCCAGCTTCAATGAGACCAGTTTCATCTCACGGTCAAGATCCTGGCGAAGGATGTCGGTGTCATTGACGCGGGCAATCTGTCCGGCAGGCATGTCTGCGGCGCCAACCGTTGCCGGGCAGATCAAGACAATCGCCAGCAGGACGATGGCGACGGCGGTAGTGGTTTTGGATTGATAAACGGTCATCGATTTCTCCTTGAAGGTTGGGGGTATCAATACCCCTGGGACTGGCCGGTCAGAGATCCACTGAGGTCGGCCAGCACGGGTTTACGGTTAAAGATAATGGTAATCCGGCATGAAATGGGCGCTAAAGTCATTTTTGATGCAATTTTTCACACAGGGCTGCGCGCGCTTTTCCCACAGCCAGGGTTGCGCATTAATGCCCATGTTATTCTGCTGACAGATTTTCTTGAGGCAGCGGGTCTGTTGCTGTCATGCTCACCAATTCTCCGGAAAAGCTGCCGACAATCACCTTACTTTTCAATCTAACCGGTAAACGCCGCGAATCAGCAGACACCCAGAGCTGGATTTTGGCATCCGGGCTTTTCTCGAAAACACCACCCACATGGGACAGATCCGGTTCGATGAGAAAGGTGTCAAAAGTTCCGGCCGGGACCCTTATCGTCTCCCGCCTGACCACATCGGCGACGCCCATCACGTGCTTTTTTCCGTCGGTCACCGCTCGTTGTATGCGCCCACCCACAACCAGGTCCACCGATCGGGACCAGTAAAATATGGACAGGGGATCAAAGGTACCTGGCGAAATGGGAATCGGTTCACGGGCCTCGCCCTTGTTGATGTATTGAGCCGTCATCGCCTCCCAATCGAAAGAGACGGTGATGTCACGCCGGGTGCTGCCTTCGTGCTGTTTTTTGCGGTACAGCAGCGACTGGGTCATGGCGGCGTCAGACCACGCATCAACGCGGTCCCGAATCATGTAAAAGGCGTCGATAAAAGCATTGGACCGGGCTGTCAAAACAAAGTGATAGGCATCAATCCCTGCCATGTGCTCCTGGGGCAGTACTTCCAGGACGGCTTCCCCGGCCGGGATGATGGTCCATTTGAGCACAAAGGCCAATCGTTCACCCGACCTGATTGCCCGCATGGGTGCAGCGGCATCACCGCACCAGGCGATACCGACAGCCGACAGCCAGACAATGGCAGCCGCCCACGCGGCCATCAGGAATGGCCCGGAAACCTTAATCGGATGCCGGGCCAATGGTTGATCAGAGTTGACGTTAATCATCTGCATGCTGAGGTCTGAAAATAAATTGCTGTCACTTCAGCGAACATCAATCGACGCGGTACTCACCGCGATGGGCCGGCGGCGCTTTTTCGTCCATCTCCAAATCCGGTATGCATGGGTGAAAGCCACGGCGGCAAGCAATCGGGGAACCCACAGCCATAACGGATGAATGCCCAGGGGCAGGAACAGCGCCGGATCTTCTATGACGGCATGATTGATGCCGATGGATACGTGCAGTGGCTTCAGCTGTTCGGAAGGAAGCCGTCGCTCCCGGGTCTCGGCCACAATGACGGCGCCGCCGTAGGTCACCCCAAAGACCGCCGCCGTCATCCACAGCATGCCCACCTGTCGGTCCAGACCCATCAGGCCCAGAAAAGGCTCGATGAACCGCATCACTTTTTCGATGAGGCGGTACTGCTTGAGGAATTCCATGAATATCATCAGGGCCGTGATGATGAGAAGAATTTTCAGGTTCAGCCACGCCATGCCCGCTGCCCACCCTTTCATGGCCGGCCAGAACGCAACCGGGTCCACAACCAAAGGGCCTCCCGACGTTTTCTGAGCCGTTTCCGGTCCCAGAATCCAGCCGGCGACAATGACAGTCAGGACGGCGGCGAACAGCCGGACAGCTGTGGCCATCCATGCGGGGCAGCCGGATTGGTGCTGCACCAGCCCCTCCTGAATCAGGTTGTGGGCGATCAGCAGAAACACCGCCATCAATGTCATCTGGTCAACGGTAAACGGCAGCACGGACATGGCGGCAATGGCACCGTAGATGCCGGTCAGCAGTCCGGCCAGCAGCGGCAGGGCGGCCATGGCCGGCAGATGGATCGCGCCCATAAGCGGTTCCAGCAATGCGTCAATCCGAACCAGCCAGCCGGAAAAATCCAGCAGGAAGGTGGCAAAGGAAACGGGAAGGATAATTTTGAACATCCATACAAAGCCGCGCCACCCTTTGGCGGCACCCTGATCGACAATCGTTTTAAAAGGATGGGAAATCGGTTCCACGGTTGCATACCTGTTTTCTGACGGTTTCCGATATAATTCTTAAGACGGGTCATATAACATAGAATGACGGGCAGGGCACGGATTGAAATGCATATCGGAGGTCACGAAAATCTAAGTTGAGGAAAAAACTGGCCGGCCGTGTCAAAGCTGGAGCCAGCCGTGCAACACCGGTCACGGCATCAGGTAGAAGCCCAGGGCCGGATCATCCGGCTCGTTGGGGTGAAATGAAACCCCCACGTACAGGCCGCTGACGTTGCGAACAATAACCCGTTTTTCCATGGGTGTTCGCTTACGATCGTCCAGGCGGAATTCAATCCGCAGGACGGCACCGATGGGAAAGGCGCGGGGAACGGTCAGTTTCAATTTCAGGCCGGTGGAGGAAATATCCACCACCTTCACCAGGCCGGTGTCATCGGGTCCATTCTTTCCCAGAAGGGTGAATTTTCCGGGCATATCGGAACCCTTGCGGTATTGTTTGCGCTTTTCCAGCCGGCAACGGAATTGATGGCCGCACGCACAGGTGCAGCTGACGGTGATCTTTTTGTCGGTTGTGGCATAGCGACTCACATCCGCAGTTTTTGCCTTGCCGCATTGGGGACAATGAAAGGTGGCGGTGTTGCTGCTGGATATGAATACGGTCTGATCCATAGGATTAAATTTCCGCCCCCGGCAGTGCCAGCGCGTCTGTAGACAGAGATTGGTGTCCCCTGACCTTGATAATTTCAGGGCGATAGCTGGCATCCCTGGAGAGACGCCGACCGGTAATGCGAATGACGATGAACGCCAGACCGAAAAATAAAAAGCCGAACAGGGCGGAAAGCGCGGATGGATCCGTACCCCGCATAACCGCCACCGCCTGTCCGAGCACGGCACCGGCAATCATGGCCAGAATAGGGAAGACATAGAGCAGAAACGTGGCTTTTAACAAGGAAGCCGTTTCGATGTTCAGAACGATTCGGTCCCCCACGCGGGCATCGGCCGTGTTGATGGCCTCCACCTCCATTTCCATCTCCTTGCCGCCCCCTTCACCATGGCAGGTATCCCTGGAGGAACAGGCTTCGCAAGCGCTGGAACGGGTGGTTTTTACCCACGCGGTACCTGCCCCGGCGGCCCCCATTTTAAAAACAACACCTTCTTCGGTTGCCATAGGCGTCTCTCGTTATATCCTTGTATCGGCCGGCACAGACATGATCAGGCGTTGACCGCGTCTTTGATTTGTTCCGGCGGCCGCTGGTTGTCCGCATTCTGATAACAGATCAGACCGCAATTGAGGCACCGGGCGGCCTCTTTCTTTGCAGCTGTCGTGTCGAACCCTTTTTCCAGTTCCGCCAACTGGTCGAGGTCACGACTGCTGGCCAGGGGCATGATACGCCGCTGGCTGGTCGAAACCGCTTCCACGTGGTCCACGTTCTGGATGGCCGTATCCGGCTTCAGGACGTTTTCAGGCAGTTCGAGGGGAATATCGTAGATGAGCTTGTGGACGGTGGCGGCGGCGCGGCGACCGGCCCCGATGGCCTTGATGGCGCCACTGAAATCGGTCAGGGCGTCACCCGTGGCAAACACCCCCGCCTCATCGGCATGGGACGGCTGTTTGTATGGCGGCACGGCCGTCCAGCCGGTCGTGCGCCCCTCATCATCTCCGACCGGACGGGTGAAGATCAGTTCGGGAAAACGGCCAGCTGAAAAAATAAGCGTTTGCGCCGGCAGCTGTATAATTTCTCCGGTTCCTTCGTCTCGCATTTCAACACCGGTGAGAGACTCCCCGTCGCCAAACAGGCGTAAGACACCAGCCGACACCACTCGGGCACCGGCGTCTCCCAACGCCTTGGCTGTCGATTCGTCAGGCTGGTTCCTGAAAATAAAGGTAACCGTCCCGGCACCCAGGGATCGGGCTTTGATCAGGGCCTCGCCGGCCAATCCTTCGCCGCCGATGATCACAGTGTCGGAGCCGCAGGCGACCGTCCCGTGTCCGTCCTTGCCCGAGCGCAGGAGGTCCAGCAGCAGGCAGCCGCCGGGAAACGGGGCCTCAACCGTTTTCTCGGCACCACGGGCCAGCCGACTGTCCCAGCCGCCCGAGGCAAGCAGGACCGCCTCGTACCCGTCGTCCAGGAGGCCGGCCACGGTCACGTCCCGGCCCAGCATCTGACCGGTTCGGGCTTCCACACCCATCTCCAGGATACCATCGATATCCCACGTAAGGATCGCTTCGGGCAGCCGGTACCTGGCAATGGCGGTGTTGAGCAGGCCGCCCAAGCGATCCGTACCTTCGAACACGGTTGCCGCATGACCCAACCGGGCAGCAAAAAAAGCGGCGGAAAGCCCCTGGACCCCGCCACCGACCACGGCAATCCGGCGGCCGGTATCCGGCGCCTTGAAGGGCTGGATACGCTCATTCTGGGTACGTTCGTAATCGGCGGCAAATCGCTTCAGGAAATTGATCGCCACGGGTTCATCCACGTATTTGCGACGGCAGTCGTTCTCACAGGGCCGCGGACAGATTCTGCCGATCACCGTGGGGAAGGGATTGCGTTCCTTGATGGTCTGGACGGATCCGTGATAGTCGCCATCGGCAATCTGCTGGATGTACAGGCTGATGTTGATGCCCGCCGGGCAGGCGCGCTGACATGGCGTTGTGCAATCTTCGGAAGTATACTCCTTGAGGATTCTTCGCGTAACCGACGACAAGGTGATGATGTGTTTGGGGCAGACCCGCTCGCAGGTGCCGCAGCCGGTACACTTGATCTCGTCGACCACGGGAAGGCCCTGTGGTCCCATGACGATGGCGTCGAAGGGGCAGACGGCGGCACAGGTGCCCAGGCCCAGGCAGCCGATATTGCAGACCTTCATGCCACCGGCGAGCAGGGCGGCCGCCCGGCAGTCGTTCAGGCCGTCATAGGTGTATTTGACGTCCGCATCGGCCACGCCGTATGTGCATCCGGGCAGGGCAATGTCCGGCTCCTTGGCTTCTACGCTCACACCGAGGATGCCAGCGATGGCCAGGGCCACGTCTTCACCGGCGGCC
>SWCD01008506.1_pt1 | contig 11199 bp, 15 predicted proteins | sample 4693011 | NCBI WGS metagenome assembly SWCD01 (sample SAMN10267278, study PRJNA491770) | bioreactor metagenome | isolation source: DHS bioreactor inoculated with marine | place: Japan: Omine Ridge, Nankai Trough | reverse complement strand
GATGTTCCGGCCTATTCCGCGGCACTTTTGACGCTGTGGGAGGATGACGCCGCGCGCGGGCTGGAGGTGGCATCAGAGGCGGCCACGGACGTGGCGCGGCTGCGGGGATGCGCGCAGGCGATGGCCGCCACCGCAGAGGCCGAGAGCGTGACCCTGCGCGCCGAATCAGCGATCCGGGCCTGGGCCGGGACCGATACCATGGCCGCAGAGGCGGTGGCGCGGGTGGATGAGATGCGTTTGGCGCATCTGCATCGGCTGCTTTCTGCTTGCGACATCGGCAATCTGGAAATGGCGCGGATTCTCTATGCCTCCGCGATCGGCATGCAGGCGATGCGCGATCCCGCGCAGGATCAGGCAGCGCCTGCCATAGGGTCGCTGGTCGATCTCATTCTCGCACTGAGGTAGGGGCGATGCGGCTGGTTCTGGCGGTCATGGCGCTGTCGGCGCTGGGATACTGCAAAGACGAGACCGTGACGGGCCATGGCGGGGCCGAAAAGGTCTGGCATCTGGAGAGCCTTGATGGTGCGGTGTTTGGCGCGCGCCACGCTCATGTTTCCGGCAGAGGGGGAATTGCGGGGTGAGGGGCCGTGCAACAGCTATTCGGGCGAGCAGACCGTGCCCTATCCGTGGTTCGCCGCCGAAGCCGTGGCCACAACCGAGCGGGCCTGCCCGGAGTTGGCAGAGGAGGCGCTATATCTGACGGCGCTGGCCGAGATGACTTTGGTCGAGGTGCTAGGGGACGTGATGATCCTGTCCAATGACGCGGGCCGCGAGATGGTGTTTCGGGCGAAGTAGGGGGGCGGTGCCTGTGGTGCCGCGAGGCCGGTCTCGGGAGACCAGCCTTGTCCGCCCCCTCAGATCAACGCGCGTTCGCGGCTGATCATCGCGGCATGGGCGCGGTTGCGGGCGTTCAGCTTTTTACAGATCGAGCGCATGTGCATCTTGATCGTCACCTCGTTGGTGCCCATGTCGCGCGCGATTTCCTTGTTGGTCAGGCCATCGGCGGCAAGGCGCAGCACGAAGAGTTCCTTTTCCGTCAGGTCATGGTCCGGGCCGGTCTTGTCTAGGCCGGGGGTGCCCGCATCCATCGGTACAAAGACCTGACCCGAATTGATCAGTTGCAGCACGCTGTTGAGCGATTGCAGCGGCATCGTCTTGGGGATCAGCCCCTTGCAGCCCAGTTCCAGCGCGCTGTGCAGGAAATGCCGGTCCACCATGCCGGTAAAGAGCACGACCTTGGCGGGGGCGGCCTTTTCGATCACGCTTTTGACGCTGGCAAGGCCGACCATGCCCGGCATCTTGAGGTCGAGCAGGACAATATCGACATCACTATGCTCGGCCAGCAGGCTGAGGATACCGTCATAGGAATCGGTGGTGATCGCCTCATTGCCGGGCTGCGCGTTGAGCATGTTGCCCACCGCTTCGGCCAGAAGGTTGTGATCGTCTGCAAGAAGAATTTTCATAGACATTGCCTGGGTTGTCCTGCGCTGTAATTCGTTCGCGGCGTGGCGACGCGGCCCCAGCCCTGCGCATCGTGAACCTCACCTATCTGATAGCTATTCCGGAGCGAAGTTCAATAGTTTGAGTGCGATTTTGGGTGAATCCGTCGTCACGTGTTGCGTTTTGTGCGGGCGGCGGGGTTATTTCCTGTTTACCAGCGTTCAAGCCGCCGGGCGATGGGGTGCCGCGCCGCGCCCAGAAAACAGGCGACAGCGCAGAGTATCAGGAGGGCTGCCTTGGGCTGCGGGGCCTCTAGCGCGGTGCCGAGCGACCAGAGGCCCACGCCGATAAAACAGAGGGTCGAGATCATTTCTCCGGTGGAGCGGGGGCGCTCAGTCATTGGTTTCTCCATCTGAGGGGGCGGCCAAATTCGTCAAGGGTGAGGTCGGGAGGCAGATCGACATCGGGCATGGGGGCGGGTTGTCCCTGTTCCAGACGCCAGACATGCGCGAGGATCACCGCCACGGCGGCAAAGAGCACATCGGGGATTTCCCGGCCAATTGCACCGGTAAAGTAGAGCGCACGCGCCAGTGGCGGCACCTGCAGCGTGGTGACACCGGCGCGACGGCCCCGGCGGATCACGGCCTGGGCCATTGGCCCCTTGCCCATGGCGAGAATGCGCGGGGCTGTATCGGTGCCCGGTTCATAGCGCAGGGCCACGGCGAAATGCGTGGGGTTGGTGATGATGGCGGTGGCCATCGGCACATCGGCCAGCGCCTTGCGTTCCGAGGCGCGGCGCGAGGCCTGCATCTGGCGGCGGCGCATGGCGCCCTTTTGTTCGGGCGAGCCTTCGGATTCCTTGGATTCGTCCTTGATGTCCTGTCGCGACATGCGCATGGATTTGGTGTTGGAATGGATCTGCCAGCCAAGATCGAGGGCGGCGATCACCACAAGGCCAAGAAGCAGCCCGCCCATCACCCGCAACATGGCGGTGCCAAAGAGCACCATCGCGTCGCCGGGGGCCAGCGCCGAAGAGCTGCCCAGCGCAGGCAAGAGCGGTTGCAGCATCAGCACCCCCGCCGCAAGCAGGAGCGTGACCTTGAGGATGGCCTTGCCCAGATCGACCAGCGCCTTCATCGACACCATCCGCCCCAGCCCGGTGAGCGGGTTCATTTTCTCGGGTTTGAAGCCCAGTGCCTTGGGCGCGAAATTGAGGCCGCCCATCGCCGATTGCGCCATCAGCACAGCGGCCAGCAGTGGTAGGCCAAGCCCCGGACCGGCGGCAAGCATCCAGAGCATCATGTCGCGCGTGTGCGCGATCATCATCGCGTCTAGCGATTGCGCGCCCTCGATGACCAGCCCCTTGGCCCAGAGCCCCGCCAGACCCGGCAAGGCCCATTGCCCGGCGCTGAGGATGAGCGCACCCATGCCCAGCGTGACCAGCACGAAGACCTCGGTCGAGGTGGTGATCCGACCCTCTTCGCGCGCCTCCTGGCGGCGTTTCTGGGTTGGCTCTTCGGTCTTTTCCTGTCCGTCGTCTGCGTCAGCCATTGGGTAATCCGTTCAACATCTCCATCAGATGCTGCAAGGCCTGTGCCACCCGTTCCGACAGGGCGGGCCCAAGGCTGGTGACGGTGAGAAAAAGCAAGAGCAGTGTGGCGGTCATGGTCAGCGGAAAGCCGAAGGCAAAGAGATTGAGCGAGGGGGCAGAGCGGGTGATGACCCCGATCACGAGGTTCAGAAGCAAGAGCACAGACACGACCGGCATCATCAATTGCGCCGCGTTGGCGAACATCATGGGGGCGGCGCTGAGGCCCGCGTCGAGCAGCGCCGCGCTCGCGATGGGCGTGCCGATGGGAATGAGGCGATAGCTGTCGAGGATCAGGCGGATGGCGGCGAGATGCCCGTCCTCGGTCACGAAGATGGCCAAGAGGAAGAGCATGAAGAACTGGCCGATCACCGGCGATTGCGACCCGCTGGTGGGATCGACCTGCGCCGCAAGGCCGAGACCGGCGGTATTGGCGATACGGTCGCCCGCCATGACGGCGGCGGCAAAGAGGATTTGCAGCACCATTCCGGCAGACAGCCCGATGGCCAGTTCGCGCAAGGCGATGACCACGCTGGAGAGGCTGGAGAGCGCGTCGGGTTCGGGGATCGGCACCTGTCCCATCAGCGGGACCGTGAGACACACCGAAATGATGATCCGCACCGGCAAGGAGATGAAGCGCGCCGCAAAGAGCGGTGCCGAGAGGACAAACGCCCCGATCCGCAGCATCGCAAAGAGAAATTGCAGCGCCAGCCCCGTCAACTGCGTGAGCTCAACACCGGGCAGGCCGGTCGCGGAGGGGGCAAGATCGGGCAGCATCCTAGTGCATCGTCGCAATCGTGTCGAAGATATGGGTGAAATAGTCGGTCATCGTGCTGAGCATGAAGCCCGACATCAGCGCCATGGTCAGGATCACGATGGCCATTTTGGGCACGAAGCTGAGGGTCTGTTCGTTGATCGAGGTGGCGGCCTGAAGGATACCGATCACCAGACCCACGGCGAGCGCCACCAAGAGAACCGGACCCGCCGTCAGCAGGATGTTCCAATAGGCCATGCGCAGATGTTCGATATTGGCGTCGAAATCCATCGTCAGAGCGCCCCTTGAAAGCTGGAGGCGAGCGAGCCCATGGTCAGCGCCCAGCCATCCACCAGCACGAACAACAGCAGCTTGAAGGGCAGGGACACGATCATCGGCGAGAGCATCATCATCCCCAGCGCCATGAGGATCGAGGCAATCACCATGTCGATCACCAGAAAGGGCAGAAAGAGCAGAAAGCCGATCTGGAACGCGGTTTTCAGTTCCGAGGTGATATAGGCGGGCAAGAGCACCCCGACGGGCACGTCGGCGTCGCTGGCATAGGGGGCGTCGCCCGCCAGTTCCGCGAACATCAAGAGGTCGTTTTGCCGGGTATTGGCCAGCATGAAGCCCGAGAGGTGATCCCATGCCAGCCCGATGGCCACATCCGGGGCCATCTGCCCGTCGAGATAGGGGCTGAGCGCAGTGTCGTAAATCACGGTCAGCACCGGCTGCATGACGAAGAAGGACAGAAAGAGTGCGATGGCGATGAGCACCTGATTGGGCGGTGTCTGCATCGTGCCCATGGCTTGCCTCAGGATCGAGAGCACGATGATGATGCGGGTAAAGGCGGTCATGCCCAGCACCAGCGACGGCAGCACCGTGAGCGCCGTCATCAGCGCCAGAATTTGCAACGAGAGCGAATAGGTGGTGCCGTTCTCATCCGAGAGGGTGATCGCGGGCAGCCCCTGTTGCGCCAGAACCGGCGCGGGCAGAACAAGGGCGAGGATCAGAAGTGGAAGAAGGCGGCTCATGCTGCGGTCCCCTCGGTTCGGGGCAGCAGGGTGAGGGCGGTGCCGGACCGGCGCCCCATCACCACGAGCACGGTTTGCCCTTCGGCCTTGAGCAAGAGCGCGCGGCTGTCGCCGCCCAGATTGAGGGTCTCGGTCAGTTCCAGTTGGCGGATGCTTGCCAGACGGGCGCTGAGCGGCGCGCGTTTGTGGCGGATCACGGCCCAGGCGAGCACGAGCACGCCGAGAAAGCCCGCAATGGTCAGGATGCGGTCGGGGGTTAGAACGTCCACGGGGCAATCTCCTGCGACGGTTGATCAAGGTTCAGTTGATCAACCGTTGCAGGTTTCGTGCCACGCGAAGGGGTAGGGTGTCAGACGGTTTCGATCCGTTGCCGAGGATCGACGATATCGCCAAAGCGGATGCCGAACTTCTCGCCCACGACGACCACCTCGCCCTTGGCGATGGGGGTGCCGTTCACCAGAATGTCGAGCGGGTCGCCCGCCATGCGGTCCAGTTCCACGACCGAGCCTTCGTTGAGGCGCAAGAGGTCTTGCAGGGTGATCTGGGTGTTGCCCACCTCGACGGTCATGCTGACGCGGACATTGGCCAAGAGGCCGAGATCCACATTGCTTGTGCTGCTGTCGGGCTGGCCGGTCGGTTCGGTTGTGTCGATGGTCATGGCGGTTTCCTCGGGATCAGGGTTCAATACGGTGGGTAAGCGAGAGCGCGGCGCGGCCATTCTGCGCGCCCGGTTCGGCGTCAAAGAGCGGCGTGCCTTCGACAAGCAATTGCGGGCGTAGTGTCAGATCGACCGGCACCACGCGGCCGGGGCGCAGCCCCGTGAGGGCGCTGATCGGCACATTGGGTTCGGCCAGACGCGCCGTGACATTGAGGGGCACGGCCATCACCGCCTCGCGCAGGCGGTTGCGCCAGCGCAGGTCATCGGCCACCTGATCGGACTGCATCCGCGAGCGCAAGCGCGCAGCAATGGGTTTGAGCGCCTGTAGCGGATAGATGAGGTCCAGCGTGGCCGGGTCCGCCTCGGGCAGTTGAATGATGAAGGAGCAGCAGACGACCTTTTCCTCGCTTTCAACGAATGTGGCGAATTGCAGGTTGTCCTCGTGTATCGGGTTGGCAAACTCGAGCGGGATAAGATCGCGCCACGCGGCCTCGAGTGCGCGGTAGATGCCTTTGGTCACGATCTCGATCACGCGCGTCTCGCTGGCGGTGAATTCGGCGCGACCACCCGGCAGATAGGCGATATTGCCGCCGTAATAGGCATTGGTCAGCAAGGATACGAAATTGGGCGGCAGCATGATGAGCTGATTGCTGCGCAGCGCATCGACGCGGGCGGTGGTGAGGCTGACAAAGTTTTCCAACTCGTCGCAATAATGCGAAAAGCTTTTGACCTCGGGTGGAAAGGCGGAGATGCGCGGGTGCATCCGCAAGAACGGCAGGAACACAGGGCGTGCCAGACGGCAAAAGCGTTCGTTGACCATGCGCAACCCGTGATAGTCACCCATGATCGACAGGTTGTCAGAGCCGAATTTGTAGCGCTTGACGTTTTCGGTGCCTTGGTTCTGCTCTTTCTCCATGTCGAGCAGGCCGTCGACAAGGGCTGCGACCTCGTTCGAGCTGAGCTTGTGGGTGGCGCTGGTGGTGGGGCGGGCCATGGTGCGACCTATTGCAGAACAAAGGAGGGAAAGAACACGCCCTCGATGCCGCCAAACCCTTCGAGCGCCTCGAGCCGGGTGTTGATCGCGGTCTTGAGCGCCTCGGCCAGGGCCTCGCGCCCGGCGGTGCCTTCGACATCCTCTTCGGCAAAGCCCGAGATCACGGCAAGCATATCCGAGCGCAGCGCCATGGCGTGGGTTTCGACATTGGCGATGACGCTCTCGTCATATTGGGTCGAGACACCGACGCCGATCTGAAGAAACCGGCGCGAACCTTTGAGGTTGGTGGTCAGCGGATCGGGAAACTCGTGGTAGCGGGTTTCGAAGACGGGCGCTTCGGGCATTTCCTTGGGAATACGCTTGGGGCCGGCCTCGGCGTCGCCCGCGGCCTCAGCGGCGGCGGTTTCCAGTTCGATGAGGCGCAGCACCTCTTGCGACGGCGACAGCGCCCCGCCGGAGAGATAGAAACCCGCGCCAAAGCCGCCGCCGCCAAGGATGAGCGCCATCAAGAGCCAGACGAGCATCTTCTTGAGAAAGCCCCCCTTGGGGCGGGCATCGAGATTGGGGAGTGCAGCATCGGCCATGGGGAACCTCAGGCGATCAAGTCAATGGAAGAGCGCGCAGGCGCGCGCGGGGACAGTGGTTGTGATGCGGTGTCATCAAAGGCGGTCGTTTTGCCCTGCGGACCCGGTTCGGTGCCGGGATGGCCATTGCCGCGCGGGTTGGCATCGCCGCCCGTCGTGCCAAAGCCCGCTGCGCCGCCTGAGCCGCCCGTCGTGGTGGTGGATTGGCTACCCATCTCAAGCCCGGCGCGAGCCATGGCCTCGGCCAGACGCGGCTGGGCCTCGGCCATGGCGCGGGCGGCCTCGGGCGTTTCGGTCACGATATGCACATGGGTCACGCCGTCTTGGGTCTCCAGCCGGATTTGCAGCGGGCCAAGACGCTCGGGCGTGAGCGTGAGTGTCAGGTTGTCGAGCGCGGCGCTGGCGCTCTGGCGGATGTCCTGCACCATCTGCTCGGGCCACTGAGGGGCCGCGAGATCGAGGGTCTGGGGCAGGGGCGCTGTTGCCAGCGGTGCAGGGGCGCTGCCGGGCAGGGCGGGCTGGGGCGCGGCAAGGACGCTACCCTCTGTGGAGGCCAGGGTTGGTGGCGGGGCGGCCTCGGCGGGGGCCAGCGGGGCGGCCTCTGCGCTGAGGGCAGGGCTGGTGGGGGCGCTGTCGCCTGTGGGCACGGGGGCCGTGGGCGGCGCGGGCACCAGAGGGGCCGCCATGGGCAGGGTCGGAGCGGCGAGACTCGGCACCTCGGATGCCTCTGGATCTTTGGTGAGGTCCGGTTTGTCGCCGGTGTCCGGCTCGGACGTCGGCTGTGCCACCTGTGCCGCAACGGACGGGATGGCGGGCTGGGTTTGCGGCGTGGCTGGGTCAGGCAGGGCTATGGCCTCGGGGCCCATAGCCTCGGGGCCCGTGTCTTCGGCTTCGGTGGCGTCGGTGGCGTCGATGGCATCGGTTCCGGTATCCTCGGGCAAGTTCTGGGCCTCGGTGAGGGTATCCAACCCGGATGGGGCGATGGGCGCGGCAGAAGGTTGCGCCGCAATGGCAGGCGGTGGCAGTGCGGGTGTTGCCGGTGCTGGGACAGTCGCCGGTGCTGGGGCAGTCGCCGGTGCTGCGGGGGCTGCGGCCATTGGGGACAGAAGGTCGACAGAGGAAGGGACAGAGGCAGGGACAGAGGCAGGGACAGAGGCAGGGACAGAGGCAGGGACAGAGGCAGGGACAGAGGCAGGGACAGAGGCCATCCGGGCCATGTCTGGCGCAGTCACAGGCGCAAGCGGTTGTGCCGATGCCTGCACGGGGGGCTGGACAGGGGCCTGAACGGGTGTTTGGACCGGGGTCTGCGCCGCATTCAACAGGGCAGAAAAGCCCTGGATCGGCACGCCAGAACCTTGGCCAAGCGCCGCAGCGGCACGGCCGGGGGCCGTGGCAGCGGGGGTGGGAAGGCTGGTCAATACCGGGGCGGTCATACTGGGCTCCGTCTGGGGGTCAGTCCAGAGGGTGCAAGCATCATGCCAAGCGGGCGGCGGGTGCGGGCCCCGTCAAACAGGCCCGGTGCAATGAAAAAGGCACCCCGGAGTGGGGTGCCTTTGCCGCCCATATGTGCGGGCGTTTACTTGTTGTCTTCGAGCGAGAGCGCCACGAAACGCGGATCGCCGCCGCTGCGCACCAGCATCAGCAGGGATTTGCGCCCCGCTTCCTTGGCCTCGGCAATACGGTCGTCGAGATCGGCAATCGTGGCCACCTTCTGCTGTCCGGCCTCGGTGATCACGTCGCCCATGCGCAGGCCCTTTTCATAGGCCTCGGACAGCTCATCGATATTGACCACGACCAGACCGGTTGCGTTATTGTCCAGCTCGAGTTGCGACCGCAACTCATCGCTGAGCGGTGTCAAGGTCAGGCCAAGCATGGTCTTTTCCACCGGGGCCTCTGGCGTCGCATCTTCGCCGGGTTGCGCCACGGGAATGGCACCCTCGGCCTCTTCGCGGCGGCCCAGCGTGATCTTGAGCGTGGTGGTCTTGCCCTCACGGAACACGACCACGCGGACGGTCTTGCCCACCTCGGTATTGCCCACGGTGCGCACAAGGCTGCGCGTGTCCGACACATCCTGCCCGTCAAAGGACATGATCACGTCGCCGGCCAGCATGCCAGCCTCGGCGGCGGGACCTTCGGGCACATCCGTGACGAGCGCACCTGCGGCTTTCTCAAGCCCCATCGCCTCGGCCACATCGGCGGTCACGTCCTGAATTCGCACGCCCAGCCAGCCACGCCGCGTCTCGCCATATTCCTGCAACTGATCGACCACGCGCTTGACCACGTTCGAGGCCATGGAAAAGCCGATGCCGATCGAGCCGCCGGTGGGGCTGAGGATTGCGGTGTTCACGCCAACCACCTGACCGTCGAGATTGAAGAGCGGACCGCCCGAGTTGCCCCGGTTGATGGCGGCATCGGTCTGGATATAGTCGTCATAGGTGCCGCTAAGCGCGCGGTTGCGCGCCGACACGATCCCGGCAGAGAGCGAGAACCCCTGACCCAGCGGATTGCCCATGGCCAGCACCCAATCGCCGACGCGCGCGGTGTCGCTGTCGCCAAAGCTGACGAAGGGCAGCGGCTTGTCGGCCTTGACCTTGAGCAGGGCGATGTCGGTCTTGGGGTCGGTGCCGATCACTTCGGCGGGCAGGGTTTCGCCGGAAAAGAATTCGATCAGGATCTCATCCGCGCTTTCGATCACGTGGTTGTTCGTGACCACAAAGCCATCCTCGGAAATCACGAAGCCCGAGCCAAGGGCCGACGAGCGCTGTGGCCGGTCGCCTTCGCCCAGACGGTCGCGGAACTGCTCGAAGAAATCCTCGAAGGGCGAGCCTTCGGGAACGATGGGGGCGGGGCCTGTGCCCCGTTCCACCACGGTCGAGGTGGTGATGTTCACGACCGCCGGGCTGATCTTGTCGGCCAGATCGGCAAAGCTGTCGGGCCGCGCTGCTGCGGCCATTGCCTGCGCGATCAACAGCCCGACCATCAGGGCCATGACCCAGAGCGCCCGCAGGCCGGTGGACAGGGATCGTGTTTCGGAAATCGTTTGGGTCTTCACACCAATGTCTCCTTTGGTTCGTGCATTGGGCGACAAACGCGCGCCCCTCTTGCACTGGAATGTATGCGGTCTTTGCGCGATGGCAAAGGTCGCAGGATCAATTCACAGCCATGTGACCGCTTTGACGCGGCAAGATCAAGCGCCAAGCGTCTTGGCCGCCCAGACGAGGATCAGCCCCAACACCAGCGCAATCGCCCCCATCAGGCGCCGCGCCTCGGTGGGCAGTGCTGTCAAGGCCACCAGCATCTGTTCAATGAGCGAAGGGGCCAGCGCATAGACCAGCCCCTCCACAATCAGCACCAGTCCCAGCGCGAGCAGGGCAGTTTCGATCATTCCTGTGCCGTTCCCGACTTCAGATAGTCGAAAAATTCGCTATCCGGCGTCATAACCATGGTCGAATTCTTGCCTTGCAGCGCTTTTTCATAGGCCTCGAGCGAGCGGTAGAAGGAATAGAACTCCTGATCTTGACCATAGGCCTCGGCGTAGATCGCGCTGCGTTCTGCGTCAGCCTCGCCTCGGATCACCTGCGCTTCACGTTCGGCATCCGAGAGGGTCTCGGTCACGGTCCGGTCGGCAAGCGCGCGCACCCGCTGCGCCGCCTCGTTACCGCGTGCGATCTCGTCGGCGGCTTCGCGCTCACGCTCGGCGCGCATCCGGGCAAAGGTCGCCTCGAGGTTCTGCTCGGGCAGGTTGGTCTGCTTGAGGCGCACATCCACCACGTCAAGGCCAAGGCCCGCCGCGCTGGTCTGGGCCTGCCGCTGGATGCGGCGCATCAACTCGCGGCGATCCTCGGACAGGATGGTGTCGGATGTCACCTGATCGGCACCCAGAACTTCACGGATCTGTGCATTGAGGATCGACGACAGCCGGTCCTCGGCCAGACGCACGCCGCCCACACCCACGGCCTGACGGAACTGCACCGCGTCGCGGATGCGGTAACGGGCAAAGGCATCGACCACGAGACGACGATCATCCGACGGCGTCACCTCGATGGTGTCGGTATCGAGCGACAGGATGCGGTCGTCATAGCGCACCACCTCCTGAATGAAGGGGATCTTGAACGAGAGGCCCGGCTCTTCCTTGACGGCCTTGATC
>SWCD01024475.1_pt3 | contig 11200 bp, 13 predicted proteins | sample 4693011 | NCBI WGS metagenome assembly SWCD01 (sample SAMN10267278, study PRJNA491770) | bioreactor metagenome | isolation source: DHS bioreactor inoculated with marine | place: Japan: Omine Ridge, Nankai Trough | reverse complement strand
CAACTTCGTCCATTGACTGTGCAGCCCTGTTGGCTGCACGCACCGATATCTCCCTAGAATTTGTCGCGCGGTGCTCGGTGCCCCCTCGAATTGCCGCGCAGCATGACAGAGCGGCAGCTCGCACTGCCACACCAATTCGAGGATCTATGACCGCTTCCGTTTCACTCGGTCCATCTACCTCGGCTACATGCGTGGCAGCCTTAGATTCAGTCAGTTCGATTTCCAGCTCGCGTTTGCAGGCCTCCGCAGCGCGTATTGCCGCATCAGCTGCGTCAGACGAACTAACGAATTCACTCACGATCTGCAGCACATTCTTGCACACCTCGACGTATGGTGTCTGTCCGGCGTGTAGGCGACACATCACGCGGTGTGCCGCGCGCAATGCATACGCGACTACCGCTCGCGGTGACAGCTCAGACAATTGGGTCGCAGTTGGTAACGATACTACCATATTTGATCATCCACGTTTCCACACTCTACTGGCAGCGTTGAGCCTTGGCCAATTCCTCCCACAGCATTCTAAGGCGCTCCATTGTTTTTTGCCAAATGTAATCGAGACCTCCTCCCCGCCTTTGCTTACAGGCTTCGTGCTCGATTGCGGCGAGTTTGTCTTCAACGGCGTCGATGTCATCCATAATCTCTTCGACAGACCGGAAGAGTATAAGGCCTCCAGCTAAGCACTCCGAGACTGTAACAGGAATGCTTCCCGTCACGCCAACACTGACGCCGACAGTGCCGCCCCCACCTACAACAGGCACGGCGCCAAAAGTTGGGATACTGAAGATCGGCGTGGCTAGGACTGGTGCCGCTTCAACCAACAATGCTCCACCAACTACTACTCCGACGGTAATGCCAGCGCGATCTCCCCATTGCTTTTGCTGCTCGGGAGTTCCAGGATTCACCAACGACTGATGATGGCCAATCCCACCAAAGGCAAAGTCCCCTCTATTATCGTGGCCACCCGGCGAGGACCAGAACTCCGGTGACGGGCGCCAAGTGGCGCCATCCTCCCATGGGAAAAGCCAATCCCTCAAACCCCACGGATCGACGGTAAAGGGAGCAAAATACGCTCGATACAAGCTTGGCCCACTCTCATACCCGATCGGATCCCTACTTGCGAACCTGCCCAACTGTGCCGCGTAGTAGCGGTGCCGGTAATAGTATAATCAACATCGTAGCTGGAATCGCTGCAACGATGCGACCAAGTGGCGGCGTGAATGGTCACTATTCTTTACGACGGACATTCCTGTCTGTCGCAATGGCAATACCATCAACCCTTTTCACTGAAGAACGACAGCAACATGTCGGACAAACGCATACGGCTCTTTCTGATCACGACGTCTTCCTGTCACACATCTTTTTGTCGTCCGCCGCTTCGATTGGAAAGCGCGAGCAGGAAACAACAATGACGATCCTGGTAGCGGGCGTAGGGGTACAAAACGGCACCTTTTTGACATCCCACACTCCTCCCCGTTTCATCATCCTTTCGTTGAAAACAAGGCTCAATTCTTAAGAGGTCGACGCGGATGCCTCTGAGTAGCACCCAACGCTATTAAGAGGGCGAGCTGTGGGCGTGACTTCCACACGGTTGTTGTTTTCTTGAAGATGTTGTTTTCTTGAAGACGCCATTGGCAAGGCGATATTGGCAGGGCGGAGAAATTGACAAAACAATGCCACATGTTATAATGTGAACACAATACGTCAATCAGGAGCTGTGGCATGCTGACAGATGAAATCATCGCCCTTGCTGAACGCTGCGGGGTGGTTCGCACCGCCGATTTGAAGAAAATCGGGGCCAGCCGCACGCTACTCGCTTACTTGGCCAAGAGGGGGGTTCTTCGCCGCGTCGCCCGTGGGGCCTACGTTCTCGCCGAGCATATCTCGGAACAAGAGACGTTTCTCGAGATTGCCGTCGCCGTTCCGCACGGTGTGATCTGTCTCGTTTCCGCGCTACAATTTCACGAAATTACCACCCAGATGCCGCTGGAGGGGTGGGTGGCCATCGAGCGGGGCAAGTACGTACCGACCTCCGCCAAGATTCCCCTGCGTATCGTGAAATTCAGTGGCCCGGCTTTTTTCGAAGGAATCGAGAAGCGCGAGACCGACGGAGTCACTATCCGTGTCTATTCGCCGGCGAAGACAGTCGTCGACTGCTTCAAATTCCGACACCGGATCGGCCTTGACGTGGCCCGCGAGGCGCTGCTCGACGCGATTGACCAAAAGAAAGCAACACGCGACGAAATCTGGCGCTATGCGAAACAGTGCCGCATGGCTCGCATCATGCGGCCCTATCTGGAGATGGTCCGATGAGTTCCGCCAGCGTCGTCAGGTCCGTCCACCAACGTTTGCTCAACGTTCGAGATCAAACGGGCGAGCAGTTCAATCATCTGCTGATGCGCTATGGTCTGGAGCGTCTGTTGTACCGATTAGATGCGGCGGGACATGGCGACAGCTTTGTGTTGAAAGGCGCGATGCTGTTCGCCCTGTGGCGGAACGTTCCTGGCCGCCCCCACGCGCGACATCGATCTCCTGGGGTTGGGAGACCTTACGCACGAACGAATCCGGGCGATTTTTAGCGAGATTTGCAACACGACGGTGACTGATGACGGCCTGCGGTTCGAAGCCACTTCGATACAGACGGACGACATTCGAGATGATCAGGAGTATCACGGAATTCGTGTGCGTCTGCGTGGGTTTCTCGGGCGAGCGCGACTGGCTATCCAGATCGATGTTGGCTTTGGCGATGCTCTGGTACCTGCGCCGCAAGAGGTCGATTACCCGGCGATCTTGGAGTTTCCCACGCCACGCCTGCGCGCCTACCATCCAGCGTCAGCCGAGGCCGAATCAGAACTCGGGTTGCCTCGGTCTCGGTTGCCGCCGGCTTGAGATCACCTTGCGGACTCGACTGATGTGATGGGTGTATTGCCCTCTCTAGCAACGAACCTAACTATCCGCCGGTCGAGCCGGCGGGATTAGCCCCGTCTCGCAACGATGGTTTTCCCCGGCTGTTGGAAAGTACGACAGAAAGATGGACGACAAGAAGATCAGGACTTGATAGCTGGTATCGCGCCAGCTTCACGCATATGTTTGTCGTTCATATTCTTGTCGTTCCTGCGCCTCGAAAACACGTGTGGTGCAGATCAGCGACGATGAGCGGAGATGAGTGTTTCCAACCTTTCACGTGTGGTGGCTCCGTATCTCCTCGCAGCCTCAGTCGCCATCCTTCTCGGCCGTGGAAACCCTACCTTTCTTGGGAACATACTTGTGGCACTTGCATTCACACACCTTGCGTGACGCCCTCAGGTTGATACCAACAACGCGGAATCCAGCAGCCGGATTCATGCCGCCTGTCCTCGCCGTGTCGAGATTCCGTGCCAATGTACCGCCACCGTAACGCCAGCTCACATCGATCCTAATGCGTCTTTCCTGTCCCCATGGCCACCGTCTCGACCATGAAACACCCATGCCTGTTTTGCCCATTCAACTGGCGTAAATGTACCTGTCACTGTTTCTTGTCTGTCACTGTTTCTTGTCCAGCCTTGATGGTGACTAAGCGGGCTAAAAAGGCAGATGCTGGACAACGTTGGCCCATTCGTCTACATCAGACGCCAGCGAGATCAGTTCAAGGTTCGAAACGTACGTTCCCAACGTGGCTCCGAGTTGATGCCCGAAGAGAAGTCCCTGAAAGTATCGCCCCTGTCGCTGCCACGTTTCCGCCATGGCTTTGAAACGGATATCCTGCGTAAACAGGATTCGCTTCAACTCAGTCGAGCGCTCGAGTAACTGGTCGTCGGGGTCGGCAGCCCGACCATCTTCGATGGCCGTCAACACGTCGACTCCCCGTCGACGTAATTGATCGGCAATGGCCTGGGGCACGTGTACGTCCATGTACAGTCCCACTGCCATGATTAGAGCCTCCCCTGGGCACGCAGCCGGACCATGAAAGGAGCATCTGGCAAATCGCGCCGCGCGACCTCGACAGCAGACAGCTCCTGCTGGATCTCTGTATCGATCTCGGACTGATGGTCAAAGTAGTAACCCATTGCGGCGTGGGCCTCGGCGGGCAGGAGATACGAATGCTGTCGGCACATTTCATCGGTGGACCAGCCGTGGGCGAGGTAATCCATGACAATCTGGGCTACGCGAATGCGCGGGATGCGCCTAAGACACGCCGGCTGCCCGGAGGACTTTTCAATGTGGGGGTAAGTCGTCTCTATCGCCATAGTTGCCTCGCGTTTCACCACCATTGTAGCCTGTAAGCGGTCCACCGCCAAATGGGAGGTCAAATCTCTACAGTCATAATTCGGCTAAAAGTACGACGATAATTCGGCCCGTAACACCTTTTCTTTTTCAGACTGAATTCGATGCTCAGCACGTGCTGCGAAGCCGTCCGCTTCCATTAATCCCCATTGGCAATGCTCGTGCCAATGGTCCGCTTCTTGACAGGAATTACCTTGTAGTCTTAAGAGGTAAGAGGTCTGGCGAAAGGGATGGCAACGTGCTACTGGACAAGTTCCTCGCACGTGTTCAGACTAAATCCATATCTTCGCCAAACTCGAAGACTCCAACATTCCTTGTCAGTGAAATACCTCTCGTGACGATCCCGCCGCAGCAATTGAACCCTCTGCTTGGCCCCTTGAGAAAAAGCCTTCCAGTAGGTCGCGGACCATGGCGAGACCAGCTCCGCATTCTCCTCGGTCCGTGGCGACAACTGCATCAGGTGACAACGCTCAAGCAGCTCGAAGACTCGGCCTATACGTTCGACGGTGAGACTGGATAGCTCTAAGTACTCCTTCTCGTCCAATCTCAAATATGTATCCTCGAAGAACAGGCACCACTGTGGCCTCGCCAGGTTCTCCCACGCGCCGCCACCAATTTCTGTTAACCCATAGTAATATCCTGCCCCTTCAGCGGATTCGTGCCTCGAAATATTTCCTAGGTCAGGAATGGATTCCGTTGGTAATCCCTCATCAAGGCCATGTAAAACCTTCTCGACGTATATAAGCCCCCGTTCGTGCAATCGCCTTATCGCTGCCAAGACGCGATCAGGTGGACTCGCGTGATTCAAGCGGATTTCTGGACAGGCATATCTCGGATAGATCGCATCAGCCACATTCATCACGTGAATGACAGCAGCGTCCAGAATCCAGAACTCAAGGACGTCTATCCTCTCCTTGCACACTTGCAGCCCTCATACTTTCGCACTACATATTCGGACTCTTCAACGCAACAAGATCCGCAGAATACGCTGTTGTGACACGCGCGTCGTCCTTTTTTGCAGGTGTAGTGGCTTACCGTTCCACCAAGACCATCGGTCACAATCAGCCAATTCAATTCATCAGTGAATGACTCGTTGCAAGGGAGGCATCCCGGGCTGTTGCCCGGACAACTCTGGCATGCTTCCCTTGCCGTGGCGTAGTAGTCGAATCTGTCCGGGTCACACTTTGGCAACCCAGGATACTCGGTTGCGCACGATCTCTTCTGTCGTATATCGTCATCAATATCGATTGGAATTCGGATATCGGCTTCCAAGCTGGTCGCCGTTGGCGTCAGCCAGACCCAAATGAACACTGCCGGTCCCACAAAAAAGACGGGAGGGGGGGCCTTGGGTATTGGGAGCACGTGTCCTCGACGCCGCGTCCCAGAAATAGGCCTGCCAGGCAACGGTACCGTTCTGCTTAGATCTGGCCCAAGACCATTGGCGTCGGTAAACAACGCCGGATTAGCGAGGACATAGTGAACCAAATTTACGTCTCCGGAAAGATACCCCACCGGATCCCGACTGACGAACCGCCCCAATTCCGCCGCATAAAGTCGGTGCCATAACTAATATCTGACACGACTCTGTCACTGCCGCGGCCCGCGTGCTGTGTTTCTCGTGGTTTCAGTGTCAGGGGACCGACGGGGGTATTTCAGTGCATGTTCGCGCGCCCGCGCGCGAGGTGTGTTTTGCATGTCAAAGAACTGCGTGTGATTGTACCCGATTCGGGAGCGGATTGCGAAGAGGAACCGCTGCCGGCGGCTTACTTTTTGAGGCGTGCCACCGGCAGCGGAGAGAGGCGGGAGAACGCCTGAGGCGACTCAGACGCGTCAGGCGATGGGGACCCAGATCAGGTCGGCGTCATCATCATCGTCGTCCGACCCGTTGTGGCGGCGAGCAGCATCGTGCGGGCTCGTCGGGGCCGCGGGCGTGTCGCCCTGGCGGTAGAGCCGACCGGGATGGGTTTGCCGGTGCACTTCGCACAGCTTGGTGATCGATACATGTGTGTAAATCTGTGTAGTAGAAAGACTGACATGCCCCAGCATGGCTTGAATATATCGCACGTCGGCGCCCCCTTCTAACATTAAAGTGGCCGCCGTATGCCGGAATAAATGGCACGCGCCCCGTTTGGTGATGCCTGCCTGGTTCAGGTACCGCCGCACGTACTGGGAGAGTTGATTGGGATGGATCTCGCGTCCCTGAGCGGTGAGGAACAACAGCGGCTGAGCGGAATCGTCGGTGCACTGAGGTCGCACCTGAGCCAGGTAGCGGTCGATCCAGGCCAACGCCCGAGCGCCCACCGGCACGAAGCGGTCTTTGTTGCCTTTGCCCAAACGTACCAGGATCACCCGCCGCTGGCGATCCAGATCGGCCACATAGAGTCGGAGCAGTTCGGCGCGGCGCAGCCCGGTACTGTAAAGGGTCTCCAGCATGGCGCGGTGTCGCAGGCCGGTGAGTGTGGCCAGATCGGGTTGGGCCAGCACGGCTTCCACTTCGTCACGTGAGAGCGCATGCCGGGGGAGTCGCTTCTCTTCGCGGGGCAACTGCATCTCGACGGCCGGATTGTGCTGGATCACGCGCTGGTCTTTGATCCAGGCCAGCCAGCTGCGCAAGCTGGTGAGCCAGTGGGATTGACTGGAGATGCCCAACGGCCGGCCGTTCTTTTGGCGGTAGTAGAACAGGTGGCGTTGAAAACGCTCGATCATTGCGGGCGTCACCTGCCGAGCCTGCGTCACACTGCGGTCATCGCACCAGGTGATGAACCGCGAGAGCTGCAGGCGGCGGATCGTCACCGTGTTGGCCGCGAAGTTGTGCGTCTCCAGCCAGATCAGATAACGTTCCAGTAGGGCTGTGAGTCCTGCGGGATCACTCGGATCGCCGGGGATGCGTTTCTTGGTAAAACCATTTCGACTTGCCATGAGTAAAACTCCTTGGGCCAGAGAGACACGAAGACAGAGAACTACGGCAGCGCGCACCGATTGCGCACCGCCAGGGACTTGGGTAAACGAAGAGGGATGTGCGGGCGTGTGCTGCAGCGTTCGCACCCGCGTGCTGAGTATTTTTGGCCGTTTCAAAAGCTAAGTGATTAGCAGCACGCGGCTTAGCTGCGTTTTGGCACCCCGCCGGATGGCCGCCGGATGGGTGCCGGAGGGCCGCCGGTTCGACGCGCAAGTTGGCCGAATCACTCGCCTGGGGGAAGATCAAGTACGCGGCTGGCGTAACAGTGTGTTGTTCTTCAGCTTCTCCACCGGGCAGAGTCCCAGTTGCCAGGCAGCTGCGGCTCCCGCGCTCTTGGGTGCCGGATCATAGAGCAGTTGATACTCACGGCCGTTACCGCGGCCCGTGCGATAGGCCAACACGTATTCAAGCTCCACGAGCCGAGTGAGTTGCCGGCGGAGCGAACGGTCGCTCAACCCGAGCTTTTCACGCAGCTGACGCTGTGTGAAGCGCACCGCGTTACACGGCACGTTCTGATGCTGAGCCTGGTCGTTCACGAAACGAGCCAGTTCTTCCAAGAGCTCTTGTGTCTGGGGCAGCAGTTCATCGGCGCGGAGTCCGAACGTGGCCCCGGCCAGTTGATTAGCCAGACGCGCATCAGCGAGCGTGGCGACCACGCACGGTTCTCCCTGGCGGGTGATCCGCTTACGTTGATACTGATGCAACAGCGTTACGGTAGCGATCAGTGACAAATACTTGGCATGGTCGCGGCGGTAACGCACCTGGTCAGTACGAAACGTCAATTGCTCCGCGAAAGGGATCACGACGCCCAGCGGTTCCAGGAGTCGCTGCGCATGCTGCTGCCGCAGCGCGACCGCCTGGCGGTTCGCCTGATCGATGGCGCGGTTGGCCAGCGGCAGATAGGCGGTTCTCTGCCGCGCGTGAATCGTGGCGGTCTGCTCGGCCCTCTCGCACACGCTGAGCGTGATGCAGCGGTTGGCCAGTTCCGTGTCGGGCACTTCGGCCGTGGTGGTCAGCAGCATGGCCACGGGCCCTTCTACTTCGTAGTGCTCGGTCTGCTGCCGCCCGGTGGTGGTGTCCCGTCCCACGCTGGCGAGGCGCAAGGCGCCTTCGCTTTGCAGCAGCTTCAGTGCGTAAGCGGCCTCTGTCGCTCCTTGCTCTTCGGCCACGCAGAGGATCTTGTGCTTGAGCCCTTCACGTGGCATGTAGTAGAGCGCCTGGCCGGTCACGGCCGAAGCACGCTCGACCGCATCCTCGGGCATGAAGCCCAGCGCGGCTTCCAACAGCGATGTTTTGCCGGCCGCCGAGCTACTCTGGATCAGGACGGCCAGTGGACGGGGCAGCAAGCGACTGGTGCAGGCCAGGTAGCAGAGGAGTTTGTTGGTCTCTTCCCCCACCAGGCCGCACGTTTCATAGTCCTCGAGGATGCGGTCCATGAGCTGCGGATCTTGGAGCAGTTCGAGTGCCGCGCTTCGCTGGCGATCGGTCATCACCGGCACTTCCGGTTGCTGCTGAGCCATGCACTGACGGATCAACTTCTCTTGCTCACTCTCGAGGGCCAAGAGCACGCGGCCCACGTCCTGCTTGATCACCGCTTCGTCACAGTAGAGTTCGGCCGCGGCTTCTCTGATGAACAGCTTGCGTTGCCTGGCCACGTAGAGGTCCAGGGTATCCACATGCACCAGTTCACGCCGCTCGACCAGCAGGTTCACCCGCAGCCGGTCACAGCTGAGCTGGCTTTCCAGTCCCCGCACGCGCCAGTGACGATCGTCGAGCGTACAGGTGAGTGATTGGTTTTCAGCGCGCAGCGTGAGCGCAGCGGTAGACGCAGTCATGGGAAGACCTCTTCCAAGAGTAGAGAAGCGATGATCTCTGGCCGCACACGCGGGTGCCCGCAGCTGCCGGGCGTCCTCTTACGAGAGCAGACGCACCGTGGGGCGCATGCGAAGCGTGTGGCAGCGTGTGCTGGCCTTGTGCAACTTGGTCCAAAAAGCTGCTCTCTCCAGAGAGCGGCCCAGCACCTGCTCGCGTCAAGGTGTACAACGAGAAAATTTCGTCGTCTGATTGCGAATGGTCGCTCAGCGCGGTAAACCTTGCGGATAAAACAGGAAAGGATGCCGCGACCAAATTCGATTCGTCAGAATGACCTGCCCATGGAACTCAATTCATGCCGCTTTCTCGCTATCCACGACCCGGGTATCCGATCGCCCCATCCGTACTGGCGCCGCTGTTGGATGCCACAGTCCCGACGGTCGCCCTTCAGTTGTCTGAACTGGATGCATCAGCCTGGGATAAATTCAGCGTCAATCAATGCTACAGATTCGCCGCGATCCTGAAAAAATACCTCGAAAGGCGTAAATACTCGGTGGCGTTTTTGGGTCGAAAGCGACTGACTTCTTCGCGGAAGTGCATCACGGTCGAGCAACTCGAACTTACCCCACGTAGCTACAACTGCCTCCACAACGTCAGCCTTGCGGGACGTAGATATGGGATTGCGAGCCTATCGATTGAGGAGGTGCTCGCTATTCCGGCCTTTGGCATCATGTCACTATTGGACGTACTAACCTCAATCGAGGGATTTCTTGCTAGACCTGACAACTACGTGAAGTCGCCGAGTCGCTCCGCTCGCCGTAGGGCTGCCAGGCTCGTCGATGCGATTTGTGCGGTACCCGGCATCTCCAAGATTGGGCAGTCTGATCCTCGGGTTGGTCCGCTATTGTGGTCAGTCGCCAGCAACGCTAAGAGGATTGGGGATTTGAAGCGGCGAAAGATGGACGTTCTTGTCAATCACTGCGACGCCCTAAGCATGCTGCTTGAAACGGCGAAACGATGCTCGACGCAGACGCTGGAAACCGAGTTAGAGGACGTGTTGTTGGGAGAGAATGCAACATCACGAAAAAGGCAGATGCTCCGAAGGTTTTATGGATGCGGCCGCCGGACCCGCGAGACGCTTAAAGTAGTTGGGAGTCGCTACGGATTGACACGTGAACGTGTTCGCCAGATCGTTGCCCCAGCTCAGCGTGTACAGCGAGCGGCATCGTTGTTCCTGCCTGCCCTCGATGCCATCCTTCGTGTGGTGCACGACGAGGTACCGGCCCGATGCTCGATCATTGAGTCCCAATTGGCGCGCGCAGGATTGGTGAGCCCGAAGACATCACTCAGAAGTATCCAGTACGTAGCAAGTCAATTTCGTCCTGAGGCCTCATTTGAGCTCGTTGGGTCAGGACGACACGAATGGGCCTTGGCGGTCAGCGACGTTCCCCTGGTACATCGCATCCCGCAACTCCTCCGTCCCCTGGTCCGGAGAATGGGGGCATGCAGATTTCAAGACGTGCTACAACACGATGGGTTGGCGCCTGTCGACGAGAGATCGCGAAAGCTCGTCCAATTGACCATTGCATCGGCACCCGGCTTTCATTGGCTCGATACTGCTCAGGAGTGGATTTGGTCCGAGCAAAGCGTCGACATCGGGCTCCGTCCCAAACTGTTTCAAGTCCTTGCCGCCTGCCACAAAGTGGACATTGCTGCCTTTTACGCTGCTTTACTGCGTATCGAGCAACCGGTCATGGACTGCTTGCCGCCTAAACCGCTATTGCTTGAGCTGTGCAAGCATGTGCGAGGGGTCCGTGTCCAAGGAAGTCAAGTCATCGCCTGTCGTGGTACGGATTTGTCCGGCTATCTCAATCCTCGCGAAGAGATCCTTGTCAAGCTGCTCCATAAACACGGACCGCTTTGCCGATCGAGAGAGATTCAGAATGAAGCGTTCGAACTGGGTGTTTCGACTATTGCTTTGCGAAAGTACCTCCGTTTTAGTCTTGCGATCACGCCATATGCAAAGGGCGTGTATGGCATAGTCGGTCAACAGATCACTCCGAATGATCTGAGACGTTTTGCTGCAGGGAAGCGTCGTTCAACAAGAAAGTGAGGTCCTAAACCACGAGGCCCCTTCCGCTGATCACGCCCTGGAGTTTCACGGATGAT
>SWCD01020174.1_pt1 | contig 11209 bp, 11 predicted proteins | sample 4693011 | NCBI WGS metagenome assembly SWCD01 (sample SAMN10267278, study PRJNA491770) | bioreactor metagenome | isolation source: DHS bioreactor inoculated with marine | place: Japan: Omine Ridge, Nankai Trough | reverse complement strand
CTGGCTCGCTTCGTCTGCCGCCGGGGGGACACCGTCTACGCGGTGACCAACCCGGGTCAGGCCGCCGCCTTCGACGCGAAGACCGGCGAGATGCTCCGCCAGGTCACCTACGCGCCGGATGCGGTCCTCCTGTCCAACACCGCGGACAACATCCTGTACGCAATCTCCCGCGACGGCCTCGTGCTCGCGGTGGACAAGGCTCTCGACTAGAAGACGAACCGGCCCCCGGTCCTGGAAGCTCGTTTTCCTGCCCGGGGGCCTTTTTCTAGCCGTACCATGTGCGCGTACGGAGGCTCACCATGACGGACACCCTGGCTTTTCTCAGCCCCTGGGAAATCGCGATCGTGCTGATTGTCGCCCTGCTGCTCTTCGGCACCCGCTTGCCGAAGGTGGCGCGTTCGCTCGGGCAAGGCCTGTCGGAGTTCAAGACCGGCCTGAAGGGCGTCAAGGACGACATCGAGCACGCCGGAGAGGACACCGGCTCGGATGAGCCGACAAAGCCCGCCGAGTAGTGTCCGCGCGCGTCCGGGTTTCTGACGGGCTCGCGTCCATGTCACGCCGGCCGCAGCGTTCGTGACAACCGGACCCCGCGGACGCTCGTCTTCGTCAGCCGCGCCCAGTGGGCGATCCGGTGTCCCACCACCCACACCACCCGGCCCCCGCTGAGCATGACCGGCACGTCGGCGCGCTCGGCTCTCGGAATCCGCTGCGAGAGCAGGAAACGGCGCACCGTGGTCTCCGCCGGAAAGCCGAGTGGCAGAAAGCGGTCCCCGCTGCGGACGGCTCGGATTTCATAGGGCGGCGGCGCGAGCGCGGCGTCGATGACCTCTCGATCGGGGCCGTTCGCGCGGCGCGGCGGAGTCTCCGGGAACGCCCGCAGCAAGTGGCGCCCTCCGAAGGTGACCTCTCCCGGACAGGAGAGAAGGACGGGGGAGGGAGCCTCGCGGGGTACGACGGGTGGCTCGGCAGAAACGCGGTCTCCATGGATCGAGAGGGTCCACCCCCGGCCGAGGTCGACCCGGCCCCGCCTCCGTACCAGGCCGGCGCGGGTATCCCGAAAGGCACGGCGATCGATTCCGGGAGCGCCGGGGGGCAGGATCCGCTCGAGGTGTCGGTGGAGGAGGATCGGGCGGTGAAGGAGCGTCGCGGGCACGTTGATCCCCTCCGGCAGGGCCGGCCAGTCGCGGGTTGCGGCCGTCCTGGCCAGTTCGGCGAGTCGGCCGGGGAGTTCCGGATTCGCCTCGGAGAGGAAGGGGATCAACTGGTGGCGAAGGAGGGAGCGCAGGTTGCGGCCTTCGCGATTCGTGGGGTCCTCGCGATGGGCAATGGCGCGGTCCGAGAGATACGCGCGGATCTCCGCACGCCGAAAGCCGAGCAGGGGGCGGACGAGGGCGATCCCGTCCGAGAGTGGCCTCGAGGGTCGCATGGCCGGAAGTCCGCCGGCGCCGGTTCCGCGCAGCAGGCGCATGAGGACGGTCTCGGTGAGATCGTCCCGGTGATGTCCCGTGGCGACCACCGCCAGATCCGCCTCGCGAGCCGTGGCCGCGAGAAAGCGATACCGCGCCCGCCGGGCCGCGGCCTCCAGACCTATGCCCGTCGTCTCGCGATCGTGCTCCCAGTGCCCCAGCACGAAGTCGAGCCCGGCCGCCCGGGCCGCCTCGCGGACGAAGTCGGCATCGCCCACGGAGTCCGCGCGCAGACGGTGATCGAAGTGCGCCACAATCAGGGGAGCCCGCCACGTCCGGACGTGAAGGTCGAGCAGGGCCATGGAATCGGCTCCGCCGGAAACCGCGAGCACCGCCCCGGCCCCGGGGTGGTGCCCGGGGAAAAGGGATGCCGCGCAAAGGAAGGTCTCGACGAATTCCACGCGCTCATGGTACTTCCTTCAGCCGGGGGATAAAACCGTTGGTCCCCCGAGGACCGAGCGTTAGAATCCTCGGCGGATAGTCACTCACAAATCATTTCTAAACCAAGAGTTAGGTTGGAGGGAAGCCCCATGGCAATCCGGGTCGCCATCAATGGTTTCGGTAGGATCGGTCGCCTTGTTTTCCGCGTCCTGGCTGAGGACGATCGCTTTCAGGTGGTCGCCGTCAACGACCTCGCGGACGCGGGATCGCTGGCCATGCTGCTCCGCTACGACTCCGTGCACGGTCGCTTCAAGGGCACCGTCGAGGTGGAGGGCGAAGATCGGATCGTCGTGAACGGCGTGGGTGTTCAGGTCTATGGCGAGCGTGAGATTTCCGCACTGCCGTGGGCGAAGCACGAGATCGATTTCGTCGTGGAAGCGACCGGTATCTTCCGGAAGCGCGAGCAGATCGAGAAGCACCTGGCGGCGGGAGCGAAGAAGGTTCTTCTGACGGTGCCCCCGAAGGACGAGATCGACGCCCTTGTCGTGCTCGGTGTGAACACCGGGGACCTGAAGGCCTCGGACCGGATCATCTCCAACGCGTCCTGCACCACGAACTGCCTGGCGCCGGTGGCGAAGGTCCTCGACGAGGAGTTCGGGATCGTGCGCGGCCTGATGACCACGATCCACGCCTACACCAACGACCAGCGCATCCTCGACGGGATCCACAAGGACCTGCGGCGCGCGCGTTCGGCGGCGGCGAACATCATCCCCACCACCACCGGGGCGGCCCGCGCGGTGGGCAAGATCCTGCCGAACCTGAACGGCAAGCTCGACGGCATGGCCATGCGGGTGCCGGTGCAGGACGGATCGGTCGTGGACCTGGTGGCGGAACTGAACCGCGACACCAGCCTCGACGAGGTCCTCACCGCGCTTCGAACCGCTGCGGCGGGCGACCTGAAGGGCTACATGGAAGTGACGGACGACCCCATCGTGAGTCAGGACATCGTGGGCAATCCGCACTCCTCGATCGTCGACGCCGGCGCCTGCATGATGATGGGGCCGCGGTTGGCCAAGATCATCTCCTGGTACGACAACGAGTGGGGCTACTCCAGCCGCGTGGTCGACCTGATGGCCCTGGCCTGCAGCCTCACCGACTAGAGCCGCAAGCGGGGACGCGGATTTCGCCGGAGTCTTGCGGCGGGCTCGCGTCCCTGCGGTCGTTACTGAGCTGACCTCTGGACCGGAAGGCGGTCCGCGACGGATCGGGAGGTGAACGTGGGCGGCAACAGGATCCGGATCGCGCCGAGCCTTCTGTCGGCGGATTTCTCCCGGCTCCGGGAAGACGTGGCGCGCGTGGAGGGCGGCGGCGCCGACCTTCTGCACGTGGACGTCATGGACGGACACTTCGTGCCGAACCTGACGCTCGGCCCGTTCATCGTCAAGGCGATCCATCGCGCGGCCACCACGCCGCTCGACGTGCACCTGATGATCGACGACCCGGCCACCTACGCGGAGGAGTTCGCGGCGGCGGGCTCGTCGCTCCTCGTCTATCACGTGGAGTGCCGGGAAGGCGGCCCCGAGACCGCGGAGAAGTTCCGCTCGCTCGGAGTCAGCCCCGGCGTGGCAGTCCGGCCCGACACGCCGGTGGATGCGATCGAGGCCCACCTGCCGCTGGTGGACATGGTGCTCGTGATGAGCGTGATGCCGGGCTTCGCCGGGCAGAGCTTCATGCCGGAGGTGCTCACGAAGGTGCGCGCCCTCCGGGAGGAGTACGGTTTCACCGGGGACATCCAGATGGACGGGGGCATCGGGCCTTCCACCATCGCCGTCTGCGCCGCGGCCGGAGCGAATGTTTTTGTGGCCGGAAGCGCGGTCTTCAAGGCGCCGGATCCGGTCGCTGCCGTCGCGGACCTCAGGGCCCGCGCGGAAGAGGCCTTCAAAAACCACCGATAGATAGGTGTAGAAGATGGGTCCGCTGGCACGAAATCGGAGTCCCCACGAGATGAGTCTCGTCCTCGTCCGCCCGGCGGAGACGGAATTCAGCCGTCGGGGACGTCTGCAGGGGCAGGTGGACCTCCCGCTGACCCCGGAGGGTCGGCGCGAAGTTCAATCGATGGTGGGGGACCTCGAGCGCGAGGCCCCGGACATCGCGGCCTACTACTCCGGATCCGACCTGGCGGCGCGGCAGACCGCGGAGATGCTGGCGAAACCGGCCTCCCTCAGGGTCCGCGTGCTTCCGGCGCTCTCCGGCGTTTCCATCGGTCTCTGGGAAGGGCAACTGGTGGCGGACGTCCGCCATCGACACACCAGGATGTATGAGCAGTGGCGGCGCGATCCCTGCTCGATCACTCCGCCGGAAGGCGAGCGCATGGGCGCGGCGGAAGAAAGAGCTGCCTCAGCGGTGCGTCTCATACGTAAGAAACATCGGAAGGGCTCGGTGGTCGTCGTCGCTTCGGACTGGGTGAGAGGCCTGATCTGGTGCCTGTTGAACGACCTGCCGGCCGCGAGCCTCTTCGAAGTTTGCCGCGGGCTTTCCGCGGTTGAGGTGGTCGAAAGCGAACGGGTGTCGTAGGATTTCCCGGATATCCGCGAGGTGACTGATGGGTTTCGCATTCCGCAAGAAGAAGGACATGCCCAGCGGGCTCTGGACGAAGTGCAAGTCCAAGACCTGCGGGAAGATGGTCTATCAGAAGCAGGTGCAGGAAAAGTTGAGCGTCTGCCCGGAGTGCGGCTTCCACGACAAGATCTCGAGCGCGAAGCGTATAGAGATCACTCTCGACCCCGGCACCTTCGAGTCGTTCGGCGAGGAGTTCCTGCCCACCGACAAGCTGGAATTCGTCGACCGTGAACCCTACGGCGAGAAACTCGGCGCGGCCCAGGCCAGAACCGGCCTGACCGAGGCCGCCCTGGTCGGCACCGGTCTTCTGAAGGGCATGCGGGTCGTCATCGGCATCCTCGACTTCACGTTTTTCGGCGGTTCGATGGGGCAGGTGGTGGGCGAGCGGATCACCGCGGCGGTGGAACTCGCAACCTCGGAGGGCATTCCGCTGATCGTCTTCTCCGCCTCCGGCGGCGCCCGCATGCAGGAGGGCGCCCTCTCGCTGATGCAGATGGCGAAGACCTCCGCGGCCATCGGTCGGCTCCGGGACGTGGCCAGCGCCCCGTACATCTCCGTCCTCACCAACCCGACCACCGGCGGCGTGACCGCCTCCTTCGCGGCCCTGGGCGACATCATCGTCGCCGAGCCGAAGGCCCTCATCGGCTTCGCCGGTCCCCGCGTCATCCAGACCACCCTCCGAACGGATCTGCCCCCGGGCTTCCAGACTTCGGAGTTCCTCCTCGAGCACGGCTTCATCGACCGCATCATCTCGCGCGACCTGATGCGGGACGAACTGGCCCGGATCCTCGAGTACTGTCTGGCCTGAATGACGGGAGGGAAGCGCAAGCTGGGCCGAAAGCTCCTCCTGCTCCTGGTCGCGTCGATCGTCGCCCTCGGTCTCGGAGAGGCTTTGGCCCGCGTCTTCTGGGAGCAGCTCCGTCCCCTTCACATCCCCGTCACCGGGTATCGAATCGTCAACCCCGCGGTGTTCACCGGGTGCCGGTTCGGCTTCGCGGCCTCGGTGGAGTTCGAGGGAGTCTACGATGGGGATCCCTACGGCAACCTGCCGGAAGGCGACCTCATCCGCTACCGGACGAATCGGCTGGGATTCCGGGAGCGCGAGTTCAGGACGTTTGAGAAGCACGAGGCCGTCACCGTGCTCGCCGTGGGGGACTCCTTCACGTTCGGCGAAGGGGTTGTGGCCGAGGACCGGTTCACGGAGGCGCTTGAAACACAGCTTGCCGAGCGACTGGGGAAGCCCGCCCGGGTCCTGAACTGCGGTGTGTCAGGGTATGCGAGCGTCGATGAGGAGGGTGTCGTGCGGGCGATGGTGCCCGCCGTCTCGCCGGACATCGTTCTCCTCGTGTATTTCCTGAACGACCCGCTGCACATCTCCGACCCGCGCTATCCGGCCAGCGATCTCGTGATGCTGCGCCCTTCCGAGGAGGAGATTGAGGCCGAGGGCAGCGGGCTTCGTTTGCTCACCCTCGTGCGCCAGCGCCTTGCGACCCTTGGCCGGGCTGGGAAGACCATCGACTGGTATCGATCGCTCTTTGCGGGAGACCCCAGTCCCTGGACGGAATCCCGCGGACATCTGCTCAGCATGCGGGCCCATGCCAAGGCCGGGGGGGCGGATTTCGTCTGCGCGATCTTCCCCGTGTTCTACGAGGTCGGCGGGGATTACCCCTTCGCCAGGGAGCACGCCCGGATCCGTAGCTGGTGTGAGCAGCACGAGATCCCGACCCTCGACCTTCAGCCGAGTTTCGCCGGTCGGAAGAACCGCGATCTCGTCGTGCACCCCAAGGACCACCATCCGAATGCCCGGGCCCACGCCATCGCGGCCCGCGCCCTGACGGATTTCCTGGCGCCGCGCCTGACGGAGCGATGACCCCGCCCGGCCTGATCCTGAAGACTACGGACCGGGCCGATGGAAGCATGGCGCTGCATACCTTGTCTGCCGTGGACGATCCAGGGCCGGTCCTTTCCAACCGCCGCAGAGTTCTGGAACCCCTCGGCCTGGACCCCGCGGCCCTCGTGGTGGGGGAACAGGTGCACGGCGCCAGGGCGATCGAGGTCTGCACTGACGATCGCGGCCGGGGCGCCCTCACCGCAGGGAGTGCGGTGGCCGGCGTGGACGGGTTGATGACCTCTGTTCCCGGCCTTCCGCTGATGGTCCTCGGGGCGGATTGCCCGATCCTCGTGCTTTACGACCCCGTCCGCCCGGCCGTGGCCGTGGTGCACGCCGGGTGGAGGGGGCTGGTGGCGGGCGTGATGGAGAGTGGCCTTGCGGCCCTGGGCTCCGGGTGTGGCGACGGTCTCTACGCCTTTCTGGGGCCCTGCGCGGGGCCATGCTGCTACGAGGTCGGGGAGAAAGTGGCCGAGCGCTTTCCAGAGGAGTGCGTGGTTCGAACGCCCGGGCGGGAGCGCCCGACCCTGGATCTGGCCCGCGTGATTGCCGGGAAGCTCGGCCGGGTGCCTGAACGGCTGGGACCGCCCTGTACCATCTGCACCACCACCCACTACTCCTACCGCGCCACGGGCACCACCGGCCGCCACGCTCTGATTGCCGCCCTAAGACAGTGAAAGCGAACGGATTCCTTGGATCCCGCCCGAATCGGGGGTTATAAATCCAAGCCTTCACCTGCTCCTCGTTAGCTCAATTGGTAGAGCATGCGGCTGTTAACCGCAGGGTTGTTGGTTCGAGTCCAACACGAGGAGCCAACCTAAGCCTTTCCAGCCCCATCCACCCATCCTTGCCACGTTCTCCTTGTGATTGGGGGTCCAACCGCCCCCCTGAGCTGTTTCCTTCCCCCTGAAATCGAGCAGGCGCCGATGGCGCGGCGCCCTCCACCGTGCGTTCAACCTCAGCCCTGGAGGGCCGACCGCTGTGTCGGCCGGCGCCCTTGACCGCGCGTTCAACCGCATCCCTCAAGGGCCGACCGCTGTGTCGACCGCAACCCATCCGGGCGCGCTTCGGGCCTTGTCTGCCCCCAACCCTTCGCCCGTGCCCTATAATCTCACCCATGAACCCCCCGCGGCCCCGCTGATGGAATCCCACCGGATCATCAACCGCGCCCTCCTCGTCGTCGTGGCCTCCGCCGGAGTCGGGATGGCGGTGCTGTCACTTCTGACCTGGGATCCCACCCCGATCGGCTTCTTCGCCGGATGTCTGGTGGCCATGGTGGCGATCGCGATTCTCTACGGGGTCCTCTTCTGCCCCCTGATGCTCCTTCTGGGCGCCCTTTTCGGTCGACGCAACGAGCCGCGGCCTCCCTCCTCTTGACCGCTGAATGATACCCATTCGCATTACGCGTTTGAACCTTGCGGCGCCCACGGATCGGCCTATGCTAGGAGGCAAGTGCAGCGCACAGAGGAGATAAGGGAGGATTGACCCATGGCTCGTTGCCTTTTCGTTGTTCTGGCTCTCATCTGCGTCGCCTTTCCCTTCACCGGCGTTCACGCCCAGGATGCCTCCGAGGTCGCATCCGAATTCGTGAAGATGCTGAAGAACAAGCAGTACCCGCAGGCCGACATCCTGTGGGACGAGATGAAGGACACCGTGCTCGACAACCTCTTTGCGAGCATCAAGGTGGGGAAGGCCTGGGTGCGGTTCGGCGGGAGCGACCTCGCCATGCAATACCAGGAGATCCCCGAGCGGTGCGCCGAGGCGGCGCAAGAGTGCGCGAACGCCATCGAGAACAAGATGCTCGATGAGGACAATGAGAGCCGCTGCGAGCTCGCCACGATCCTGCTCGACATCTCCGAGGTCTGGCTGGCCCGGGGGCATGGCGACAAGGCCGGCAAGTGTCAGGACCGCGCGTTCGAGAACCTGACGGCTGTGGCGGCGTCCGAGAACCCGCCGGTGACGGTCTTCATGGACCTGGGGCGGCTGCACGGGCGCATGGCGACGCGGAATCCGATGGAGGCCGAGGCCAACATCGCCAAGGCCGCCGAGTACTACGAGAAGGTCAAGGAGAAGGCCGGCAACTCCGCGGACCTCTGCATGCGGATCGGGCAGACGAAGTGCCTGCTCGCGGAGATGAAGGAAGAGGCCCTCCTGGCGGATCCGAAGGACCGGAAGCTCAAGAAGGCGGCGGAGGAGGCGCGCGAAGAGACGATCGAGGCCTTCGAGGAGGGCCTTGAGCTCAACGAGAAGCACGAGGAGCTCAAGACGGCCTACAACGAATGCCTGTGGAAGCTCCTGGCCTTGACGGACGGGAAGTCCAAGCGGAAGCCGATCCTGAAGGACTGCGATACCCGCTACCACCAGTTGAAGTTCCAGCTCCCGGACTCCACGAGTTGGGTGGTGACCAAGAACGAGGAACTGGAAGACGAGGAGGTCTTCAGCGCGTACAAGGTCAATCGCAAGGCCGGGCAGGCGGTCACGATCTGGATCGTCTACTACAAGTGGGACACCTACTACACGGACGAGGAATCCGGGAGCAAGGTGGGGGGGGACAACATCGGCGGCCTGGCGCGGCGGAGCGAGGGTTGGGCCCACGAGTATTTCGAGGACATCAAGGAGAAGCGCCCGCTCCGAAAGTGCCGCCTGAGCGCGAAGATCGCCAAGGCCGAGAGCTACCAAGTCAAGGGGATGACGGAGAAGGGCAACTTGATGGAGTACCGCTGCATCTTCTTCAAGAACAGCAAATCGCAGCGGACCTACCGGATCTCGATCATCGCGGATCTGGGGATGCTGGAGAAGAATCCATACGAGTTGGAGGGGGTTCTCAGGAGCTTCGAGATCGCGCCGCGCCGGCGATAGTCGGCGGACGGCAGAATCTCTTCGAGAGACGCACAATTTTCACCGGGCCGACAGGGTCGGCCTTGGCCCTTTGTTCCCGAATCGTTAGGATCCCCGCTGAGTATCGAGCGGGCGTTCGATTGGTTTCGTGAGATGCACCCTGACGGCGCTCTGTTCGCGAGTTCCATCGCCGATAAATGACTCTTACGAAAGGAGCATGAGGGATGTCCGAGTATGTCGCTTCACTGATGGCAGAGGTCAAGGCGAAGAACCCGGCCCAGCCGGAGTTCCACCAGGCGGTCGAGGAAGTAGCGGAATCGCTCTCGCTCGTCCTCGAGCAGCACCCCGAGTACCGCAAGGCCAAGGTCCTCGAGCGGATCCTCGAGCCCGAGCGGGTGCTGATGTTCCGGGTGTCGTGGCTGGATGACCAGGGCGATGTCCAGGTCAACCGCGGTTTCCGCATCGAGATGAACAGCGCCATCGGCCCCTACAAGGGCGGCCTGCGCTTCCACCCCTCGGTCAACCTGGGCATTCTGAAGTTCCTGGCCTTCGAGCAGGTCTTCAAGAACTCCCTGACGACGCTCCCCATGGGCGGTGGCAAGGGCGGTTCGGACTTCGACCCGAAGGGCAAGAGTGACAACGAGGTGATGCGCTTCTGCCAGAGCTTCATGACCGAGCTGCAGCGGCACATCGGTGGCAACACCGACGTCCCCGCCGGCGACATCGGCGTGGGCGGTCGCGAGATCGGCTTCATGTTCGGCCAGTACAAGCGCATCCGGAACGAGTTCGTCGGCGTACTGACGGGCAAGGGCCTGAACTGGGGCGGCTCGCTCATTCGCCCCGAGGCCACCGGCTACGGCGCGGTCTACTTCGCCGCCGAGATGCTGAAGACCCGCGGCGAGACCTTTAAGGGCAAGACCTGCCTGGTTTCCGGCTCCGGCAACGTGGCCCAGTACACGGTCGAGAAGCTTCTCGCCCTGGGCGGCAAGCCGGTCACGCTGTCCGACTCCAGTGGCTACATCCACGACCCGGACGGCATCACGACCGAGAAGCTCGCGTTCGTGATGGAACTGAAGAACGTCCGCCGCGGCCGCATCAAGGAGTACATCGAGAAGTACCCCGGCGCGACCTACACCGCGATGGACCGCTCGCTGGACCACAACCCGCTGTGGAACCACGAGGCGCAGGCCGCCTTCCCGTCCGCGACCCAGAACGAGATCAACGAGAAGGACGCCGAGAACCTCCTGAAGAACGGCGTCTACGTGGTCTCCGAAGGTGCGAACATGCCGAGCACGCCGGACGCGGTCAACATGTTCGTCGAGCACAAGATCCTCTACGGTCCCGGCAAGGCCGCCAACGCCGGTGGCGTGGCCGTCTCCGGACTCGAGATGGCCCAGAACAGCATGCGCTACGGCTGGAGTCGCGAAGAGGTGGACCAGAAGCTGCAGAACATCATGGCGAGCATCCACACCTCGTGTGTCGAGGCCGCCGAGAAGTACGGCACTCCCGGAAACTATGTCAACGGCGCGAACATCGCCGGTTTCCTCAAGGTGGCGGACTCCATGATGGACCAGGGCGTCGTCTAGCCCGATTGTGAAGCTCGAGTTTCGACTGCAAACGGGGGAGGCCTGAGAGCCTCCCCCGCTTTCGTATATGATCTTCGAGACCACTATGAACGAGTTTGACCCGTCCGTTCACGCCGCCGGATACGCCAACCGGTTTCACAGCTTCCAGGACCTGATGCAGGTCCGGGTGCACGACATCCTCCTGGTCTCGAGCGTCTACGACTCCTTCATCCTCGAGGAGGACGGACGCCTGGAGGAGGGGCTGATCAACGAGTTCATGGACCTGAATCTGGTTCAGCTTCCGCGCATGATGCGCGCCTCCACCGGTTCGATGGCCCTCAGCATGATCAAGGAGGGGAAATCCTTCGACCTGATCATCACCACGATGCGGCTGGGGGACATGGACGCGCGCGAGTTCGCCCTGGCCGTTCGGGCCGCGGGCAACGACATCC
>SWCD01011612.1_pt1 | contig 11217 bp, 10 predicted proteins | sample 4693011 | NCBI WGS metagenome assembly SWCD01 (sample SAMN10267278, study PRJNA491770) | bioreactor metagenome | isolation source: DHS bioreactor inoculated with marine | place: Japan: Omine Ridge, Nankai Trough | reverse complement strand
GATCATCTCTTCGCCTTCAGGGCATGTGCTAAGGTTAAATGAGGTACCCAGCACTTCTATTTGCAATTCGCCTGATCTTATGATGAATCGTTTTTCCGGATTGTGTGCAATATTGAAAAACGCTTCTCCTTCGAATTCTATTTGCCTGCTATCTGCACCAAAAGAATCTGGGTAGCTGATTTTCGATCCTGTATTTAGTGTGATTTCTGATCCATCAGGTAACACGAGTGATTGCTGCATGTCTTCCGTTGCCATTTGAACGATTGTGGCGGGCTCTTGCTTTTGCATTACGCTATTAAAAACGTAGTATACACCAAATGCTACCAAAAATATGGCTGCTATGCGCGCCAATACAAACATGGTTTTTTTACTTATGAAGCGTCGGCTGCTTTCAAATACATCTGCCGATTCAAATACTGCAATTTTTCTGTTCAGTTCTTCCCAGCCCTGATCAATATTCAGACTTTCTTCTTGAAGGCCATTACTGGTAGCTTCCCAAACCTGCTTATATGCTTTGTAAGTTGCCTGGTTTTCTTTTGATTGATTTAACCAGGTTTCCATAATAATCTTCTCTTTGTCAGAACAGTTTCCTGACAAATATCTTCCCAAAAGCTCCATATTTTTATCCTCTTCCTTCAACGCTTATATCTTTAATATTATGCGAATGTACCTATTAGACAACCAGATTGCATTTTACCCTTATTTGAAATGTTAAAAAAAACATATATTTTTTTAAACCTATTCTTTATATCCCTTATCAGCTTATATTAGACCTGTTAACCCGCTTAATAACAAAAGAATACACGGCATATACTCTTTCAGTACTTTTCTCAGATACTCCAGCGATTTTGACATTTGCGCCTCAACCGTTTTTACTGAAATTGCAAGCCGCTTTGCTATTTGGGCATATTTCATGTCTTCAAAACGGCTTAACTCAAATATTTCCCTTCGCTTATCCGGAAGATTGAGAATGGCCAGTTTAATCACCTTTTTCAATTCCTCTTCTTCCATTTTAAGTTCCCCATTCTCGCTGTTTAATTTTGCAAAATGGGCCTTCCTGATCATATATTTCTGTTTGGTCTTTTCCTGCTGTAGCTGGTTTAAAGCATAATTTTGTATCGCCTTATACAAATAGGATTTTACCGATGTGTTTATTTCAATATCCCTCCGTTTCAGCCATAGGTTAAGAAAAATTGTTTGCACTGCTTCTTTCGCTTCCTCCATTTCACCTACATACCTCAAGCAATAGAAGCACAGAGGGGTATAATATGACCTGTATATTTCTTCAAAAATCTTTTTATCCCCTTTTCTTAATCCCTTTATCAGCCTTTGCTGATCATCCATAACTACAGCGAATTATTTAATTTAGTTAATATTTCAGGGAAACACCAGAAGTTTTATGCGCCTTTTGATGTTTGACAACAAAAGTATGCAATAATTTCTAATCTAAACATCGCGATCCGTCGATATACTGAAAGGATATACATGTACACACGCTGTTTAAATTTATTAGATTTGCAGCCCTAATCTGATCAATTGGAAGCAAAAAACAATACGCTTTTCTCATGGGTAATTCTTGTTACGCTGGCGCTTGTATGGGGCAGCTCCTTTATTCTCATAAAAAAATCGTTGCTTTATTTTAATGCTACCGAAGTTGGCCTGTTACGGGTTGTTCTCAGTTTTCTTTTCCTGCTTCCGGTTGCCGTCATTCATTTCAGGTCGATCAGCAGAAAACATTTCCTCTATTTAACGCTGTCAGGCTTTGTTGGAAGCTTATTACCCGCCCTGCTATTTGCAAAAGCGCAAACCGTGATCGACAGCGGCCTTGCAGGCACGCTGAATTCACTCACCCCTCTTTTTACACTTTTATTGGGACTGCTATTTTTCCGGCTGCAAACCAAATGGTACAATATCCTGGGCGTTTTCATTGCCATGGCCGGAGCCATGGCCTTAATTTATGTAAGCTCAGATTCGGGTTTTACTTTTAATTTCAAGTATGCCATGCTGGTTGTTCTTGCTACCATTTGTTATGCATTTAATGTGAATTTCATCAAGGTATTCCTGAAAGAGCTTACATCCCTTGTTATCACCACATTCAGTTTTTTCTATATTGGCATCCCGTTAACGGTGTATGTGGTTTTCTTTAGTGATATACCGCACAAACTGATGACGGATACAACGACCCATACGGGTTTGGGTTATTTGCTTATTTTATCGATTGCCGGTTCCGGCCTGGCATTGATCTTTTTCAACAAACTCATTAAGATCAGCAGCGCGGTTTTTGCTTCTTCAGTTACCTACCTGATTCCCGTGGTAGCTATCATCTGGGCATTGATTGACGGGGAGAAATTTCACTGGCTCTTTTTTATTTGTTTCTTGCTCATACTTTCCGGTATCTTTTTGGTCAATGCAAGCCCTTACAGGAAAATAAATATAAGTTCCTGGTTATTATTCAGGAAACAGAAATGAAAAATGCAAACAAATATTTGTTAATTGGTTTTTTTTACTATTTTTGCACCTCCAAAATTCACGGTGAATTTTAAACTAAAGAATTAAAGCATGTACGTAATTGTTGATATAGCCGGACAGCAAATGAAAGTAGAACAGGGGCAGGAAGTCTTTGTTCACAGGCTTGAAGGTGAAGAAGGCGATAAACTGGAATTCGACAAAGTACTTTTAGTGGATAACGATGGAAAAGTTAAAGTTGGCAAACCCATTGTAAAGGGTGCTAAAATTGACGCGAAGATCGTTAATCATTTAAGAGGCGATAAAGTTGTTGTTTTCAAGAAGAAAAGAAGAAAAGGATATCAAAAATCAAACGGTCACCGTCAGGACTTAACAAAAGTTTTGATTGAAACTATTACTGTTTAACCCGCCCACAGGGCACGAAAACTTTAAAAAATGGCTCATAAAAAAGGAATGGGTAGCTCCCATAACGGTCGTGATTCACAAAGTAAACGCTTAGGTGTAAAAATATATGGCGGTCAATTCGCCACTGCCGGAAATATTATTGTTCGCCAAAGAGGCACAAAACACCACCCCGGTATTAATGTAGGCATGGGGAAAGACCATACATTATTTGCATTAGTTGATGGTACTGTAGAATTCAGAAAAAGAAAAGACGATACATCATACGTAAGCGTTATTCCTGCTGAAGTAGAAGCAAACTAGATTTGCATTAAAAAGATATGTAAAGACCGGCTTTATGCCGGTTTTTTTATTTTACCTCTCCCGGAACTGCCATAAAAGGTCAGTTCCAACCTCTCCGAAGGTGATGTGAAAATAGGACCCTGATATCAGGGAATTCATTAGATTAATCGTCAGAAAATTCTTTGAGCAATTTTCGATATTGGGAAAAAACATTGGCCCTGGAGACGAATCCCAAATACTTTCCATCATTTAATACTACCAGGTTGTACTTTCCGGAATGCTGGAACTTGGAAGCCACTGTTTCCATATCATCGTCAAACTCCACAATTTTTGTGGGCATGAACATCAGGTCCTTCACCAGTGTGGTTTCGTACATTTCTGTCTGAAACATGATATGTCTGATCTGATCCATGAACACAATGCCATAAAAATTATTGTCTTTGTCCACCACCGGGAAAATATTCCGGCTTGAGTCTTTAATAACATTTATGAGCTCCCCAAGTGTTTGATCGGGGCCGATGATGCTGAAATTCCGTTCGATAAGGCTGGTCACGTTCATCAGGGTAAGCAGGGCTTTGTCCTTATGATGGGTAATCATATCACCTCTTTTCTTCATCTGGATGGTATAAATCGATTTCGGAACGATAAATTTCGCGCTACCATAGGATACAGTAGCCACGATCATGATCGGGAACATCAATTGGTAACCGTTCGTGATCTCCGCTATCAGGAAAATGGCTGTTAAAGGCGCATGCACCACGCCAGCAAGCAAACCGGCCATGCCGGCCAAAGCGAAACTGCTTAATGGCAGATTTGTGTGCCCGAAATGATTCAACACACTGGCAAAAAGCAATCCTGCCATAGTACCGATAAACAAGGTAGGTGCAAAAATGCCACCAACACCCCCCGCCCTGAACGTTACTGAAGTGGCAACCACTTTCAGCATCAATATGGCAAAAAGCAATATCAACGCGATGTGCAATTGTCCTTTCAGGTCATAGAACAAACTGTTGTTAAACAGGAAATCAAGCTTGCCCGACAAGGCCATATTGACATCTTCATAGCCCTCACCATAAAGCGATGGAAACAGGAAGATCAATCCGCCAAGCAAGCCTGCACCGACCAGGAATTTTGGCACCCAGCCTTTGATTTTTTCAAATACTTTACCTGAAAACACGTAGAATTTGATGAAATAAACAGACACCAATGCTGTAAATATCCCCAAGCCAAAATAATAGGGTGTTTCCTTCATTTTAAAAATATGCTCTACAACCGATGGGTAGAGGACATCCTGACCCAGCAAGGCATATGAAGTGAGCGCTGCCACAATGGATGACAATAACAATGGTACAAGAGCCGTCATGGTCATATCGAACAGGATAACCTCGAGAGCAAATACAATGGCTGCAATAGGCGCTTTAAAAATGGCCGACATGGCTGCGGCTGCCGAAAACCCCAGTATGGTTATTACCTGTTTATGATTTAACCCTAAAAGCTTACCGATAGTGGAGCCCCAGGCTGAACCTGTTACCACAGTAGGTCCCTCAAGCCCTACAGAACCACCAAATCCAACGGTTAAAGACGCTGTGATGATGGATGAAAACATATTGTGCCGGTCTAGAATTCCGAATTTCTTGGAAATCGCATACAACACATTCGGAATACCATCACGTACCGGTTTTCTTAAGATGAACTTTACGAATATGATCGTCAGTAAAATACCTATGGCCGGAAACAGCACGTATTTGTAGTTGGAATAGCCTACTGAAAATTCTCCTGTCAATAAGCTTTGGATACCAAAGACCAGGTTTTTCATCAATACGGCAATTAAGCCTACGACAAAACCGACCACAATGCTTAAGATAACCATCAGTCTGTTTTTAGGCATCTTATGCAGGTAGCGTATTATCCGGATCGTAAATTTGGATCTTTTCATTTTCGTTCGCAAATGTATAAATACTCAGCAACTAACCTATCATTGACAGTTATATTTTTTTGGTAACAGTATACATTAGTCCAGGCTGCTCATCCCATATTTAATTATTTTAGCACAAACTTTATTATGACACGTATTATAACCTACAATGTGAATGGTATCAGGGCTGCCATGCGAAAAGGATTTGCCGATTGGATAGAAGTAGCAAAGCCGGATGTACTATGCATCCAGGAGACCAAAGCCCAACCCGATCAAATCCCCATTTTTGATTTTGAGATGATGGGATATAAAACCTATGACCATTCAGCTATTAAAAAAGGTTACAGCGGGGTGGCCATCCTCACAAAAAAGGAACCTGACCATGTTGAAACCGGTATGGGCATTCAGAAATACGATGCCGAAGGCCGTTTCATCAGGGCAGATTATGGAGGTATTTCCATCATCAGTGTCTATCATCCATCCGGATCAAGCGGCGATGAAAGGCAGGCATTTAAAATGCAATGGCTGTACGATTTTAAAAATTATATTACACAATTAAAAAAAGAACGACCCAATCTGATAGTTTGTGGTGACTATAATATATGCCACAAGCCAATCGACATCCATGATCCTATCCGGAATGCGAAAGTTTCAGGCTTTTTACCGGAAGAAAGAGAATGGATGAGTGGTTTCCTGGAGACAGGCTTTACGGATTCATTCAGGCATCTGAACCCCGACCCCCATCAATACAGTTGGTGGAGTTACAGGGCCAACGCTCGGGCCAATAATAAAGGCTGGCGTATCGATTACAACATGGTTTCGGATTCGCTGGCTGATAAGATTAAACGCGTGGCCATTTTGTCACAAGCCATGCATTCAGATCACTGTCCGGTGTTATTGGAAATGGATTTAACCTAATCAAAACAATATGAGTATGAAACATTCAATTAAAAGCACCATGCTGGTAACCATCATGTTAATCGGTATATCTGTTTTTTCGCAGGTCAGAAAAGATTACCAGCAACTTGACAGCTATATTAATGCAGCCGTAAGTAATTTCGAAATACCCGGACTTGCGGTGGGTATTTTAAAAAATGGTGAAATTGTACTGGCCAATGGATATGGCTATGCAAATGCCAGCACAAAATCAGAAGTAGATAAAAATACCATATTCGGAATTGCTTCCTGCAGCAAGGCATTTACTGCGGCCTGTATAGCCATTCTGGTTGACGAAGGCAAATTGGATTGGGATGATCATGTATCGGATATATTACCGCATATTCAACTGTTTGATCCATATATTACAAGACAATTAACCGTGGAAGATTTACTTTGCCACCGCTCAGGCTATGAAACCTTCGATGGTGATTTATTATGGTACGGTACAGATTATTCAAGAGAAGAAGTGGTCAGCCGGTTTAGGTACCGTGAAAATCCCTACAGTTTCAGGGAACAGTTTGGATACTCCAACCTGATGTATATCATTGCAGGCGAAGTAATCCGACAAGTGAGTGGCATGAGTTGGGAAGACTTTGTAGCTGCAGAAATATTTGCCCCATTGGGCATGACATCTACAACCGCTACCAACACCGGTTTTTATTCAGACATGAATATTGCCTGGCCACATCTGGATGGTGAAGTAATGGATTTTATCAATTATAACAATTCGGGCCCGGCGGCTTCCATCAATTCATCGGTAATGGATTTATTAAAATGGACACAACTGATGCTTGATAAGGGTGCCATTAACGACACATCAGTATTTTCAGAAAACCAGTATTACAAACTAGTATCTCCCCAAACTATTTTAAATGCCGGTCGGGCTGAAAAGGTGGACGGGAGACATTTTTCATCCTATGGTTTGGGATGGTTTTTATATGATTATCAGGGCATGAAAGTAATCCATCATGGAGGTGGATTACCCGGTTTCCACTCAAAGGTGGTGTTGGTTCCCGAAGACAGCCTTGCTTATGTAATCCTTGCCAATGAGCTTGGAGGGCTGGTAGGTGCGATTGAAAATAAAATTCTCGATTACCACATCGGTGATGCGGAAAAAGATTGGGCCGCCCTGTACCTCGATTATATAAATAAAGGAAAAGAAAGAGAAGCTGACAGGGTCGCCAAGCTGGATTCGAGCCGGATAGCAGGTACAAAACCTTCTTTGGAATTGGCGGAATACACCGGAACTTTTCAGGATAAAATGTATGGTAATGCCACTATTGAAATGGTGGATGGTATGTTATCAGTCAAACTTCTTCCTGCCGGAGAGTTGCTAAGTTCTCCTATGGCGCACTGGCATTATGACACCTTCAGTATTGATTTTGCAGACCCGTTCCTACCAAAAGGCTTGTTAACTTTTCATGTAAACGGATATGGGGAAGCTGACTATTTTACGGTTGATGTATACAGTCCTGATTTTCATTTTCAGAAGCTTAAATTTGATCGGATCTCTGAATAAATTAATAATTTATTTCATCCAGCGTTGGCTGAATTACGTATTTCATTTCTGTTAATTCAAGCGCTACAAGGTTTCCGTAACCATCACGATTGGACATGTAGATACCGTTATCAAGGTCAATAAATGGCTGGTCTGCCGATTTAATAATCCTGTCAATAAACTCCAGTTTTACTGGCATATGACCATGAATAATGGTTTTATTTTGGATCTTTTCAGGAATGATCTCATAATCCCTGGCCCACATCATGGCCTGTGTGTCTTCAAACGGGTCGTCTATTTTAAAATTGAAGCCCGCATGGACCAGTATAAACTTTTCGTGTTCATGATAATATGGCAGATCTGTTAACCAATCTATATAAGTTTGAGGTATATCGGCAGGCCATTTTACACCTAGGCTTTTTAAAGTGGTTGCACCTCCCTGCTTTTCCCATTCTTTCTGCATGTGGGATTTTGTTTTGAGGCCAAGGAAGGGTCTTCTGTCCAAATCGTGCCAGGTGGCTTTCAACAGATAGTCTTCGTGGTTGCCTCTTAAAGTGATAACATTGGGGAAACTTTTCTGAAGATCCATAATAAAATCAATCACCAATTTGCTTTCAGGCCCACGATCAATGTAGTCGCCAAGAAAGAAAAGATGGTCGTCTACGGTTGGTTTTATGTGTTTATCAAATAAGGCTGATAAGGTTTTAAAACAACCGTGAATATCAGGAATTACCCATTGTTTTGCCAAAATGTATTGGTTTGTGCAGAAATCCGCTCAAATTTCAATTTATTTCTTTTTCGCCTGGTTGGCTACCTGTTCCATAAGTTTTTTTACTTCTTCGGGATCACCGAGGAAATAATCTTTCACGAAATTCATATTATCATCAAATTCAAAAACGTAAGGTATGCCAGTTGGAATATTAAATCCTAAAATGGCTTCCTTGCTCATATTTTTCAGATGCATTACAAGCGCCCTCAAACTATTACCATGTGCAGAAACCAATACATCATCGTGCTCTTTCAATGCAGGCAGAATTTCAGATTCCCAATAAGGTATAAACCTTTCAATCACCTCTTTAAGAGATTCTGTTAATGGAATCTCTACCGCGGTAAGTTCTGAATAGCGAGGATCAAATTTCGGATTTCTTTTATCGTCAGACGCCAGGGGCTTTGGAGGCACATCAAAACTGCGGCGCCAAAGTTGTACCATGTCGTCACCATATTTTTCAGCAGTTTCAGCCTTATTAAGACCTTGGAGCATGCCATAATGCTTTTCGTTCAATCGCCACGATTTCTTAACCGGTATCCACATTTGGTCCATCTCCTCCAAGGCTAGCCACAGTGTTTTAATTGCTCTCGTGAGGTATGATGTGTATGCAATTTTAAAATTATATCCTTCTTCTTTTAACACTTTTCCAGCCTTTTTGGCTTCAGCAACACCCTGCTCTGACAGATTTACATCCGTCCAGCCCGTAAACCGATTTTCCTTGTTCCATAAACTTTGTCCGTGCCGAAGTAAAACTAATCTTTTCATCTGTTCAAATTTTTATACGAATGCGATTATCTTTGTCTTTCAGGATGAAGCATTTTTTACATATATTTTCAAGTTTTTTTTTCCCAGGTCTCACCTGGAAAATCCTCTCAAAAACCAAAAGGCTTTACCTCACTTTTGATGATGGTCCACATCCGGAAATTACGCCAAAAGTATTGAATATTCTTGAGGCATATGATGCAAAAGCTACTTTTTTTTGTGTGGGGGAGAATGTGAATAAATACAAAGATACCTACCACGAAATTCTCAACTGCGGTCATCAAACCGGCAACCATACTTACCACCATTTGAATGGATGGAAAACGACGACAAAAGAATATATTAAAGATATTTCGATGTGTTCGGAACAACTTGACTCCAAGCTTTTCAGGCCACCCCATGGAAAGATTACCCCCCGTCAAATAAATATGCTAAAAAAACAAGGTTTCAGCATCGTTATGTGGAGTGTGCTGACGAGAGATTATAAAACAAATGTAAATAAAAAAAACCTATTGAAAAAAGCGATAAAACGCACTCAACCGGGCTCCATTATTGTATTTCATGACAGTGAAAAAGCAGCCGACAATTTGCTGTACATCCTTCCACCGTTTTTGGAACACTTTGCAAATGAAGGCTATTCATTTAAGATTATTTAGTACTCCTCCCATTTTTGTGTTTATTTCCTGCGCATTTTATTTGCATCTTTGTACATCTGGATTTCATGGAAAAAGTAATCAGAAAAATACCGCCTGTCTTTGTGATGGCCATTGCCATCCTGTTGGCATATTGCGCCCGTCCGGGATCCCCTGGTGGCGGACCTAAAGATACCCAGCCCCCCCAGATTATTAAAAGTACACCACCCAATTACAGTGCTCGTTTTACCGGCGATCGGTTTGAAATTGATTTTGATGAATTCATCGAACTAAACAACATCAATCAAAGTTTATTGATTTCGCCTCCTATGGATGAATTACCCGATTTTAAGGCCAAAGGGAAAACATTACTCGTAAAATTCAATGAAGAATTAATAGAAAACACTACTTATACCCTGTTTTTTGGAGATGCCATTGTTGATATTACCGAAAAAAATCCTGTAACCGAAAACACCTATATTTTCTCAACCGGCGACCGTGTGGACTCAATGAGTATGGAAGGAAAAGTGATCAATGCCATCGACCTCCAACCTGCCGCTGATGTTTTTGTAATGCTATATAAAGTAACAGATAAAGCCGTCACACTGAACGATAATGGAAATAGAGACATCGAATTGGATTCAATGCCGATGCTGTTTAAACCATTTTATTTAAGTAAAACAAATGAAAATGGTCAGTACAAATTTAACGGGCTCGCTGATGAGAAATACCTGATCTTTGCTTTGAGAGACCTGAACAGCAACCATATTTTTGACCAACCAACTGAAGAAATTGCTTTTTTAGACTCACTTGTAAAACCGGCATACAGCGGACCACCACAAAGCACTTTGCCTGATAGTCTGCAAAGGATAGCTGACAGCTTGCAAACAATTATTTCAGATAGCATTTTAGTTGACTCAACAGAAATTATCCTTATTGATTCCCTTATCTTGCAAACAGATTCTATTGTCATGGATTCTACCCTGGTTTCTGATTCCGCCTTGTCTGACGCCATTATCCAAAAAAAGCTTCCCGTGGCTAAACATGATCTCATCCTCTTCACTAATCGCGATAGCACACAAAGGATGCTCAAAGGCGAATTGCTGAAACGAAATACGCTGGAATTTTCATTTTCTTTGCCTGCCAACAGCTTAGATCTTATACCCGTAAATTACTATTCTGACAGCATCTGGTATCTGGAAAAATTTTCAAAAAGAGCAGACACTATTACGTGGTACCTGAAAGATATTCCATTAGATACACTTGAATTAGCCATTTTAGATCATGCTGACACGCTTGATTATTTATATATAAATCTCAATATTGATAGTCATTCGAGCCGCTCAAGGGTAAAAAAGAAAGATGAAGAGAAAAAGAAAATATTCCTGGAATGGACATCGAATGCTGCAATGGGTAAGCTTTTGCTAAATCAAAAGCCCACGATCATCTTTGAACAACCAATTGCATCTTTCAATACGGAATCCGGCAGCCTTATTATTGGTGAAGACACTACTTACCAGCCAAAGGCCATGCTTATTGACAGCTTCCAGAT
>SWCD01015430.1_pt2 | contig 11234 bp, 8 predicted proteins | sample 4693011 | NCBI WGS metagenome assembly SWCD01 (sample SAMN10267278, study PRJNA491770) | bioreactor metagenome | isolation source: DHS bioreactor inoculated with marine | place: Japan: Omine Ridge, Nankai Trough | reverse complement strand
GACCTGGCCGCGTATCTGCTTGCAGGTTCGAAGCTTGACCTCGAGGGTCTCGTTTCCGGTAAGCGCCACTCTCCCGAACCAGCAACAGTCCGCACCCTTCGGCCTGACCCATGCGGTGACCTCGTCTCCTATCCGCAAGTCCCCAAACCGATAGACGCCGTAGCCTGCTGACCGTCGGGAGTGGGTCATCCCGGATCGCTCGACCATGATTCGTGCGTCACCGACGCTCTCTGAGGGCCAGTCCTGAACGTGGATCTCGAGGGTGCAGCCATCAGCGACACGAAGCACGACTTCGCACTCCCCAGGGGCCACGATCGTCTCGGGTATGTCTGGGTCATCGAGGTCGCCGTAGGAGGTCGTCGCCTGCAGCGCGATGCTCTCGCGGCCGAGGCGCTCGATAGAGAAGCGGTGGGTGCCACTTCTCACGTCCACACTCCGCCACTGGTCTGAGTCGATACGCCGCCAACGAACCCTGGCTCCCAGAACAGGCTTGCCGTCTTCGGTGGCAACCGATCCGCGGATGCTCCATGTCTGATCGAGAGTGATCTTCGTGTCGACCGGCGCCCAGCCGGGAATCCGCGAGATCGCGGAACTCCCCCCATCAATGCTGACGCTGAGGTCGACGGCCAGACCGGGGTTCAACCCCGTGAGCAGTGCAAGTCCTTCGACATCCGTGCGAGCTTCGCGGTTACCGGCCTGCACGAGTGCATCCACCACAGGTTCCCCAGCCGTATTCCGGACGGTTATCAGGGCCGTGGCTTCCGGATCCAGGCGAATCTCAAGATCGAGAGTCCCGGCGGCCACGGTGAGTGGCTCAGGTGGCACGAAGCCGCTCGGCGGTTCGACCTCAACGCGATACCGATGCTCGCCCAGGCCCAAAACCGTGAACGCACCTGACGGATCGGTGACGGTGCGACCGTGGACCCGCGAGGGGACCTCGACCTCCGCCAGCTGCGGCGGAATCGACTGCGCGAGGATCAAGGCTCCGGGCACGGCCGCGCCGGTAGAGTCGACAACCCTTCCGCTGATCATCGCCTCTCGCCCCAGCGTCAACGTCGTATCGCGGACATCCGAGTCCAGCGGTCCGGCGAGAAGCGCCCCGAATCGCCGTTCGCCGCTCGTCGCACTCCAGAGCTCGATCCAACGTCGGGACCCGGATTCCGCGGGAGAGACATATATACGCAGAACTCCCCGAGACCAGGAGCCCATCGATTCGCTCACGTGTCCCTGGATGAAGGTCCATGCTGAACCCCGAGCCGACTCGACGGGGTCTCCGTCCGGACCGATGACCCGCACGACCAGTTCTTGCTCCGCCTCCCCGGCGGTAGAGGGGCTCGTCTCGCGAAGCGACAAGACGATCTCGGTAGAGTTCGCCTCCGCATCCACGAAGCCCTCGAATTGCCGCCCCCCCTCGATTGCATATCCATGCACGCGAAAAGAGCCTGCGGGAAGGCCTGCAAACCGGAACTCGCCGTTCGGCCCAGGGTGCGCTTCCTTCGAGACGGGGCAACCCACTCCGGCCTTCAGGCGGAGTGTACCCAAGCTGAGGATGGTCTCTCGCGGAACGACCGAATCCGGAAGCTCCACTCTGCCGGCGATGCTGCCTCCTGGCCGCAGGCTCACCGTAATGCGGGTGGACTCCGGCCCGATGCGGGTCGGTTCTGGAGGCTCGAGATACTCGTCGTGACGAATCTTCAGGGCAATCGACTGGGGCAGCACGGGACCGATCGAAACGGCCCCCTCGCCGTCGGTCATCCATTCACGAAGCACTCGGTGGGGCAGGACCGGGCCGTCGGACGGGATGACGCTGACGAGGGCATCGGAGACCGGGCTACCCGTATCGCCGTTGTTCACCTGCACGTCCAACCAACGTTCTGGTCCCAGCACGAGATCAAGGCGCAATGGACGCCGGAGAAGCGCAAGGTGAGGGCCGGATCGCGCGACGGGAAATCCTTTGATCCGAATCTCGAACACGTAGCGCTGGCCAGGGATCAGGCTGAGGAACGCAAACTCCCCACTGGCCTCAGTTCGAGCTGAGGCTCCCTCCGTGCGGACGTCCCTCAGGGTCTTGTCGGAGGTTGAGCCTCCCGGCCACGCGCAGCGCACCATGGCCACGACCAGGACACCAGCCACCGGCTGACCGCGCGCATCGACGATCCGTCCGAACGCCTGTGCAGCACGAGTGACGAGAAGGTCACACTGCGCCTGGCCGGATACAGGCAGCTCGACCAAGACGCCGTCGAAGACGGCTGAGCCCGTCGTCACTGCGCCAACCGAGACCCATCCGGGACAGGAGGCCCACACCACGGACGCTCCCTCCGGCATCCCGACGAGTCGGTAGCGGCCGGAGGAGTCCGAAACGCACCGAGCCAGAGGAGCGAGCGGGTCTTCGCCAGGCCGAGCGGCGAACACCGTGATTCCCGCGACGGGTCGCCCGTCTTCTCGGGAGTACACGGATCCCTGGAGGACAGAGCCCTGCTCCGGGCGTTCGTCTTCAGCGGGCGCGGATTGGCCTCCCTGGGTGAGACTCTCGCCCAGAGGCACTTCTGTCGGCCGCGTGGGCCCGGCTTGGTAGGGAATGCAAGCCGCCTTCCAGATCAAGGCGGTGATTGCAAGGACTGCAATGAAACCCCCGGCCACAGCGACGATTCGCATGGTCCTTCTCCAAGTCCACCCCAAAGCCAACGAATTCGCAGTGCTCGATTGCGAACACGTCCATAGCCATCCTACGCCCCGATCAAGCGACGTCAAGCCAAGCGGACGTCTGCCCACGGCCCATTTTTCTCGGAAACCCACGGAATATCTGGGAATCGGTGTTCCAGAGGCGCCCCGAGAACACACTTAACCTATAGGGAGGGAGTTATGAGCACCGAGGGCGCGGGTGTCTCTGAACGGTCCGGGTTACTCTCGGACGTACGTTTGGAGTACGGGGACGGAGGAACCGCCTCCGATCAATACAAGCTTCCGGATCCGGCGTCCTTCCACGCATTCCGCCATCGAGGCCTCAACATCGTCCGGGCGACCGAGACGAACGTAGTCTTCGAGGTCGACGACGACGCCTTCAAAGCGCTTCGCAGACTCCGGCACGATGCAAAGAAACTGGTCGCGTCTGCAGACAGGTTGCGGCCCGAAGATCTGCCCAAGTCACTCCGGGAGGACCTGACCGTTCTCGTCGAAAGCGGAGTATTCAAGATTCCGCCAGAGCCGAACGAGACCGAAGACCAGATTGCCACTCGCCAGATGATCGCACACCGTCGGCGATCCATTCACCTGATGCTCACAAAGACGTGCAACCTGCGCTGCAGGTACTGCTACGGCATCGAGAATCGGTACGAAGACGCCGGAGAGATGATGTCCATCGACACGGCTCGGAAGAGCGTCGACTTCCTGATCCAGACCAGTGGACGTAGAGGAAGACTGCGAATTTTCTTCTTCGGCGGAGAGCCACTTCTCAATTTCGACGTGCTAAAGGAGACAGTCGAATACAGCATTGCTCAGGCAAAGCGCGCCAGAAAGCAGGTGAACTTCTCGATTACAACGAACGGTCTCCTTCTGACCGAGGATGTCGAGAGGTTCCTGCTTGATCACGACTTCGCGATGATGATCAGCGTCGACGGGCCGAAGGAGTGTCACGACGCGATGCGCAGAAATAAGTCCGGTGAAGGGAGCTACGAAGACGTCGTGAAGAACGTTCGGCGCCTGCTGGACAGAATCTCGTGGAACGGACAGCTCAGACTGCGATGCACATTAAACCACCTCTTCCACGACTATGTGAAAGCTACGGAGTCCTTGCGAGCTCTCGGTACGGATTGCATCGGAATCGGCTCAGCGCAGCCGTCAGCCTCCGGGAACTCGGAGTTCGAATTGCAGCACGAGGACATGCGGAGGATTGCGAAAGACGCGAAACCGGTGTTCGACGAGATATCCAGCAAACTCATTGCCGGGGAACGACCCGCATACAATCCGTATGAACAGAGTCTCTACTACCTCCATCGGCCCAGACGGTCGAAGGTGACCTGCGGTGTGTGTCGGAACGACATCACGGTGGATACGGGGGGGCAACTCTACCCCTGCCACCGATACGTGGGAATGAAAGAGTTCATTATCGGGTCCGTGGAGGAGGGTGTCGATAACGGAAAAGTTGGTCGCTACTACAAGACACTATTTCGGCAGTATGACCGGAAGTGCTTGATCTGTTGGTTGCGGGGAATCTGCAATGGACCATGCCCCTGGTCTCGCGCGACAGAGTCGGGATCTCACGTCGCACCTGATCCGGTTGTGTGTGGAAATACAAAGAGAGCCGTCAAGGATCAGCTGTGGCTGTACTGCAAGTTGCAGCGACTGCAGCCGGAGTTGCTTTCGAAAATCGTGGATGACTATCGGGTCAAGAACGTGGATCCAGAGGAGGGAACGAGTGGAGAAGAAACCAAAACCGCCTGATGTGCAGGACAGTCCTGTCGACGAACTGGACCGTAGAGATTTTCTGAGGAAGCTGTCACACTTCGCCGTTGTCGGTGGGACGATCTTGGCTTGCGGTCTTTATTCGTCGAAGGTTGCCTATGCGGGGACGTGTGGGGCCCTGATTGACGGATCGAATCCGCCGAGGTACTACGGAGATCAGAACTGCGGCACGTCTGCTGAGGCAACGGACGCGAACTGCGGGAAGTACCTGAGTTCTAATGAAAACGACATGGACAACCACTGTGGCCTGGGTTCGGACCCCAACCAGTTCTCGGACACTGGTTGCGGTATGAACGCGTGGTCCGGTAACCCGGATGCTGGTGTTCGGTCTGATGAGGACTGCGGGGACCACCCGCCGGGCGCGCCAGTGGGTGTAGTGTCAAGTGACGGTGACTGTGGACTGAAGAACTCGCTCGGCCCAGGCATGATGTCCGACAGTGATTGCGGCAAGGCAGCGGATGGTGCGGGGAACTTCTGGCCGGACGGCTCGTGTACCTTGCATCTCGTCGAGCCGGATGTCAGTTGCGGAAAACAGATGTCGGCTGACGGCTGGCACGATCCGGATGAGTCATGTGCTGCTCCGGGACTTCCCCCGGGAGACCCGGGCTACGACGACAACTGTATTAACCCGCCGCAACCGAACGGTCACGACGACCCCGACGGCCCCGAGATCTGATCGCGCCCCGGGGTTCTGTCATGCTGGTGTAAGTGCCTTTGTGGGGACCATGGCGTCTATGGAAACACCGGTTTCATAGACCTATGGTCCCCATGGTTTTCTCTCTGAGGAACGACTCCCCTGACCTGAGCCCGCTGGTCCAGTGTATGCGGACTCGCATATCCGAGTGGGGGTAGTGAGGTCTCAAGTCTACATCGTGCTGTGGTCCGGCTTTGCCATAGCAGTGACCGCCGCCAGGTCGATATGCTCCGCGCAGGCCGTCTGGGAAGTGCGCGAGGAGTGGACGCTGTGGCTGTAGGCGTAGAGAAGGAGCGGGTCACCATCGCCGGGTGGTTCGCCGAGTAGCCGCGTTTCTTCCTGCAGGTCTTGAGGCCCAAAGAGAGGTCCAGCTTCTCCCGCACCAACCACCTGGCGAAGTGGGTGACGTGGTCCGGCGGCACGAGGTCCTTCACCGCAGGAAGGATGAGCCTGCCGTAATCCACATCCAGGGGCTGATTGTCTTGCTCATACGCAGAGCGCGCCAGTGCTTGTGAGCGAGCCACGAACCACCTAATCGGCGGGACCGCTCCAAACGAACTCCCGGTAGAGCACGTTCACCGTTCTCAACCGCCCGGGCGGATCGTCGATGGGGGCCGGGCCGGGGATTTGCGACTCCCAGACTCTGCGCGAGCCGACGTGCGCTCGTCCGTCCTCGCTCCTTAAACTCCCCGAGCGTGGTCACCGTTCGGTGGTGGACCTTGTCGCCGACGCGGAATGACTGCACCGCCGTTGGTAGATGTGGGCCTTGCCACTATTCGCGCGGGTCGCGTGCCTGAGGTTCATCGGCGGCCTCCGGCCATTGATCTCGAAGGCCTCTGCGACCTCGATCAACAGGGTAGGTCGGCCCTACAACCCAATTCGGAGGATTCCGCAGCCGAAGTTGTGATTGGGCGACGATCGGCCCAGCTGAGATCAGCCGAAGAGGATGGAAGTCGGGTCACGGTGCGGAAGTTGGGATGGTGAGGGGTCGGGCAGAGACGATTGGGTGCCGCCGTTGCACCGAAGATTCCGGACGGCTGCTTCCCGCCCACGCGCGGTCACTCGCTTGATCTCATGATGCTATTTGATAGAATCAGTCTTGAATATGCTTGGGTGAGGTGGATTAGATGCAATGCAGAACTCGGCACTCTGCGAATCGGGTTCTCGACAACTGCGCCGCAGACAAGTGCGAACCGGAATTCGCCGAGGACTATGCGCTCGTGTTGGCCGCGATGCGTGGGGACGACGCGGCTTGGAGAGAGATCTCGAGGATCATCAATCGACTATCCGATCGGCGAGGAGTGGAGGCTGAGGAGTTGATCTCGTTACTCTTCGTGTCGAATAGTCTGCGCACCTTTGCCGGAAGGGGGCCCATTGCGGCTTGGCTGCGCGTTTTCGTGCGGCGAGTCCGCAAGATGGCGGGTGTGATCACTCTTCCACCAAGGCTCCTGGAGGAGGTAGAGAGCCCGACCCAGACCACGGAGGATTGGTTTCTCGACCGGGAGGCCGAATACATCGTCCGATGGGGAATGATGCGTCTCTCGCAGACGCAATGCCGGCTTCTGCTCAAGCGGTTCTGGTGTGAGAAGTCACTGCGAGCGATAGCAACTGAGGAGGGATGGAAGTGGCATCCAGTTGTGGGACGGGCGATCAAAAAGTCTCTTGCGAACCTCCGGAACGAGATTCGCAACGCTGGGAACGGGAAGAGAATTGGTGTGGTCCGGACGGTCGAATTGCGAGCCCATGCGGAGTGTGCTTCTATCTGCAGTCAAGACGTGTGTTGGATGGACCGCTTCTCCGTGGAGCGGGCTTGTGACGCAGCGATTGCCGAGGAGGGATTCGAATCTCCGGCTCGAAGTTGACCCGGCCATGCGAGGCTACGCATAGACGGGTCAAACCGACTCTGGCAGAGCAGGGGAGGACCTGATCTCCACGGTTGCTGCAAGCACTGCCGGTCCCTGACCTTCGCCACCTACAATTGGCATTGATGCCCAGTACCGCATTCGCCGATACGGGCCTCCCGCCCCAACGCGGGGGGCCCACACGAGAGCCGCGCAGTGACGTGGCGGATTGGAGGCAGGAATGCGAAGGATGGCGCTGCTTGCCCTCTTCGCCGTGGTGGCGGCCCTGCTGGCCGCCCTCACCCTCACGATGGATTCGAAGGAGCCGCCCCCGGCGCACCCGGACGGGGCAGACGGCCCCGGTGGAGCTGGTCAGGGAGCCCTGGATAGTTCTCTCTCGATCCGCGTTTTCGGCATTGAGGGTGAGACCCGCACCCCGCTTTCGGGAGCACGGGTCGCCCTGTTCTCCGGCAGCAGGGACGATCACGCGACGCCCGTCAGAGCTTCGCGCTCCGGCACGACGAACGGCTCGGGAGCGGTGGCCTTCCGCCGGCTTGAAACCGGATCGTGGGTGATCCAGGTTTCCGCACCAGGGTACGCGAGGGCCCAGGAGGGGATCGCTCTGCTTCAGGAGGCCCACCAGGCAGAGATGACGCTGCCCGCCTTGTGCCTTGTTGGCGGCACGGTCGTTGACGCGAGCGGTGTCGGCTGCCCGAGCACGACCGTCGAGATCGCGTTTCCTCCGGGACAGACATGTCCCTGGTTGTCCCCCACCAGTACTGCGTTGAATCGGCCGGGACCGGCCAAGGTGGTCACGGGTCAGGATGGCGCGTTCGAGTTCACGGACGTTCTTCCCGGATTCGAATCGCAACTGATCGTCTGGGCTCAGTCCAAGGGGCGAGCGGTCGTTTCCGTGCCGACCCTCCAACCCGGCGAAGAGAGGCGGTTGGAGATCAGAGTCACGTCTCAAACCTCTGTTGTGGGGACGGTCCCGTTCGCCATCCGCCCGGGAAGCAGTTTTACGGTCGAGTGCTTCCAGCACGCCAGGACCGCTTGCCAACTCGTCAAGATCGGCAATGGACGAATCTCCGAGGGGCAGCGGTTCAGAGTCGGGGAAGTGTCTCCGGGAGGTGTCAGCGTCGTTGTGCTCGAACTTGGAAAATCGGAGGTCCGGGTGGCCTGGGGCATGGGGGAGGCGGGGTTCGGTGAAGAGACGGACCTCGGAGTCCTGACCACAGACCCGTCGAGCCTGACCATCGACCTCGACTTCGAAACGGAAAACCGGACGGCCAGACTGGTTCGCTTCGAGGGGCAGGCTCTCCCGTTCTCAGACCGGAATGTGGCGATCCCTCTGGAGTTTGCCGTGCAGGCTTCGAGCGGGCAGTCCGTCAATCTGCAGGGCCTGCCTCCCAGCCGCGTTCAGCTGTGTTCGTATGTCTGCACCGCGGACGGGAAAAGCCGGGATCGGTGTTACGACGCCGGCTATCTCGCCTTCGACTTCAGGGATGGCGCGAGCCGTCGCGTGCTGAAGATGCCGCATCACCCGCAGGACGGTGAACTCACCGTCGAGATCGCCAAGCCGCCGCCGGGCGCGGATATCGAAGCAATCGTGGCGATGGTCGTCATCGAGCACCAGGGCAAGGTCATCAAGTCCAGCGTTCGTCAGATGCCGGGCTGGACCACCTTCGGTCACAACCTTCAGCCTGGGGTCTACCGGGTTCACGTGCTCGCGGCCGGATACCGTGCCGACGTGGTCGAGGTCGAGGTTCCGGCCGGCGGTAAGGAGCAGATCGCGATCGACGAGTGGGTCCCCACCCTCGCCCTCAGCGGAAGCGCCGTCGGGAAGGGCGGCCGACCGGTGCCTGGTGCGCGGATCCTCGTGTTCCAGGGTGAGAAAGTCCCTCCGCTCCCGGACTGGCCGGTGGGGATGGCGACTGCGGCCGCGGACGGGCGCTTCCGGGTTCTCGGAGTGCCGGATGTTCCGGATCTGTGCATCGTCGCGTTCAACGAAGGGAAATTCAGCCGGCAGCAAAAGATCGCGGACGGCGTCCGACCGACGGATCTCATTCTCGAATTCGATGAATAGCCCTACTCCTTCCTGATCCTGCTCCTGGATGCGGCTGGAATCGGCCACGCCGCGGACATCAACGCATCCGAACTGGAACTCGTCGACTCCGACCTCGCGGAGACCACCTGGTGCTGCCATGCCTGGCCGGTCAACTACGGCAACTCCGGGAACCGGACCTTCCTGGTCAACCAGACCGGGGACATCGTCACGACCGAGGACTCGAACTACAACGGTCCCGATCACACGGCGGCGGCGCACCTCGAATCCGGCTTCGCGTACATGAGCCCCTCGACGCGAACTCCCTGACGGGCCGCACCGCTCAGACTTTTTGTCTAATTCCGGTTGCCTGCTCGCAGGTATTAGACATAATGTCTACATGCGCGTGATCAGTCTCAAGCGCCTGCGCGAAGGCTGGGCGCTCCACGCTGACGCAGAGGGGCCGCTCCGAAACTGGTACCGGATCGCGCTCAAGGCCGAATGGGGGAGTTTGCAGGACACCCGCCGGACGTTCCCTCATGCGAACGGAGTCAGGCAACCCGGCCAAGGAACCCTGACGGTCTTCAACATCGGCGGGAACAGCTACCGGCTGATCACCCGCATTCGATATGAGTACGCGCTGGTCAATGTCCGGGCGGTTCTGACGCACGATGAGTACGACGCCGGGAGGTGGAAGGAGTAGACATGGCGACGACAGCCCATGACACCCGCGAGAAGCTGCCCGGCCGGTTCGAGGACCTGGTCGCCATGATGCCGCCCCGGGCGATGCGGACCGACGCCGAATTGGAGGAAGCCCTCGATACGATCGACCGGCTGATGGCGTGCGGCCGGCTGACGAAGGGGCAGGAGATCTACCTCGAAACCCTCGTGCAACTCGCCATGGCCTACGAATCCTCGCACCACGCCGTCGATACCTCGGATCTGAACGCGATGGACTCCCTGACCCACCTGCTCGCGGAACACGGGATGAACGCGTCGGACCTCGCCCGACTCCTCGAGGTGCACCCCAGCATGGGATCGAAGATCCTGAAGGGAGATCGCTCCCTGACCGTCGGTCACCTCAAGAAGCTGGCCGCTTACTTCAAGGTCGGCCCCGAGCTCTTCATCGACTGAGCTGTCGGGCCACAAGGTTTTTGACGGGGCCGGCTCCACCCGTCCCCCGGTCGCGACGGAGCGCGACCCTCCAAAGGGGGGATACCGGACGAGCGTTCGATCTCGGAGCTTCTCCCCTTTCGGGGGGAGAAAGTCCCCTCCCCCCGGCGATTTCGATTGACCTTGAACTGGGGGAGAATTGTCGGTGGATAACACCGCACACCTGTGGCCTTCGGGGTTCTCGTGAGGAGGTCCCCGGGGTTCCGATAAAGGAGATCTTCCGATGTCCATCAAGCGCCCTTCGGGGGGCATCCTGCTTCTGGTCTTCGCCGTCGTCGGCGCGCTCTTCGTCGCCGGTTGCGGTGGAAGCAGCAGCGGGTGTCCGGATGACGACGACGGGAACGGCGGAGAGCCGCCCGCGCCCGAGCTGATCCGGGTTCACGCCTTCGAGTACGACCCCGCCGCCGAGGAGTACCACGTCCTCGGGGACATCGTCAGCAACGACGACGTCCTCCGCGACCTGGCCGGCTCCCTCTGCACCCGCTGTCACACCGATGCCGTGGCCGAGATGAAGGACTCCGTGCACTACAAGATCGCCGGCCGCACGCCCCGCGTGATGTTCCCCGGTGGCGGCGCTCACGGAATGCTCGACCGCGCCTGCGGCCTGCCGGCCACGACCGGGCTCACGAACTACCTCTCCGACATTCAGCTCGGCGAGTGCAGCAAGTGCCACGTCGGTCGCTACCTGCCGGTGATGGAAGGCTTCTTCGCCAACATGTTCGCGGACTCCGGCTTCGCCGACCCCGAGGGTCAGGCCGAGCAGCTCGTGAACGCCGGCATCGACTGCCTGATCTGCCACGCGCACGACTACAAGGCTCACCCGACCGAGGGCATCCTCGCGGTGGTGGCCGGCACGGCCACGCCGGGAGCCGAGTCGCCGACGGCGCTCGGTTCCGCTCGTGACTCCCGCGACAACGCCGACTTCAACCACGACGGGAGCCCGGACCTCGTGCTCGACACCAACGGCGACGGGATTTTCGACGCCCCGCTGATGATGGACGCGAACGGCGACGGCACCCCC
>SWCD01018311.1_pt2 | contig 11246 bp, 10 predicted proteins | sample 4693011 | NCBI WGS metagenome assembly SWCD01 (sample SAMN10267278, study PRJNA491770) | bioreactor metagenome | isolation source: DHS bioreactor inoculated with marine | place: Japan: Omine Ridge, Nankai Trough | reverse complement strand
AGTTCTATGGGGTGAAATATGGAAGGGATTATCGAAGATTTAAAAAAAATAGTCCGCTTTAAGTCGACAACTGATGTCGGCGATATCGTGTTGGTGGTGGCTGAAGAGCCAAAATCGATGATTTATGCCCTGGTTACAGATTTTGAGCGCGACGAGAGCAAGCGTGATGAGTGGTGGCATGTCTCTCTGCAAATTTTAAGTGTGCCGCCTCAAAAGGTTACCTGGACTTTGCGAACCTCCCAGTTTAACGGCCAGGAAATTTTTACCATGGGTGGTGAGAAACGGTTCGTTGCTGCTGTAGATTTCGACAGCAAGGCACTTGTTCCACCTCCCCCAAAAGAAAAAGGAGGCAAGCCCTCCTTACGCCTTGTTAAATAACGATCAACTTCATGTCCAACCAATCAGCCTATAGCTGTGAGGCCTTGCTCTCAAACGACCATGGCCTCCATGCCAGGCCGGCCACTCTTTTGGTGGAAAAGGCCCATGAATTTAAGTCGGAAATTTTCATTGATGCCAATGGCCAGAGAGTAGACTGTAAATCCATTCTCGACATTTTAAGTTGCGGATGCCCGCCTGGAACGAAAATCATTGTAAGCGCTCATGGCCCTGACAGAAAAGAAGCCGTAACCGCTCTCAAAGAACTCATTGAAAAATTGTAGGATGTAGCGCTGCCAGTAATGGCGCGCTGATTTTTATTTTGTAAGCAAGGTAAAGGATGACTAAAGCTCAGGACCAGATCGATTCCCGAAAACTCCATGGGGTAGGTGCCTCACCAGGTATAGCCATAGGCCGCGCTCATGTCCTTTCTGATCAGCATTGGGCACGACCTAGAAGGCTGAAAAATGCCGATGAGGTGAACCGAGAAGAGTCACGGTTGCTGGGAGCTGTTGATGCTGCCCGCCAGGGCTTGCTGGATCTGCAAAAAAGATGCGATCAAACTCTTTCGCAATTTTTGCCAATTATTGACAGTCATCTCCTGATTCTTGCTGACCCTATGCTTGTCGAGCGTACTCGGTTTCTTATTTTCGAGAAAATGGTTTGCACCGAGATGGCCCTGCAGGAATCTCTTGCCGAACTGGAAGATAAATTTGCAGGTTTGGATGATCAGTATCTGCGGGAAAGGGCAGCTGATGGCCGCCATGTCGCAAATTTGATTTTGAAAGAGTTGTCCGGCGCCAACCATGAACAAGCCCAGGACGAACCTGTCATCTTGGTCGGCCATGATTTTTCACCGGAAGATGTGATTTCCATGGATAGCAGCCTGGTGCTTGGTTTTGCTAGCGAGCTAGGCGGCGTCACCGGCCATACAGCCATTGTCGCCAGAACAGTGGCTACTCCAGCTGTGGTGGGTTGCCCCGACCTCTGCCAGGAAGTGGTGAGCGGCGACCTCTTGGTGGTGGATGGCAACAGCGGCCTGATTGTCATTAATCCGGATCAAAGAGAGCTGGCCGCCTATGAGGAGAGAAAAAGACTCTTTGATCAGTACAGCGAACAAATGAGTTTTTTCGCCCATCTTCCGGCCGAGACCAAGGGCGGCCGGAAGGTTGCAGTGGAAGCGAACCTGGAGATGCTTGAGGAAGTAGAACTGGCTTTGCAGTATGGCGCTTCCGGGATCGGCCTGTTTCGCAGCGAGTTCTATTATCTCACCCCGGACGGCGCGCCCCAAGAAGACCTGTTGGTTTCCATGTATGAGCATCTGCTCACAAGCATGAGCCCTTTTCCGGTGACCATCCGTACCCTTGATATCGGTGGTGATAAGCAGGTGAAGGGGTATCACTGCCGGCAGGAAAAAAATCCGGCCTTGGGGCTAAAGGCCATCCGGCTATCTTTGCGTAAGCCTGAGTTATTCAAGACCCAACTGCGGGCTCTTTTCCGGGCAGCCGAGCATGGCAAGCTGCGTATCATGTTTCCGATGATCACCTCCTACTGTGAGCTTTTGGAGGTCAAGGAATTCGTGGCTCAGGTGCGCTCTGAATTGCGTAGCCAGGGACTTCCCAGCGGTGATGATGTTGAAATCGGCATGATGGTGGAGGTGCCCAGCGCGGTAGCTGTAGCTGACACCTTGGCCAAAGAGGTCGATTTTTTCAGCATTGGTACCAATGATCTTATCCAATACGCCATGGCTGTTGATCGGGTGAACGAACAGGTTGCTCATATGTATAATCCTTTGCACCCTGCTGTGCTGCGGATGATTGCCCAGGTGGTTGAAGCGGGCCATGATGCCGGAATAGAGGTTGGCCTGTGCGGTGAGATGGCTGGAGATATCAATGCCTTGCCCATTCTGCTTGGTCTCGGTCTTGATAGCTTGAGCATGCATCCTTTGGCTATCCCCTATGTGAAAAAGATGATTCGAAAGACCATCACCGAAGAGGCCGAAGCCCTGGCAGTAGATTTGCTGGAATGCCCATCTGCCGTGGTTCTTCAGGACCGCCTCAAGGAGCATCTGCTGAAATTTTATCAGCACGAATCAAAGAGCGAGCCGTGGCTGGAAGAGGAAAAGGTATGAGCAGCTCAGAGCTTGCCTTTATCAAAGCTGTAACTTCTCTTGCCGCTGGCCACTCCCCCGGCCTGATCAAAGGCATCGGTGATGATTGCGCTGTCCTTGCCAAAAATGATAGCGAGGTTTTACTTTTCACCACCGATACCCTGGTTGCCGATGTTCATTTCAATCTAAAATGGCATCCTCTCCATCTTCTGGGCCGCAAGGCAGCTGCCGTGAATTTAAGTGATATTGCCGCCATGGGCGGTGTGCCCCGCTACGCTCTGCTGTCGGCAGCGCTGAGTGCAGAGCTTTCTGAACAAGGGCTTCAGGAATTTATGGCCGGTTTTGTTGAGATGCTTAGTGAGCATAATGTGCTTCTTATTGGTGGCGATACTGTAGCAGCCCCGTGTCCAACCTTTAGCATCACTGCCATGGGTGAAATGGCAAGCGCGGAAATCTGTTACCGTTCTGCGGCGCAGGAGGGTGACGAGGTGTGGGCCAGTGGTTTTTTGGGTGAAGCTGCCGCAGGTCTTGCCCTGTGTCAAAAAGGGGAAGGCGAATCCTCAGAATTTGCCAGCTTGGCTCAGGCCCACCTTAACCCGCAGCCCCGCATTGCCCTAGGTCGATTGCTGGCCGGTTCCGGCCAGGTACATGCCATGATGGATATCTCTGATGGTTTAGCAACAGATCTTGCCCATATCTGCACGGCAAGTAAGCTTGGTGCCGAGGTTGATGCACACACGCTTCCCCTTTCTGCTACAATAAAAAAGGCAGGCGAATTTCTTAATCATGATCCTCAGCAATGGGCCTTAAGCGGCGGTGAGGATTATGAGCTTCTCTACACAGTGGCACCCGGTAGGGGCGAAGATTTGGCCCGCCGGATCAGGGAAGAACTTGGTCTTGAGGTAAACCGCCTTGGCAGGATGACCAGTGGTGAGGGAGTATTTTTGTTGGAAGACGGCCAAGTGCGTCAAATTTCTTACCAGGGATATGAGCACCGCCTCTAGCCCTTCACAAGTTTATGGTACAATCTTGAGTAACGAAAATAAGCATCTAAAGTTTTTTCAGGGAAAGGAGCCCCTTCCATGGCACTTCATGAAAAATTAGCACGATTTTATCAAGATAATCTTCCTGGCGCGGTTATTGACGGCACCATGCTCAAAGCGCCATGTCCTTTTTGCGAGAGTAGAGGACGTAAAGAGGCTGGCAACCTGGTGGCTTTTTTGAATGCCGACGGGTTTTTTGCCGGCTATTTTCGCTGCCTGAGCCGTTGTGTGCCTGGCGGTTTTGCTCCTCATTTTGCCCGGCTGAGTATGCTAGATGCCGATACTGTCCCTGATCATGACCCGGATCAACAACCCTACGTTCAGGAAACGGATTGGCCCCTGAAAAATATCAATCAGGATGTTCTCAAGTTCCAAAACAGCATGACCACTACGGTGCGTGAAGGTTTTGCCGAGGCTGGCATCAGCAGCAGTGTCCTGCAGGAGTTACGGGTTGGCTTTAATGGCCGCTATATTGTTTATCCATATTTTCAGGAAAATGGCTGTAGTTATGCAGCGCACTGTCTTGCTCCCCAGAACAGTAGCGAGGAGTTCTGGTTTGGCGATGAGAATTTTGCCACTGAGGAGTTTCGCCTCTTTAATTTGACTGATATTGGTTATTGCCAGGATGGCGCCCTCTTTGTTGTGGAGGGTGAGGAGAATCTCCTCTGCCTGCGGGAACATGGCTACCCCGGAGTTGCCGTAACCAAGGCAGGTGATCTTGCCTCAGTGGACACCCAACGTTTTGATGCCATTAAGACCGTTTTCTTAGTTATGAATCATAGTCCGGAGTCAGAAGCGGCAGGCCGCAGCTTTGCTGCCCGGCTTGGTTTTAAAGTCCGGATCTTGCGATGGCCAACCCATGCCAAGAGGGATTTCAATCTGGCCCAGATGGCACGGGAAGATGGGGCTAATTTCAAGGCTGAATTTCAGAAAATGGTGACTGCTGCCCAAGCCTTTTCTCCCTTTAATACACCCAAGCGTGAGTATAATCTTTTTGTTGAAAATTTAGACCGCAGTCAGAGTGAAAGCTACCAAGCCCTTAAAACAGGGATGCCATGCCTTGATGATGCTCTGGGCGGTATCCATGGCATTAATATCATTGGCGGTGCCCCGAAAGCGGGCAAGAGCTGTTTTTCCATTCAGCTTGCTAGCCAAATGGCAGCAAGCAAGGTGCCGGTGATCTATTATGATTTTGAAAATGGCCGCCAGAAAATCTACCAGCGGACTTTGGCCCGTTTGAGCAGGCTGGCGGTGGATCGTTTTTCAGGAGAGATGGCTGGCGAAGACAAAGAACGTTTTGGCCAGGCCCAGGAAGATCTACGAACCATGATGTCGTGGTTCAAGGTGGTAAATGACCGGAAGCTGAATCCGGAGATTATGCGTCGCCATGTTGATTTTCTGCGCCACGAAACCCATCGGGATGACGCAGTCATTGTTATTGACTCCCTCCATAAGCTGCCCTTTAAAGATTTCTCAGAGCGCCGCACCGGCATTGATGCCTGGCTGCGGGAGATGGAGTCTATCCGTGATGAGTACCATGTCTCCTTTCTGGTTATCTCCGAACTCAATCGCCAGGAGGGTGGGCGTTATGACGGTGTGCCGCATATGGGTCTTTTTAAGGGCTCCGGTGATATTGAATACACCGCCGACAATGCCTTGGTGTTCCTGCCTGATTGGGACCCGGTGGACAGCAGTACAGATAACCGGGTTAATTCATTATGGCTGGTGGCAAGCCGTGAACATTCACCGGGGCTGGTGGCGCGCTATCATCTTGATTATCCTTTTTGGGGATTTACTGAGGTTGCTGAGAAGTAGGATGGAGACACGTAATCTCTATTTACTTTCTGATTACCACTGAGTGTCAGCGATGCTAACGAGTCATTCCCGCGAAGGCGGGAATCTAGGAAATCTAAATACCACCCCTTTGGATCGAAGTCTGCGCTTATCTCCCGCCTTCGCGGGAATGACTTTGTAGTAGGTGAAAATTTTTTAAATTTCAGTAGGTTGGGTGGACCCCTTTCTTCGTCAAACTCCCTAATCCCATATAATGTCTCTCTTCCACATCCATAGTCCATACGAACCAGCCGGTGATCAACCCCAGGCCATTGCGGCCCTCAGTAAAGGGGTGAATGATGGCGTGCGGGATCAGGTTTTGCTTGGGGTTACTGGTTCCGGCAAGACCTACACCATGGCCAAGGTCATCGCCAATACGGATCGGCCTGCTTTGGTGCTTGCCCATAATAAAACTCTGGCAGCCCAACTCTTTGCCGAATTCAAGGAACTTTTTCCCGAAAATGCTGTGGAGTATTTTGTCAGCTATTACGATTATTATCAGCCAGAGGCCTACATCCCCCAGTCTGACACCTATATTGACAAGGACTCCTCCATTAATGACGCCATCGACAAGATGCGCCATTCAGCCACCCGCTCTCTTCTCACCCGGCGCGATGTTATTATCGTGGCTTCGGTATCCTGCATCTATGGCCTGGGATCACCGGATGAGTACAAAAACATGCATCTCCTTCTTAAAAAAGATGAAGAGTATGCCGTGGAGGATGTCCAGCGCCGCCTGGTTCATATGCAATATGAACGGAACGACATCTCCTTTCATCGTGGCACGTTCCGGGTCCGCGGTGATGTGATTGAGATTTTTCCAGCCTATGAGGAGGAATTCGGAGTACGGGTCGAATTTTTTGGCGATACTGTTGATGCCATCACCCTGGTTGATCCTTTACGGGGCGTGGTTGCTTATGAACTCGATGAAGTCACAGTATTTCCCTCCAGCCATTTTGTTACCTCCAAGGATATCATGAATCGGGCCATGTATACCATCAAGGATGAACTCAAAGATCGCCTGGATTTTTTTCAGCATGAAAACAGGTTGGTCGAGGCCCAGCGCCTGGAGCAAAGGACCCTTTTTGATCTGGAGATGATCAGCGAACTTGGTTATTGCAACGGCATTGAAAATTACAGCCGTCATCTCACCGGCCGTAAACCCGGGGAGCCGCCGCCCACACTGCTCGACTATTTCCCCGAAGATTTTTTGCTCTTTGTTGATGAGTCGCACATGTCCATTCCCCAGATTGGCGGCATGTTTAAGGGGGACAGGTCACGCAAAACAACCCTCAGCGAGTTTGGCTTTCGCCTGCCTTCTGCCCTGGATAATCGGCCCCTTAGGTTTGAGGAGTTTGACAGCCGCATCAATCAGGCAATTTATGTCTCTGCCACCCCTGGTGATTTTGAAATTGAAAGAGCCCAGGGCCGGGTTGTCGAACAAATTATCCGGCCAACAGGACTGCTTGATCCGGAGATAGAGGTGCGGCCCGCCAAGCATCAGGTGGATGACCTCCTTAATGAGATCCGCATTCGAGAAAAGAAGAAAGAGGCCGTGCTGGTCACCACCCTCACTAAACGCATGGCCGAAGACCTCACTGACTATTACGAAAATCTGGGAGTGGCAGTGCGCTATCTTCATTCTGATATCAAAACCCTGGAAAGGGTGCAGCTTATTAAGGAGCTGCGCCAAGGCGAATTTCAGGTGCTGGTGGGGATCAACCTTCTCCGTGAAGGCCTTGATATGCCAGAGGTGACCTTGGTAGCAGTACTCGATGCTGACAAGGAAGGTTTCCTGCGTTCGTCCCGGTCACTGGTGCAAACCTGCGGACGGGCAGCCCGTAATGCCGCAGGCAAGGTTATCCTTTATGGCGATGACATAACCGGATCCATGCGCTATACCATTGATGAGACCAATAGAAGGCGGGCCATCCAACAGGCTTATAACGAGGAGCATGGCATCACGCCAACCACCGTGTCTTCGGCCATCAAGGATGTTATGGAAACCGTCTATGAAATGGCACCTGCCACCCTCGCCAAGGCTGCCGAGGAAGAGGTTGTCTACCGTTCTGTGGAGCAGGTGCATAAGGCCATTGTCGCCAAAGAAAAAGAGATGAAGGCTGCGGCCAAGGTGTTAAACTTTGAAAAGGCCGCTGATTTGCGTGACGAGATTAAGATGCTTAAGGAAATGGAACTGGCATGGCTGTAAAAAAAGCATGGAAAACATAAACTTTTACTGGCCTTGGCACCCTTGGTCTATAAGATCGTGATAGGGTTTATTTTTGCCAGCTGTCGGAAAGAGACCCGTGGCCGGGAAATTTTCCAGGGCCTGGTGGACTCAGGCACGCCTTTTATCATCGCCTTCTGGCATTACAATGTTCTCTATGCAGCCCTGTCCGGCGGCAAGCTGCCCATGGTGGCCATGGTCAGCCCAAGTAAGGATGGTGAGTTCATTGCCCGCATCATGGAGTCAAAAGGCATTGCCACAGTGCGCGGTTCTCGGGGTAAAGGCGGTGTTGGCGCCATTAAAGGTCTCCTGAAAGCTGTAAAAAAAGGGCTTTCCCCGGTTATCATTGCCGATGGCTCCCAAGGGCCTGCCAAGGTAGTGCAGGGTGGTTCCATTGTTCTTGCCAGCCGGGCCGGTGTTCCCATTGTGCCGATGAACTGGTCTTTTAGTAACTATAAGCTGTTTCGAAGCTGGGATAAAACGTTGCTCCCCATTCCTTTTGCCAAGATGGTGTGGGTAATAGGAGAACCGTTAACAGTCCCCCAAAAACTTGATAGTGACGGAATAGAAGAGTATCGTCTTATTTTGGAGTCAAGACTTGCAGATACCTATCAAAAGGCCTGGGCAGAGTTTAACCAACCAGGCCATGATCAACCTAAGGAGAGGACAGATGCGTAAAATACCCATGATACTCGGTTTGGTTGCCTTACTTGTTCACCTGATAAGCCGCGGCGGCATGGCAGTCTTGTTGCTCGGCATTATTGTCGGAGCTATCTTGATACCGATGTTAGTGCCAACGGAGGCTGCTTAATACTATTTGATCATTGCTGCTGAATCTTAGACTTCGCCTAAGGGGGAGTAGTGGGTGACAAAGAAGAAACTCGCACCCAGGTTCAAACAGTTTCACCCCACGTATTTTCCCTACTCGAACACATCCCCCAAAAGAGATCCACACCCCATGTCTACTACTCTCTATATAATTGTCGCTATCGTCATCTTTGACTTCCTCCTGGAAAGAACCCTCAGTTTCCTCAACTGTAAAAACATCTCCACAGACCTCCCTGATGAGGTTAAAGGGATCTACAGCAAAGAAAAATATCAACAATCCCAGGAGTACAAAAAAGCTAACTGTCGTTTTGATCTGGCCACAGCCAGCCTGAAGGTTGTGATCCTCCTGGCTCTTCTCATGATTGGCGGCTTTGCCTTTATCGACGACATTGCCCGGGGTATGGTGGAGGCTGAGATCCTGGTTTCTTTGCTTTTTTTCGCTCTACTCTTTTTTATTTCTGAAATTCTCTCCCTGCCTTTTGCTCTCTATCACACCTTTGTCATTGAGGAGCGATTTGCCTTTAACAAGACAACCATGGCCACTTTTGTAACTGATAAAATCAAGGGTTGGTTGCTCACCATACTTATTGGTGGCCCTTTGCTTGCCGCAGTGATCTGGTTTTATCAGGCCACCCAGAGTAATTTTTGGATATATGCCTGGTTGTTGATGAGTGGTTTCATGATTTTTATGACCATGTTTTATTCCACCCTCATTGTGCCGCTTTTTAATAAGCAGACACCTTTGGAAGAGGGTGAACTGCGTGATGCAATTGAGGCCTTTAGCAACAAGGCCGGTTTTCAGCTTGATAATATTTTTGTGATTGACGGCTCCCGGCGTTCCACCAAGGCCAATGCGTATTTCTCCGGCCTAGGCGCCAAGAAACGTATTGTTCTCTATGACACCCTTATTAATGATCTAGATGTGAATGAACTTGTGGCGGTACTGGCCCATGAGATTGGCCATTATAAGAAAAAACATACGACCAAAGGCATTATTGCTGCAGTTTGCCAAACCGGTTTCATGCTCTATATCCTGTCGTTGTTTATTGCCAACCCGCTACTCTCTCAGGCTTTGGGTTCAGAGATCCATAGCTTTCACCTGGCCCTTATCAGCTTTGCTATTCTCTATTCGCCACTCTCCACTGTTATGGGCGTCGGGATGAACAGCTTCTCTCGGAAGAATGAATATGAGGCTGACGCATTTGCCGCCCTGAATTTTGACGCTACGGCCTTAGGTTCGGCATTGAAAAAACTTTCAATCAACAACCTCAGTAACCTTACTCCGCACCCAGCCTATGTATTTTTCCACTACTCCCATCCTCCCCTTTTACAGAGATTGCGGGCCATGGCTACGGCCTGAGCAGTTTTTCCACTTGTGCCAATTGAATTGTTTTTTTAATGACACTCACATTTATGAGTATGCGAAAGATAGTAATGATCTTGGTTTTGGTCGGCAATTGTATGTCTCAAAACAGCCCTGCTGCGGAAATTGACAGTGTAACACCAAGAGGTCTTGAGCTTGAAAACAGCCTACCTCTTCTAGACGAAATTTTTAATAATCGCCTTCAGGAGGGTGTCCAAAAAGCCAATGCAAAGCTGGGCGATATTGAAGACCTGGAAACTGATGAGTTTTGTGATGAGGAAGTTCTGTACACAGAACTACGGAAAGCAATTTTTCAATCTCTCACCGCATCGTGGGGACTTAAGGGTTATGGTCTGGATAAACAATTGCGCATCTTGCTGGCCGACCAGAGCCATTCACTCCTGTTAAATGATTCTATCTACCGCGACATAAGCTATTTGGAAGGTTTTTCTTTAAATCTTAAAGAACTGAGTGATGTCGTCAATATCGACGGTCATTTTGTTGGTTTAGACAAACTGGGGCATTTTTTTGCTGAGGGTTGGCATTATTTTGAGTTAAGCGATTTCAAAGAGGCCAATCTCGACCAGGCTCTTGAGTGGGGAAAGGAGCAGGAGAGCGGCAAATTCGGTTATACAACCACAGGCATCTTTTCTTATGCAGATCTTGTCGCCAATTTTAATGGCTGGCGATTTTGGAATAAGGTTTTGTCGAAAGAAGATGATCCCTTAAAAGGTTTTTTTGCTAACCTTTTTAACCAGTCATACGTAACCTGTGACATTCAATTTTTATTATCTATCAAGCACAGGAAAATAGTGAAGGCCTGGGAATACAACACCAGGTTTGATTTGAATGATTACGTTGATGGGGCCTGGGATGAGGGCAATAACTGTAATAGCTACGAAGACGCAGATATTGAAGAAAAAGTAACCTTTCGGGTAAAGGAAGTTAATCCTGACTTCATTTGCCCAGCCTACCCTGCAAACTGTTTAGAGGCGCAGAAGAAATATGGTGAGTATGCAAAGCATCTTCTGCATCCCTCCTGCCTGCACGGCAATGAACTAGAAATGTGACCTAGACAAAGTAGAGGGTTGGGAAGGGAAACAAAAAAAGGGTCGAGGATAAACTCCTCGGCCCTTTTTTTAATAAAGCGTACAGCTAATCTGAAATTACTTCAGTCCAGCAAGCATGGTCTCGGTAACTTCCTTGATGGAAGGCTGACCATCAACGGAAATAACAGTGGTCTCGCCGGTCATTGCTTTGAAAACGTTAACAGCGGCCATGGTGCCGGTGTTGTCGTCGTAGTAAATGTCATGACGCTTATCAATGGCCGTATCATCCTGATCATCAGCGCGGGCAGAAAGCTCGCCGCCGCAAACGCGGCAAACAAGCTTGCCGTCTTTCTCAACAGGTTTGATGGCGTCAAAAGCGATGTGGTTCGGATGGTTGTTGTCGTTGGCGCAAAGGCGA
>SWCD01012006.1_pt1 | contig 11253 bp, 9 predicted proteins | sample 4693011 | NCBI WGS metagenome assembly SWCD01 (sample SAMN10267278, study PRJNA491770) | bioreactor metagenome | isolation source: DHS bioreactor inoculated with marine | place: Japan: Omine Ridge, Nankai Trough | reverse complement strand
GGAGCTGTCCCCCAGCCAAAGCGCCTTCTCCAGGTTCTTCTCATAGTTGCTGGCATCAATATTGTAGAAATAGGTATGGAAAAGTTGCAGGTGCGCCAAGACCTCCACGGAAAGGTTCTCCCTTTGGGAGACCATTTTTAATGGGATCACAGATCCGTCCGTATTCACCGCAAAGGCACTATTTAGGGCCTTTCTGTACATTTTGAACACCAGCAGTCCCGATAACGAACTGCTCAACAATGCCATGGATACCACGGCAATGACTATGAACCTATTGGTCCCGAGTACGGTATATATATTTTTATAGGGTGTTTTCATCTTTTCGCTTTACTTTTCGGTTTTTATCTTTGGTTTATGTGAACAGCCTCAGGGTAAACGAGGTCGCCCTGCGGTACAGTTTGAACTTTAGGAACACGATAAAGCCGACGCTCCCCAGTTGTACCAAGGGGGAGAAAACACTAGATCCGAAATCGGTCCCCAACAGGTTGGACCAAAAGTTGGTATTGATCTCGGTATAGAGCGTGTTCACAAAAATATTGACCAGGAAAAATGCCGGTACCAACATATAAACCGCCGCATATAGCTTAAAGAAGGTGTAGGCCATGGTGCGGAACTTCTCGAATACCGCCATCCCAAGGATAAGCGGAAAGAAGGCCTGCATGATCCCGAGCAAAAAATAGCGTTCGGCCAGAAACAATGGATATATGAACAGGTCCAACAACCAAAGGAAGAGTCCGATAATGAAGGCCGTGATCTTCATTCCATAAAGAGGGGTCACCAAGGCCTCGTACAACATCGCCATGGCCTTTTTGGCGGCCTCCAATGCGCCCACATCCTTTTCAATGTCTATTTCCTGCAACTGTAACGGAAGGAGGGCAGGGGCCGTGTCCCGGTACCGGGTCTCGATGGCGACCAGGATATGGTCGAAGACCTCCAATACCTGTGTGGAGAAGATGACCAGGATGATGACCGCAAAATTCTTGGCCAGCTCGTTAGGGGTCAATCCCCAGGTATATCCGTATCTGTCGGTCACGCCCTCGATGTACTTTTTTAGGATATTGATCAGAAAGAACAGCACGGCCAGGGCCTTCATCCCCCCAATGGTGTACCGGGAAAAGTTGCTGTCCTTAATGGTCTGGAACACGGCATCCACATATTCCAGACCGATGTTCAAAAATATCCCTGCGTACATAACGATGGATCAATAGTTGGATTCCCGGTTGTTGATCTTTTCCTGCATCTTCCTGAAGGAGATAATGTCATGGTAGCGTTTGGTCTTTTCATCGATCTCGATGGCCATTTCCTTGGATTTCAGTTCCATGCCCTTTAAGACCTGGGCCCTTTCGCCATCGGTCATTTTCAACTGGTCGTTGGAAAGCAATTGCTCGCAAAAATCCAGGTCCTCGATGGCCGTATCGATAATTGAATTGAACGAATCGGATATCCTGGAAACCTCGTTGGGCCTGATAAAGGGAGAGTTCAGGATCTCCCTGAGGTCGTTCTTTACCACTTTGAATAGCACCTGGTGGTTTTTGTTGATCTCCTTGACCGCATTGAGCTGTTTTATCACGTTGCTCACCTTTTCGACACGCTCCTTCTGCTGTTTTAAAAATTTTACCGTCTTGATCAGATTGGAGGTCTGCTTCCCCGATTCTATCAGGGATTTGACGAAGGAGATAAAATTGGTGTTGTCGTAAACGGGGATTCCCTGTGCCCGGGCACCAGTGCCCATGATCAGTATCAAAATGGCCGATACCATTGCCTTTTTCATTGTTGTTCCCATGATCTTGATTTTAATAGTTATAATTGATTTTTGCCGGTCAAGGCTTTTTGATGAATGCCGTAATCGCTTTTTCCATGCAACCGTGCTTTTTGTAAAGGGCCATGATCTGTTCGTTTTCCCGTCCGTCCGTCAAATAGGCGGCATAGACTTCCGGTGGCACCTCCAAGCGGAAAATATTGCTTTCCCTGCCTATCTTGATGAACATCTCGGTGTACTTCCTTGGTCCCGTCAGGTTGTTCTTGATGGATTTCAATTGGTTCAGGTCGTGGCTGCTCAGGTTCAGCCGTTTTTGCAGCTCGTCATATCCCTTTTCGTTGTTCAGGCTATAGATGACCTGGGTGTTCTCCAAAATACTGGCCGAGGTGGAATTGTCCGGAAGCTGGTTGATGGACTGAAGGATGATCCCAATGGCCCCGTTCTGCTTACGGATGGCCTGGTAATAGAATTCCACGCTTTCCAAAACGTTCTCGAACTTCAACTGTTTCGCGAACTCATCGAACAGGATGATGCCCTTCTCGGCCCGGTTCCTCCAAATGGTCCGCTGGATGGCGGACTTGATAAGCTTCAGCATCACCGAGAGGATCTCCTTGTTGTCCTTTACCTCGTCCAGTTCGAATACGATCAACCGTTTGTCCTCGATCTTATAGGTCTGGTCCTCGCTTACCTCGAAGAGAAAACTGTACAGCCCGTCCCTTACGTACTCGGACATGATGTGCAGGAAATTGGGGATGTTGAAATAATCGGTGTGGATCTTAAGCTCTTTCAGGAGGGTGTCCCTGTTTTGTTCCACAAAATCGTAAAAGCCCCCTAGGGAATAGATGCTTTCCTTCCCGTTATAAAAATGCTGTAGTATTTTCTTCAACGCCACGGATTCGGCCTTGCCGGGCTTGGTGCCCTTGGCCAGAAGTTCGAACAGGAATACGGAAAGGTCTTCCAACCGCTCCGGCCCCAGGTCTCCCGTATCCGCGATATAGAACGGGTTGATGCCCAGGTTCTTTCCGCTTTCGTACCGCAGTACCGTATATTTTTCGGGATACAGTTTGGCAAATTTGGTGTAGGAACCCCCAAGGTCTATGATGACCAGACGGACCCCGCTCTCGAAATACTGCCTAAGGATATTGTTGGCCAAAAAGGATTTGCCCTCGCCGGTAGGTGCGAAAATGGCAAAGTTCCTCGCCTTGATGCGCTTCTTCCGTTCGTCCCAGACATCCTTCAATACAGGGATATTATGTTCCCTGTCGTTGAAGATGATCCCGGTGGGATCTGACTTGTAATTGGTGTTGTTTATGGCCAGGCACAGGGCATGTTTAAGATCGGTCACATAAAGGTCCTCATTGGAAAAGTTGGGCGAAAAACAGCAATAGCTGTTCAGGATATAATTTTTGCGCTCTTCCCCTCTGGGGTAGTAGGGCACGATGTCCAGTTCCTTGAACTCGGTCTTTATCCTGGAGGCGATCTTATCCAGATTTTTCTCATCCCTGTCCCAATAGATAATGTTGAGATGGCCCCGGACGATCCGTGCATTGTCATCATTGTTGATCTGGTCCTGGATGTACTGGATCTTTTTCAGCACCGTTTTGTTCTGCGACCCGAAATTGGAGCTCTTGCTCAGCTCCTCGATCTTCTTGTCCAATAGCTTGCGCCATTTCTGCTTGTCGTCCAGATAAATGATCTGGTTTACCACATGGTTCTCGTCCAAGGTCAGCCCCAGCCCGTCTATAAATCCCTGATGGAAGGTAAAATCGTCCGAGGTGAACTTTTCATTGGTACGGCTGCTCTGTACGCTCTCCCCGAAACACAGCTCGTTGTTTACGGCCAGTACGTCAAAATGGTTGTCCCCGATATGTATGCCCGACTTCTCCAGGAGCATGTCCGTGTCGAAACCTTCGTTGTACCCGTTAAAATGGGCCTTGGTCAGTTCCAAAATACTATCCTGTTCCAATGGGGAAAGAACGATCTTCCTGCCGTTGTTCACGAAGGATACGGCATCCCCGACGGAGGCCATAAATGCCTTGATATTATCGTCCAGTTCCCTGCATAGGGTCTTGGAAAGGGGACGTAGGGGATTTACGTATTTGGCGTTGTTGAGCGCCCTGTTCTTGGTCAGGGTAAAGAAAAGATAGCTTTGGTGCTCCACATGGCCGCGTCCCTTAAAATGGTTATGGGTCGCCCGTTCCAAAAAGGTTTTGTTCGGGAGCTTTTCCGAGGTGTAGACCTTTTTCAGGTATATGTCCTGTTTATGGATAACACATCCCACCGGGAGCGATTTGATGGCCTGGAACCATGCACCGTGCATATCCTCGAAGTCCTTCTCGGAAAGGGAATAGATCTCGGGCAGTTCCACGGCATAGCACAGGGTGACGTTGCCATTGTTGGCAAAGACCAGGTTTCCCTGTATATCCGTTATGGGATGTCGGTCCGATAGATTAATCTTGGCCATAATCGAGGTTCGTTGTTTTTTTGTTGCTGATCGTTGTGGGAAATACTTTTTTGAAATGGAACAGCTGGGGATTGTCGGTGATCTTCAAAAGGGACATATACAGCACGATATTGATGACAAGCACGGCAATGATGACCCGAAATCCAAAGGAGAAGATAATTACCAAAAGGGAGCCTATGACCGATAGCATCATCAGCGCAAAGAGCGAGATGGGCAGTCCGAATATCACCGCCCCTTTCCGGATGTTCCTATATATCTCGTACCGTTTCATACTACGATACCGATCAGATAGGTGAAGATGCCGACTACGGCCCCGGCAATGAGGACGAAGACGAGCACTCGCGTTATGCCTTTTTTAAGATCGGAGTTTTCCCCGAAGAAGTGGCCGGCATTGAACAGGAAACCGATTAGGAAGATGACCCCCAGGATTATCGGGAAGATGGTCCTGATGGTATTGGAAACATCGTTGACGGAATTTTCTATTCCCCCAATTTGCGCAAATAGAGTCTTGGAGAGCATCGATAGAAAAGTTGTCAAATAGATACATTTTTTCATAACAGAACGGTTTAGATTTTTGATTTGTTTTGCTATTCGAAAATTACATATATTTGATTATAAATATTTGATAATCAAATATTTGTGAATAAAATATTAATTACATTCATTTGATTCCGAATGCAATTAATTGATTACAAATTCTATTGGTTTCTAAAGGAAGCCTGTTGATAACCGTAAAAGCTGAAATGAAAAATGTGCTCAAAAACGTCAGTTTTGTCATTTTGCTCTTGCAACTACGCATCATTTTTGGACAGGAAACGGCACCTCAAAAATGAATTGTAATTGATGTTGGCCACGGTGGAACAGATTCCGGTGCCATCGGAATAAATGGCATTCAGGAAAAAGATGTAGTGCTTGCTTTAGCCTTGGAAATTTTAGGACTTTAATATCAATGGACATCTATTTGATAGGTATTGCGACACCCTAATTTGTTTATTGGAAAGGACCATGCTGGCCAAGACTCTAAATGCGTTTGTATTTATTTCCCTGCATTGCAACCATTCGGATAATCCAAATGCCAAAGGGGAAATTTATGGTCTTAAAATGAAATCCCGATATTCCGGGGATTCGATTTGGATTGCTCTTCAATTGCAAGCTGCATCCATAAAGGACCTGAGGTTTGAGGGTAAGGGCATGAAGTTTGCCAATTTTCAGATGTTTTGGGATACAAATGGTTTTTGGTTGGAGATTGGATTTTTGTCCAACCGGGACGAGGCGGCCTATGCAAAAACCGCGAACGGCAAAAATGCATTGGCCTGGATCATTCTAAGTTCTATACAAAATTACTTTGGGAAATGAAAGCTTTCTATAAAGAGTTGATGACAATTTTAAAGGTTTTGATTAAAAGCTTCTGGGAAGAAATTGTCGATTTGGTTGGGCGTTTTAGGAAATGAACCAAGGCAATTTTATTATATTCACTTATTTTGTCCCTTTCGGCCTAAACACCCTCCATTACAAAAGACATCGATCTTAAAGTTTTGGTTTTGGAATCCCGCGTTCAATCTTACAAATTTGACAGACAAAATCGATATAATTAAACCTGAAGAACAAACAGTGAGATTATACTTGAAAAATTAACTTTTAAAGGATTATTATGCGCTTAATTCGTATAGTTCGGATTTATAGCCGCTTAACTTAACTCTAAGTGTACAATTAAAAGGATAAATATCGAAACTATTACAAAGGGCTAGAAATGAGAGGCACCGATGAGGAATTTTGCGCTTATTGGATACCGTCACGTAAAACGGCCGTTTTGGGAGATTTTCTTCAGGGGTTTGGTAAAGTGTGTAATCTTAATCGGTACTAATTCTATCGCTTCTTTATGGATTAAGTAAAAAAGTATGTAAAGTTACAAGGAAACAGCTTTCTTCTTCTTCTTCTTTCTGAAATACCAAATTAAAAATCCGGTAATTGTTAGGGTAGGGGCCGACAATCCGACCAGGCAATAAAGGACTTTTAAAAGGATACCCCCGTATTCTCCAAAATGAAGGGGCTGAACAATACTGGCTAGTTTGTAGGATATTCCTTCTTGGGCCACTTTCTTTACTTTTAAATGGGCTTCACCTTTAGTGGGCCATTGTACCGAATTATAATATTTGCTCCATAGTACAAAATCGTTATTAAACTTACCAAAGTAAGTTATGGGTCCTTGAGGTGATGTAGGTATGCGGATATAGCTCGGATTAAAATCCGGTAATTCCTGTTTAAGAACCTTTAACGAACTATCAACGGAAATTGTTATCATGGGAGTAGCAATAGACCTAGGAGTATTAAAGGTCGCAGTGAAGATGGAATAGCTGAGAACTATCCCTGTGATTACTAACAAAAGATTGAAAAGCAGGGCCCAAGTACCGACAATTCGATGAACGGACGACCAAAAGGCCCTTTTATTTTTATGTTTTATCTTGATTTTAAAGGTGATAACTTTCCAAATATTTTCTTTAAACAACCACAGACCGGTCACCAAGGATAAGAAAAATAGGATGCCAACAAGCAAGATTATGGTCTTGCCTACAGTACCGGCATGCAGGGAGTAGTGTAACTTGAGCAACCACCGAGTAAAATGGGTATTCGCATTCCAGCTTTTGATGATTACGCCAGTACTTGGATGCACAAAAATCTTTTGTCTATCGTTGTTGTTGTTCCTTCTGAGGTCAAAAATTATGGCTTCCTCCGGTTTTCCAAAACTGACGATGCGGGTATCCCAATCAGGGTAGGTCTCTTGAACAGTCCTCAATGCTTTGTCCAGACTAACCTCTCCGGATTTTTTTACCTTAATAAAATCCTTTTCGAGCGCTGTATCGATTTCTTTATTAAAAACCAGAATACTTCCGGTTAACCCCATAAATAGGATAAACAAGCCTGAAATAAGCCCAAACCAAGAGTGCCAGGCCAGAAGTCCTTTGTTTTTCATGGCGTAGGGTTCATTTCAACTACGAGTACAGGTAATATATTCTTTTTTGCTTCCACATTTGCTATAACTTTTATAGAGTAACGTTGATTCCCAAGGTTGCCCTTGCTCCAGTGCCCTTAACATAATCGGAATCCCTTGAGGACCATTGGGAAATAGGGGTGTAATAATCCTCATTGAACAGGTTTTCTATCCCTAGGCTTAGTCTGGTATTCTGGGTAATATGGTAGTTGGCATTCAAGTTGAATATATGGAATGCGTATACTGGTCCTTGTCCGTAGCTATAACCACCACCGCTTGAGGGTGCAAAAGGGATCCGCGGGCCATTGAACGTTGCCGTTAACATCGCGTCCCAGACATTTTTCTTTTTATATTGGATGAATGCTGTAGTCTTAAAAGGTGGGATTCGATCACTGTTGATGTAATTGTCATAAGAACCGTCATTATCGGAATCAAATTTTCCTTCGGTGTACGAGAAGGAGCCGCCTGCGGATAAGTTCTTTGGTAGGTCTATATCATAGGCCAGCTCATAACCGTAAACTTTTTCTGGCTGGCGAAGTATCTGAAAAACCCCGTCGACTTCTTTGTAACTAGAGCCAAGATCGGATTGACTGGTGAATATGGCCCCGCTCAATTTTATTCGGTCGATCTTGCTGTTAAAGCCAACTTCGTAATTATTGGCAATTACTGCCTCAGAATTTATGCTGGCTACCGTATTTTCCTGGGCAGAGCGCAGCGTTCTGCCCAGATCGGCGATTGAAAAGCTCTGGGAAAAGCTGACAAAAGGTTTAAAAAAGTCCCATCGGTTATAACGTAAACCAATGTTGAAAACGGTGGCATTGTAGGCCAGATCTCCTCCCTCAACATCCACTCCACCGTTGGGAACATCACCACCATTTGGATAAATATAAATGGTCTGGTAATCATCTATCCCAATTTTTATGTTTTCAAAGCGAATTCCGGCCTTTAAAACAAAGTCATTATACACACTCTTTAATTGTACATAGGGCGCGAAGTTGCGCATGTCCATTTCGGGTACCCAAACTCGACCATCTACAAGTGTCTGTGCGGTCTTGTCGGTTAGGATATCCAATCCGTAAAGAACATTTCCATGAATTTGGTTCCCTATGCCGTAGAGGGTGTTAAAGTTTAACCGTACACCGCGTTTGCTGGATATGATCTGGGATTGCCCACCTTCATAACCGCCATCGGGATTGTAAAAGAAATCCGAATAGCCATAGACCGTCTTAAAATCCTGAAGGTATAGATTAAGATTCAAATCTGTATTGAGAAACAAATCATTGGACCGAAAGGTTATCTGTGCATTATGGTTGAACCGGTTGCCTTGATCGACCCCCGGGGATTCGCCGATTATACCTATAGTGGGAGAGGTGCCGTATTCACCTATCTGGGGCACATAATTGCTGTTCTGGTTGCTACTGAAGTAGTTGTACATGCCTTCGATGGAGTTTTTTGAGTCGAATTGATAACCGACCTTTCCGAAAAAGTTATATTGAGTGGTTTCACCAAGACCATAAGTGGGGGAGAGGACTTCTCCATTTGAGTCCCTAAATATTCCGGTCTGTTGAAAACTACCACTGGCAACGTAACTCAACTTTTTTACATATCCAGAAAATTGTTGGGAAAGCGATGCGCCCACGGTTCCATCGATATCCACCAAACTTCCTTGGGAAGTTAAGGTAGTAGAACTAGTAAAGGGCTTGTTGATACCCGGTTTTTTGGTGATATAGTTTACAATTCCCCCATCGGCACCGTTGCCATAAATTGCAGTGGCACCCTTAATGACCTCTACCCGCTCTATTACATTGGCGTCTATGGTATTGATGTCCCTGCTCCCGTCCCGTAATGGGGTGGATTGAGGAATGCCATCGATCATAACCAGCATTTTACGGCCTCTTAAGGTTTGCCCGGTATTACTGGTTTTGTTGGTACTAAAGGCAATTCCCGGCACATGGGCCAGTACATCCGCAATATTATTGCTGGTTTGCGCAAGTTCACGTATTTGTGCCGAATTCAGTATGGTTACCGAAGAAGGAACTTCGTCTAAACTTTCCTGGGATCGGTTGGCGGTGATGATCACTTCATCCAAACTTTCAGAATTTTCTTCGAGAGCAATGGTCAACTCCATACCATCATTGTCCAGTTGAATGGACTTGATATATTTTTTGAATCCGATAATGGAGACAACAATTTTATATGGACCCGGATCCAAATTGAGGAATTCAAAATGCCCTTCTGTATTGGTGGTGGTCCCCTTTGTGCTTCCGTCAATGTATACGTTGGCGAATGGAACAGGTCGGTTGCTGTTGTCCGTTACGGTTCCCGAAAGCTTCACTTGGGAAAAGGCAGATGTTGAAAAAACGAGGAACAAGATGAAGGGTATAAATTTGTGGTGCATTATCTATGATTAATTAGACTAAATAAAAATAAAGGCGCTAATGTAGAACACTTCTAAATAAGAAACAAAATAATAATTGAAAAAATCAATGGAAGTGAGATAATATTTTGGTTCAATGGAAGGGAACCTTTCACCGGTAAACCGTTTTTACTTTTTCTAGTTTCCGGCAGAAAATTTTAAAACCTCAAATATGGTCCTTTTCATACTAGTATGGATTAAGGTGTCAAACCTAGAGAAAAATTATAATAATGAGTAGATGAGGATTTACGCTAGATCTGGTGTGTTTAACCCCAGGAGGCTGTTGCAAAACTCCGGTGAACCCTAATTTTTGTTTTTATAAATGTGCGGAAATCCATAAATTAAGGGTATTCAAAGCAAATGGAATTATACAGAAAAAATTTTCCCGGGCTCCAAATGTCGGAATGGTTTCCAGAGGACAATCTTTAATAATGGGATACCAAGAAACTTTATGACAAGACCGAAAGCCGTTCGATCGCCCGCGGTCTTCTTTTAGCTACCGCATACGGTACATCTTGAGGACATTACCTCCGACCGAAAATTGGCGGGGCATTGCAGTATGCGGATGCACGTGCTGTACTTTCTGGGACATGACCTGGACGTGGAGTTGTCATGGCACTAGACGATCAATACTATGAGCCGGCCTATTCAATAACCCTAAACGGCCAAAATACCTTGACGAGGATCAATCTAAGTTCAATCCAATAAGACTTTGGGGTATGAAAAATTTCTATTTAGAGTTAATAGAGGTTTTAAAGAGTTTGATGAAAAGTCTTTGGAAGGAAATAGTTGGGAGCACCTGGCGTTATAAGAAATGAACGAATTCAGTTTCTATGTGTTCGCCCTTTGTCGTGACTATTGGCAACACCTACCATTAAAAGGGCGTAGATGTGTAAATCTGGTTTTGGAATTTAGTTCCTACTAATTCATATTTGAACTGCGTTGGCGGCATAATAACACTTCCAAAAAAAATAAACTAAGGCATCATCCAGAAAAATGAAACTTTTAGGAATTATTCTCTGTTTAGTTGGCGAAATTTAAATATACTTAAGAAGTCTCGCTAAATGACGGTTGGTGACAGCTCACATTTTGACGGACAGGCAAGACAATTTATAATTTTTTTAATCGAACTGCCATTATAAAACGAACTTGTACCCCACTCCCTTGACCGTTTTGAAGCAATCGTCCCCGATTTTTTCGCGCAATTTACGGATATGGACATCTATGGTACGGCCACCCACTACCACCTCATTGCCCCATACTTTGTCCAAGATGTCCTCTCTTTTAAAGACCTTATTTGGTTTTGAGGTCAATAGGGACAAAAGTTCAAATTCCTTTCGTGGGAGAATCATCTCCTCACCTTTGTTTACAATTTTGTATTCCTCCCGGTTGATGATAATATCTCCCACCTTTGTAATATCCTCCCCGGTTTCTTCCTTCTTAATTCTTCGAAGCAGGGCCTTTACTTTGCTAACGAGTACTTTTGGTTTTATCGGTTTTGTAATATAGTCATCCGCGCCTGCATCAAAACCGGCCATCTGTGAGTAGTCTTCCCCCCTAGCGGTAAGAAAGGTAATCAAGGTACTTTCCAGGCCCGGGGTGTTGCGAATGACCTCGCAAGCCTC
>SWCD01013066.1_pt2 | contig 11254 bp, 9 predicted proteins | sample 4693011 | NCBI WGS metagenome assembly SWCD01 (sample SAMN10267278, study PRJNA491770) | bioreactor metagenome | isolation source: DHS bioreactor inoculated with marine | place: Japan: Omine Ridge, Nankai Trough | reverse complement strand
CCCATTGCTGTACAACCCATTAATCGATAGTAAATTCCGGCGCGAAAAAGCAGAGGAAGCGCTGATTGCAGTTGGTTTAAAAGACCGCATGAAACATTTATCAAATCAAATGTCGGGTGGACAGCAGCAGCGAGTGGCCATTGCAAGGTCGATTGTAAATAACCCGGTTATTATTCTAGCGGATGAGGCGACCGGCAACCTAGACACCCGGACTTCATTCGAAATTATGTCGCTTTTCCAGGATCTGAATGAAAAGGGGATCACCATCGGATTTGTCACCCACGAGCCGGAAATAGCATCCTTTACAACAAGAAATGTAATCTTCCGCGATGGCCGCATTATCCGCGATGTTACAACCAGCAAAAAAATCAGTGCCAAAGAGGCACTTCTCAAAATTCCGGAGGAGAATTCGATGATTGAATCACAGCTCATCCCGGGAAACCTAAACTAAGGAAGCAATGAAAATCTACAATCTTATACGAATCGCCTTTTCTGCCATCATAAGAAACACACTTCGCTCGTTGCTTACCATGCTGGGCATTGTGATTGGCGTTGCTGCAGTTATTGCCATGCTTGCCATTGGCCAGGGTTCTAATGCCAGCATAAAGTCAACGATTTCTTCAATGGGAACAAACCTGGTCAACGTGATGCCCGAAAGCCGAAATAGAAGTGGGGTGAGACAAAGCCGGGAGATGTCGCAAACCCTTGTAGTGGCTGATGTTGATTATCTAAAGGAAAATGCCACATTAATCAGTGCTGTTTCTCCGGAAGTAAACAGCGGCGGACAAATCGTTTATGGCTCTAAAAACTGGCCTACCACCATCTACAGCGGCAACGAGGACTATTCATATATTAAAAAGTTTGAACTAGCTACCGGGCGAATGTTTACAAGCCAGGAAATAAAAAGTGCCACAAAGGTTTGCCTTGTAGGCCAAACTGTTGTTGACAATATTTTTGGTGATGAAATAGACCCCATCGGGCAAACCATCCGTTTTAATAAAATTCCGTTTAGAGTAATCGGAACTTTAAAAGAGAAAGGCGACAACACATTTGGGCAGGACCAGGATGATATGATACTGGCACCCTACACCACGGTGATGAAAAGGATTACCCGCCAGATTTATTTACGGGCCATCGTCATATCGGCTGTTTCAGAAGATCAGATTGAAGAAACAAGTGCTGAAATAGAAGAGCTTCTACGGCTTTCCCATAAACTAAAAGACAGCGAAGAAAATTATTTTGAAATCAGGACACAGCAGGAATTGATTAGTAATTTTAGTTCAATTTCTGAAATGATGCTGGTGTTGCTGGGGTCGATCTCTGCCATTTCATTGGTTGTTGGTGGAATTGGCATTATGAACATCATGTATGTTTCGGTAACTGAGCGTACGCGAGAGATTGGCTTACGCCTGGCTATTGGCGGCAAAGGCAAAGACATTTTAAGGCAATTTCTTTTTGAAGCCATCATCATCAGCATCATTGGCGGGATTATCGGGGTTGGCTTAGGAATACTTGCTTCCACCTTAATCGAAAACTTACTGAACTGGCCTACACTGATTACGCTGAATTCAATCCTTTTATCCTTTCTTTTTTGCTCCTTTATCGGGATATTTTTTGGCTGGTACCCTGCTCGGAAAGCTTCTTTACTGGAGCCCATTGATGCGCTGCGGCATGAATAAACTCTGTGGCTTAAACATCTAAATCCTCAAATCCAGAAATTTTTATAAGTGTTATTCAGCAAAACAAACTAACAAATATTTCAAATAATGATCTCTTTATTGATAAAATCCCCCTATTCGTTGAATACTTTTTTTTTTGGATCAAATCGGCCATTCCTTTGTCCTAAAATTATTGAACATTAAATCGGAATATCATGGAAATAAAATTCAAAAAAACACTTCGCTTAATATTCGTATTAACAGTATTATTTAGTGTTACATTTATTCAGGCGCAGCCACATGGTAAACAAGGACCACGTCCAATTCCAGATTCAAAATCAGTTACTGCAATGGTGGATAATCTTTCCCAGGAACTTGCCTTAACAAAAAAACAAAAAAAGAAAGTAAGTGATTTATACACAAACCATTTTGATTTATTGAGAGAGAAGATAGGAAACGATAATAATTCGAGACCAAAGCGTGAGGTGATGGAACAAATGCAGGAAGACTTCGAAACCGAGGTAAAGTCGGTATTAACTGAAGACCAGCAAAAACAATTCGACACCTACATGAAAAAACAAAAATTGCAAAGAGGTGGCAAGGGAAAGCCTCGGCAATAATTCTTAAATATTTTTAAATACCACGTTAATAATTCAAACAATGAATACACCAACTAAAATATTAAGCCTGATACTCATCATCTTATTGGCATTTGTTTCCATTAAAGGATATTCCCAGGAAGAACTATCGTATTCAGTAGTTGATACTAAACAGGTAACTTTTTACAACAATTTTGCAGAAATCAGCCAGCCTGCTGCCGGAGAAGCATTTTATGGTCAGGATGCACAATACACTGGCTATGCGCCGACATACCACGACAATGGTGATGGAACGGTAACTGACTTATCTACAGGCTTAATGTGGCAAAAAAGCCCTGACCTGAATGGTGATGGCCTTATTAATTTTGCTGATAAATTGTCGTACGACGAAGCCATGGCGGCAGCCGACACCTTCAGCCTGGCCGGATACACAGACTGGCGCTTACCATCAATAAAAGAATTGTATTCACTCATCGTTTTCAGCGGCATCGACCCCAGCGGATATGAAGGCAACAATACGGATGACCTGGTTCCTTTTATCGACACCGATTATTTTGACTTTGCTTATGGAGATACTGACGCCGGTGAGCGCCTGATCGATGCACAGATGGCCTCTTCTACGCTGTATGTAGGTACGACCATGAATGGAGCAGAAACCATGTTCGGGGTAAATTTTGCCGACGGGCGAATCAAAGGCTATCCAACTGGTCCCATGCCAGGGCAAATTGAAGACAAGCAATTCTATGTGATGTATGTTAGAGGAAATGCTGATTATGGTATAAACGACTTTGAAGATAATGGGGACGGAACTATCACTGACAATGCCACCGGTTTGATATGGACACAGGATGATGATGGAGAAGGCATGTTTTGGGAAGATGCATTGACTTATGCAGAAAACTTTGAATTTGCAGGTCATAGTGATTGGCGCTTACCCAATGCCAAAGAATTACAAAGTATTGTAGATTACACACGCGCGCCTTCAGTAACCAACTCAGCAGCCATTGATCCGGTTTTTAATTGTTCTGTGATCACCGATGAAGGAGGAGGAGAAAATTACCCATTTTACTGGAGTGGAACTACGCATGCTAATTGGACTGACAATAGCGGAGCCTGGGGTGCCTATGTTTGCTTTGGTGAAGCGCTAGGTTTTATGGAAAATCCGCCAAACTCGGGGAATTATCAATTGATGGATGTGCATGGTGCAGGTGCCCAGCGCAGCGATCCAAAAGTGGGCGATCCTGATGATTACCCCAATGGCCATGGCCCCCAAGGAGACGTTGTGCGGATATACAATTATGTGCGTTTGGTTCGTGATGCAGAATCATCAACCGGATTGAGCGAGATTGAACCAAATGAAGACATTTTTGATATTTACCCTAACCCTGCTGCAGATTATATTAAGATTTCTACATCAGCAGAACAATTTTCGAACGTATCAATACAAGTAGTAAACCTGCTTGGTAAGATTATATATTCGAATATTTTAGGATCAAAAAGTTTAATATATATTAAAACTACAGATTTAGAGCCAGGTCTGTACTTCGTGAGATTTAGTGATGGTTCATTCATTTATTCAAAGAAATTCATAAAGAAATAAAAGACATGAAAAAAATTTACTTGATTTTAGGACTATTCTTCGTAACCTTATTTGGTTTAAATGCTCAAGGTTTTTACGACATCAACACCATCAATACCATCGAGATCACTTTTGTGGAATCGAATTGGGATGCCATTCTCGACCAGCTTTATGAAGATGGAAATGAAGAAAGGCTTGTAGGTTCAGTTTCTATTAACGGGCAAGTATTTGACAGTGCCGGTATTCGCTACAAAGGCAACAGCACATACAGCCCAAACCAGGTAAAAAACCCTTTGAATATCAAACTCGATCATATTATCGACCAGACGATTGACGGTTACGGCACCTTAAAGCTGGCAAATTTGTTTAAGGATCCTAGTTTTATCCGCGAAGCTTTAAGCTATGAAATAGCCCGTGATTATTTCCCGGCAAGTCAGGCGAATTTTGCCAATGTATATATCAACGGAATCCATCTGGGTTTGTATACCAGCGATCAGAGTGTGGATAAATTCTTCATGCGTAATCATTTTGCCAGCGATGAAAATACCCGGGTTAAAGGTGAAATTACCACCAATGGACCACCTTCAGGCGGGGTTTGGGAGTATTATGGAGAAGATTCAACCGATTATTATGGTTATTATGAAATGAAATCTGATTATGGTTGGGGTGTGCTGATTGACTTTTTGGATACGCTGAGCAATCACAATGAATATGTTGATCAGGTTTTAAATATTGATCGGCACCTCTGGTTTTTGGCCTTCTCAAATCTATTGGTCAATTTGGATGGCCCCATCAATAACCCACAAAATCACTACATATATAAAGATGTCGGCAGGTTCAATCCTATTCCCTGGGATTTAAATGAGAGTTTTGGGGTGTATACGAATCATCAAACATTGGGTAATCTGAACACTACACAGTTACAACAATTCAGTCCCTTTGCCAATTTAAACGAAAGCGAATTCCCGATTATCAGCAAAATACTCACCAACGACACCTATCGAAAAATATATGTGGCCCACATGAAAACCATGATAGAAGAGAATTTCAGCAATGGTTATTATGAAACAAGGGCTTTGGAAATTCAGGACATTATTGATGAAGACGTACAGGCTGACAATAACAAATTTTACTCTTACGACAATTTTATCAGCAACATTTACAATCAGGTCGGGGGAGGCCCACAAGGAGGGATTATAGGGATTGTTCAGCTAATGGACTCCAGAACTAATTACCTGTTAGGACTCACCGATTTTCAGTATGACCAGCCTGAGATAAGCAATGTGGCACATTCACCGGTTGATGTATCTCCGAATACCGAAGTTTGGTTTACAGCTGAAGTTGGAAATGTGAGCAATGTGTTCTTGGCTTATCGGTCCAACAGTTTTGGTGTGTTTGAAAAAATAGTGATGTATGATGATGGCATCCACGAAGATGGACAAGCCGGGGATGGCGTTTTTGGTGTTTCTATTATTGTAGGTTCTACTGACATTCAATATTATATTTATGCTGAAAACTCAGATGCTGTAGCTTTTTCACCTGTTCGTGCCGAGTACGAATTTTATGAAATTAGTATCTCTGGTGACTTGGTTGTCAATGAGTTTATGGCTGATAATGAAAATGCAGTCGCTGATCAGGATGGGGAGTATGATGATTGGATTGAATTGTACAATAATGGATCAGAAGATATTAATCTTGAAGGATTTTATTTAGGAGATGAAGGAGGAGACCCTTATCAATGGGCATTCCCTGACACTACAATCTCGGGAGGAGGATATATGATTGTTTGGGCTGATGACGATGAAGATCAGGAAGGCTTACATGCCAATTTCAAATTGTCGGCTTCTGGAGAAACAATCGTTTTGTCTGATAACAACATGAATTTATTGGATGAAGTAACTTATTTGCAACAAAAACCAGACACTACTACAGGTCGGTATCCAAATGGAACCGGTGACTTTATATTTATGCTTCCCTCTTTTGGTGAAGAAAATACAAACTTGATTACTTCAATTGGAGAAGATATTTTAGCTGCTAATACGGGATTTACACTTGAACAAAACCGGCCGAATCCTTTCCATACAAATACAACTATTGATTTTAGTATTAGGCAGAATAATGAAGTTACGCTAAATATAATGAATTCACAGGGTAGAATTATTGAAACACTGGTGTCAGGAAATCTGATAGCGAGTGATTACAGTTATTCGTGGAGCGCCGGCAGATTTCCAAAAGGCTTGTACTTTTACGCTTTATCAGTAGGAGGGCAGATACAGGTGAAAAAGATGTTGATACAATAAAAATTATAGAATTACATTAAATAACTCTAGTATCTTCATAAATTCGCAAAAACCCAGTTTAAAACAGGTCGGAAATGGCAAAGAAAAAATTTAAATATTACGAAGTTGTTCTGATTGGTTTGGTCTGGGTTTTACTCATTGCGTCACCTGTTATTTTTAGTGAAAAGGAATCTTTTGAATGGACCGACTCAATGGGGCCAATGTTGATAATAGTTCCATTATTTTTGATTTTTATTATTAATAGGTTTGTCCTTGTTCCCCGGTTTCTTTACCAAAAGAAAAGCATCCTTTATTTAATTTCGGTTTTGGTTTTAGTTGCTGTTTTTTCTGCCGCAACATATTTTTTAACAGACAATAAAAGAGGAGGAAGGCCGGCTCATGAATCCGGTGATCAATGGAGGCCACCGCCGCCGCCTGATAATTTAAACAGACCACTTCGTCCTCTTCCTGAAAAGAACGGAGGCCCTATTCCTCCTTTTGCAAACCTAATGATATTCTCTTTCCTGCTTGTGGGTTTCGACACGGGTTTAATGACCATTTTCAGACTGGCAAAATCTGAAAGGAAAAGAGCCATACTCGAAAAACAAAATGCGGATGTCCAGCTTGCTTTTCTTCGCAACCAGGTGAGTCCTCATTTTTTTATGAATACGCTAAACAATATTCACTCGCTTATTGATTTTGATACAGAGGAAGCAAAAGATTCAATTATTCGTCTTTCAAAATTGATGCGGCATTTGTTGTATGATTCTGAAATTGAGAAGATCCCAATTGCGAAAGAAATTGAGTTTATCAAAAATTACGTTGACCTAATGAAATTGAGGTATTCTGATAAAGTCAAAATATCTTTAAATCTTCCTGTTCAATTACCTGATAAATCTATCCCGCCGTTATTGTTTACCTCTTATGTAGAGAACGCGTTTAAGCATGGGATCAGCTATCAAAACACATCTTTCATTAATATTAAGTTTTCGATTGATGATGATCAGTTAAACTTTGAAGTAAGAAACAGTAATCCGGGGATAACAAAGAAAGACGAACCATCCGGAATAGGAGTGGAGAATTCGCGTAAGCGCCTGGATTTGATTTATGGTGATTCCTATTCATTGGAAATCGAGGATAAAAAAGATGAGTATCTTGTACTTTTAAGCATTCCATTATGATCAGTTGTATAGCTATAGATGATGAGCCCCTGGCCTTAAAGCAAATTGCCAGCTACATTGACAAAACACCTTTTCTGTCACTCATGGAAACTTTTGAAAGTGCATTACAGGCTATCAATTATTTTGAGGATAATGAAGTTGACTTAATGTTCGTTGACATTAATATGCCCGACCTGAGTGGAATGGACTTTGTAAAATCATTGAATAATCCTCCCAAAGTGATCTTTACAACAGCTTACAGCGAATATGCAGTTGAAGGCTTTAAAGTGGATGCCATTGATTATCTCCTCAAACCTATTAGTTACGCTGAATTTTTAAAGGCTGCTGAGCGGGCTAAAGAGAGGGTCAGCCCAAGAATCATTGAAAATACACAAATCGAAAGCAATGAAAAATTTCTTTTCATTAAATCGGAATATAAAGTGCTTCGCATCATTTTATCTGAGATCAGGTATATTGAAGGCATGCGTGAATATTTACGAATTCACATTGAAAACCAACAACCCGTAATGACATTGATGAGCATGAAAAAAATGGAAGAATTTTTACCGGAAGAGAGTTTTATGCGCGTTCATCGCTCATTTATTGTCAATTTGAACAAAATAACCACCATCGAACGAAATCGCATTGTTTTTGACAAAAAAGTTTATATCCCGGTAAGTGAACAGTACAAGAAGGCATTTCAGAAATACCTTGACAATAATTTTCTAATATAAATCAAATAATCAGTTTTATTTTACTGTTTTAAATGCCCTATAAAACTTACTTTTGAACACATCAAAAAAGGACAACCCGTTTCTAAAACTGAGTTGTCCCGTTTGGTGAACCCGGCGGGACTGATGTCGAACCAGTTTTTCAACGATCTGAAGCTTTTAGTTCTATAAAATGCCATATTGTCCTGTTTAGTGATCGAGCCAGAATTGATTTTGAAACAATTATTAAGGATTTGACCGTATTGGTTGTGAATCGTATACTAAATTAAAACAAAGCCGCCACAAAAGGCCACATTTTAAACGTTTAAATTATCCGTTGCAACCGCCCTAACGTTTAGCTAAACGTTTAATTGGGATGTCAAGGCGCTATTTTTCAGTTTTTCAGCCCGTTTTGGTCAGTGCAAATCATAACGTTTAAAAAGCATTTAGTCACAGAATATCAGTAGGTTATAAAGCTGTATAATATGTGAAATAGGTTGCTCTAAACGTTTGTTCAAACGTTTACATAAAGTAGTGAGATACATTATTAAAGGTTTGGGTCTAATAAAGGCTACACTATACCCCAAGGTTGTTCATTTTCTTGATGAGGCTCACTTGTGCCGGCTTATGAATACTTCTTCCCCGTTTGATACTTTTTCGGCCAGGCTCTGAATGGATTCATCGCTTATTAATTTTTCTATTGCATCCCGGATTGGTGCAAACTGATCATGAATAGGGCAGGGATTTTCACTGCTGCATTCTTTCAAACCAATACCACAACCCGTAAAAAGGTGGTCTCCCTCAATGGCAGTAATAATTTTTTTTAGTGTTAATTCTGGCAAATCAGCGTTGAAACTAAAACCGCCACCTTTCCCTTTTAACGATTCGACAAAACCCTGCTTGACCAAACGCTGCAATATTTTGGCTGTATAAAACGGTGGCGCATCAATTTCTTCTGCAATTTCTGCAATACCAGGCCTGCGACCACCTGTGTTTTGCGACTGAATGTATATCAGTCCTCTCAAGGCGTATTCAGTTTCTTTTTTAAACAATTTCCTGTGTTTGTTTGAATATGCAAAAGTAGATAAAAAATAATTATTCTATAAAAAGACCTTTTAGTCTTTTATTAAAAAAGTTTTATACATTTGCATCAGCAAATTAAAAAAACATGAATAAAGAAAAACTAAATAATATGACTGTTGGTGAAATTGTAGCCAACGATTTCAGAACAGCCTCCATATTTAAACACAACGGTATTGACTTTTGTTGCGGTGGTAAACAAAGTATTGCATATGCATGCCAGCAAAAAGGAATAAATCCAGGTGAAATTGAAAAACAAATAATTGAGTTACAGGTTACACCTTTAGGGCCATCTCAGAATTTTAACGAATGGGAACTTCCTTTCCTATGCGATTATGTCGTGAATACACACCACGCCTATGTAACGAAAACGTTACCCGAACTGATGTTTTATACAAAAAAAATTGCCGATGTGCATGGAGATAACCATCCTGAACTTATTGAAATTGCTGCCGTTTTTTCACAGATAAATACGGAACTTCTCCAGCATATGAAAAATGAAGAAGAAGTTTTATTCCCTACCATTAAAAAAGCGGTGGCCGGACCTGATCCGGGAGTCAGAAAGATTATCGCTTCAGAAATTGATAGAATGGAAGGTGAACATGATTTTGCCGGCGGCGCCATGGATAAGATCAATGTGGTCAGTAAGCAATATCTTTTACCTGATGATGCCTGCAATACATATCGTGTAGCATTCCAGTTACTGGAACAGTTTGAAGACGATTTGCATGTGCACGTACACCTCGAAAATAATATTTTGTACCCAAAAGCATTGAAATTATAATCTGCAGAAATACAAAACTTGAAACTTTAGACAAAAAAAAATGAACACAGCAACACAAAACCTCGAAAACGATCATGTATATATCCTGCAACTTACAGATGTAATGGAGCAGATGGCAAAAAAAAGAGCCTCGGATGTAAATCACTTAAAATCGGTTGTTCATATAATCAGGAACTATGCGGATGGTCTTCATCATAAAAAAGAAGAAGACCTTTTGTTTCCTTTATTTGAACAAAGGAGTGCGAATGAAGGCTGCGGACCTGTCGGTGTGATGTTGATGGAGCATAAACAGGGCAGGGAATATGTTCAGGGCATGGTTGATTATATTGCAGCCTATGAAAAGGGCGATGAAGAAGCCCTGGAGTTGGTGTTTGAGAATATGCTTAATTATGCCGCATTATTAAAGAACCACATTTTTAAAGAAAACAATATTTTATTCAGGATGGCAGATGATGCTTTTTCGGAAGCGGATCAGAAAATGCTACTTGATCAATTTGAAAAAATTGAGAAGGATGCTAATCCAGGCGATAAAGCTGAAGATTTTATTAAAGCCATCAAAGAATTATCCAGCAATTATTCATCATCGATATAACTGCGTGTATAATTATTAATTTCCAAACCAATTTTGTTTCGAAGTCTCGTCCGAAGGGGTGAGACTTTTTTTAAAAGATCTGTAAATATGATATTAATCATATTATATTGAAATGCACATATATTAAAACACAAGCCCGAAACCTTATATAATGCAATAAAAACAGTAAATAGATTGATTTATTAGAGTTTAGAATAAATCTAAATAATGATACAGCGCATATAAAGATATGATTGGAAACATATAAATTATATTTTTACGATCAAATCTAAAACTGTTTTTCATGAAGAATTGCCAAATGAAAACAATCCTGATCATCCTTGGAATAAGCATGATGACAATGGGCAGGGCTAACGAAGGTGAGCAGCTTTTTAATAAAACATGCGCTGCCTGTCATACCATAGGAAAAGGCCGGCTGGTGGGCCCTGATTTGTTAAATATAACTGAAAAAAGAAGCCAGGAGTGGCTCATTTCTTTTATCAAGTCTTCTACTTCAATGATAAAAAGTGGTGATCCAGAAGCTGTCGCCATTTTTAAGGAGTATAATCATCTTTTAATGCCTGACAATCCATATTCGGATGCACAGATCATCAGCATTCTTGAATATATCAGTCAGGGAGGAAGTAATACAGAGGCCGGAGATAATACTGTAGCTGTTGATATTCTGAGTGAAACAACGGCTGATAATATCAATGCCGGACTTCGTTTATTTTCCGGAAGCCAGCAATTGACCAATGGTGGCGCTGCATGCACTTCTTGCCATAAAGTGAGAGACGAGAGAATATTCAGTAGCGGAACACTGGCAAAAGACCT
>SWCD01012418.1_pt1 | contig 11257 bp, 16 predicted proteins | sample 4693011 | NCBI WGS metagenome assembly SWCD01 (sample SAMN10267278, study PRJNA491770) | bioreactor metagenome | isolation source: DHS bioreactor inoculated with marine | place: Japan: Omine Ridge, Nankai Trough | reverse complement strand
CCCCCCCACCTGGCCCGGTTTCGTGCGGCCCTGGTCGCCCGGGTCCGCCGGCGCCCGGTGATGGGAGGCACGCGGGGCCAGCGGGCGCTGAACGGCAAGGAGGGCACCAGATCCCCCTTGACCGTCAATCGAGATCTCCGCGCGGTCGTGACCATGCTGAATGACTGGCGCCGGATCGGCATCGCGCCCGACCTGGGCCGCGACACCATCCGGGACAATCTACGCGCGGCGAAGTCAACCCGGCCGGTCCTGGAGTTCCTCCGGGGCCCGGAACTTCGGAAGCTCCTGCAGGCGGCCTTGCGCCACGACGCAAAACGCTTCGACCTCACCCGCGATGAAGCGAAGGGCAAGGGTGAACCGGGGACGTCGCCGCGGTTCGAGACGTTCGCACCGTTCATCGTCGCGGTCCTGCTCACCGGCGGCCGCTTCGGGGAGATCGCCGGCCTGCAGTGGGACGAAGTGAACCTCGAGGCGGAGGAGATCCTCCTCGACGCGGACCGGACCAAGACCGGCCACGGGCGGCGCGTCGATCTCTCCCCCACTCCCGGCCTCAAGGCGGTGCTGGCCGCGATGCACCTGCAGAAGGGCCGCAAGCCGTTCGTGTTCCGGGGCGCCGGCGCGATCACCCAGAACACCGCCCGCGTCGCCGCCCGGCGCCTGGCCCGGGACTTCGGAGCCCCGGAGTTCACCTGGCAGCAACTGCGCAGGACCTGCGGCACTCACCTCACCTGCGCGCCCGGGATCTACGGCGCCGCCTCCGCGTTCCTCTCAGCGAAGCGGCTCGGGCACTCCGTGGCCGTGGCCGAGAAGCACTACGTGGGCGCCGTGACGAACATCCCGGTCGATGCGAAGACCCTTGAGGAGGCGATGGGCATCACCGACCTGGTCGGCGACGTCGCCCGAGTCATCTCCAGCGGAGAGCAGGCGGCGAGCAGGGCGAAGGAGGCCTGAGAGCCGGCCGCCCGGGGGGTATCATCCCAGATTGCCCGCAGGAGACGCCCCACACGCCCCGTAGCGCGATTTCCACGTTTGCACCCTGTCCGTAGTGCCCCGGAGGCTCGGCGCGCTTAAAAGGGCCTTCAGGGGCTTCGAGCGGAGAGCCCTGCTGCGCGCATGCGGCTATGTCGCCATCTGCCACACCGTTGCCGCGGCCTGCAGGGCGAAGCCGAAGAGCAGCAGGCTGATCCCGCATCGGTGGAAGAGGTGCTGGCGACGAATCTTCCTCGTGTACGTCCGCTTCGCCTCCGGAAGCCCTCTTTCAACCGAGAGCAGGTAGTCCGATTGGAACATCTGTTCCGCGAGGCGTTCTCCCGGATCGAGACTGGCGGGCTTGCTGCCGGAGAAGAAGAGTAGGGAGGCCCCGGCGATGTCACTCAGCAGTCCGATCAGCGTCAGCACCAGCATGGGCTATCCCTTCAACTGCGTGGCAAGGTAGATGAACTGCAGGCCGAAGCCCGAGATCAGCAGGAGGAAGCCCACCCACTTCAGGAGTCTCCGCCGGCCGATGTAGAGGGCCTGTTTCCGGAGGCTGGGGTGAAGGTCTCGCTGCCGCCACGCCTGCCACAGACCCGGCCATTCTCCGGCGGCGACCTGCTTCCCGGCGGGAAGGTCCATCGGCGGATCGTTCAGGCTGTACAGAAGGAACCCGATTACCTCAGACACCCAAGAACTGATCGCAACCCAGATCATCTCAGAGACCCTCTCGATTAGGCGCCCAGAGGCGGCGCAACATCAGTCCCCGGGCCAGGACAGAACCGAGGTGACACCTCGGAGAAAGTCCTCCGCGGATTCTACGGCAGTCTAGGGGAGGACATTCAAATGGGAAGGCAGAAACAGCAAACCGAAGCCCCATTGGCCCTGCCTGGAATCGTAGCGAGTTCCGGGAGGCTCGCCGCGGCTTCGGCACGCCAGGTGTCTTCCGCCAATAGCGACGAGCCCAGATCACGCGACCCGGGCCCGTCAACTGCAGGCTGCGCGAGAAGCCCCCGCTCAGTCTTCCTCCACCTCGGGCCATTCGATCCATGCCTGGTAGTGCACCCCGACCGTGTCCTGAGCGATCTGGCAGATCTGGTCATTCTTCGCGGAGTACTCGTCCTTGAGGCGCCGGAGGAACCCCTCAAGGGTCTCGGTGGGGCCAGTGAGGACGTGAGGCACGTTGATCGCGAGCTTTGCCATTTCCCTTCTCCTATTCCGGGGAATGATCGCCGTCCCGGTACAGCGCCGCCTCCACCCTCAAGATCGGCACTCTTCGGAATCCCTGTGAATTGTTGTGCGATATGATCGACTAGGGAGAATGCGAGGAGGCGCAGCCGGCCGGCGCGCAGCTGATGGCCTTCAGCCAGGGGAACCGCATGGTCATCGTGTTCTTCTACCGCGGGGCTCCGGAGGCCTGACTTGACGATGTCGCCCCCCATCGTCAGACTTCGGACCGACGGAGATCTCCGCGAGGAAGAACGGATGAACACCGTGCCCGGGAGTCTGGTGGGGAAGGCTATGGAGTTTGCCAGAGAGGAGTTGGCGCATGCACGATGTGACGGAGAAGAGATACTTCGGAATCGCCGGGACTACCCTCGAGTCAGGGCCCTACCGCTTTGGTCCCCGGATTGAACTACTGCCTCTGAGACTCCGCGTGCCAAGTCGTGGCCCCTTCGCCTGCACTCCCACTGACACGGAGGGCGCGAGACAAGGGCCAGTGCTCCACATGGGCTTGGTCGATCCGATCGATGTGACGGTGCAGCTCGAAGTGGCCGAGTCGGAAGAACCCGGAGAAGCTCTGCATTTCGTCTACCTCCTCATGCAGCTGATCCGTCTTCGGTGCAAACAACCAGCGTTCTTGGCAGTCTCCGCCGACGGCCCCTTGGCTGATAAGAACTGCCTTGTATTCGTCTCCTACCGGGAGCCGAGCGCGATCACGAAGCTGGCGTCTGACTCGACATCGCCGATCGCCGAGTGTGACCTCGACTGGATCCACAGAACCCTCCCCAAGTTCACCGGGAACCAATCGAACAACAAGCTCTTCTACGTGTGCCAAGCATTCGATGAGTGGAGGTTTGCGCGGGACCGGAGACTAGGGGTGACGATGCTGTGGTCGGGACTTGAGTCCCTGTTCGGGGGGAGCGGAGGCGCAACCACATTGACACTGTGTGGACACCTCTCGAGCTTCCTCGAACCGCCTGGGCAGGCGCGTGCGGAACTACATGCGAGGATCAAGAAGCTGTACGCGGACCGATCCGACTTCGTTCATGGCCGGGGTCAGGATGCTGGCGGTTCGCTGGAAGAGCTGTACGCAATTGCGCGACGGGCCCTCATCAAGGCGCTGGATCACGGCAAGGCCCCGGGTAACGGCAGCCTGAAGCAGGCTTTCCACGGCGGCCTCGAGTGGAAGGATGTCTAGGTCGGTGAGCGAGTCATCAAGGTTCGAGCAAGAGGTTGAGCGAATCCATCGGCTCCTCGAAGATGAGGGCGCCCAGGTGACTTGGGATGAGCACCTCCCCGACCCGGACAACCCCGGGCAATTGCGCCAGATCGACGTCACGATCCGGCGGGATGGCAAACTCACCCTGGTTGAGTGCCGGATACACCAGAGCCCACAGGATGTGACGTGGATCGAGGAACTGATCGGCCGACGGTTGAGCCTTAAGGCGGATGCGGTGATTGCCGTCTCGAATTGTGGGTTTACCAAGGGTGCAAGGCTGAAGGCCGAGAGATTCGGGGTGATCCTGAGGGAGTTCCGCACTCTAACTGAGGATGAGGTTCGCAACTGGGGAAGAGCTACTGAAATCAGCCTTTCGTACTACATCTTCCCTACGCTGAGTCTCCGGGTGCTGTTTCGCGCTGAGGACCGCCAGGTCGTCCTGCTGGAAGATGGATTTCGGCTGTCAGCACTCTCGGACAGCGTGGAAACGCACTCGATACTCGATCTGGTTCAGCAGCTAATTGACCATCTTGACCGGAGAGAGAAATTCTGGGAGTCCGCCGGAGACTTCGAGCTAGGAATTGAGTGCTCGGGGTTCCTTGTGAACGGGGTTGCTCCGCTGGATGTGGAACTGCGAGGGAAGATAATCCATGTAACTCAGACGGTGCGTCTGGCTTCGGTGGTGACGTACACCGAGCCGGGAGAGGATCAGCTGGATGAGGACCCCGTCCGCCTCGAGAAGAGGTCTCTTGCGGGATCGGAAGTGATTCAGAAGGGAGATGAAGTCTCCGTTCTGCTGGACTTGTCATCGGTTCACCTGCCACCTCACTTCATTCTCGGCCCGATCTCTATGGACTTCGGAAGAACTGTGCAGGCGCGGCTCCTGGAGCCGATCGGATTCGAGGGCATCAGGTCCCCAGACCTCAAGTACGACTACATTCGCCATTTCTCCATTGACTGAGTGTCGTGAGGCATGTCTCGGAATAGTCTCTACAGGGCCTTGTGCTAGTCCCTACGAGAGGGTAGGATTCCTGTGTCATGCACATCGGACGAAAGACCCAGACGCGGGAAGGCGGCAGGCGGCTCACCTACCTGCTTCTCCGTCGGGCGTACAGAGACGAGAGGGGTACGCCGCGAGAGCGGGTGCTCTACCTCGGCCCTGAACTGGCCGACGACCTCGAGGCCCGGGCCGCGAAGAAGCTCCGGAAGACCGGCTACACCCCGAAGCAGATCGAGGCCATCCTCGCTGCGGTCCGCGCGAAGGTGGCCGGCGAGGAGACCGTCCCGATCGTCGTGCGTGGCAAACCTGTTCTTTGGAAGGACCCACCGAAGAAGTAAGCGGGGCCGGCCGGTGCCGTAAACACCGACGCGACCCCTGACCCGAGGACCACCTGGCCGAACTTGGCGACCAGACGGGAGCCCCAGGCTGTCCTCATTATCGACCATCCCGGGAGGGATGTTCAGGAGGGAAGCGAAATGGGGCACATCTCCACTACCACGAGCGAGGAGCTCGGCGACCGCGTCGTCAACCAGGCGCGACTCCTGCAGCTGTTCACCGAGTTCGGCCTCGAGCACGCCGCCGCGGACTGCGGCATCGAGAACATCCGCCGGCCGCTGGCGTGGGCGTCTCTCCACCTGTGGTGGGACATCGGGGACCTCGTCGCCGTCCAGGTGAAAGAGGATGAGGCGCTGCGCGCGAAGATCGCGAAGCTCGCCGCGCAGTTGAAGGAGCGTTCCTCCGACGCCTGCCCGGCCGAGGCCCTTGAGGGGCAGATCTCTGCTGCGCACGCGGCCGGGTTCAACGAGGGCGCAGCGGCTGCCCGCGAGAAGAACGCCGAAGCGCAGATGGCCCTCGCTGAGATTGAGCAGGTCGTCCAGGCAAGGGTCGGCCGCAGGCTCTTCGGCCGCGGGGAGGAGGCCCATCGAGTTCCCGAAGACGCTCCCCGCACCTCACTCCTCGGCCGCCTGGTGGGCAGGTTCTTGGGGCGTCGGGCGGTGTCGGCATGAGCTCCCCGGAGTCGAAGATCCTGGACATGATGGTCAACGCCACCCCGGCGGAGCGGCGCCGCATCGGCCGCGCACTCATCAAGCTCCTGGCGGTGGCCGTGCGGAAGCTTGAGCAGAAGCAGGGGGAGGCCTCCTGATGCCCGCCACACTCACCAGAGACCACCGCCGGAGCCTGCTCCAGTGGCCGGTGGTCAAGCCGTTCTCGGGGGGCGAAGTGTTCGCCCTGAGGGAGCTCTTCGATCGCTGCCTGGCTTTCCGCAAGGACGTCGCGGTCGGCCGCGGGTGGGATCGGGAGTTCCTCCTGCAGACCATTCGCCGGCTCCGCATCTACGACGTCGAGGTCTACGACGCGATCGAGGCGGTGCTGTTCGGGGAGATCACCCGGTTCTCGAAGTTCCGGGAGGCGGTCAATCGAAACCGCTCCTGGAGGAAGAGGCCCGCGTGGATGCCGAAGACCGCGCGGAAGGAGGCCTGAGATGTCCGTGACAACGAATGACACCACGCCAGCCCGGTCGCTTGACTTCGACCAGGTCCTCAGCCAGACCCGCCTGCCACTCCGGCTCATCGACGCCGCGATCGCAGGGGTCGCCGAGGCCGACGTCGCCGACCCGGTGAAGACGCTGCTCTTCGCCAACCAGCACTTCGGGGATGACCTGTGGACCGTCCTGGGGACGGCGCTCAGCGGCCTCGAGGACCTCCGGAAGGCCCACGACGCGGGATGCTCCCGGATGATGGACGTCGGCGAGCTCGCCGGATTCAAGGCCGCCACCGCACACTATCTCGGTGCAGACGTCTGCAAGAGCCTGACCAATGCCGAGATCCGGACCATCAGCGGCGAGTCCCTGAGCCTCCTGCTCGAGGGTCGGAAGCGGGAGGCCGGCTTCGCCCCCCTGGCCGGATCCATCGACCACCTGATCACCGTCCTGCGCCACCGTTTGCGTTCCGGGAGCGCGGTGGCCCAACTGGAGCAGGCCCGCACCCTGATCCAGCAGGCCCTGGTCACCGAGGAGGAGGTCCGGAGCCGCCCGGCCCCGGATCCGGAGCCGCAGCGGAACTTCCTCGACGTCATCGCCGACGGAGCCAAGGAGGCCTTCGACCGCGGAGAAGCGGAGGAGGAGTACCTGGCCGCGCTGACGCCCGGGGAGGACTCCGAGCACCTTCACGCCGCCCTGCTCGAGCACCGCGATCAGCTGCGGCAGGAAGGCCGGTGGCCGTGGGCCGAGATCTCGGTGGGCAACAATGGCACCGCGCGCCCGGTCAAGGACACCACCGAAGATGAGATGGCGAAGAAGCTGGCCCGGTTCGACCGGCTGGTGACCCACCTCTCCCCGGAGCGCAAGATCGCTCTGCTCGATCGGCTGGAGGGCGTCCTGAGCACCGGCGGCCGGATCCGGAGGAGTCCGGAGCAGGACCTCGAGGGCGACGAGCAGCTCCGGGAACGGATCCGCAACGACCCCGGCGGAGTTCTGCGGACCCTTCTGCCGGCCTTCTTCGCGGCCGACGACGAACGGCGCCGGCACCTGATCGCCCTGGTGGACGAGGTCCTGCGGGAGGGAGCCGACGATGACGCGGCTGCGTGAGGTCGCCGCCAAGATCTGCACCCGCTGCCGGCGGGAGAAGGAAGCCGGGGAGTTCAGCCCGGCTTCCCGGTCTCCCGATGGACTGAGCTCCTGGTGCAAGGCCTGTCGCCGGCGTGGGGCGAAGGAGCGTTACCACCGGATCCGGAAAGAGCCGAAGCGGCCGCCGCCGGCAAAGAGACTGTGCTCGGCCTGTGGAGAGATTGTGGCAATCGAGGCCTTCGGTCGGAGATCGGCCAACCCGGACGGCGTGGACACCATCTGCAAGGTCTGCCGCCGGAAACAGAACCAGCTCCGGCGGCGCCGGGCCCGGGTGGGATGGAACGGCCCCCGGGTGAGCGAGAAGCACTGTCCGCGGTGTGGACGGACCAGGAGCGCGGCGGAGTTCCACCTCTGCACCTCGTCAAGGACCGGTCTCTCCTCCTGGTGCCGGGACTGTTACCGGAAGGCGCATCGGGAGTCCAGGGCTCGGAGGGAGCGCCGCGGCCGCCTGCTCGAGCGGGGTGAGATGCTCCTCACCCGTTCCGCCCACCAGCTCGATCGACTCGGCGAGAAGGATCTGGCGGAGGCCTGCGGGGAGTACTCGCGAAGAGTGGCCACGGAGATCTCGGGGGCCACGGTCATCTCGACGTCGACCGTGCCGGCGCCGGCGGATCCGGGGGAGCGGTGTCTGATCAAGAACTGCGATCGGTCGGCGATCGCCGGTGACATCCTCTGCCGGGATCACGATCGCCGGTACCGGCGGAGCTGCCCGTTCTGCGGGAAGGGAATGACAGACCAGGCGATCGCTCGAGGCGCCTGCGGGTGCTGCTGGCAGAAGACGTGGGTGAGGGAGGCGCTGCAGGTGTGAACGGAACCGGATGAGAGCCACCAAACGGTGAGCTTGCCGGTCACCATCACGCCAGGAGTTTGCGCGCAAGTCCTGTTCGAAGGAAAACCACGGGAAGAATTTTCTCCCGGTCCGGTGGGCCGCACAAAGTCGAGCCCTTGGGGTCAAACATCGTTTCTACGGTACTGGGTGTTGGGTCAACTATGTACCAAAGTTCCACCTCGCCCCTTCGCTGAGTGCGGGCTCGAAATTAGTCATTGACAGCACTGTGCGGCGGCGCATGATGGGATTAGGAATTGGTTTGGGGAGCATCATGAAGGGCACGAGAGAATCCCTTCCGCAGCGCACACCGCGCAAGCAATCGCAGTAGGGTTGGTCTGTGTCCCGATTCGTACTCCGCCAGAGAAGCGGATCCTCTGGGAGACTGAGGAAGGGGCCTGCCGATGAAAGTCGTGACCTGCGCCGAAAACGTCACCCTTCAAGCCGACGGACTCGTCTCTGGTCTGGCCTACAGCAAGATCTTCCAGATCCCAAGTGGGATGCAGCACCTCGGTATGGTTCTCACTGTGCACACCCTGACCATGACCGGAGGCGGCGCGGCCAATGTCGTGGTCCAGCCGGAGAGCACCACCGACGGCGGGAACGAGTGGACTTCAGACCTCATACTGCTGCTCGCGACGCCCGGGGTGGGCTCAGTCCTGGTCGACGCCCCGGTGACCTACAGCACGTACCGTCTCCGCTTGGAGCTCACTTACGCCGGGCCACCGGCAACCATGGCCTGGGCTACTTTTGACGTTCACGTGCGTTACTCGAAGTCGTAGCCACATTGGCCTCGAATTGCGCACACAAGGATTGAGAGTTGAGAGACCGGCAGCCCTGAAGGGCCTGCCCCAGAGAAGAGGGAGAAGAGTATGCCAGTCGTACGATTTGGGGACAACCTGACCTTGGTGACCCAGCAGGGAAACACCGCATCGATCAAGACCGATCCGTATCCCCTGGGTGCCTTTAACCAGGCCGATGTGCGTGTCAACGTCGAGGTCCTCGACCAGGCCGCTGGTGGGGCTCAGGTCGATGTCAAGTGCGAGGCCAGCAACGACGGGCAGACGTTCCTCGCCTACAACCCCCTGGACGTGCTCGCAATTGTCGCGCCTGGTGTGAGCACCTCCCAAGGCGGGGCTCCGTTCGCCTTCATACGTTTCGTGATCGAGCTGACCACCGCCGGCGGCGCGGCCGGTGACATGGCCTGGACGACGCTGGACATGCATGTGAACTTCACGCAGACGTAAGGCGACTCTACATGAAGAGACCAGTTGGGGATCCGGCGGGCCTGCACAAGCCTCCGCAGGTTCCCCGTAGAACCTGCTCATCGCCAGAAGGCCTCATTAGGTTGATCCATCTATGACCTAGCGGCCGAGGGCTCCGGGGCGGCCATGCTCTGTGCACCCCGGTGGCCGCCGGCGTTCAGTGCAACTCGATAACCCTGAGGGTAAGATGAGAAACGACACGACGTATGGGCAGGACTTCCTTGATCTCACGGGGACCGGTGCTGTGCAACAGCCTAACGGCATGTTCATCCGGGCACTCGGGCATGTACCCGATGAGGAGCCACTCAGTCGACCCTTCGGAGTGCCTCCATCGACAGAGCCAGGGAAGCTGGAGTTTCCAGTAGGCGTACCTCCAATTCCAGGAGGCATTTTCCAACCGGGATGGTGGAAGAAGTACTTGGAGTCCTTCTGGTTGTTCCTGAATGCGATCAGGTCCCTTCGGCGGAAGTGCATCAAACTCTTGAAGGACCTTCAGCTAGAGGCGAGAGCAATCGAAGAATCCGCCGAGAGTCATGAATTGTCGGAGTCAGAGATCGAAGAAGAAGCCGAGAATTTGAAGAAGTCTCATGACAAATCGGCCTTGGTCACATCTCTCATGGATAATGTCGGTGAATTCGAAACGTTGGCCGAAGAGGTAGAAGGATACGAGAAGATTGCCAAGGCTTACCCCGTTCACGCCGACTCCACGATGTACGAGATACGAGGGGCTATTCTGAAAATGCGGCTGCTTAAGAGGAAGATCGAAATGCAGGCCACGGCACTGAAACTGGAGATCAGGCCAACCCCGTCGAGCACTGGCAAGTAGTGTAGATCGTCTACTCCAGCAGATGCCCTTCAGGACTCGGGTCTCCAGACTATCCAGAAGCCAGATGCATGCCGGTTTGCCAAGAACAGCGCGAGAGCCTCATCTTCCGTCATCGGCTTCTCTTTCCACTCTGGTCCAACGAGCAGCACTCTGGCAGCGAACGCAATGCGTTCCCCGAGGACCCCCTCGCCTATGATGTCGTAGTCTGCTGGATGCAGTGCTTCGATCTCTGATGCATATGCCAGTTCTTCCCACTGAGCAATACTGAATCGCCCCTTGCGCTTCCGCTGCAGATCCTCAAGCATGCAGTCTACTAGCGCCACCAGTATCGACTTTTCTGACCGGGTCGCGTCAATCACTCGGGATTGTATCGAGGTCCAGGTGGTCCCGGCGAGGTCTGATGGCGACACTCTGTGCGGCGTTATCCACAGATCTTCCGGTAGTTCGACCCACAAATCTGCTGCCCAGCCACTAGGCTTTCGTTCACTCCCCCATGGCAGCCCGAGTGATTGCGACAACCTCCCCAAGAGATCCCCTTTGGATTGCGCGATTGACCTCCTGAACCTGACGTATCCACGAGGAAGCCTCCGAAAGGAGACCCCCGCAATCTCCAGTTGCTCAATCTCTGACCCATCCGCCACGGACGGCAGCCCGTACTTCAGGATCAGCCGCGGCGGCGGCCAGTCACAGCCCACCCAAACCGCGGTCAGGATCGCCCCCAGCAGCAGGAGCACCAGAACAGAGATCAGGACCTTCTTCCCCATGCCCCAAGTCTACCAGCGGCCGAGCGCGAGGCAAGTCACGCCCGGTGCCGGATCCGCTCCAGCAGCCGCAGGTAGAATGCGCGGACCTCGCCGTGCCGGTGGCAGCGGGCGCAGGTGACCTGGGTGCTGTCCTCCTCCGGCTCCTGGCTGTTGGCCACCCAGAAGATCATGGCCTGACCCTCCCTCTGACCGCGCCGACCTCCCTATCCCCCCGATGTTCGGATTGAGACCTGCACCGCTCCTTCACCCGAAGAAGCACCGCGGCCTCACCCGGGCCGGGGCTGGGCGACACCTTCGGCCTCGCGCCCGGGCACCAAAGAGGAGGTGTCGAAAGAAGGTGTCACCGTGAGCAACAACGAAGTCTCGTCCCCGATCGAACCCACTCCCCCCGCCGTCCCCGACGACGTCGCCACCAGGATCCTCGACGGATTCAGAAAGGGCGAGCTCCCCTCCTGGATGACCAGGACCTCCTACAACTCCGCGGTCCTCAAGGTCGGCCTGGTGGACGGCGAGACGGTGAAGATCACCGCCCCCA
>SWCD01021721.1_pt1 | contig 11266 bp, 11 predicted proteins | sample 4693011 | NCBI WGS metagenome assembly SWCD01 (sample SAMN10267278, study PRJNA491770) | bioreactor metagenome | isolation source: DHS bioreactor inoculated with marine | place: Japan: Omine Ridge, Nankai Trough | reverse complement strand
GCCATTCGGTATTGCCATAACCGCCGCCGATCAGGCCCAAACCGCCCGCCCTGCTCACTGCCGCAGCAAGCGCCCCGCCGCTGACACCCGCCATCGGTGCCAGCAGGACGGGATGTTCGATGCCGAACAGATCACACAGAGGTGTGCGAACAGACATTCCGGTCAACTCGCTACTGCGTGTCGGTACTGTTCCACCGGCAGGCCACCGATCCCCCAATCCTCAAGCGCAACTTCGTCGATGACGACAAAAGTCGTCGCTGGAGACTTGTCGAGAACCCGGACCAGCAAATCGGTAACGCCGCTGATGAGTTCAGCCTTCTGTGCGGAGGTAACGCCCTCTCGCGTCACCTTGATGTTTACATATGGCATGATGTGTCCTTTCAGGAATCGTGTTCAGTGATGTGGAACACCTTGGCCATGATCCGCCACGCGCCGTCAGTACGAACCAGGGTCAGGAAGTCGATGAAGTCACGTGTGCCGATAGAGCAGCGAACGCGGGCAAAGGCGGTGTTGTCGCCCGCGAACTCGATAGCATCGATCATGTCCCGGCGAGGTTCAGCCCGTGACGCTGGAGATTCCCGCTTTTCCACCACCGGGAAATATTCATCCATCGTGCGATAGAGCAACGGCACCTCGTCCGCAGTTGCGTAGATTGCCTTTGGGTGAAACGCGATGGACAGCCTCTCAGTGTCGGCGTGATAGAGACCGTCGAAATAGGTCTCCAGCACGCCGGTTACGGCGGCAAACTCGCTCATGCCACCTGCTCTTGCTCGATCAGTCCCTCGGTGACCATCGCCTTGACGACGGCAGGACGGGCAGCGACACGGGTCACATAAGCCTGGGTTTTTGGATACGCGTCGAGGCTCACACCGACGAAATTCGTCCAGTTCAGCACCACGAATGCGTAGGCATCCGCGACGGTGAAAGTGTTGCCGAGAAGGTAATCCCGACCATCTGCGAGGTGTCGTTCGATGTGAGCTACGCAGCGTCCGATACCGTCCTCTGCATGTTGCTTTGCGTCGGCATGAAGCGTGGTGCCTGAAAAAAACGGGCTGAAGGATTTATGCAATTCGGACGATACGAAGTTGAGGGTTTCCTGAAGCCTTGTGCGCTCCAACGTACCGTTCGGCGGCGCAAGTCCGGCATCAGGCATCAGATCAGCCAGATACTGAAGCACAGCAGGGTTTTCCGTAATGACGTCACCTTTGTCGTTGACCAACGCCGGGACATAGCCGTTCGGGCTGATCTTGCGGAAATCCTCGCCAGCTTCGGTCTTGCCGGCATCGGTATCTGTCTTGTCGAGTTCAAACGGTATGCCGAGTTCGTTCAGGATGATGTGGGCTGCCATCGAGCACGCACCGGTTTTATAATAAAGCTTCATGAGAGTTGTCTCCATTCGATCGGTTGATTGGTTGATTGGTTGATTGGTTCGATGAACAGGAGATAGAGCAGTGAGTAACTGTTGACAACCAGGTTTCTATTGGATACCTTATTATCGAGTTACCCGCTGGAAACCTGGTTACCCGATCATGCCGCTCAAAGTCCGCAAGAACAAAAGCCCAAGCCCGCCGCAGCCGTGCATGCTGACCCATTGCATGGCTGTGATCTCGGGCGCATGGGCGGCCAACGTGATCTGGTCGTTACGCGCTGGTCCGCGCAGGTTTAATGAGTTACGCGGTGACATACCGCCGATCTCTGCAAAAGTTCTGTCAACGCGATTGAACGAATTGCAGCAACGCGGTGTGTTGCGCCGGGACGTTCAGCCGACATCACCGCCGTCGGTGGAATACGCCCTGACGGAACTGGGCGCGGAACTCGTACCCGCGCTGGAAGCTATCGTGCAGGTCGGGCACAGATTGAAGGCGATCGGCCATGAATGACGATCAAATTTGATCGCTTTTTTCGCAATGTCAAAGCTACACCATCATCCATCCATATGGATGTATATTGCTTACTTCAACAAGCCGGGCCAGTTCCTGTTGGCCGAAGCGATGTGACCGGGCACATCGCCCTCCCACCTTTTCTGCACGGACTTGCTGTAGTTCAGATAGAGTTTGCCGTCGACGATGGACCAGGCGTCGGGGTCTGTCGACGCGGTATAGCCCTGCGAAACTGCCCAGGCACAATACCCGCCATAACCGGGGCGCATATTTTTCGGCGAAGCGGCAAAGCGCTCGCGGTTTTGCTGGCTGGTGAAGCGCCACGTAGCGCCGTTCCAGTCATGGGTGATACCGGCTTTGCCTGCAACCGGGCGGCCTTCAGTGAAATAGCTGACCGGGTCGGTGCCGTCGATCGCCGTGCCGGAATAGCTCTGGTAAACAGGCGCCTTGCCGGCCCACGCCGGGGCAAGGACAAACTGGACCAGAACCAACGTCAGCACAGCGACAAGGTTTCTGAAGCTTCGCATGAGGTGTCTCCCTAATCGATTTCTATCAGCCTGCTGATGTCTATTAGCGGATTGTACGAGCCAGGGGTATGGCACTCACAGCATCTTGATGGTCCTGTTATCGGCTGTCATGGTGCGCCACCGGCCCCTATGACATCAGCCTCGCAAAACGGCATTTGCACTCAGACAGCGACAGTGCGCGATGAGCGACCTCGGACATCCACTTCGACCATCGTGTTTGCGACATCTGCCGGATTACAGTCATAAAGAGGTTTATCGGGAGTTCTCTTCAATAGTGCCAGGTCTTGGATATCGGATTTGTTTCACTGGAGAGTGAAGATTTCGCGCAGGTCCTTGTCTGAATAATCTCCAATCCATTTCTCTCCCGTTGCAACGGTGAGTTCAGCCAGTTCGCGTTTGTCTTTCAGCATATCATTTATTTTCTCTTCAAACGTGCCACGGGAAACAAGCCGGTGAACCATGACGTTTCGGGTTTGGCCGATGCGGTAGGCGCGGTCCGTTGCCTGGGCTTCCACGGCCGGGTTCCACCACAAATCAAAATGAATGACATTTTGTGCCGCAGTCAGATTTAACCCGGTACCGCCGGCCTTCAACGATAACAGCATTGTTCTGGCGTACGGTTTGGTCTGGAAATCATCGACGATCTCATCGCGCCGTTTACGTGACAGCCCGCCATGCAGGAACAAGGGTTCAGCCGCAAATGCCTCGCTTATCAGCTTTTGCAACAATTGCCCCATTTGCCTGTACTGGGTAAAAATCAGAACCTTTTCCTGATTTTCATAGATGGTCCTCAACAGGGTTATCAAAAGTGCTGTTTTGCCGGACATATCGGGATCGATGGTTTGCTTCTTCAGGAAATGCGACGGATGATTGCAAACCTGTTTAAGGGCGGTGATCAGTTTCAAGACCAGGCCCCTGCGCTCCATATCCTCGCTGCCCTCGATCTGCTGCATGATCTGATCCAGGGTGCTTTGATAGAGCGCTGCCTGTTTTTTGCCCAATTGGCAGAACTGATCAATTTCGACCTTGTCCGGCAGGTCCTTGATGATCGATTTGTCGGATTTCAACCTCCGCAACACGAATGGAGCGGTGATGGTGAGGAACTTCTGCAGTTTTTCCTGGTTGCGGTCGATTTCAATGGGAACCGCGTACTCGTCGTGAAATGCCTTGCTGCCTTTCAGATAACCCTTGTTGAGAAAATCAAAAATCCCCCAGTATTCTGACAGGCGGTTTTCCACCGGCGTGCCGGTCATGGCAATTCGGGCGCCGGCCCTGATTTTTCGGGCTGCCTTTGCCTGGGCGGTGGCGTGGTTCTTGATCGCCTGGGCCTCGTCTGCAACCATCAGTGCCCATTTCGGCCCGGAAAATTTTTGCTCGTCGCGGCGCAATAAACCATAAGTCGCCAGCACCACATGGACACCCTCAAAGTCGAACCTGCGGTCACTGCCATGATAGGTATAGACGTTCAGATCAGGTGCAAATGTTTCCAGCTCACGCTGCCAGTTGGTCAGCAGCGAGGTGGGAACGACAACCAGTGCCGGGCCCTCGTCCAACCGGCCGTCTTTCAGGAATTGCAGCAATAGCGTTATGATCTGAATGGTTTTTCCAAGGCCCATGTCGTCGGCAAGCAGACTTCCAAATCCAAGCGCTGTGTTGCGTGCAAGCCATTCAAAGCCGCGCTGTTGATAATCCCGCAGCGTTGCCTGGAGCTGTGCCGGCACTGCAATGGAATCCGCCTTCAACATCTCCTTGATCATGTCTTTGGCATGGTCATCAAGATGCAGTTTGGCGCCATCATGTTCACCAGCAAGGATGCTCTTGAAGGCTTCGCCGGGGGTCAGGCGCGGGCCGCCTGCATCGAGGTTTTTCAGCAGTCTTTCGATTTCCTTGTCGTCAAGAAAAACGAACTGGTCCTTGAGCTTGACGATCCCCCTTTGCCTGCGGACAAGCGTGATGAACTCCTGCGCGCTGAGCAATTGATCACCAACTGCGACCTGCCATTCAAAATCGAGCACATTCTGCAGTGACAGATAGGATTTGGCTGTTTCAGGACTGCGGCTTGTGACCCTGGCGCCGATCCGTGGCCGTATGAGATGATCCAGCCCCCTGGGCAGCAGGACCGGAACATGCAGCAACCACAATGTGGGTAAATGGCGAAACAGCATGACCTCGAATGCCGAAGGTGCGAACACCGGACGAATTTTGCCATTGCTCGACAACAGATCGGCTATTTCCGGGACGTAATCAGCCAACCGGGTGACGTCTTTCAAGACATCATACCTGATCGCGGCATGCTGTTTCTGGTCGAGCACGGCTTTCAGCGACACCGGTTTGCTCAACGGGTCTTTGCGATTTTCAATCAGCAGATCAAGAGTGAATCCGTCCGTGATCTCATCCACCTTGACAATCGGGACCAGGTTTTTCCGGGCAATCTGAAGGTTGCTCAACCACAGGGCAATATTCTCCGGCACCTCCCGGCCGCCAAAAGCCGCTGTGGCATCCACAATCTTGCCGTTGAAGAACAGACGGGTAATATCGTTGTCCGGTATCCCGTTTACGCGCCTGGTGAACTCATCGATAAATTTGCCGATGATACCGGACAGCACCGTGTTGATCTGCTCCTGTTTGCCCAGATATGGCGCGCTGATCAGGTTCCCGTCTGACAACTGGCAGATCGCATCAAAATTCTGCGTAACATGGGCAGTGATATACGCCGGCAGCCAACGAATCCGGTGACCGCCTTCCACCGCCAGTAATTGTGGAAGGATGGCGCCCTGTTCAATAAGTCTCAGGGCAAAATGAGTCAGCAATGCCAGTGTGACCACGCCCTTGTTGTGCGAACGGAACTGCCGCCATGGGATGATGAACAATTCCTGCAACACAGGAGAAAATCCACCCCATTTGTAAGGTGCGATGACGCGCTGTGCCGAGATCAGTTTCAGGTCGGTCAGTTCCAGGTCATTCGATATCGCGATTTCGATTTCCGTGAAGACGGATGGAGGTCTGTTCTTGCCGTAGTTTTCCGGGATTGATTTGAGCCAGCGCGTTTGCATGTTCGCCTGGCGCGCAAGACCGGTCAGCATTTTTTCCAGAAGCGGTTTGAAGTCCTTTTCCAGATAGAACAACGGCCTGCTGCCCAACAAGGACATCAGCTCTTTGCTGGCATGTGGAATTTGTGAGAAATCAATTTTTTGCAGTTCGATCTCACGCTCGCGGTCCGGCAACTCCGCCGTGGCATCAGGGGCGGATTTCAGAATCAGCTGTCGGGCCGAGGTAATCGCAATGGCGGAATGTTCCTGCGCGGAAAACCCGCTCTTTTCGAGCGCTGCAAAAATATCGAAACCATGCAGGTCGAACAGAAGAAAGGGGTTTTTGTCCACTTCATTGGCAATCAGATAAATGATTGCCGCGATATGCTTGCAGCAGAAAGCCCAGTCCGGGCAGGAACAATGAGCCGAAATGTCATCCCACGTTTTTGGAAACAACGGGATATCAGCGGCTTCAAAAACCTCAAACAACCCTGGCGCCAGTTTGCGGTTCAACAACTGTGACAGGAAATACGGGTTCTCGATAATTGCAGCAACAATTGCGCGTTTGTGCCGGTTGGAGAATTTCGGCAAACGGATCCGTACCTCATAGGGGTATGGCCGTGATCCCTGCACCAGGGCGTTCACATTATGACCGGATATGGAAACTTCCCGGACCGAGCCGTTGCGGGCATATGTCTTGCCGCGCGGCAACCGATTCTCGTAGTCCGTGCCAGACAAGGCATCAAGCCACTTTTTGCCCCACCAGGTATTGCCGAACTGAATAGCGGCCATTTCCCACGCGCTCCTTACCGGTCATTCGGCCTGATAAGGAATATTCTCGCTCTCCAGAAATTCAATGGCAATCTGCCGGAGGCTTGTGCGTTTGAACGCAAACCAGTCTTCATGAATATTTTCTGCATGAATGAAGGCCTTGAAACGCGCAAATGCACCGCGTCCATCAAGAGCTGCGAGCAGATCATTCCGCATTCGCTCATTGTCCAGCGAAAGGCAAAATCGCTCCATGATCTCATATTCGTTGATGTCATACTGGTCCGGCAAGGTAGTGAAATTTTGGTCGGCACGCACTCGTTTTGCGTCCGCAACCAGGTCGATTTGCCATTCCGGTACATGCTCTGGATTATCATCACATTCATTTTCAGCGAGGGATGAACTTTCGATGTCGATCATGACGAGTTCTCCGTTTGCCCGGTTGATATAGGAAACCATTTCATCACTGGCAGCTTCCAGATGTTCAACAATCTGCCGCAACTTCACAGATGGCATCACACGCGCCCTCACTCTCGGCATTTCAAGAATATCTTCAATCAAATCATGCCAAAGCAACAGACTATTGACTCGTTTGATGGAGTCAAATCCGTTCACTCTGGCAGGCGCGCTGCATGGCAGCTCGTGATGGGAGCTGGTTCGCTGCAACCAACCGGGCTCATGAGTAAGAATCCCAGCCGCCTATGACATCAGCCTCGCGACACGCTTTTGCGCCTGCGCGGCAATCTTGCCGGCATCGACACCGGTCAATTCACCGTCCCTGACAACGCGATTGCCCTCAACCAGCAGATCGCGCACCCGCAGCGGTCCGCACAGCACCAGGGCTGCCACCGGGTCCCAGGCACCTGCCGCTTCCAGCCCTGACACATCCCAGATGGCAATGTCGGCGCGCTTGCCCGGTTCCAGGGACCCCAGTTCCTTGCCTCGCCCCAGCACCATTGCGCCACCCAGCGTGGCGATCTCGAGGGCTTCACGGGCCGCAAAGGCATTTGCGCCGCGCTTTACCCGCTGCAGCAGCATGGCCTGGCGGGCTTCCGACAACAGGTGGCCTGAGTCATTGCTGGCAGACCCGTCGACGCCCAGCGCCACCCGCACGCCTGCATCACGCATCTCGCGCACCGGTGCGATGCCGGACCCCAGCCGGCAATTGGAGCACGGACAATGGGCAACACCGGTTTTCGTGCGCGCAAACAGGTCGATTTCGCGGTCATCCAGCTTTACGCAATGGGCATGCCAGACGTGCTCGCCCACCCAGCCCAGGTCTTCGGCATACTGGCCCGGGCGGCAGCCGAACGTCTCCAGCGAATAGGCAACGTCCTCGTCATTTTCCGCCAGGTGGGTGTGCAGCATCACTGACTTGTCTTGCGCCAGTGCGGCTGCCTGCTGCATCAGGTCCATGCTGACCGAAAACGGCGAACACGGGGCCAGGCCAACCCGCAGCATAGCCCCGTCCGAGGCATCATGATGTGCATCCACCACGCGGATGAAGTCCTCGACAATATCGCGCTCGCTCTCGACCAGGCTGTCCGGCGGCAGGCCGCCATCGCTTTCCCCCACGCTCATCGCACCGCGCGTCGGATGAAACCGCAGGCCCACCGTGCGCGCCGCGTCAATGGTGTCTTCCAGCCTGACCCCGTTGGGGAAGATGTAGAGATGGTCCGAACTCATGCTGCAGCCGGACAGGGCCAGTTCGCCCAGGCCCAGTTGCGCCGAGACGAACATGTCTTCAGGCTGCATCCGCGCCCAGACCGGATACAGCGCGCGCAGCCAGTCAAACAGCAGGGCGTCCTGGCCGGCCGGAACAGCACGGGTCAACGTCTGGAACAGGTGATGGTGCGTGTTGACCAGGCCCGGTGTCACTACGCAGCCGCGCGCATCAATCGTCTCGTCGCACTCAGCCTTGTTGGCGTCGGCCCCGATCGAGACAATCACCCCGTCCTCGATCACGATGCCGGCGCCGGCAATTTCACGGCGCCCGGCATCCATCGTCACGACGACATTGGCATTGTCGATCAGCAGTTTCGTCATTCAGGCATGGTGCCTGCAAACCGACTGCCGGAGCAACCGGCAAATGCCGGCATCAGGCTGATGCTTGGTTGTTGCTCGAGATTGACGGCTCAGAAACGATACTCGGCACCTGTACGTATGACATACCCGTCGAACCGCTGCGAGATCGTGTAACTGCTGTCCGCGCTGCTCGCCTTCATGGAGTGGCGGCCGAGATCGTAATAGTAGCCGTCAGTCGTCCAGATCAGACTATCGGTAACGGCATGACTGAAGCCGCCACCGAAAGCGTAACCATACGCGGTTTTCGACTTCTTGCCGGACCAGTCAGTATTGCTTGAGAGGGTGGATGTCCCGGTATCTGTAACCGCGCTTGCCGGGCTACCACCATTGGAATCCTCAGCGCTGCCGCTCCATGATGCAACCGATTCCTCACTGACGTTTGCGGACGAGGACATCGAAATCTGACCGGCAGCCAGACCGCCTGTTGCAAAGAACAGCATGTTGCCGGTAGCCACCCCAAGGCGACCACGCACGGTCATCAGGCTGTCTAGCGACGAGCGAACGTTCATCACCCCTTGCTGCATGTAGGTCGCATTGTACGCTGTATTGTACGAGCATTCGTCTTCATCCTCGGCACAATCAGTAAAACCAAAGCCGTAAAGCTCGTCCGTGCCGCTGAAGTCATCCGGGCTTGAGACGCCATTCGTTGCATCGAATGTTGCCGACTCATCGATGGCGTATTGCCTGCTGAAATTGTGACTTGGAAAGAATGTGGCATCGATCTCCGACCCTATCAGCAGCCAGCCAGTCTGGAAGTCGATGCCAAACCTGCCCGAGATGGCAGCACTGAAATCGTCATCGTTAAAGCTTGTCGGCCAGGGGGAACCGGGATTGAAAGTGGGACTGGTGCCGATCAACGACCCCTGGGCTACCGAGCTATCTCCATTATGCTCCCATGGATCTCCGATGCTGCCTGGTCCCGTATCCTGGGTCAGCGAAAGCCCATTGGTGTCATTGCCATCTCTCCAGACAGGAACACGTGTGGTGTCATAGAAGTTCGAGACTACGCTGTCTGTCTGGAACATGCCTGTGTTGGCGGCTCCAAAATCAACTTTTGCGTCGGTATTGGCCTTGCTGCCGCCCACCGACAGGCCACCGAACCCGCCTGACCAGTTGTACTCCTCTGCCGATGAGGACGTCACCCAGACCGCAGAAAGAACCAAGCCAACAGAAATTACGGAAATACGCATCAACTAAACCCCACCAAAAACCATGCCGTCCACCCAGGGGCAACCTATGTTGATTAAAATTTATTTCAAACTGTCGCTATTATTCAAAGTTAACAAGCAGTTAACCCGCCGGAATTCTGCGCAGGCTGCAATGGCCCGCTTTGGCCTTGGTTGAACGGAAATTCATGCACCACAGATGAAATTCTGCCGCTCGGCATTCCACAGCCGGCTCAGGATCAGGAGCGGACATTGATGCACTCAAGATCCATAGTCGGTTTGTCCGCTGACCCCGTTTGAAAGTTCAATTCTGAAGGTCGGCCTTCCTGATGCTCCCGCTTGACGCACGGGACCGTTGGCAAGCAACAATCCCTGCCGGCTTGCTCAATGTCTGCGCGACGCACATGGGTGACGTGCATGGCCTGCACTTGATCGCAGTGTCCCGGTGCTGCTCTACTCATATATTCCGTAACGTCCATCTGGAGACCGCATCACATGCCCATCGCCAGGCCACAGGCTGTCCCGCATCACGGCTGCGCATGACCGGGGATCGTCCGGCACTCGCAGCCTCGCTGATGGTGGGTTCACTGTGCATGCTCTCCCTGCAGGATTCACTCGTCAAGCTGGCAAGTGCGGATGTCTCCCTGTGGCAGTTCCAGGCACTGCGCGCTGCCTGCAACCTCGCAATGCTGTTCGTGTTGTCCCGCTTCCTGTGGGGTGACGCCAGCGCCTATCCGAAGCGGCTGTGGGCAGTTGTTCTGCGCAGCGGCTTACTTATCGGAGCCATGGTGTGCCTGTTCGGCGCCATTCCGTTCCTGGGCCTGTCGCAGGTTGCAGCAGGTCTGTACGTGTTTCCATTGTTCGTTGCTGTCCTGTCAGCCGTGTTCCTGGGCGAGCATGTCGGCCCGCGCCGTATCATGGCGGTTGTGGCCGGGTTCGCCGGCACCCTGCTTATTCTCAAGCCGGCTTCCGCGTCATTCCAGTGGGTATCGCTGGCCCCTGTGCTGGCCGGCCTGTTCTATGCCGCAACCGTGCTCACCACCCGAAAACTGTGCCGCGAGGAAAGCCCGGCTACGCTGGCGCTGGGCGTATCGGTGGCATTCGTCATCCTCGGCAGCGTGGGTATTGCAGCCATGGAAACCATCCAGCCGGCGGCACTGGCAGAAAGCTGGCCCTACCTGTTTGTCGGCTGGAGCCCGTTGAGCATGGAAACAGCGGCCATCATACTGGCGTGCTCCACGCTCAATCTTGTCGCCAATATCGGGCTGGCCAAGTCCTACCAGAGCGCCGAGTCGAGCTGGCTGGCACCGTTCGACTATTCCTACCTGATATTCGCAACCTTCTGGGGCGTCGTCATGTGGGCAGACGTGCCGGACCTGCTGTCATTCGTGGGCATGGCAATGATCGCAGCATCAGGTTGCTATGTTGCGTGGCGCGAACGGATGGAAAGCCGTTTAAGACGGGCTGACCTCAACCGGGTGCTGAGATAGGAAATGCCAGGGCGCCAGGCGAACTATATGGGTCCCAATATTCGTCATTCCCGCGAACGCGGGAATCCACCCCCGGCGGCATTTGATCCCCGTTTTCACGGGGATGACGGCAGTGGTGAACGCCCCACGAAGCCCGAGAAGGCCAGTGCGCCAGGCGGAATACAGGGTTGCCCTTTATTCGTCATTCCCGCGAACGCGAGAATCCACCCCCGGCGGCATTTGATCCCCGTTATCACGAGGATGACGGCAGCGGTGAACGTCCCACGAGGCCCGACTGTGGAACGTTACCTCGTGTCTACATTGTCACCCTCGGGCTCGTCC
>SWCD01005238.1_pt1 | contig 11266 bp, 7 predicted proteins | sample 4693011 | NCBI WGS metagenome assembly SWCD01 (sample SAMN10267278, study PRJNA491770) | bioreactor metagenome | isolation source: DHS bioreactor inoculated with marine | place: Japan: Omine Ridge, Nankai Trough | reverse complement strand
GATGCTGACGATGCATGGATAGGCGAATATGCTTATTGGTTTGCCCGCGATGGTTATGTGCACTCGGAATTAATGCGTGGAATAACAATGCAGGAAACAAATTTCGTTGTCCACCATAAGTTGTTTAATTTTAATGGGGCTCTTTTTATAAAAACTTTTGGATTTTCTCTGCATAGCCTGAAGGCTGTGAACCTGATGTATTTTATTATTTTCATGGTGCTGTTAGGGTTTTATACCCTCAAATGGAAAAAAATATTTAATAAAAATGACTTTTTATTTGCATTAATTATCCTGTTTGCTTTTCCGTGGATATTTAAATTCGCTTATTTGTATCGCCCCGAACTTATGCTGATGACATTGGGTTTTGTGGGATTTATGTTACTCGAAAAATACCTGGATACGAAAGAAGAAAAATGGGGATCGCTTTTTCTGGCTGGCATATTTTTTGGCTTGTCAGTTGTAGGACACCTAAACGGATTAATATTGGCAATTTCCGGATTCTTACTTCTTCTTGTAAACAGAAAATTTAGTGCTGTTTTTATTTATGGATCGGGTGTTTTAATTGCCAGTTCTATATATTTCTATGATCTTACCGATGCCGCTTCCATCACGCTTTGGAAGCATCAATTTTTCGAATCTCCCTCTCTTGATAGTTTGTACGAAGGACCTGTATGGTTAAAGCCTATCGTCAACCTGTTAAATGAACACATGCGTTATTTTCATAATTTTAAAATCATCGTTTTCAGTGTTTTTTTAATAACCTCAATAATTACCGGATATAAATATTTAGTGAAAGATCACACAAGGTTACTTCAATTTGCCCTGCTTGTAGCCATTACTACGGGTTTTATTGCCATTCATAAATCAAGACAATATTTTTTACTTAATTTTCCCTATATGTTACTACTTATCGTACTTACATTAAAGTCGATTCGAGAAGGGAAAATTACCACATATAAAATAGGAAAGCCTAAGCAAATTGCGGTTGTATTTTTTCTATTGTTCCTTGTTTTTCTTACCACTTCTACTTTTTTTAATGTGAAACTGGCTGTTCAAAAATTTTCAGCATCTGAAAATCGGGAATTAGCTAAAAAATATGCAGGAGGCATGGAAGCGAACATGAAAATTGTCGCTCCGATGACGTTTATTTTTAATGAGATAGAGCATTTTGAACAAATACAGGGAGAGCTTTGCTATACCGAACTACAAAAACTGGATTCCACCATATACGGAAAAGGCTTTCTAAAATACGCAAACGATTTCGATAGAGACCTGATTATAGTAACACCCCGTTACCAGCAGATGCTTGGAATATCGGCCTACAAGAAAGGAGACGAGTTTGAACATTACTATGTATTGGATAAAACGAAGGATTTAATTGTATTTAAAAGAAAAGCCATCAATCCATACTAGTTTAATATTAGATGAATAGCTTGAAATTTGATCAATGGATTGATGTAAAAATTATACTTTTACGGCCTAATTAATGAATCATGAATATTATCATAGCAGGTGATGGTGAAGCCGGGTTTTACCTTGCGGAAGCCCTTGTCGATTCAAACCATGATATTACTGTAGTTGATCCGCATGATGAACTTTTAAAGATGATTGAAGCGCACACCGACCTGATGACCATCGTTGGTGACTCTAATTCTGTTGGGGTTCTAAAACGGGCTAATGTAAGCCGGGCTGATCTGGTTATTTCAGTGCTGCATGACGAAACTATCAACATTCTTACTGCTATTCTGGCTAAAAAACTAGGTGCTAAAAAGGCGATTGCTCGCGTGGCCACACTTGAAAATGTAAGTGTTGAAAACAGGAAAATTTATGAAGAGCTCGGTATCGACTATCTCATTTCGCCTGAAGATATTGCCGGCCTTGAGGTAATTAAATTGCTAGAACAACCCGAAGCTACCGAGATATTTGATTTTGCAGATGGAAAATTATCGGTATATCTGATAAAAATTGAAGCGGATGCACCTGTCATTGGCAAATCATTAAGAATGATTGCACAAGAAAGAGGATCGCTGGGCTTCAGGGCTGTGGCAATTCACAGGGGAAGCGATACGTTTCTCCCAGAAGCTGACAACTATTTTGAAGCCAACGACCTGGTATATGTGATTACCAAGCGCGAAGCAAAAGACGAACTATTAGCGCTTGGTGGTAAGAAAAAGGTAGAAATCAATAATATCATGATTGTTGGTGGTGGACGAGTTGGAAAGGTAATTGCCAGGCGAGTTGAACATAGTTTGAACGTAAAACTTATTGAAATTGACCGGGCACGCTGCGAAGGATTAAACGATTTGCTGCACGATACACTGATTATTAATGGTGATGCACGGGACATTAACCTGTTGGAAGACGAAGGCATTGAAAACGTGGATGCTTTTATGGCAGTTACAAATAGTTCAGAAACAAATATTCTTACTTGCCTGCATGCCAAAAAATTCGGTGTAAAAAAGACGATTGCACTTGTTGAAAATCTTGATTATATCGAAATCTCACAAAATATAGGCATTGATACAATCATCAATAAAAAGCTGATCGTTGCAAGCCATATCATAAAACACTCCATGGGCGATGAGGTAACCTCTTTAAAATGTTTAAGTGGTATAAACTCTGATATAATGGAGTTGGTGGCCATTGAAGGAGCACCAATAACCAAAAAGCTTATTCGCGATCTAAGGATGCCTGTTGGGGCTTTGATCGGTGGTATTATCCGCGGAAATGAATCATTTATTGCCGTGGGTGATTTACAAATCGAGGCCAAAGACAAGGTGGTTGTTTTTGCATTGCCTGGCACCAAGCACAAGGTTGAGAAAATGTTCCATAAAAGCGGTTTCGGATTTTAATCACATATAAATGCCGACAAAACGTATTATAAACTTCCGAATAATAGTAAGAGTACTCAGCTTTCTTTTATTGGTTGTTTCAACTTTTATGTTAAGTGGAGTTGCTGTTGCATGGTATTTTAACGAATCAATCTGGCCGTTAATAATTTCGTTTCTGATTACCGGAGTAACCGGGGGATTTACATGGTTAATTCTTGGAAAGAGAAGCAAAAAAGGAATTGGAAAAAGAGAAGGGTATCTGATTGTAGCTTTAAGCTGGGTTGTTGTTTCGCTATTTGGGGCGCTACCTTACATATTAAGTAATTCAATCCCCTCTTTTACAAATGCTTTTTTTGAAACCATGAGTGGTTTTACCACTACCGGGGCTTCTATTTTAACAGATATCGAGGCGATACCGAAAAGTATTTTGTATTGGAGAGCTTTAACGCATTGGCTTGGCGGTATGGGAATTATAGTGCTTACAGTGGCTATTTTACCTTTTTTAGGCATTGGCGGTATGCAGTTACTTATTGCTGAAATGCCAGGTATTACACCCGACAAACTGCATCCCAGAATCACAGCTACTGCCAAACGTTTATGGGGCATTTATGTGTTGTTCACCTTACTGGAAACGCTCATTTTATGGATCGGAGAAATGGATTTTTTCGATGCAATATGCCACTCATTTGCCACCATGGCCACAGGAGGGTTTTCTACGAAAAATGATAGTATAACCGGTTTTTCACCATTTACACAATATGTAATAATTGCTTTCATGATTTTAGCAGGTACTAATTTCACCTTGCATTACATGGTCCTTCACACCAAATTTAGAAGGCTATGGTCTAATCAGGAGTTTAAAGTCTACATCGGAATAATCGTAGTAATTACCATCCTAATAACCATTGGCCTGGTATTGTTTCACCTGGACAACTCATTTGAATCATCATTCAGGGATGCATTGTTCACGGTGGTTTCTATACTAACAACAACCGGATTTGTAACGGCAGATTACGCTCTCTGGCCTACTTTTTTATGGATTGTGGTGTTTATGCTGATGTTCATTGGTGGCAGTGCAGGCTCAACCGGTGGCGGAATAAAAATTGCGCGACACTTGTTATTGGTAAAAAATTCGTGGATTGAACTTAAAAGAGCAATTCATCCGCAGGCAGTGATTCCTGTGAAATTTAATGGAAAGTCTGTTTCACAGCAAATCATTTTTAATGTTATGGCCTTCTTCCTGCTATATATGATGATTTTTGCAACAGGCGTTGTTGTAATGGCTTTTATTGGAATGGATTTTGAAGCAGCTACAGGGTAAGTAGCAGCCACACTTGGAAATATTGGACCTGGTATTGGTGGCGTTGGGCCTGTTGAAAATTATGCATTTTTTACACCTTTTGCCAAATGGTTTCTATCCTTTTTAATGTTGCTTGGAAGGCTTGAGTTGTTCACAGTATTGATCGTAATTTCACCTGCTTTCTGGAAGAGTTAAAAAAGCTACGTTCTATCGCCGCACTTTCTCTATATATTCTAACGGCTGTTTGTGTATATTAGCAAGTTAAATCTAAGTACTGTTTGTTTTTATGAAACAGCTATCAGTTGTTATAATTACCCTGAACGAGGAAAAGAATATTGCCAGGTGCCTGAAGTCGGTGGAAGAAATCGCTGACGAAATAGTTATTGTCGATTCAAATTCAACGGATAAAACACCTGAAATTTGTAAATCATTTGGAGCCCGATTCATCCAACATCCATTCGAAGGTTATGTAAAACAAAAAAATTTTGCTGTTTCACAAGCAAAATACGATCATGTACTCTCGCTGGATGCAGATGAGGCTTTGTCAGAAAAATTGCTTGCTTCCATTAAGTTGGTAAAAGAAAATTTTGAAGCTGACGGTTATACCATGAATCGTATGACCAACTATGCAGGAAAATGGATCAAACATTCAGGCTGGTACCCAGATATAAAACTCCGTTTATTCGATCGCAGGAAAGGTAAGTGGATAGGTCTGATTATTCACGAAAAATTTGAGCTTTATAAGGGAGGACAAATAAAACATCTGAATGGCGACCTCTTGCATTTTTCATTTTATTCCGTTGATGAACACAGAAGACAATCCGATAAATTTACTTCCCTGGGAGCAAAAGCTGATTATGAGAAAGGAAAAAAGGCTCCGGTTTATAAAATTTGGGGCAGTCCCATTGTAAAATTCTTGAAGGATTACATCTTTAATCTGGGATTTCTAGATGGGAGAGAAGGCTTTGTTATTTGCTGGATTTCGGCAGGTGCGAGTTATGCGAAATATCAAAAGCTTAAAAAATTATATAAGGAAAATAAGTAGTGCAGAAAATTATCCTTAGTAGAACAGATAGTATTGGAGATGTGATATTGACATTACCCATGGCAGGTGTTTTAAAAGAAATGCTCCCGGGTTGTCGTATCATTTTTCTGGGGCGCGATTATACGCGCGATATTGTATCACTTTCTGTCCATGTGGATGAGTTTATCAGCTGGGATGATATTTCCAAAATTGAGAATAATGCACAGCCTGAGTTTATAAAGAAAACGGAGGCTGATACCATTATCCATGTTTTTCCGAAAAAAGAAATAGCTGCGATTGCAAAAAAAGCCGGTATAAAAAACAGGATTGGCACAAGTGGCAGGCTTTATCATTATTTTACATGCAATAAACGGGTAAACTTTTCGCGGAAGCGTTCTGAATTGCACGAAGCCCAGCTAAATCTCAAATTGCTGCGTCCATTGGGTTGGCGCAAAAACTTAAACCTTTCGGAACTTGAATCTTATTATGGGCTGACAAAAAAGCCTGCTCTTGTTGAAGAATTCAGCTCGTTAATAGATCCGTCCAGGGTAAATCTTATTTTGCATCCGAAATCGAGAGGCAGTGCGAGAGAATGGGGGTTGGATAATTTTAGGCAACTTATTGAAATACTCGATGAAACCAAATATAAAATCTTTGTCACCGGCAAAGAAGAAGAAGGAAAAGAATTTAGGAAACACTTCTCTTTCAACAGCAATTGTCTAGATGTTAGCGGTAGAATGAGCCTTAAACAACTGGTTGCTTTTATTGATCAGGCTGACGGACTCATAGCTGCCAGTACAGGCCCGTTGCACATTGCTGCAGCGCTTGAAAAGGTAGCCATAGGCATTTATCCACCCATAAAACCAATGCATCCCGGCAGGTGGGCGCCTGTTGGTCCAAAAGCTACATTCCTTGTTCTTGATAAAGATTGTTCTGACTGCAGAAAGGAAGGATCATGCCATTGCATGGCTGTAATTAAACCACAAAAAGTTCAACAAATATTGGAGGATCATTTTGGAAAATAGCACGAATAAATACCTGGTTATTGTGAACCTGCACGCAGGCAGTAAAAAAGGCGAGCGTGACTGGCCGGAAATAAAAGACTTGTTACTAAAAGCAGGCTTTGATATGCATATTGTTTTTTCAGAATATCAGAACCATGCATTGCAACTGATAAAAAACCTGATCGAAGAAGAAGGTTTTAAGAAAATAATTGTCGTTGGAGGTGATGGTACTTTGAACGAAGTGGTGAACAGTGTGTTTAAGCAAAACCGGTTCCGAACTATGGAAGTACAAATTGGCTTAATAACCGTAGGTACTGGAAACGACTGGGGCCGTATGTATGAAATTCCTGAATCCTACAAGGAACAAGTAAGAATTATAAAGGAAGAAAGGTTCATTTTACAGGATATTGGCGTCGTAAAATACAAGCATGCTACTGAGGATGACAACAGGTATTTTGCCAATATAGCAGGAATGGGCTATGATGCGTTGGTGGCAAAAAAAACCAATGTGATGAAGCAGAAAGGAAAAGGCGGCGCACTTGTTTATATGATCAATCTAGTTTCAGGACTGTTTCAATATAAAAACACCCAACTTGAAATCGAAGCTGATGGCAAACAAGTGTTTTCAGGCAAAGTGTTTACCATGAGTATTGGCATTTGCAAATACAACGGAGCAGGAATGATGCAATTGCCATTTGCCGTACCTGACGATGGCCTGTTTGATGTAACGGTGATTAGGAAAACTACCAAGTTGCGTGTGATTAAAAACATTAAAAATTTGTATGATGGGTCGTTTATTAATATGCGTGAAGTGGAAACATTTACAGGCAAAAAATTTACGATCAGATCGACCCCCTCTGATAAATTGTTCCTAGAAACTGATGGAGAATCTCTGGGGCATTCGCCGCTTGATTTTGAAGTAATACCAAGAGCAGCAAAAATGATCGTTCGGAAACGCTATGCAATTAATAATTAAGACTTCCGGTTGTTCAGCTTTTTCTCGATTTCTTCCAGCATAACTTTCGACATTTTTTTAATATCGAATTCAGTATCCAGTCCCCAGTCTTTTTGTGCGACACTGTCATCAATACTTGCCGGCCAACTATCAGCTATGGCTTGCCTGAAATCAGGCTTATAAGAAATTTTGAAATCGGGTTTGTGTGTCTTAATCTCGTTGGCCAGTTCTTTGGGGGTGAATGAAATACCTGCCATATTGTAACTTGAGCGAACAGACAACTTGGATGGATCCGTTTCCATCAATTTTATAGTGTTCTTGATCGCATCATCCATAAACATCATTGGCAATGCCGTATTTTCCGACAGAAAACTTTCGTAACAGCTTTTTTTAACGGCATCAAAAAATATTTCAACGGCATAATCAGTAGTGCCACCACCCGGTTCAGTTTTGTAACTTATCAGACCCGGATACCTTACGCTTCTGAAATCGACACCATAGCGGTTAAAGAAATATTCGCCCCAGCGTTCTCCTGCTAATTTGGAAATACCATATACAGTATTAGGTTCCATTACTGTTAATTGGGGGGTATTTTGACGGGGTGTAGTGGGTCCGAAAACGGCTATTGAACTCGGCCAGAATAATTTTTTAGCATCTGATTTGCGAGCAGCCATCAGCGTGTTCATCAATGCTTTCATGTTAATATCCCAGGCTTGTAACGGAATCTTTTCTGCATTGCCCGAAAGTACTGCGGCCAAATTATACACCTGGGTTATATTGTGCCTGACAAGAAAGTGTAACAGGTTCTGGTAGTTCAGCACATCCAGTATTTGAAACGGGCCACTGTTTTTTAACTCTTCAGTAGGATTCTTAATATCTGTAGCAAATACGTTGTTGTTTCCATAAATTTTTCTGAGCTCAAGTACCAATTCTGATCCAATCTGTCCTGAGCTGCCAATAACCAGTATTCTTTCCATATAAGTGGGTTTTTCAAATATGGGGCAAAAGTATTAAATCGTTCCGTATTTATTCCAATTGCTGTTAATAAATTAACATGATGTGCGACATTATTATATTTTTACAGAATAATTGATAAAAACCAGGTGATGATTGAAATTAAAGAAGTTACTTCAGACGCTGATATAAAGCAATTCGTTAATTTCCCATTCAAGCTTTATAAAGACAATCCATACTGGGTACCATCTATAAAAACGGATGAAGCCAAACAATTAAAAAGAGACAAAAATCCGGCTTTCGATTTCTGCGATGCCAAATTCTGGATCGCGCTTAAGGATGGCCAGGTGGTAGGAAGAATTGCGGCCATCATCAATTATATGTATCTGGAAAAGATTGGTAAGAAAAAAGGCAGAATCTCTCGCGTGGAATTTATTGACGATATGGAAGTTTCCGGCAAGCTTTTAGAAACAGCTGAAGACTTCCTGAAAGAAAAAGGCATGACAGAAGTGCATGGGCCGCTCGGGTTTACCAATCTCGACAACCAGGGATTGCTCATTGAAGGGTTTGATTACCTGCCATCTATAGCTTCTGTGATGCATTTTCCATATTATCAAAAGCACATCGAAGACCGGGGATACAAAAAGGAAAATGACTGGATAGAGTTCAGGCTGGAAATTGAAGAAGTGCCTGAAAAAGCTTCGCGATTGGTAGATATTATTGTAAAAAGGAACAATCTGGAGATTGTAAGGTTGACCAAAAAGAGTGAAATGCAGGTGTATTTGAAAGAAATATTCGAGTTGCTTAATGTCGCTTTCGAAGAACTACCCTATGTGGCGCCTTTCACAGGTAAAATGATCAATTACTCGGCTAAAAAATACCTGGATGTGTTGCAGCCAAAATATATTTTTGTCATCAGGAAAGAAGGTAAAATCCTGGCTTTTATCGTGGGCTTGCCAAGCCTTTCCAAAGCCATGCAGAAAGCCAATGGTAAATTATTTCCCTTTGGCGTGTTCCACATCATGAAAGCGATGAAACAACCCGAAGTAATGGATCTTTTGCTAACAGGTGTCGATCCGCATTATCAGAAAATGGGTTTGCCGGCTATTCTGATCAGCGAGTTGCAAAAACAAATGATTGCCAATGGTGTTAAATATGTGGAAACAACGGGCATGTTCGAATCGAATACCAAAGGCATCACCACCTGGAAAAACTATAAATACATCCAGCATAAAAGGCGTCGCTGTTATGTAAAAGAATTATAGATTTTACACACTGCTAATTAGCAACGCCAAAATTAAACCTGATCAAAAAAGGATGTTCCTTATCTTCCGGGTTTACTTCCACGGCCTTTCTTAACTCCACCAAAGATCGATTCATATCACCTTTAAGATAGTAATACAAACTTCCCACAAGAAATTCATTACCAGCCATGTAGCGATCCATCATTTGAAGGCTGTCAATATTGTAAAATAGATTATGAATATTGCACCTGTTTTCGGCCATATATGTGAGGTTCTTGGTTAGGTTATCTTCACTAAAACAGTTCATTGAGAAAAACTCTGTGTAGGACAGGTCATCCGTGTTGATGCCAGTATTCTCAGGAAATTGCTGGATTGTTTTTTCATCCATCATCACACAAACAGCGAAATGATAAGGGTCTATGTAAAAGAATTTCTCCTGAGGTATTTCGGTCACGTTTTTCTGCCATTTCCTGAAATCAATTTTAAGAGGATGGGTTGATCCCAGCAGAATGGCATGATATTGGCCCAACCATACCGTCGAATTCGGGAAAACGGCATAGAATGTTTTAATAATTCCCAGAAAATCTTCCAGTCTAAGTTTGTGAAGTGGTAAATACTGACTCACCATGCCGCCATTATTCAGGTGTTGTTTGCACAATTTGAAATAATCTTCAGTGTATAAATTACCTGAACCCAGAACGGGATGCGTTGGATCGCATGAGATCAGGTCGTATTTGTTGGATGTTTTTTGGAGGAAATGCCGTCCGTCACCCGACATCATTCGTACCCTGGGATCATCAATCACGTTGTTATTGAGTTCTGCATAAAAAGGAGCAGCTTCTATCAGCCCGGGCACCATCTCCACACAATCAATTACTTTCACCTCCGCATGTTGTGCAATGGCTGAGGTTGTAACACCCATCCCGAAACCTACGATCAAAGCTTTCTCACATTCCAATCCCGCAAAAAAGGGAATATGGCCGATCATTTTTACAGCTTTAACTGCATCATAAGTAGAACCGATAACAGCACTGTTATTTACATACGAAACCCTGATAAAAGCGCCGGGTGTTTTTTCTTGGGCTACAACCAGTGTACCCTCGACAGTTTCGTTGTAAAACAAAATATCACGATCCGATTTTTTAAAGGAGGGAGGAAGGATTTGTATTTCACCCCAAAACAGGATGATAGACAGGAAAACCAGCACTAGCGTTCCCAGACCAATCTGTTTTCTTCTTGCTTTCAATATGTAAATGATGACCATACTCAGTATCACAACGAGCATCAGAATGGATTTAACCACACCCAGCAAAGGAATTAGCAGGAAGGCAGCGAGCAAGGGGCCCAATACAGCACCGAGGGTATTGAACATTAATACTAAACCCACATTTTTACTTACCAGTTCAGCATCTGACGAATAAATGCGGCAGGCAAGCGGAAAAATAAATCCTGAAACAATGGAGGGCGGTAATACGACTATTACGGAAGCGATGGCAGGAATAACAATTAATCTTATAAACGGCATTTCATTCAGACTACCCAGGGGAAACATCAGTAATTCGGGGAGTTTGATCAATATAAACATCCCGATAAGTGCAAAAAACCCCATAAAGATCAGCGTATTGATCAATAACGTGATGTGGTTTTTAAATTGATCGCCGCGTTTTTTAAAGATCCAACTGCCCACAAAAAGGCCAAATATGACCATAGAAGTTATTAATGCAAAGGTGTAGCTGGTGTTGGTCAGGTAGATTTTAAAGATGCGTATCCATACTAACTGCATTCCCAGGATGAACAGACCACTTATAAAAGTCGCTGCTAAAGCTGCTTTCTGATGATTCTTAGAAGGCTTACCAGGCTTTCCTTCTAATTGTATGTCAATATGCGCTTTCAAAGGTTTCGAATCACCAACCTTTCTGGAAAGGATAATAAAAAGTGCCAGTAAAAAATTGAT
>SWCD01012725.1_pt2 | contig 11268 bp, 11 predicted proteins | sample 4693011 | NCBI WGS metagenome assembly SWCD01 (sample SAMN10267278, study PRJNA491770) | bioreactor metagenome | isolation source: DHS bioreactor inoculated with marine | place: Japan: Omine Ridge, Nankai Trough | reverse complement strand
CTGCTTTGGCCGCAGCCGCTTCTTCGGCAGCACGGGCAGCATCCTCCAAACGCCGGGCCTTGGCAGCTTCGGCGGCTTCAATGGCATACGTGCCTGCACTTTCGATCAACGCCACCGCCTTTTCCTGTCCGATGCCGCGAATCTCAACCAGTTCTTCAACAGCCCTCTCGGCCAGTTCCTCGGCAGAATAAATCCCTTTTTCAAAAAAGGCGTCCGCCAGACTTTCACCGACTCCGGGGACATTGACCAGTGATTCGTATCCAATCTTCATCATTTCATCATATTTGGACGCTGAATTGACGTCCAGGTGCCATCCGGTAAGTTTAGAAGCCAGACGAACGTTCTGCCCCCGTTTGCCGATAGCAACGGAAAGGAATTCATCGGGGACGATAACCTCCATGGCGTTGTTCTCTTCATCGATAATCACCCGGGAGATTTCCGCGGGTGCCAGGGCGTTGCAGACATACTTGGCCGCGTCCACATGCCAGGTGATGATGTCGATCTTTTCACCCCTGAGTTCCTGAACCACATTCTGTACCCGGCTGCCCTTCATTCCTACACAAGCGCCCACCGGATCGATATCTGAATCGTTGGAGGAAACGGCAAACTTGGCCCGGCTGCCCGGTTCCCGGGCGGCGCCCTTAACCTCAACAATGCCCTCACTGATTTCGGGAACCTCGGTCTTGAACAGATTGATCAGCAGCTCGGGATGGGTTCTCGAGAGCACAATCTGCGGACCGCGGGTATCATAGAGCACATCGAAAATCAAAGCCCGAATCCGATCCCCCCGCCGGTAATTTTCCCGGGGAATTTGTTCCCGGGTCGGCAGGATGGCTTCGGTCGTCCCCAGGTTAACAATGATGTTGCCCCGGTCCACCCGCTGGACGATGCCATTGATCACTTCACCCTTGCGGTCGATATAACTGGAGTATACCGCATCACGTTCCGCATCTTTCATTTTCTGGATGATCACCTGCTTGGCGGATTGTGCGGCGATCCGGCCGAAGGTGGACGTATCCATTTTGGTGCCGAGGCTGTCGCCGACCTCGCATTCGGGGTCTAGCTTTCGCCCTTCGTCCATGCCGATCTGCAAATCCGGCTCGGTCACCTCAGCCACCACCTCTTTAAACTGGAAAACCTCGATCTCTCCCGTGTCGGGACTGTACTGCGCCTCAATGTCGACCTTGCTGCCGAATTTTTTTCTGGCAGCGGAACGCAACGCCTCTTCCAGGGCACGAATCAGAATTTCAACATCGATGCCCTTGTCTCGGCTTACCTGTTCGACCACACGTTTGATATCTGCTATAAACATCAGCGTTCTCCGTTATAATTGATCAGCCTCGCCCGTGTAATATCGCTAAAATTAAGACTGACCGTCTCGTTATCCACCTGAATCTGAACCATTTCGTCTATCGCCCCGGCCAGCACACCGGTAAAATTTTTCCTGCCGCCCACCGGCGTAACCATCCGAATTTTAGCCTGATGACCCGTAAAGCGGATGAAATCATCAAGTTTTCCCACCGGCCGGTCAATACCCGGCGACGAAACTTCCAGCCGGTATGGCGGTGCATCCGGCGCATGGACATCCAAAATATCCTCCAACTGCCGGCTGATGTCGACGCAGTCGTCCAGCGTTACGCCTCCGGGTTTGTCCAGGTACAGGCGTAACGTCAACCCGCCCGGCTCTCGCTGGTATTCCACGTGCACCAGCTCCATTCCCTCGGCGGCACACAGGGGGTCGGCCAGACCGGTAACCGAATCCACAAATGCCCGTTGCCGCTTCAGGGTTTCCGGGTCCGTTGGGCGATTCGCCTCCCGCCTTCCGGGTTTTTCTTTTCGCTTTCCAGCACGTTTTGCCATATTCTCACCGAACAAAAACAAAAACGGGCAAACAGCCCGTTTCCATGTTCAACTGATTATGGATACCGTCACCTACCAGTCCATAAAACCACGTCCAGCGGAAAACCCGCCCATGTTCCGGCAAGCCTGACCGGAACTGACGAAAACGGACTTGAAATGGAGCGGGCAACGAGATTCGAACTCGCGACACCAAGCTTGGGAAGCTTGTACTCTACCAACTGAGCTATGCCCGCTTACCAAGCCATAATAATTAAGGCAAAATAGATGCCCTGTCAATATCTTTCTATCGAGCCCGATACGTTGTCCCGAATGGATCTTTCCATTTTCAGGACAAGGGTGCAGTTGCATTCCGGCGCGGGTCAACGCCGGTGGGTATCGATCAGGTCCCGAATACGAATCAGTTCTGCCCTGATCTCGTCGATGCCTGGCAATGCGGGAGTCGGCTCCACGGACTTGCCGGTTCTCTTCTTCAGGTGTTGCCGGGCGCCTTCGATAGTGAATTTCCGGTCGTAGAGTAGCCGCTTGATCCTCAGGACCAGAGCCACATCCTGCTTGCGGTAAAGACGCTGCCCCGCGTCGGTCCGCTTGGGTTTAATCTGCTTGAATTCAGTCTCCCAGAATCGCAGCACATACGCAGGAACGTCAGCGATATGGCTGACTTCACCGATCTTGAAGTAAAACTTATCGGGAATCCGGACTGCGCCGTGAGCGTCTTCTTTCATCGGTATTATCCATATCGGTTGAAGCGCAGTCGGCGGGATCAAAACGATCAGGCCGGCAGCGCCGCTCCAAATTCGGCAATCAAGCGATGGGTGAGATCGTGGTGAATCCCATTGACGGTTTCATCCTCTAATGTCCGCTCAGCGGATCGATAGATGATCCTGAAGGATACACTCTTTTTTCCATCCGGGATGGGACCGCCGTCAAACACATCGAACAGGTACATCTCCTCCACCAGTTTCTCCCCAAACTGGGTCACCGCATCCAACAGGCGACTGGATTCGATTTCATGGTCGACGATAACGGTGATATCACGGGCCGTTGAGGGAAAACGGGCTACCGGTACCATTTGTTTGCCCTCAGGCAGGAGTCGGCCGAGCATCTCCAGGTCCAACTCAAACACAAACGTCGTCTGCCGAAGGCTGTAGCTGTCCGCCACCGGTGCGGCCACCTCACCCACAATACCCAGCTTCTGCCCGCCGTGAAGGACCTGTGCCGTATGGCCCGCGCGGGTGTATGAAAGCTGGTCATCCGGCAGCGCGGTGAATGACAGTGCGGAAATGCCCAGAGCAAGCGCCATCCCTTCGACCACCCCCTTGATATCGAAAAAATCGCATACCACTTCCTGGGTGTGCCAGGCGGACTTAACCCGTGGGCCGGTCCAAAGACCGACAAGCATTTCTTTTTCCAGAGGAAGCGGCGCATCCGTCTGGGGGAGGAAAACCTTACCGACTTCAAACAGACGGAGGCGGGTCTGCTGTCGGGAAATATTTCGTTGGGCAGCTTCCAGCAAGCCGGGAATCATGGTGGTCCGCATCACCGCCTGCTCCTCGGAAATGGGGTTAAGCAATGCCACATGGCTGCGGCGCGGGTCATCCTCAGCCAATTGAATCCGATCACAGGACTCGGCACTGATAAAGCTGTAATTAATCATCTCAGAAAATCCAAACCCGCTGAGAATATCCCTGACCTTATTTCGCCGAACCATCATTGGAGAAGGATGCGTTCCCTTGGCAGGCAACGCGGGAAAGGTGGTGGGGATTTGGTTGTACCCGGAAAGCCGGGCGACCTCTTCCATCAGATCCCGGGGGCGGGTAACGTCCACCCGGAATGAAGGCACCTTAACCCGGAGGTCGTCTTTGTCACCGGCCTCTACCTTGAATGCGATGCTTTCCAGCAGCGTGGACATACGGCCGCCATCCAAATCCGTGCCTAACAGGTTGTTGGTCGCAGAGACACTCAACGACAGCTCAAGGGGACCGGACGTTCTAAAATCTTCGTCGATCGTACCACCCACCAGCCGCCCCTGGCCCAGTTCGGCCATGAGGCCGGCGGCACGATCCAGAGCGAAAAGCGTACCGTCCGGATCCACTCCCCGCTCGAACCGGTGGGAGGCCTCGGTATTGAGCCCCAGCGCCTTTGACGTTTTGCGGATGCTGATCGGGTCAAAGCAAGCACTTTCAACCAGAACACGGGTGGTCGACGCCTCGATCTCGGAATTCAGGCCGCCCATGACACCACCGACGGCAACCGGCTTTTCGCCATCGCAGATCATGAGCATCTGGTCGGTCAACCGGCGGGATTTTTGGTCCAGGGTGGTAAACGACTCTCCCGCCGCAGCCGTTCGAACCACGATACGATGGCCGGACAAGTTATCAAAATCAAAGGCATGCAGCGGTTGGCCGGTTTCCAGCATCACGAAATTGGTAACGTCGACCAGGTTGTTGATCGGTCGCACCCCCACCGAGCGAAGCCGATCCTGGAGCCAGTGCGGTGACGGTGCGACAGTGATGCGATCCAGCAGTCGGCCGGCATACCGGGGGCAGTGGTCCGGCGCGTCGATGGTCACCGAGGCAAAGGTATCGATGTCGCCCTCGGCATCGGGCAGGTTGAATAGGGGCAGCGTCATCGAAACGCCCTGAATGGCGGCTATCTCGCGGGCCACGCCCATCATGCTCAAGCAATCGGGACGGTTGGGGGTCAACCCTATTTCAAGGGTGTGGTCAGAAAGCGTAAGGGCCGTTTTCAAGGAAACGCCCGGCTGTAAATCCCTATCCAGGATCATCAGCCCGGAACCGTCCAAGCCCAATTCCAATTCGGTCTGGCTGCACAGCATCCCCTCGGAAGCTTCGCCCCGGATGACGGTCTTTTCCAGCAAGGTTCCGTTGGGCATCAGGGTGCCAACGCGGGCCAGGGGCGCGTTCATACCCGCCTTCACGTTGGGCGCTCCACAAACGACCGGCACAATGCCCTCGCCACCGTCCACCCGGCACAATTTCAGCCGATCGGCGTTGGGATGCGGCAACACCTCCACCACCCGACCGACAACCACCGTTTCCAGATAGGCATATCGATCTTCCACGGCTTCCACTTCAAGTCCTGCCATGGTCAGTGCATCGGCAAGATCAGAGACCGCCATGTTGATGGGCACATATTCTTTCAGCCAGCTTAAACTTACTTTCATCGGCTCAGGGACACTCCGTTAAAATTGACTTAAGAAGCGGTAGTCATTATCAAAATATCGACGAATATCATCAATTCCGTATTTCAGCATGGCAATGCGCTCCACCCCCATGCCGAAAGCAAAACCGGTGTATCGGCTGGTATCATAGCCCACATTCTCAAACACCGCCGGGTGGACCATCCCGGAGCCCAGCACCTCGAGCCAGCCGGTATGCGAACAGACACGGCAGCCCTTTCCCCGGCAAATCACGCAACGGATATCCACCTCGGCGCTGGGTTCGGTAAACGGAAAGAAACTGGGCCGGAACCGCAAAGTGGTCCGGTCATCAAACATCTGGTGAATGAAGGCCGTCAGGGTGCCCTTAAGATCGGCAAAAGAAACATGGCGGTCCACCAAAAGCCCCTCCACCTGGTGAAACATGGGCGTGTGGGTCAGGTCCGAATCGCACCGGTAGACCTTTCCAGGGGCGATAATTCGCACAGGGGGCTGCTGTTTTTCCATCACCCGGGGCTGAGTGGGAGAGGTGTGGGTGCGAAGAACCACATTGTCAGACACGTAAAACGTGTCCTGCATGTCACGGGCAGGGTGATTTTTGGGGATATTGAGCGCCTCGAAATTGTAGTAGTCGGATTCCACTTCCGGCCCTTCGACCACATCAAAACCCATCTGGGAAAAGATGCTGCAGATACGGTTGGCAATCTGGGTAATGGGGTGAAGGGATCCTTTTTTCGGCACCCGACCCGGCAGGGAGACATCGATGCGGTCGGTTGTCTTTTGGGAGATATTGGCCAGGCGGGCCAGCGCATTCTTGAATTCGCCTTCGAGGGATCGCTTTATTTCATTGGCCCGTTTACCCGCCTGGGGCCGCTGCTCGGGGGGCAGGCTTGATATGTTTCTCAAATACTGCGTTATGGGTCCTTTCCGACCAAGGTACTGGGTGGAAAGGGTGTTCACCGCATCGGCATCGGTCGCCGATGCCAGCGCCTCCATGGCGTCCGCATGTATCCGTTCTATGGTATTTTCCACGATCGTCGCTCTGTTGTTATATGGATTTTCGCTGCCCCTCGGTCCCGCCGGGGCGGGACGAGGAATGCGGTCGCTTTATCGGCTACAAAGGGGGAAGACAGCGGGGGGCACTCGCCGCGACAGGATTGCCCGGCTTAACCCTGTTGTGATGCCAGCGCGGCAATCTGGGAAAATCCAGAGGGGTCTGATATTGCCAGCTCGGCAAGCACCTTTCGATCCAGGCTTACGTCGGCCTTTTTCAGGCCTCCGATGAATCGGCTGTAGGAAAGATCATTCATACGCGCCGCGGCATTAATGCGGGCAATCCACAGACGACGAAACTGGCGTTTACGCTGTTTTCGATCCCGATAGGCATAATTAAGGGCCTTGTCGACAGAATCCGCAGCGGTCCGGAACAGTTTACTTCGCCCACCGCGAAATCCCTTGGCCAGTTTCAACACTTTTTGACGACGTCTTCTCGCCTTGAATCCTCTTTTGATTCTCATGATCTCGTCTCCTTGCTAAACAGGGCCTCCGTGCCATCTGCACCTGCATCACGCTGCAAATACCGCCACCGGAAAATCCTGTCTTAGAAATTCTTATCTTATCCCCGATTACCCGTTGGGCAAAAGGAGCCGGACTTCACGCATGTCGCTCTTTTTAATCAGCTGCATCTTCTTCAGGGAACGCTTCCGCTTCCGGCTCTTGGATGTCAGGATGTGACTGTGGTGAGACTTTGAAAACGTGTATCGACCGGACCCGGTCTTCTTAAACCGTTTTGCTGCAGCCCGGTTGGTTTTAATTTTCGGCATGTTTCCTCTCCTTGAACAAAAATTTGATCATCATTCTGAATTATCTTAAGGCCTATCGTTTCAACCGAGAGGGTTACCCCTTAGGGCGGAAACCACATTTCAAAAACCGATGGCGTGAACGAAAAACACGTGTTCACGCCAGCTGTTGAAACGGCCTGTTTTTTCCACGTCAGCCATGGCCAATGAGTCGACACCACAGCCCGTTATTGATTTTGCGGGTCTATCGGGGTGCCAGGATCATCATCATCGTCCGCCCTTCAAACTTGGGATATTGCTCCACAACGGCAATCTCATCCAAATCGGTGGCAATTTGCTGCAACAGCGCTCTGCCACGGTCAGAAAGGGTGATTTCCCGACCCCGAAACATCACGGTGACCTTGACCTTGTCTTTGCGTCCAAGAAATTTGCGGATGTGTCCCATTTTCGTCTCGAGATCATGGTCTCCGGTTTTGGGCCGGACCTTAATCTCCTTGATCTGAAAAGTGGTCTGCTTCTTCTTGGCCTCCTGCTGTTTTTTGGTCTGTTCGTACTTGAACCGCCCGTAATCCATGATCTTGCATACCGGCGGTTTCGCGTTGGGCGAAATCTCCACAAGATCCAGACCAAAATCATTGGCTTTGGCCAACGCCTGGTGAATCGGAAGTACGCCGACCTGGTTTCCTTCAGGGTCAATCAAGCGGACTTCCCTTACCCGGATACCCTGGTTGATCCGCGTGGTATCGGGACGCCTCTTTTCCATCTGTCTATATCTGGGACCAGCTATACTTCCACCTCCTGAAGCCTTATACATTAACGAATAGGAGCCCTGCCGACCATCGACAGGCCAATGGCACCTCTCCAATACGACTCACGGAGAAGTGACCCGATACTAAACTTTAGTCAGATATATGACACTGCCGGCAAATGCAAGAAAAAAAAAGGACGTGCATACAAAAGCCGGTCATGGGCACCCCGGCTGTGCCAGCGTGTAGCGACTCAGCAGACTGTTCGACCAATACGGGTTGTCCGAATCGGCGAAGAACCGCTGAAACAACACCAGGCTGTTTTTTCTCAGCACACCGGGGATTACCGTCAGTTTCGCATCCCGGTATAAGGGAGGTAAATCGGAGCGATCGAGCCCGGTGCCGCCCCCCATCACATCTTCATAGGCGTATACGATTCTTCCGATGCCGCTGAGCACAATGGCGGAAAAGCACATAAGGCAAGGCTCCATTGTGCAGTATAGAGTCAGCGTCGATCGATCCATGTCCGGTCGGGTTGCGCAAAGGCACCTGAGGGCGTTGATTTCAGCATGGTCGATCTCGTTACCCGCCCCACCTGCGGTGCCTGTTCGGTGCCCCCGGGCGACCACGGTGTCCCCGTCTGCAATCACACACCCCACAGGGAACTCACCACCCTCCAAGGCTGTTCGGGCCATGTCAATCGCCGCCGTCATGAACGTGGTATCTTTCTCCGATCCTGGCTCCAGGCTCATGCGATCCTGCAGGCGGTATCGTCACAGGGACACCCGCCATCGATTTCATATGCGTAGACGATCCTGGCCTCCATTTCAGCCTGTTTTGGTGAGATGGGTGAAAATCCAGCTCGAATCAGTTGTCGCGACAGGCGTTCTCGAGATGGAATCCGGTCGAACCCCGAGGCCTTCAATTTGCCGGTTTCACCATCGAGGATATCCGCTGACTCACCATTGGTCACCACCACCACCGGAATCTGGTAGGGGGTCATCAGCCTGGAGATGGCGATCGTCGGACGGTAGCGGGTCACCAGTGAACCTGGTCCATATTTAACCACCATTGCTGTGCGATCGTCAACCGTTACCGTATAATCCACCCACAGGCGTCCTTTTCGATTGCCCGCCGCAACGATCAGCGGATTGCGGGGGTGGACGTCCGCCTTTGCAAAACCCTTTTGCGCCACCAGGAAACGGGCGATTCTCTGACGGTATCGCTCGTCGTGCGTATCGGCCAGCTTTTCCCCGGTGATAAAATCATCAATTTCCCCCATGATCAGATGATGGCCGCCCATAATCCACCGTCCCGTCCCAATATACCGCTTTACAAAGCGTTTTGTCTGTGAATAGATAACTTTTTAAAGTTAATACAGCGATGAAGAGATCACAACCGGGACCTCATGAATATCCGCGAGCAGTTTGAAAAACGCGAAAAAAACTTCATGTCTCCGTTCGGCTGCCAGAGTGCCCAGACCCTGGGCCGCAAGCGAAGGGAAGATCCTTGCCCCATCCGTACCGCCTTCCAGGTAGACCGTGACCGCATCGTCTACTCAAATGCATTCAGACGGTTGAAGCACAAAACCCAGGTGTTCCTCAATCCGCTGGGCGACGAGTACCGCACGCGGCTGACCCATACACTGGAAGTATCCCAGATTGCCCGGACCATTGCCAGGGCGATGTTTCTCAATGAAGATCTGGCCGAAGCCATCGCCCTGGGGCACGATTTGGGCCACACCCCCTTTGGACACGGAGGTGAGACGGTGCTGCGGGAGATCCATTCCCCGGAGTTCTCGCACCACAAGCAAAGCCTGCGGGTGGTGGATGTGATCGAAAACGATGGAAGGGGATTAAATCTGACCCACGAGGTTCGTGACGGTATTCTCAAGCATTCAAAAGGCTATGGTAAAATTCTGCCCGATGATCCCAACGAACTTGCCTGCACCATCGAAGGACGCATCGTTCGGATATCCGACATTATGGCTTACCTGAATCACGATCTGGACGATGCCATCCGCAGCGGAGTGATACGCCAAAACCAGATACCGGCGGTCTGCACACGAATCATCGGCCGGACCCACCAGGAGCGGGCCACCACCATGATCCGGGACCTGGTCTTTTCCAGTCGGGCGGCAGATGGAGAATTGCGCCTGGCCATGAGCGACGAGGTTTTCGATGCCATGACCACGCTACGGGCATTTCTCTATAAAAAGGTTTACCGATCTGTGCAGGTTCACCGGGAGTTTGTCAAAGCGAAAAAAATTCTTTCCGAGCTTTATGCATATCTGCTTGACAACAAAACCGCCTTCGAATCAGAACTTTCCCGCTTGGGCATCTCCGGATGTCTGAACAACGGCCACCCCCGGGAACAGATAGTCTGTGACTTTATCGCCAGCATCACCGACCGCTACGCCCTCGGCCTTTACAAGAAAATTTTTTTCCCTTCACCCACCGTTTGAGGCCATAATTGACCACCATGCAGCTGACACCCGCCCTCTTTTCAACCACCAGGGACCGTTATCTTCCGCTGCTGAACCGGCTGGAAGCCCTTTTTGGCGATATGGATCGCACCTATGCAAGGGTTGCCGATCAGTATGGTTTTCGGTGCAGGGGCTGTGCAGACAACTGCTGCCTGACCCGATTTTACCACCATACGCTGTTGGAGTATCTCTACCTGATCGAAGGTATGCGCGCCCTTGAAACCGATATTCGCCAGGCGGTCCGCAAGCAGGCGCTTGCGGTTTGCGCCAAAATGGCCGATGCCGACAGCCGGGGTGAGACCCTGCGCATCATGTGCCCGCTGAACCGGGACGGACGATGCTTGGCATACGCCTTTCGCCCCATGATATGCCGGCTTCACGGAATTCCCCACGAGCTCCATCGTCCAGGCGGCAACATCGTCAAGAATCCGGGATGCGATGCATTTTTTGACCAGTGCCGCGACAGCGGCACCGCCCTGTATATCCGGTTTGACCGCACGCCATTTTACCGGCAGATGGCGATGTTGGAAAAGGAGTTGCGCCGGAAAACGGAATATGCGGATAAAATCAAGCTCACCATTGCCCAGATGCTGGTAACAATTACCGAAAAAACCTATGAAATCGATTAATTTAGAAGAGATAGACCAATTGCCGGGCATACCGCTGAAAAAGACGGACACCTTTAATTTCCGGTGCCACAGCGGGCTGTCCTGCTTCAATCAATGCTGTCGAAACCTGAACCTGTTTCTCTATCCCTATGATGTGCTCCGCCTGCGCAACCATCTCGATATGGATTCCGACCGTTTCCTTGAAGTCCATGTGGATGTGGTGCTGCGTGAAGGAAATCACTTCCCCGACGTTCTGCTGCGCATGGCTGACAACGAATTAAAAACCTGCCCTTTTCTGAGCGAAGCGGGGTGTTCGGTATACCCGGGTCGGCCCGACACCTGCCGCACCTTTCCCGTGGAGCACGGCATGCTGTTCACGGACCGGCCCGGCGAATCGGAAATCATCAGTTTTTTCCGGCCGCCGGATTTCTGCCAGGGCCAGCATGAGGACCGGACATTGACGACGTCTGAATGGGCGGACGATCAGGATGCCGTCACCTTCAATCAGATGACGGCCCGGTGGGCATCGATCAAATCGCTGTTTCAAAAAGATCCGTGGGGGGCCGAGGGCCTGAACGGCACCAAGGGAAAA
>SWCD01003554.1_pt1 | contig 11295 bp, 11 predicted proteins | sample 4693011 | NCBI WGS metagenome assembly SWCD01 (sample SAMN10267278, study PRJNA491770) | bioreactor metagenome | isolation source: DHS bioreactor inoculated with marine | place: Japan: Omine Ridge, Nankai Trough | reverse complement strand
CCCCCCGATGGGGGGCTTTGGGGGGTTCTCTGCTCCGGGGGGAGGGGAGATCTTGCTAGACGGGAGTCGCGGGTAGCTCCAGAACGAACTGCGTGTTTCCGGCGGTGCGCTCATATCGGAGATCGCCGCCCATTGCCCGAGCCAGCGCACGAGAGACGGTCAACCCGAGGCCGAGAGTCTGGGTGAGGCCAGGATCGATCCGAAAGCTCTCATAGCGGATGAACGCACGATCCAGCTCGGATTCCGGGATGCCGGCCCCGTTGTCCGTCACGACGAGCCGCGATATCCGATCCTCCTGCGCTGCGGTCACGCTGACATCGGGTCCGCCATGAGTGACGGCGTTGCGGAGAAGGTTGCGGATGATCTGGCGAACACGAACGGGAATGCCAAGGGCTTCAACACCCTCCGAGGCAATCGTGATCTTCACCCGAGAGTCTGGCGATAGTGTGCCTACCACTACTCGGGCTTGAGCGAGCAAATCAACAGCGGCCTCGCCGGGGCGGGTCGGCATGTGAAGCTCGCCGTTGATATCGAGTTCGGTTGCCAGAAGGAGGTTGTCGAGGATGGCGCCGCCTTCTTCGGCTGCGGTTTCCAGGAGGTCGAGGAATTCATCGAGTTCGCTGTCGGCGCCGTCGAGGTGCTCCCGTATCAGGTTGGTGAACCCGAGTACTCCGGTGAGCGGCGTCCGCAGCTCATGTGTGATCGAATCAATGAACCTGTCCTTGAGCTCACCCAGATACTCGAGCCTGCTCCGTGCGTCGGAGAGCTCGGTGATGTCTTCCATGCTGACGATGACCGCCTCATTTGCAGACCCGCTGGAAACCCACGTGAGGATGTAGTCGATGGGCCTGCCGTCGACTGTCGTGCCGTGCCCCAGGGTGCGCAGGCTCGGCTCGCCATTCCACAGTGCAACGACCTGCTCACGGAACGCCGCCATGGATTCACCGGTGTCGATCGCTCCAAGGCCATTGGCCAAGAGCTCATCCTTGTTGGTTGCGCCGATGAGCCGGAGAGCGGCGGGATTCACATCTATGACCTTGATCAGGCTGATACCGTGGGAGATGGCTCCCGGATTAGCGTCTAGATAGCCGTTGATGTCGGTAACGCCTGACTCTCGCAAGTCGGTCAACCAGTTGGTCAACTGCGAGAAGTCTTCGACCCAGTAGGCAATCGGAGATCGTTCGAAGATCGTTTCCATCTGGTGGTCGATCTGCGCTGTGTGGTCGGGCGAATCTGGTGCAGCGTCTGTAACTGCACACTCGAAGTACAGCAACTCGCCGGCTGAATCGTGGATAGGTCGCGAGTACACCCGCACCGACAACGAGCGGCCGGTTCTGTGCAATAGCTCGCCAGGTGCTCTATCGGATATCCCGACGGATGAGTGAAGGCGGAACCGGTCGAGATAGGAACCGACGGGGATGATCTCTTGCTCGTGCAGCTCGTAGAGTTCCGCCGAGGATCTGTAGCCAAGCATGAGGGCCAGCGCCTTGTTGGCGAAGAGCAGGTCTCCATCGGGGCTGAGCCGAAGCAGCGGGAAGGGCAACGTGCGAGCGTCGATCAGGGCTTCGTGAGCAGGACGACCGCCGGTACGGCTGGTCGCTGCCGCGTCGATGGCGTCGAGCAGCGGTGATGGATCTCCATTGGACACGATCACCGCCGCCGCGCCCAAAGCGCGCAGGGCCGCTTCTTCAGGTCCGAGGTCCCGGGACACGATGGCGACAATGGGTCCCGGCGTGACCCAGCTACCGAGCGCTTCTGTCATCGCGGCGAGCGTCGGCGCCTTGGTGAGATCCATGACCACCACGTCGGCCGGGTCCATGCGGTGGGCGAGCTCGACCACCGCTTGCGTTGGGCTGAAGAAGGTCCGCCACTTCGAGGTGCCGTTGTTGAGCACGGCTACCGTCTTGCTCGCGGCAATCGGATCTGGAGCAACTATCCATCCGTTGACGGCGGCCGAGTTATTCGACTTCGAGGGCATGGTCATGGGGTCAGTATCTTCTGGGTTGCTCACACCTCACTGTCCGTTCCCTTACCACGGCCCGCGGTCACGACGCCGACGTCGGTCAATGACTCGATTTCTGTAGCCTGTTTGTTGATCGCGATATCCGCGGGAGAGGTCCGATGCAGTTTCGAGTCCTAGGACCGCTCGAGGTTCGCTCGGGCGGTGGCATCATTTCGATAAACCGGGCGCTGGAGCGGCGGCTTCTGGCGCTTCTGCTCGCCAACGCCGATTCCCCGGTCAGCACCGACCGCCTCACCGACAGTCTTTGGGGGGACGATCTGCCCGCAAACCCGGATGCGGCGCTGCAGACCGCGGTGTCCAGGCTGCGCCGTGCTTTGGAACAGTCGGGTGAGCCGCATGGAATTCGAACAGGATCCGGCCACTACCTGATTGAGATCGGCGACAACACACTTGACGCCAGAACCTTCGAAAACATGGCTTCCGCGGCTATTGGTCTCGAGCCCGCGGCTGCTGCCGATCAGCTGAAGGAGGCGCTCGGCCTGTGGCGAGGTCGGCCCTTTGCCGATTACGAGTACGAGGACTTCTCCCAGGGAGAGGCGCGCCGGCTGCTGGAACTGCGTCGCATCGCAGTTGAAGCCCGGATCGCGGCAGAGCTGGAACTGGGCAAACACGAGGCGGTTGTTGCCGAACTGAGAGCTGAATTGGCTCGAGACCCACTCGACGAGAAGCTGTGGGGCCACCTCATGTTGGCTCTGTACCGGTCTGGCCGTCAGGCCGAAGCTCTGCGCGCCTTCCAACAAGCGCGCAGCACGCTACTCGAGCAGCTCGGCATCGACCCGAGTCCGGCATTGCGCAGGCTCGAGGAGGCCATCCTTCGCCAGGACATCTCGCTAGCGCTGACCGGAGTTGCCGAGATCCCGGCGCTGCCTAGAACCATGAGTTTGCCGGTTCCCATCGGTGAACTCATCGGTCGCGATAATGAGGTCGAACGCACCGCGGAGCTGCTGGCCACCCATCGCCTCGTCACGATTGTGGGCCCGCCCGGCGTAGGCAAGAGCCGGCTTGCTCTCGAAGTGGCGGTGCAACTTGCCCAGGCCTACCCAGACGGGTCGGCCTGGGCCAACGTCGACGCAGTCGGGGACTCGGTCGGGTTTGAGCAGGCAATCACCGAGGGTCTCGGTCTCGGTGCAGGCGCTGAAGGTGCTCGGACCCGACTCTTTGACTGGGCCCGGGGCCGGGAACAGCTGTTGGTTGTCGATGGCTGCGAGGCGAAGATGCCTGAAGCCATTCCTGTCGTAGCGGATCTGCTTGCTGAGTGTCAGGGCCTCACGATTCTCGCCACCAGTCGTCAGCGCCTTGGCATCCGATCGGAATCGGTGGAATGGCTCCACCCTCTGGGCATGTCCGACGACCCCGAAGAAATGTATACGCACGACGCCGTGACGATGTTCATCGCGAGGGCATCGAACCACACCCCAGCCTTCGAGGCCACGGAGGCAACCATGCCGGTGATTCGCCGCATCGTCGCCCGAGTCGATGGATTGCCCTTGGGGATTGAGCTGGCCGCCGGCCGTCTTGTCGGATCCTCCCTGGAGCAAATTGCACACGATCTGGACGCGGATCTTGGCGCTCTTCAGGGCAGCCATCCGGACGCCCCCGATCGTCATCAGAGTCTTGAAATGGCGATCGATGCCAGCTGGCGTCGGTTGCCCGACGAGGCGGCGCGTGCTCTCGCCGGCTTGGCGCTCTTCCGGGGTACGTGGACTATCGATGATGCGATCGCTCTACTGGAGCCCGATTCTGATGGAGAGCGGATCTCGAACCTTGTCCTCGACTTGGTGAATCGTTCACTTCTGGCTCCTCGTGTCCGGACCGGGGCGCAATCTAGGGCGGCGTTCACGATGCTTGACGTCATCCGGCGGTTTGCGCTCGGCAGGCTCGACGATTGGGGTCTCCGCACTCAGATGAGAGAGCGCCATGCCAGGGCTTCGGCGCAAACGATTGCTTCCGTTGCGGACGGGGTGCGTGCCAGCGGGATGCGTGACGAGCTGGCTGTCGCCGACAGGCTCCCGGATTCGCCGATAGCCCTCGATTGGTTCGTGCACAACAGTCCCGATGAGGCGATCAGGTTCACGCGTGATCTCTCGGATATATACATCACGGCCTTGCGCCTATCGACGGCACAGGAGCTCATCGAGGGTGTCTTCGAATCGCTGGATCCGCAGGGGCTGGATCGTGCCGCCATGCTGGTGCGGCTCGGGTTTTGCAGGAATCAAGGGACCGGTATCGGAGCAGAGAATGTTGTGTTCCGTCATCCGTTCGCAAACCTGATGAACCGTCAGCGGATCCGGGAAGACACGCGGCGGATGATGCAGGTAGGAGTCGACGAATACAACGAGGCCATAGCGCTCTATCACGCGGCCGGGGAAGCTCAGGCGGCGGCCGCCGCTGAGATCTGGCTCGGCTGGCTGCTTGCCGCCCAGGGCTATCACACAGAAGCGGAGTCTCTTGTCCGGGCAGCCCTGCCGGCAGTAGCGAATATCAGCAACGCAGAGCGTCCGGCAAGGCTGCTGTTGGCCAACCTCGCCCTGGCATCACATGATGACGCCAAGGCGAATGAGGAGCTGCGCGCTGCGGAGGACGCCGACCCGACGCAACAACCCGCGGCTCGCATCATGGCACTCGACACAGCGGCCCGGATTGCCCGCGCCAACGGGCGGGCTGCCGAGGCTTTCAACCTCTACCGGCGGGCGTTGGTCGAGTATGCGGAGCCGCATGGAATGCCCGGAGCGGCGGTGTTGCACGCCGAGCTTGGTTTCCTTGCGACCCAGCTTCGCGACTACGACACGGCTCTGGCGGAGTTCGGCGAAGCTCTTGTCCTCGGACGGGCCGGCGGGCTGCCGCGTGTCGCGGGGACCGTCCGGTTGGGCCAGGGCATGATGGAGCTGATGAAACCCAATCACGACGACGCCGTCGGGTATATACGTGCTGCAGGCGCCGAGTTCGAGCGTCTTGGTGACCGCGAAGGTCTCGCTCAATCCTACGCGGCGAGGGCCCACGCGGAGTTGATGCGCGGCGATCCCGATACCGGTCTGGCCTATGCGTTGCGTGGGATCCCCATGGTCTCGGATGCTGCGGATATGCCGGTCGCGGCGGCCCGGTTGCTGGAAGCGATAGCGATCGTGGCGGCACGGGACGAGAGGTTTGACCTGGCAACACGATTGCTAGGTGCGGCCGACGCGGGCCGGGCTTCGGTGCGCAGCCCTAGGTCTGCAGGTAACGCAGTCAACGAGCTACCGGATGTGTTGCGGTCGGCGATCGGTGCCGGTTTCGATGCGGAATTGGCTCGGGGTGCTGGACTGGGACTCGAGGACGCAATGGGCTTGGCTGCCGACTATCGCTGATGCGGTAAGTGAACGGACAGTGGTTGCTGGAATGATCGGTGAAACCACAAACGGAGTCGGATGCCAACCCCAGCAAATGTACGCGGTGGCAGAGAGCACCAGTCGGAGACCGCAGTATTCCGCATTGACGGTGCCGTCGTCTTCGTCACCTCAAAGGCCGGCACGGCGACCGAAGATGTGTGTGGCTGGCTCGATGTGATCGAAGGGCTGGGGGTTGAAGATCCGTTTGTCGTCTGGGATGCACGAGGCACCGGATCAATCGCACCGGATGATCGCCAGGTGATGGTCAATGCGATCGAGGGCGTCATTGCAGGGTTGGCGGTTGTGGCCGGCTCCCCGGTTCCGCCTCGAGTTGTCGACCTCTATGTAACGCTGGAACGGATGGATCTGCCGACCGCCCTGTTTGAGTCCGAGGCCGAAGCGTTGGACTGGATCGGGATCGTCAGCGCTCCGCCGGCAACGTAACTCGCGCCACGGGCGGATTCCAGCGGCGGCTATCCGGTTGCTCTTCTCCGGTACTCTGCCGGACTCACACCCTGAAGCCTCTTGAATGCCGTGCTCAATGCAAATGGGCTCCCATATCCAACATGGCCGGCTACCGCGCCGATTGTCATATTGCCCTGTTTGAGCAAGTCCGCCGCAACTGCCATCCGCCACTCTGTGAGATAGGTCATCGGGGGCGAGCCCACCAATTCCGCGAACCGTCGGGCCAGCGTCGCCCGGGACACACCAACCGCATCGGCGAGTAGGCCAACCGTCCATTGATGTCCCGGCTCGTTCTGGATTGTCCGGATCGCCGGGCCAACGACGGGATCACCGTAGGCTCGATACCAGGCGGGCACGTCGGCTTCGGGGCGGGCGAACCACGCCCGGAGCACGGCGATGACGAGCAAATCCAGTAGCCGATCGAGAACGGCTCCCTGGCCTGGCTCCTCCTTGCCGATCTCCTGGTTCAACAACTCGATCACCGGCAGGTCTGCGGTCCCGCCGCGTAACACCACCAGGTCGGGCAGCGACCGCAGGAGCCGATCGCCGACCTCGCTATGCATCTCGTAGGTCCCGGTGAGCAGGGTCGTCGATCCGTCGAGATTGTTGCCCCAGGTGCGAACACCGAGATCCATCCGCTCCGCCAGATCCACACCATCCACCGTCGTACAAACCTGGCCGGGGTGGATGATGATGCTCTCGGGTCTTTCCGGGTCGTCGGCGAACGTGTACGGGTTGGGTCCACGCATCACGGCGACGTCGCCGGCGACGAGTTTCTCCGGTTCGCCCCCGTCGGGGGTTACCCAGGCGTATCCATCGACAACCGCGGCGACAGTCAGTGGCGCCTCGTCCCGGATCCGCAGTGACCAGGGCGGCTCAAATACCGACCGCAGCACAAAAGCGCTCCTCGCTCGCGGCCCATCCAGCAATCCGACTAGTGAATCCATAGATGAGACGATAACACATGTATTCGAGCGTTCCAGCTATGGACCGTCTCATCAATGACGCATAACGTCTCTTCTACGAGGTCCGAAGAGCGGGCCTACAAGGAAGGGAAGAGAAAATGACCAAGCCAATTCTCGTCATCGGAGCAACCGGCAAGACCGGCCGCCGCGTTACCGAGAGGCTCACCGCCAGGGGAATCCAGGTGAAGGCCGCATCCCGCAACGGCGCGACCCACTTCGAGTGGAACGACAAGAGCACGTGGGCTCCGGCACTCGACGGCATCGGTGCTGCCTACATCACCTATTACCCAGACCTCGCCTTCCCCGGTGCGGCTGAGGCGGTCGAAGAACTCGCCAATCTTGCCGTCGCTAACGGCGTGAAGCGGCTCGTGCTGCTCTCGGGCCGTGGCGAGGAGGGCGCCCAGATCGCCGAGCAGAAGCTAAAGGACTCCGGTGCCGACTACACGCTGGTCCGTTGCGCCTTCTTCAACCAGAACTTCAGCGAGGCCTTCGCCGAGACCATCCAGCACGGCGTGCTGGCCATGCCCGGTGGAGACACGGCCGAGCCGTTCCTCGACGCTGAGGACATCGCCGACGTTGTCGTCGCGGCTCTCACCGACGACAAGCACATTGGCGAGTTGTATGAGCTGACCGGGCCCCGCCTGATGACGATTGCCGACGCTGCTTCCGACCTCAGCGCTGCCATGGGCTACTCACTGCAGTACATCCCGGTGACCGCAGCCGAGTATGCCGAGGGTCTCATCGCTAGTGGCTACCCCGCTGAAGAGGCAATGCCCATTGCCGGGCTGATCGCTGAGGTGCTGGACGGTCGCAACTCGTATGTCACCGACGGTGTCGAGCGTGCTCTGGGTCGCAAGCCCCACGACTTCGCCGACTGGGCCAAGGCAACCGCGGCCACCGGTGTCTGGGACCGTGTCGAGGTGGCGTCATGACGGAGTACCTCGCCATCGCCGCCCTCGTCGGTGCGGGTCTCAACGCAGGAGTGTTCTTCAGCTTCTCGACCTTCACGATGAGCGGACTGAAGCGACTCTCCCCGGCGATGGGGGCAGCCGCGATGCAGGAGATCAACCGTGAGGCGCCCCGGGCCCCTTTGATGAGCCTGTTCTTCGGGACGGCTCTCCTGAGCGCGGCGCTGTTGGTCAGCGGTCTCGGCAACCTCGACGAGGTCGCCGCCAGATACCAGGTCGCCGCCGGTGCGATCTTCATCGTGGGTGTGATCATCCTCACCGGGATGTATCACGTCCCTCGCAACGACAAGCTCGACCGGCTCGACCCGGGCTCGAAGCAGGGTCAGCGTTACTGGGAGATCTACCGTCACCAATGGACCCGGATGAACCATGTGCGCACCGTCGCCCCTACGGTCGCCGCCGTCTTCCTGGCAATCTCGCTGGTCGTCTGAAACCAGGATGAAGCCCGGGCGTTCTGCCCGGGCTTCGCCGCGTCTACTCCAGCAAGCCGGTGATCTCGTCCATCTGCTCGGTGGTCAGTGGTCCGAACTCCATCGCTGCGGCGTTCTCTTTTGCCTGGGCGACGGTGCGGATCCCCGGAATTGGGATGGCCGTTGGGGAGCGACGCCACAGCCATCCGATGGCTCCCTGCACCAGAGTGCGCCCGCCCGAGGTCAGGATCTCGCGTACCGCATCGAGCCGAGCGAGGAACTCCGGAGCGGGGACACCGTCGTTGAAGTAGCGGAGCCAGTCCGGGGAGAAGGCCCTCACGTCGTCGCCTTCGATCTTTGAGTTCGCGGTGTATTTGCCGCTGAGCAGCCCCATTGCCAGCGGTCCCCGGTTGAGACAGGCGAGCTCGTTCTTCTCCGCGACGTCCCAGATGCTCGGATTGTCCGACAGCACGTTGATTTCGGCCTGGATTGCTTTGAACCCGGAGCCACCGAGCCACCTCCTGGCAGTGTCCGGGAAGTCGGTGCTCCACCCGTAGGCCCGAATCTTGCCTTCGGAAACCAAGTCCTCGAGAGCGGCTTGGAGATCGTCAATCTCTGGGCCGTCATAGCCGTTGAGGTGAAACTGGAAGAGGTCGACGTAGTCCGTCTCGAGCCGTCGCAGTGAGCCCTCCAGCGACAGGCGCATGTTGTCGACCGAACCGTCGATCCCATCGTGGATCTTGGTCTCTTCGATCATGGTATTGCCCCACTTGGTGGCGAGGACCACTTCGTCGCGTTGGCCGGACAAAGCCTGCGCCAGGACCCGCTCAGATCGGCCGGTGCCGTAGACGTTGGCGGTGTCGAACAGGGTGATCCCCGCGTCGAACGCGGCTCGGATGGCTGCTACAGATTCGTTGTCGTCTACCTCGCCCCACCCGTGCGAACCGCCGCTCGGGCTGAAGAACGGGCCACCGATTGCCCATGTTCCGAAACCCATGGGGCTGGCCTTGATCTCGCCGATGAACCTCGGGTCAGTCACCGCTCGTCCCCTCATCGAAGCCGAACTCGCGGGTGTAGTAGGCGAGTTTTCCGTTTAGATGCTCCAGGTTCTTCTCCAACTCAGCGAGCTGGTTGAGAACCTCCTCGCGGTGCTGCCGGAGCAGGTCGTAGCGCTCCCGCGAAGTGCTGTCTCCGGCAGCGTTGAGCTCTGCGTAGCGCTGGATATGGCGGATGGGCATGCCGGTGTGGCGTAAGCATTTCACCAGTTCCAACCATCCGATGTCGTCCTCGTTGTAGCGCCGATGCCCGTTGGGTAGCCGATGCACGCGGGGCATCAGGCCGGCTTTCTCGTAGTAGCGGAGAGTGTCGAGCGAGAGGTCGACCTGCTCGGCCATCTGGGCTGGGGTGAGGGTCGTTGTCATTCTTGACCTCCTTACCTGGAGCGCGCTCCAGGTTACCTGACCCACGACCCGACGAATCGGGTGAAGATCGTCAGCTGCGATTGCTGAGCTTCCCTTCTTGCGGCCTCGCTGCGGTACTTGGTGGAGAAGCCGGCGAGGTTTTCCGGTTCCGATGCGTCGGTAGGTCGGTGGATCCTCATCTGCCGCAGCGCCGTTACGAGGCGCTCCGACATGTCTGCCTGTGGCTGTGTCCTGCATAGTGCTGCGGTGTGCGTTGCTTGTGTCATAACGTCATGCTGCAACCTGGAGCGCACACCAGGTCAAGAGGGTTTCTGAGGATTCTGCGATCAGGGAAGATCGACGGATGCGGCGCCGCTCGTTTCGATCAAGACACTCGCCGGATTGCCCCTGACGACGACGTTCGATGCTCCCGATGCAGAGCCGGCTACAACCGCATTGGTGTCGATGTAGACGCTCGAGGCTCCGCTCGCATCGACGGTGACATCGCCGACGGCTAGCTCGCTGAGGTCGACACGTGATGCTCCCGACACATCCAAATCCAGATCGCCGATCGAACCCGAAACGGTGACGCCGGTGGCCCCGCTTGCGGTCAGTGAGTTGAGGTTGGGCATTGTGACCTCGACGATTCGATCGTGGTTTCCGGTTAGGTTCACGTCGCCCTCTATCTCGATGACCAACTTGTCACCGCTGACCCTGGTGATGAGATTGTCGAGGATGTTGTCGTCGTATGACACGGTGACGGAGTGCTCGGCCCGGGGATCGACTGTGACGTCTAGCGTCACCGCGCTACCGACATCGATTTGGCTGAATCCCTCAGCCTGGCGGCTCTCGGTCACCAGGTTGCCCGAGCCGCGTTCGCCGGTCCCGATCTCGCTGAAATCGCAGGCGCCGAGAATCACCACGCTGACCGCCGTCATGAGGAGAATGGATCGACTCTTCAACTTCATTTGATCTCCAGGTCGACTACGTTCAAGGTACCGCAGCAGCATCTGCTGTGGAACTCCTGCCTCGGGATGTGACCTTGTCCTCTGGTTCCCGTGCCGCACCAGACGGACCATTGGGGCGTAGCCACCTGTCTATCGGAGAGTCCCATGGCACTACCAACAACCGCAGATGAGATCTGGCCGCACATCGAGAAATGGCCGTTCGGCGTGCTCAGCTTTGTCACCCCAAAGGGTGAATCACGCAGCGCCGGCGTCATGTACAAAGTCAAAGACCGAGAGCTATATGTGCTCACCGGCCCAGATACGTGGAAGGCCAAGCACATCGGGTCCAATCCCAACGTCTCGATGACCGTTACCGTGCAGCGTCTTCCCTTCCGCATCCGTGCGGTACCACCCGCAGTGATCACGTTCTCGGGCGTCGCTTCTGTTCTCGACATGAGCGAGGTAGACCCCGCGATCCGCACCGCACTTACCAGGGGTATCGATGATCTCCCCGGTATGTGTGCCATCAGGATCGTGCCCGAAGGCAACTTCGTCACGTATGGGATAGGCATCCCCGCGATGCAGATGCGTCACCCGGAGAAGTCGCTGGCCAGGGTTCCCGTCGCTGTCTAGAACACAACGGGAAGGTTGAGCTCCATCTCCTTATCGAGACGGCCGCTCAGGATGAGGCAGAACTCGATGGCGTCGACTTCGATGCGCGGCCCGTTGGTCCCTGCTCGGTAGTCGCCGCC
>SWCD01011404.1_pt1 | contig 11299 bp, 5 predicted proteins | sample 4693011 | NCBI WGS metagenome assembly SWCD01 (sample SAMN10267278, study PRJNA491770) | bioreactor metagenome | isolation source: DHS bioreactor inoculated with marine | place: Japan: Omine Ridge, Nankai Trough | reverse complement strand
CCCCCCCCTTTGGGATAGGAGCAGGGCACCCGCCCCAGCGCCCAGAACAATCACGACAACCAGCCAGATGACGGATCGCTGCATGAGAGTGCTCCTCTGACGTAGTCTGGGCCGCGGCTTTCGCCGCGGCCCAGTTCAATTCAGTCGGTCAAAACTTCAGCTACTTGTCGTACTGCCAGTGCGCTGTAAAGGTGTCGATCGTCGGATAAGTACCCGACACACCCTTCAGCTCGATCCGGAAGCGGAAGAAGCGATATCCGTCGAGGATCGTAGTGCTCGACCCGGAACTCAGGTTGACCCAGGCAGTTGTGGTGCCGGTGTCCACGAGTCCGGTATTCGGATCACTCTGCGCACCTTGCAGGTAGGCAGCGCCGATACCCGCGTTGCCGGAGTAGCTCCAGTAGAAGTTCTTCGGCACGAACGCTGCCGTGTCCATCCACTTGGAGTACGCCGAACGCGGCGGGATCACGACTTTCGTGACCACGGAACCGTTGCCGATCTTGATGACATCGCCATCGAGAGGCAACTGGGGGCTCGGGTTGCTGACGGAACTGGTGAGCCGCACGGCTCCCCGTCCACCCTCTCCACCCCTGGAACCGACGTAGCTGTAGTAGCTCGTGGAAGTGTACGTGTAGTACTTGTTGATCCCTCCACGCCCGCCGGCGACGTCAATGACGCCACCGTCGAAGTCGAAGCCGGTGTTGGTGTGCAGGAGGACGTTTCCGCCCGACCCGCCACCACCGGCTCCGGTGTGGTGGGAGTAGTAGTACATCCAGTCTCCACCCTTTCCACCGGCGGCCACGATGGCACCTGCCAGCTTGATGGTGCCCCTGGCTGCAATGCCGACTCCGCCGCCACCACCACCACCCTGACCTCCGAAGGCGCCGTAGGGGTACTTGTACCCCGTGGTGTAGGTGTATCTGCGTCCGCCGACAACGCCACCGCCACCGCCGGCGCCACCCGTAATCGTGGACGGCGTGAGCGAGGACAGGTCGATGAGATCCGCGTAGCGTGCGCCACCCGGCGTGCCACCACCGTAGCTGGAGCTGTAGTTGCTCCAGCCGTCAGCCCCGGGCTCACCGCCCGTGCCGCCGGCGCCGGCGCCACCGTAGTAGTAGTAGTAGTAGGAACTGTAGCGCCTGGAAACGGCCTTGCCACCGCGACCCGCCCCCTTACCCGACAGCTTGCCGTCCCAACCGTAGCCGTCTGTGGCTGCGGGGAAGTTGGGGAAGTGGTAGTAGTACGAGTAGGTGTGGGTGTACCGGGTCATGCTGGAGGTGTAGTTGCTGACTTCGCCGCCCTGTCCACCTCCGGCGCCACCGGGGGCGGCATAGCCATTGCCCGGCCAGTAGTACGTGTAGCTGTACTGGTCGTTCCAGTCACCCATGAAGATGTGCCAGTAGGACTGGTTGCTGTAGACGGTGGCGGTATACCGATGCTGGTTACCGTCCACCCCGTTCGAGCGGATCATGCCGGAGATATCCACGTTGCCCGAGGCGATGACCTTCAAGGGCTTGCTGCCCTTGACATCCAGGATGACGCCGGCGGCAACCGTGAAGTTGTTGACGCGGAACTCGCCCGACGACGCGTCCCAGCCCACACCGGCCGGAGGCTTGTCCGTATCCACCACGGTGTTCGAGGTCACGGACCAGTTGGTGGTGTAACTGCCGCCAACCGAGACCGTGCTGACCCCGGTGGTGAAGGCGCCGTTGACCCCGATCGTGGTCGGAGCGACGCCCGAAGCGATCACCAGCCGTCCACCCGAACCGTCGCCACCCATGTTGTTGTAGCGCTGAGACTCACCCTGGAACCAGGTGCCACCCCTGCCACCACGGAGGTCGAGTTCGGCCGTCGGGCTGATGTTGTAGTCCTCGGCCAGAAGGTCGAGAGATCCACCGGCACCACCACCCCCGAGACCGTTGTGGGTGTAGCCGTAGCCGGTGTAGAAGTAGTAGACACCGCCGTCGCCTCCGTGAAGGAGGACTCGGGCGTTCGACCCGAAGGTCATGGTCCCGGGGCAGTAGATGCCAAGGCCGCCACCGCCACCACCACCACGCGATCCGTAGAACAGGTAGTAGTTGGAGTAGACGTAGTGGCCGCCACTGGCGCCACCGGCGCCACCCTCGGGTCCGTTGGCGAGCGTCTTGCTGCCGTACGCCGCGCCACCGTAACCAGGTATGGTGAACTTCGTGCTCCGGTAACCGCCGAGGTCACCGTCCTCGCCCTTCTGGGCGTGACCGCCACCGCCGCCACCACCGGGGAAGCAGGTCATGTAGGACGTGTAGCGGTAGCTGCTGCCACCCTTGCCTTGCCCCGTCGTGAAGCCTCGGGCGGGCCAACCGTCGGCGCCCCTCGCGGGGCTGGTGAAGCCGCTCGAGTACTGGAAGTACTGGTAACCGCCGCCCTCACCGCCACCGGCGTAGCCTGCGCCGCCTCGCGGGGCGTAGAAGCTGCTGGCCGAGGTTCGGTAGCGACCGTCGGCCCCATACCGGCCGTAGCCGTCGATGGTGCCGTTGATGGTCACGTCGCCCTGCACCCGGATCTTGATCGGGTAGTCTCCACGCAGAGAGATCGTGTAGCCGTAGGGCAGGTTGACGTAGGTGTAGTCGAAAGTGTTGTTCGTGGCACTCGACGCCGAGAGCGTCGTGCTGCTCGTCAGGGCAACCAGGGTTCCGCCACCGTAGTCGAACAACCCCTTCAGGTAACCCGACTGGGCGTTCGGATCCACCGAGGTGCTGCCGGCCGGAATGGTCGTTCCCCACCAGGCCGTCGTCAGGGTGGTGTCACAGTTGGTGGAGTTGCTGAAGCCCTCCGAAAGTTGCGCAGTGACGGTCGACGTCTTCGTCGCCGTCTTGAACGAGATCGTTTCCGGATTGCTGAGCGGGTTGCCGTAGAGGTCCGTGAGACCGCTCGTGGTGACAATGAAGATCTTGGCATCCGGCGGCAGGAAGGTCCCGGTCGGCAGGTTCATGCTGAGCAGGGAGTACTTCTGCACCGTTCCACCGGGGCCGTTGTCGTCGACGACGTTCTTCAGGCCGAAGGCTCCGGACACCACGCTCGTGACGCCGGGGACCACTTCCGTGTATGCCTGGAAGTGGGCGCCGCTCACGCTGGCCGGGTCCAGGAGATCATCGATCCGAAGAGTGATGCTGCTCGTCGAGGTGCTGATGTCGCTCGCGCCGTCCGTCGGGGTTGCCCCCGTGTTGATCGGCTTGACCGAGTTGGCGACCGCGCCGTATCCCGTCTTGAACGCCTGCGGGATTTCTTCGGCCGTCGTCAGGACATAGCCGTTGGTGTTCGCGGAGTCCGCCCCCAGCCGATGAATGATCGGGCGGCTGCGGTTCTCCGGGTCATAGCCGATGGTCTCGACCGAGTATCCGGTGTTCTCCAGCAGCGTGCCCGATGGGAGCGCCGGGAGTTCCTGGACCTGCGGGTAGAAGGTCACAGTGGCCTTCCCGCCCGAGTTCTCCACGAAGTAGAAGCCGTCCACCTGCTCCGCACTTCCGTAGCGGGTGATCAGCATGGTGTTCAGGTTGACCGTAAGGGGGTCGACTTCGCCGGTGAAGATGAACTCGATCGGCTCATCGACCTTCACCCCGTTGAAGTCGTAGGGTGCGGTCGTATCGCTGTTGTTGACGGTCGGAGACCAGGATTCGATCCAGAGTCCTTCGGGGTCGCGCTCGAGGACAAACGGCCAGTCAGGGCTGTTGCCCTGGATCTGGATGATGCCCTCGCTCTCCGTACCTGAGCCATCCGCCGGGTAGTCCGACGGCACAGCCCGCATGAAGATGTCGCTGCGCGAGTATTCCCCCGTCGCCGGGTCCAGGCCCATGACGCCGAGGTCGTAGACGGAGTCCCAGATGAACCAGTGCTCCTTACCCTGAGGATAGCCGTTGACGTCCGGGTTTCCGGAAGCCAGGCTCGTCAGCGCGCTCTGGTCCTCCTTCGGGTAGGGCGTCCCATTCAAGGTCTCGCCATACGCGGCCTGCGTGGCGGGCATCCAGCGCTCGTCGGAGATGATGTCGCCATCATCGTTCCTGAGTTCGACCACTGCACCGTCGCCATCCAGGTCGATGCCGTACCACCAGACCACACTGGCCAGGTCGTTGGTGGTGGCACCCAGCGCACCGTCGGAGTCGGAGTCCTGCAGGTAGAAGGGGAAGACCACGTTGCCGTGGACCGACCCCTCGCCTCCGATCACCTGCTCGACCGGGGGCTGGATCCGGATGATAACGGGCGCGTTCTTGGTCATGCCGAAACGACTCGTCGTCGCCTGGCCGCCCTCGACCGCACCGTAGGAAATGATCCGGAAGAAAACGTTGTCGTAGTTGCCCTTCTTGATGTCCAGGCGGGAGTTCCAGATGAACAGGTGCTCGCCCAGGTCGTCCGGGTTGTCGGAGTCGGGGTTGTTGATCGGGTTCTGCCGCGAGTCCACGGCGTCCTCCCGGGTCGCGAGCCCCGAAGTACCGGAGGAAGTGTCCCCCAGGACGGTGGACGACTGCATGGTCGCAGGGATCCACTTCCCGAGGTCTCCCGCCCGCTCTCCAGTCCAGGGAGCACTGAGCGTGGCGTCGCCCGGGTTGCTGCTCGGCAGCACCTTGTACTGGGCCACGATGCGAGCCGGGTCCAGTTCGGCGTCGATCAGACGGTAGTAGATCAACACGCCGAATGCCCAGGGCTCGAGCTTCGACGCGTCCGGACTGCGGATTTCCACAACCGGCGGAGTGTTGAAGCCCTGCTCCGGCGCGAAGAGCTGGATCTTGTCGGAACTGCCGGCGGCTGTGTTCCCGCCGAACAGCGCAACGAAACCATTCTCCAGCACGGTGACGGCGGCAGCCGAGCAGGCGTACTTCAGAGCGCCGTTCGGACTGACGAGGAAATCGTCGGCGTCCTCGGGGGCCGGAGGCGTTCCGGCCTCCACCATGGCCATTTCGAGGGCGACGTTGTAGAGGTCCGCGGAGTCGGCGAACAGCGTGCCGGCCTCGTTGACGATACCGCCAGCGAAGAGCACGCGACCGTCACCGGTCAAGGCCCCGCTGTGGAACGCACGCGGATCCTGCATGGTGGCGACGGACGTGATCCACTCCCGGCTCGCCTGGTCGAAGACTTCGATCGTGGCCTTCGGCGGGCTGGCCATTCCTCCCGCCACCACCGCGGGGTAACCCGCTTCCATGGTGGCGGAGACACTCATGCCCCAGCGAGCTTCGGCCATGTCGTTGGCGGTGTCGGTCTGCAGGAAGGTCTCGGTGAGGGCGTCGAAAACCTCGATGCTCCCCAGGGCTCCCTGGGCATCCCGGCCGCCGACGATCAGAACCAGGTCGGTTCCGCCTGAACCCGTGTCCTCGAGGGATGTCTCGGCCGTCGGCATCAGAAGCGCGCCGGCGTCGGCCCGAGCCATCGTCATGACCTTGTCCGTGGCGCCACCGTCCTCCACCAGCGTGAAGCTCCCGTCGGTGGGGTCGAAAATTTCGGCCGTATCCAGGAAGGAAGAGGCCGTCTCGTTCGCATCCGCAACGCCGCCGACGATGAGGACCTTGCCGGAGCGGAGAAGCACAGCCGAGTGCCCGGCTCGCGGCGTGCTCATGAAGCCGTCGAGCGGGGTGAACTGGCTGGTCGAAGGATCGTAGATTTCCGCGCTGTCCAGCGGGTTCCCGTTCTCGTCGTACCCACCGGTGATCAGCACCTTGGCGGGAGCGATGGGGTCACTGGGACTCGCCGGGTCCTCGGCCATCAGCCTCGTCGCGGTGTGATGCGACCGCCCGGAGGCCATGGTGTTGGCGGTCGCGGCGACGTTCCCGTAGGGGTTGGTCGGCAGCACGAAGTAAACCGCCCCGCCGTTCAGTCCACCGCCCCCACTCGTTGCGCTTCCACCGGTCACCAGCACGTTGCCCGTGTCCAGCGTGGTGGCCTGCGCGCCGACCCGACCCTCGAGGAGAGTCGCTCCGGTCACAGGCTCCATGAACGTGGTGTAGTTGTCGAGAGCGAAGAAGACCGGCTGGTAGGACCATTCCCCGAACTCGTCCTTCTGGTCCAGAGGACGGAACCGCAGAAGAATGGGGATCCGTTGCTGGGCCACGTTGCCGAGCGAGTCCCAGCCGAACACGTGCGCCCGGCCGGGGGCCGGGGACGCGCTCAACAGGGCGGTACCTTCGCCGATCGCGTCCGAGTTCAGCGCCGGGAGCCAGGCCAGGGCCTCGAGCTCTTCCGGGCTGGTGGGGACGTTGTTCACGTCCTCGATGACCGTGTAGTCCACGGCGATCGTCACCGAGTCGCTGTCAGGATCGATGGCCATCCAGTTGACCGCCACGTCCTCACTGACCGGATCCGCGACCGCCTGAACCTCGACGACCGGGACGTTGTTGTTGTTGACGCTCATCGCGTTGGAGTCGGTTTCGTGCCCGGTCAGGGCGCCGGACTCCGGCGTGATGCGGACCACTACACCGGGGAGAGCCGTGTTGAAGAGAAGGTCTCCGGTGATGGGGTCCTTGGCGATCCGACCGTCGTCGGTGAACACATAGTCCTGTGTCATCCGGCGGTCGGTGCCGATGTCGGCGACGCTGTCCCACACGAATGCGTGCAGAGCGCCGGCACCGGGCGACGAGTTGAGTGGCCCGACCCCGTCGTGCACCTTCTTGCCGTCGGCATCCGTCTCCGGGGCTGGGGTGGCTGGGGCGAACTCGTTGAGGGTCGGGACGCCGAGAGCGTCGGGCGACCCGTCCGTGATCAAGTTGTCACCGTTTTGGTCGACGCCGTACTCGACCGTGATGTAGGTCCAGTCATACTCCCGGTCGCGGATACTGTAGAGGAGGGCCACCCGACCGTGGTCGGGGTCCGCTCCTCGAGTACCTTGCAATCCGGAAGGTGTCTGGAGCCCAATGATCTCCGGCGCCGTGTCCGTACCCTCCTTGTCACCACCCTCACTTCCGCCGCCACCACCACAACCGGCGACAAATGCGAGTGTGGCCGCAAGGAGAACGGCCAGCTTGACCTTGTCTAAGGTCCGAAAAGAACGATGCATCGTGGCTGCACCTCCCAAGGCGTACTCTCGTTCTTGCCTGTTCGCCGGAACAGTAGAGTCCTCGCCACGGCCAGATCAAATCGTGGGTGATAGGGAGAGGATTCTGAGACCGATCCCGTGCCTCGACCAGCCCCATTAGCCGTGGCGAGCGGGAGATCCGTGCCCCGTACATGACGAGGTCGCCGAGCTCAGAGGTCCTACCCATCCGCACCCGAAGGCACATGACGAGACCGCCAACGCTGGTTACGCCAGCGCTGGAATGAACCTGTTCCGCACCTGTCTAGGATACGGCGGCGGGGTGCCGCGTCAAGGAGTTTCCCCTTCGATGGAGCCCGGGCCACACATCGCTCCGGGGGAAAATACTTGGTGGCCCGAAGGGGCGACGGTAGCTTCTGCCCTTTTCCCCCCGAGATGGTGAGCAAAAGATGAAGGTCAGGATCCGGAAAAGCAATCTGAAGCGGGCGCGGATGTGCGGCTTCCTCGCCAGGAAGAAGACTCGCGGCGGCCGGAAGATCATCGCCCGGCAGCGCCGGAAGTACGGCGCATTCCGTGGTCCCAACCGCTGATCGAGGGCCTTCCGCTTCCTCCCGGCGGACCCCGTGTCCCGGTAGAATGAAGCGGTGACCGCCCCTCTTCTCGAATACCTCAGGGCCCATCCCGAGGGTGTTCTCCCCGTCGACGCCGCCCGCGAGGTTCTGCGCCTTGCCGGGCCCGACGACATCATCGCGAAGGTCGCCCGCTTGAGCCTCCTCGCGATTCCCGGATGCCGCGAGGATCCGGGCGGCCGCCTCCACCTCGATCCCCCGGAGCAGTCTCCCACGCTCCTGGCGCTCGTGGCGCTCACCACCGGACCGCATCCCGCGTTCGACCAGTTGCTCGCCGTCGGCGTCTCCCGCATCGAGGGTGATCGGGTCCGGGACACCTTCGGCACCGTCATCCGGCCGGATCGCCCGATCGGCCCCCAGGGCGCCCTCGACGCCGGCGTCGACCCGCGAGCGCTCGAACGGGGGATGCCCACCGAGGAGGCCCTCGACCGCTTCGCCCCGTGGTGCTCGAACTCCCTCGTTCTCACTTTCTCCGGGCGGATGGAGTTCGAGTTCCTGGTGAGCCTCCTCCGGCAAAGGGGGAGGGAGGAGCCCCCCTCGGGGCACCTGGCCCTGGCTCCGGCGCTTCGCCGGGGCGGAGCCATGCCTCCCCGCGGAGACCTCCTTGCCGCGGCCCGCACCCTCCGCGTGCCGGAACCGGAAACGCAGGCCCCCGGCGATCACGCCGCGGCGCTGGCAAGGGTGTACCTCGCGGCGGTGATGCGGGGGATCGACTTCTCGCCCCCGAGAAAGAGGCCGCAATTCGATTTCGGCCGCACGAATTTCGGCGCCGAACTGCTGACCGAACTTCCCGAGCGACCGGGGGTCTACCGGTTTCTGGATCGACGAGGTCACGTGCTCTACGTGGGAAAGTCGAAGGATCTGCGGGCTCGGATCTCGAGCTACTTCGGCTTCCGGGAGCGCAGGCGCCGGCGCCACGCCGACCTCATGCAGGCCGTGGCCGACCTCAAGTGGGAAGAAACGGGGTCCGAGCTCACCGCGCTCTTCAGGGAGCTTGAGCTGATCCGCGAGCACGCTCCGCCCTACAACGTGCAGCGGGAGGTCAGGCGGCGGCGCCCGAAGGGGGGCGACCTGGTGCTCTTCCTCCCGGGGCCGGAAAAGGGCGATGTGGACCTGCTCCTGGTGCGGAACGGTTCCCCGGCGGGCCGCGTACGCTCCGACATCCGCGGCGGGAACATGCGGGAGGTCAGGCGAGCTCTCGCCGGCACCTACTTCGCCGCCGGGCCCCCGCAACCGGGCAATGAGGACGACGCCCAGATCCTCGAGAGCTGGCTCCGGGCCGGCGGACGGGACTGCAACTTCGTCGATCTCTCGGAGGTCTCGGGTCGAAACGACGCCGCCCGGCGGATCAGGGACTACCTCACCGATCCGGAGCTCTTCCGGGCCCGGATGTTCCGACGATGATCAAGGTTCCCGGCCGGACCAGTCGAGAAGCTCGGCCGTCACCTGGTTCGGCCCCTCCTCCACCCGCTCCTGCCGGACCATTCCCAAGGCCGGGATATCCGGGGAATACCAGGTCTTGACCGGTCCCATACTCCGGGCCGAGGTCTCGACGCAGAAGCAGTCGAAGGTCCGGCCGGCCACGGTGATCCGGTCCGGGTAGATCCGATGGACAATCGCTCCGACCCCGTCGAAGCCCCAGAGGAAGTGGTTCGGTCGGAACTTCTTGTTCGCGTCGAGGGACACCCGCGCGTTCGTCCTGGGATCCCGCTGTTCCTCCTCGACGGTGACCACCCTGGTCTGAGGGTGGACATCGACAATCTCCATCCGCATGGTCTTGCCGTCGAGGAGACGATAGAGCGCCCATTCGCCCACCTGGGCTTCGGCCAGCGGATTGACCATGCGAAAAGGCTCCGCGTCCGGTTCCGCACCGGTATCATGCCCCGCCGTGTAGCTTCCGATGCCCACGCCGATCCCGGCGCCAAGCAGGAAGCAGAGCAGAGCGAGTCCGAATTTCGAATTCATGGTGTTCCTCCAGCCCCGCAGAATTGTACCCTGAGCGCGCGCGGCCGGGGGCACGAACGCTCTCCGGTCCGTATCTCCCCCGACAGGCCCCTCAAGGCTGAAAATCCTTGGGCGCCTCCCGCCCTGCGTGTTTGAATCCGGTCTTTCGTATCCTATTCATCCGCAGGCATCCTGAATGCCCGATGCCGGAGGACCCGAATGAGCTCTCTGCCCAAAGTGACGGACGCTTCCTTCGATCACGAGGTGATGAAGGCCGACCTGCCCGTGCTGGTCGACTTCTCGGCCGAATGGTGTGGCCCCTGCAAGAGCCTGGCGCCGATCGTCGAGGCCCTGGCCCTTGAATACGAGGGTCGGGTGAAGTTCGTCCAGTTGGACATCGACGAGAACCGTCAGACGCCCTCGAGCTTCGGAATCATGGCCGTCCCGACGCTGATCCTGTTCAAGGGCGGCGAGGTGGTGGACAAGGTCACCGGGTTCAAGCCGAAGGCCGTCCTCGCGCAGCACCTGGAGAAGCTCGTTTCATAGGAATTCCGCCGCAGCGGCCGGTCTGCCCGCTTATTCGCCGAGCCGGACGACGCGGACGGTGATTCTTCCCGATTTGAAGCGGCGCGATGCGGTGATTATCCGATCGGCAATGCCCTTTGCCTCTCCGGACTCTCCGGACTCGACGGTCACGATCCACTGCACCGTCTCGCGCTCCGCCCGACCGGCCTCGGTCCCCAGGTCCACGCCCCGCCCCTCGGCGTAGTGAACGATCCGCGGAGTCCGGTAGTGGCCGATCCGGGCCCCGGGCCCCGCCTTCATGAGGATCCACTGCCCCGCTTCCTTCAGCGCCAGCTTGTCCACGCGGCGTGGCCGGACCGAGAGCCCGAGGAGGACGCCGGCCAGGAGGACGGTGACCAGGACGGAGCGCCTTCCGGGAATCAGCAGGAGCCCCCGGGCGGCGAACGGCAGCAGAAGCGCGGTGGAGGTGAGCAGGTGGCGCTCCGCCAGGTAGCCGAACGAGTGGAGCAGCTTGAATCGGATCAGGATCTCGACCAGGGCCAGCAGGAGCAGGTACCGCGCCGCGCTCCGCCGATCGCCCCGGAGCGCGGGGACGACTCCCGCGGCGGCGAGGATCAGGAGCGCCCAGGAGGTGGCCTCGCCCAGGGTCCGAAGGGTGTCGAGGGCCGCCGCGGGCACGGTGGGCCGCGAGGGAGGAGGCTCGTAGGCCGGATCACCCGGCACATCCCGGTCGGCAAACCTCGACAGTCGGCTCTTTTTCCCGGACAGCACCGGGCGCCCGGCCGAGGTGGAGAGGAACACCGCATAGGGCGCGGCCAGAAGGAGGAAGGCCAGGCCGAAGAACAGCGCCGCCTTCCACCGCCGGTGAAGGAGAAGCGCGGCCGGCGCCAGGATCCCTAGCAGCAGACCGTCCGGGCGGGTGAGGTAGGAAAGCGCCGCGAGCAGCCCCCCACCGATGGCGCTCCCGGGGCGATCCATGGCCTTGAAGGAGAGCGCGACCGCTCCGAGGAAGAGCGGAACATAGAGCCCCTCGGTCAGCGTGGAAGCCTGGTGGGTAACGAGGCTCGGCGCCACGGCGTAGAGCAGGGCGGCGATGACTCCGGCGCGCCGGGAAACGGCGCGCTCCCCGATCACGAGCACCGCCGGCACCCCGAGAGCGCCCCCCACCACGCCGAGAGAGAGGAGCGCGGTCTCGGTGCCCCCGAAG
>SWCD01012754.1_pt2 | contig 11300 bp, 9 predicted proteins | sample 4693011 | NCBI WGS metagenome assembly SWCD01 (sample SAMN10267278, study PRJNA491770) | bioreactor metagenome | isolation source: DHS bioreactor inoculated with marine | place: Japan: Omine Ridge, Nankai Trough | reverse complement strand
TGATTCTGGACATCGCCGACATGCCGGCTGCCGGCAGTGACGGGGTATTGGGAGCAAAAGGACGAAAACCTACTCTAAGCCCCAAAATTTGATGGAATCCTATTATCAGAAGCGGATTTAGCCTGTTTTCTGCCTATTTGTTCCGCATTATCGGGAGTTCAGCGTAGGATGTGATACTGATAAGCTGAGTTATCAGTAGTGCGTACCTCTGGTGAATACCCTTAGCGTAGGAAACCGTCCTTTTACTGGGTAAACCCCTTCATGCTCGGCGGTAGCAGATAGAGTTGGTCGCGATTGCATTCAGAGTAATTGTGGGCCACGTCCCGTCTCCTCTTCTCTTTGACTGACTCCATTCTACTGACTGATGGCAATCATTCAAATCCGACGGGTGTTCGTGCAACAGACTCAGAGATACAGAAATTATATGAAGAGGTGCTTAAAAGCAACCCACCAAATCTACGTTATGTTATTTTCGAGCTTGGCCCTATAAACACGCAACCGACGGACGTGAATCTGCACACTGCGAGATTTATAAACCACTACACACCGGCCGATACGCTGTTCCTCATACAATCGCTTATAGAAGAGGAGCTATCCCTTAGAAAAGAGATTCGATATACAGGCATTCATATGATGAGCCTTATCGAGAAAGAACTCAATATGGGCATGGGGACTACCATCGCGGAAGATGTGCTGATAGGTGACTCGCTCAATGTGAGGCGATTCGGTAAGTCGGCCGGATTCCAGCCGTTGGATATTGCCAAAGCTGCCTCGATTCAGCGTCGTCAGAGGCGGTTCACACAGAACCCTACTCAGCTCACAAAACGAATTAGCGAGAGTGAAAGCAGTTTGCAAATTGGTCAGCAAAAGGTAGACCATAATGCGGTGCGAATGGAGAATCTATCCGAATTACTCCGGATATCAGAGGAACATGGCGTTTACCTGATCTTCATACTAAACCCTCGCTTAGACGGTATGTATGAAGAGCTGGTACCACTTTATAACAGACTACCACCAGGGCATCGTGTTGAGTTCGCCGCCCCCCCAAGATCATGATGAATTTTATGTAGTGGAGAACTCATTTGACGTCGGCCACTTGAACTTACAAGGGGCTAATATACTAACACAGAAGCTAGCCAAAGAATTCGTTGCGATTGTACAGCATGAGAGCAGGAGTGGCAGCGAGATATCTCGATAGTCAACATTGCGAGAATTGAGACATGACTTGATCAGAAGGTGCCCACGGATAAACCTTGAGCTCGCCATATGCCACAGAGTGCATTGACTAAACCAACCGACAAGCAAATAACGGGCATTTTTCAATTCAAAGCGCTGGTTGGCTATGTAGATGCCCGGAGAAACGTTGAGCTGGTTGATTTAAGCGGCACTGAAAGACCTCCTCCAAATAGTCGCAGGCTACAAATCGGAGCGTACTGCTAAAGCAACAAGTCTCTATGGTAAAGCGAGGCAGTTATTAACTGAACTGCAGAGTTTCTACATCACCATGCTTCTCAGGTGCGAGGACCAATCTGTGTCGTTTGAGAATCTTCCAGCTTTGGCAATTTACCTGACCGAGCCATTTTTATGGCCAACATAAGTTCATTAAGCTTCGCTGGGTAGTGTTCAACGCCGTATAGATTCCAGATTGTATGATTTGACGCAAACACTATAATTGGATCTTCATAATCCTCAATAAGACGAATGCTTCGAAGCGAGTCCAATGAGATGTCCCAATATAGGTTGCGTCGCAGTCGACGGTAGCCGACCCTCAAATCAAAGAAGATACGCAAGAAATCCTCAAGATACCTGCTAGCCAGGCTGCTACGTGGTGGTGGATATTTTCTGGCTAGATCGGACAACGAGGCTATGTGTATGTTGTGGTTTGTTACACACACGTAGCCTGTACCGTATATAGGTCTCGAAGTTATATCCATATTTGGCGTTCGCATATCCACACCTTTGATTAGACTTTGGGTCCAGCGCATGTGGGTGAGGAAGACATCTACGAGATATTCTTGGCGCCCATGTAATAGGGGTAGGGTGTGGGCATACAAATGGTCTTCCACCCTTGCCACCCAAGACATATATTGAGAGTCGTTGCGATATGAATCCAAGCTGGTAAGTGGAAAAGCGCCGCTAGCATGCTTATGGTATTTCTCTCTTAACTGTTGTTCCAATAGGCTCATAGCGGATAGTATTATGGAAACGTTGATACGTTTCATGAAAACAAATATAGGCAGGACGTACAGTATCCCGGGTGCCGATGCAATCCACATGTAGTATACATTCGAAACCCACAAACTAGTAGTGTGCATTGCTGATAAATATCTCGGAATCGATAGCAGGAGCTGTAGGATAATGGATCGGAAGAGTTACAGAACTCCTTGGCTATCGATGATTTGTAAGATATTTAGAAATTGGAGACCCGGTTAGTGTATATCAAACGACCCAGAAATGGTCATGGTTGGCTAAATCTACTGGGAAGGCACGAATTAGCTTATTCTCAAGGGTCGTTCTTCCTCTGTAGTAAGAGTATACTATGACTTTATTTCTTATGTGGGAGGTGGTAGATTGGAACCGACCAGGGATTTAGGGTGTTTTACGAAAGAGGAATCGGGATAGAAGACGATGGTGAACAGTATTGAGGAAAAGATGCAGCAAGAATTTGTATCTGTTTGGTCATTAGGCACTAGTGATCAACGGAAGCAGTTGGTTTTGACAGAACGCTACTCATTAGTTTAATTAGTGTTCGACGGACGGTGACGATATCATCCAGCATGTCTATCATGGCGCTCAAATAATCTTAGTGTAGCTGCCACAATCCCGGCCGGTTCTTTGAGGCACTATGGTTCGCGGCACCGAATAAGCATTATCGCAATGTACAAATGACCATTTCGATGAGGATTGCTACTAACTTGAACAGTTGTTTCCAGGCTTCTCTTAGACGTTTTTCGGTGCTGATAATAGTATTGGTTATTCTTACTCAACTAGTACTCCCCGCGGTGGCAAATGCCAGCGTTGAGGCATCTTTAGATGATTCTGCGGACGCAGAGAGTATTGATACCACTGCGAATGCACAATATTTGCCGGCAATCAAATTGCAGCCCACTGCATGCTGGGAGAGTTCCGAGCCCAGCATATATGGCATACAGATATACGGTGCCTCGGGTAGTGAGAGCAAATATCATACCGCCATGTTGGGTACAGGCATCGATTGGGTGCGTATTCCTGTGAAGTGGTCTGTTGTCGAGACTGAAGAGTACGACCCCTCAGTTTATGACTGGAGCGTAGCGGATCGCGCTGTTCAGGTTGCATTGGAAGGGCAGGGGTGTAAGCGCATCATTCTGACCCATCAGTCTGCGCCGACATGGGCGGCAAAGTTTTTTGCCGAGTCTGCCATTGCCACGGATAAACTGGACGCTTTCGCTGACTATATGACCGCGCTGGCAGAGCGTTATGATGGTGACGGCGTCGATGACGCCGACGGTTCTCCTGTTGTCAACTACTTTGAGATGTACAATGAGCCGGATGCATCGGTGGCGAACTATGGGCATTCCGGTTGGGGTGAGGCTGTGGGCGTCGATCTGGATCACCAGGACTATGTTGACATGTTGAATATTGCCCATGGTGCAATCAAGTCGGCTAACCCCAAAGCGAAAATCTTGCTTGGCGGCATTGCACACGACTGGTTCGCACCGGATGACGAACATCCGGATCGAGAAGGCTACTTCGTAGAAGGCTTCCTATACGACGTGCTGGAACTGGGCGGCGGCAAGTATTTCGACATCTTCAACGTGCATGTCTACCCCAGTTTTGCCGATACATGGATTCCGCAGGTAGACCCGGGATGCACCGTGACCGGCAGTTGTGTCGGACCGGGCCTGTTGGAGAAGATCGCTGTCATGCGCAAAGTGTTAGTCGATTACGGCCTCAGTGATAAGCCTATATTTATAACGGAGTCGGGTTGGTACAGCGAGGCAGCTATCGACATTCCGAGCAATGAAACGGTGCATGCACGCTATGTTGTTGAATTATCGGTGCAAGCAAAGGCCTCAGATGTAGAAGTAATGATCTTGTTTTCTTTGGTAGATCCGGATCTCACACTGCACAAGTACGGTCTTGTAACCAGTACAGGTCGGCAAAAACTCGCCTATGATGCCTATGTGGAAATCATACAGCGCTTGGGATATGCTACATATTCACGCAAACTGGACGATAGTGAGACTAGTGACGAATTCATGGAAGCTTACGAATTCGTTGACGAGGATATTGGCTCTACATTTGTCGTGGCCTGGAGGAATCCGGCTGAAATGGGAGAAGACCTGGACAGCGACGGCGAGCCGGATACCAAGTATATCGCCACGACACTCGCATTAACTGCGAACCGGGCTGAAGTATATGATATGTACGGCAGCCTCATTGAGACGGTGGAAGGCACACAGGGCACAGTATCTATCGATATCGGTGCTGATCCGCAGTACATAGTATTGGCACAGTAGACCTAATTGCTATGAAGTACATGGAGTCAACTATTGGATACGCTTAACCATAGAAAAGTCATAGTTGCTGTTCTGCTGGTTGCGCTAGTCGTTTCGGTGTTTTCTAGAACCGCAGTGTACGCGCAAGAAAATAACAGTGACCAACCTGCGGACATGGCTGCTGCAGGAGATTACTTGGTATATCTCCCCAAGACGGAAACGCCGCCCGAACCGCTCTGCCGCTTCGGCGTCAACAACGATATTACGAATTACTACATGGATCCATTGCGAACAGGTTGGTTCATCAACTATAGTGCTACTAAGGACCCTTCGCGGATTCGAGACAACCTGACCTACTTCCCGATCATACGCCTCACGCAAGGAGCGTTGGGCACAACCAACTACGAGTACTCAATTTGGTCGTACTGGAAAGAGACTACCGAAGCGCAGCTACGGACTCAGATTGCCAAGCGCCCAGGCTCCCATTGGCTCATCGGAAACGAACCGGATCGCGTGAACCGCACCAGAGGTGGTCAGGACGACATCGAGCCATTGGCCTACGCTGCCGCCTTCCATGAACTCTACTACATCATCAAAGAAGTCGATCCGACCGCACAGGTGATAGCCGGCAACATCGTGCAAGCCACTGAATTACGTATCAAATGGCTTAGTGCTGTTGTAGACGCCTATGAGCAGATGTATAGTGTACCTATGCCGGCTGAGGCTTGGGCGATACATGCCTTCAACCTAAATGAAGTCAACTGTGACTCCATCACAGATCCAGATCTATTGTGGACCTGTTGGGGAGCGGAGACCGTTCCAGGTATCGCTGACACGTCTGGACAGAAGATCGATCTTGAGCAAAGCGACAGCGTGGCGCTATTCATCGACAACATCGTGCGTATGCGTGAATGGATGACGGCCAACGGTTATCAGGGCTATCCATTATACGTTACAGAGTACGGCATTCTACCCGGACCGGAGCATGGGCACACTCAGTTCGATTACCCGAGAGTGTCCACTTTCATGGATGAGACGTTCGACTACATGCTGAATACGACGGATATGACTCATGGCGATCCGTCGGACGGTTACCGATTGGTGCAACGTTTCTCGTGGTACAGTGCTTATGATACAGACTTCAACGGCAGCCTGTTTGACGGCTATGGCTTCCTAGCGGACTTTGGTCAGCACTATGCATCCGCTACGGAGGGGATAAAGGAATCCACAGATTTCTATCCGGTGACCTTTACTGGCGCGCAGACCGGTACCGGTATCGAATTGCATGCACGCATCGCGAACAGTGGTAACACCGAGCCATTGCATGGCGTCATTGTGCGCTTCTACGACGGCAATCCGGATTACTCCGGAACGCAGATCGGTCCAGCCGTCACGAAGTATCTGCAGGGCTGTGGTGATGATGTAGAAGTCGTCTACCAGTGGCCTATGACAGTACCGGGTACATATCAGCTATTCGTGCAGGTCACACCGGCTGACGGATACTTCGAAGAGGACACCTCGAACAATCTGCTGGGGGAAGTTGTCACATACCGTGCTACGCAATCTACGCACAATGATTAGGACAGTAGACTTGGTTTCGAATACTGGTTCGGAAAATCGGGAACAGTAAATGTTGTCAGGTAGGCCCCGGAAAGTACTTATCCATTGTTCCGGTCGGCTTAGTTATGATTGCTCCTCAAATACCGATAGACGGTCGCCTTGGATAATCCGTAATCCTTCATCAATGTCTTGATCAGAACCCCTTCTTCCCTCTGCCTCCGCAGGTCGGCAATCTGAGGTTTACGCAGTAAAAAGGAGGGTTTCCTGCGCTAAGGGTATTCACTAGAGGTACGCACTACTGATAATTATGTTTGTCAGAACCACATCCAACCCTGAGCTTCCGATAACGCGGAATAGCCATGCAGAAATCAGGCTAATTTCGCTTTTGACAATGGGATTCTCTCTTGTTTTGAGTCTTAGAGTAGGTTTTCGTCCTTTTCCCCAAGTGCTTTCTTGCACTACCGGAGCATTTTGAATAGGTTGAAAATTCACGTTACAAATATTAGTACCACATCTAGAACTCATCATATTAGCATTTTCGCGATCTGCCTTGTAATCGCTCTCGGAATAAGCGTCTTGCCTGTCGTAGTGCACGCAGAAGACGACACCGGAGAACCCATTTCGTTGCAAGTCATGGCACCTCACGTGGGCAGCGAAATGTGCTACAGCAGCGCTCCGAACTCCATTTTTGGCGTTCAAGTCTACCGGCCGTCTGGTTATGATAGCCCCTTTCACGATGAGTTATCGGATATCGGCGCTTCATGGTTGCGCCTGCCGGTGAGGTGGAAGTCAGCAGAGCCTGAAAACGTAGCACCATCAGAATTTGACTGGGCCGAAATCGATACGATGCTGGCTGCTGCCAGTGACAGTTGCATCAATATAGTAGCCACTATTTTGGGCAATCCCTACTGGGCGTCTCAATCGAGCGAAGGAACCATATATCTACATGCGCTGGACGATCTGGCCCAATTTGCAGGAGCCCTAGCTGAGCGATATGACGGCGACGGCAATGCCGATGCGCCGGGCTCGCCAATTGTCAATCACTGGGAGTTGTACAACGAGCCGGATATCGTGAAGCCGTTCGTGCTTTGGGGCCAGACGCCTGAAATTTATGCGGATATGCTGCACCAAACATACGACGCAATCAAAGCCGCCAACAATAACGCCGTGGTGTTAATCGGCGGTCTGGGTTATGATGATTTTGAGGATGGTGGCGGAACGTTCAGCGAGTCGTTCTTGTCCAAGGTTCTTGATGCAGGCGGCGGTGAGTATTTCGACCTTATGAATATCCACTATTTTCCAGCCTACTCCTCTAATTGGGTATCACAAGGACCCGGGCTGCTAGAAAAAATCGAAGCTATACGCGAAGTCATGGACAAGTACGATATCGACAAGGATATCGTTGTTACCGAGACTGGTCATTGGGTCGATGGCGATTCAAATGAAGAAACGCAGATGCGTTATTTGGTCCAAATGTTTACTCAGGCAGTTGCCGCAGATGTAAAGATTATGACGTGGTTCTCTTTCTATGATTTGGTTGGCTATGAGAGCCAAATGGGATTGATGACTGATCCGGTTGACCCGACGGTGCGCTTATCTTACCACGCATTTAAAACCTGGGTTGACGAATTCGGAGATATGAAGTTTGTTCGCCGCTTACCACAAAGCGAAATATTGTCCCCGATTATGGAAGTGTACGAGTTCCTGGACCCGAACTACAACAAGACCATCTATGTAGCTTGGATCAATCCGATCAGCACCGAAGTGAGTATACCGCTCGTTCTACCACACCAGGATGTGACACTACGCAATCCGTTCGGCCATAGCTCTCAACTAAATGACCTGGTTGATACGATTGCGGATGGCAAGGTCACAATACCGATCGGCGCCCGACCGGTATTCATCGAATACGAAAATAAATAAGCTGGAACTAGCTAGTGAGTGGTCTGGAGATGGCTATCCGCGCGTGACGCACCACGATAGCCTAAGGATCGCTGCGTTGCGCAACGCAGCGTAATAGGAGATTGCCAAAAACCGGGGGCTAAGCAGCCAAGGAGGCTCTGGCGCAAAAAGTTTCGACCTCAAGTAACGTGCATCTCATCCACGAGAAGTCGACGTAAATCGAGGCGACAGCATGACAGATCCGTTCAAATGAGGCATTACGAATCTGAGATTATTCTCACCTGCGTTCGTTGGTATCTTCGTTACGCATTGAGCTACCGTGATCTTGAAGAAGTCATGACCGAACGAGGCCTGTCCGTAGATCACTCCACGATTTTCGCTGAGTTCAGCGGTATTCCCCTGAACTAGACAGGCGCTGTCGGCCACATCTCAAGCAGACGAACGACTTCTGGCGTGTTGACGAAACCTATGTCAAGGTTCGAGGCAAGTGGATGTATCTGTACCGAGCTGTGGATTCGACTGGACAGACAATAGACTTCCTCCTGAACGAGACGCGAAGCGTCAGAGCTGTCAAACGCTTCTTCCACAAGGTGTTGGCAGACCTAACACGTCGCCTCCTCTCGTCATCAATGTTGACAAGAAGCCGGCCTACATTGGCGCCGTACGTGATTTGAAGCAGGAACACCTGTTGCCTGCGCACTGCAAGCGAAGGCCAAGTCAGTACATGAATATAAATATAGTAGAACAAGATCATCGTTTCATGAAGCGCAAGATCGATCCAAGGTTGGGCTTCGGATCGTACCCAACAGCTTGGCGTACGATTCAGGGTTACGAGACGATGCACATGGTACGGAAGGGACAGATTGAGGAGCAGAATCGGAAAATATCCAGGCGCAGAATCAATTCATCGAAGGGCTCTTTAGCTTAGCCGAGTAGGTCGAAGTCGATCCTTTCGTTTGAGCATGCCCGCCACTAGTTCTCGGCGACTATTTGCAACACAGCCGTATATAACAAGATCATGACCTAGATGACTACCGCGTTTTGCACTCAAGGAAGCTCATCAGCCCACGACGAACTGTATGCCCATGTATAAGAGGGAACACGTGCATACAGCATCTGAGATGTGCGCTCCGATACTTGTCGCACATAGAATACATCGTGACAACATGCGGGACCGCCATCGGCAATGGGACTGGCCACTCGTCCGCCAACCTCAAGCGCGCAAACGCGTGATGACCTCTAAACCCAGTCCCGCACGTGCTGTGGGTCACATCGGATGGCTGTCCGAAATGGATCGATCTGTTCTTGTCTGGCTGGATCACCGTTACGTTAGTTGGTACAGGTTAGGAGAGGTCCGCATGCTTTCGATCCCAGCCAACCCTGAGACAGAGGTTGCTAATCACTTAGATAATAGAAGCAACGAACGATGAACAAACTCAGCCGCTTTGTGTTTGTTCTCATCGTACTCCTGGTAGGCTGGGGTATTCTCGTCCGCTTAATCCTACCGAGTGGTCCCTTTATGTGGGATGAGGCCGCTCATGCACTGAAGGGACTAGTGATCGCCGAAGACATCGGGCACGCTGACTGGCTCAGTCTACTGTACGACAGCTACCGTCAGGTATACTGGCCTCCTGTTCATTCTTGGTTTTTGGGTATCTCTTTTCTATTTGCAGGCACAACGACAGTTGTGGCCCGATTGGTCAGCTTGATTGCCTTTGTTGCGGGGGCATTTGCCATCTACGAAGCCGCCCTGCAAACTGACCGTCAGATAGGAGCTTTGGCTGGTATTATCGCAGGGATGCTCTTCCTCACGTCCCCTGGAATGATATCTTTGGCAGCGCAGTCCATGCTTGAAATGCTTGGCCTGTTCTTCTTTATTCTAGGAATTCTCATCTTTTTTGCAGCATCGCGCAGTGAGCTGGGGTGGCTCGGTGGAGTAGGACTTGGCCTAGCTGTCACCTTGACATACCTTACGAAGTCCAACTACGGCATTCTACTAGCGATCAGTTTGATAATCGCAATTCTCGCGGATGCCCAATTCCACTTGCGCCAATTAGCAAATCGATTCAATATTTGGTTGACAATAACACTTGTAGTCGTCTTTGTCCTGTGGTTTGCATACCCGCCGAAGATTGTTGCAACCTGGAAAGCCATGGCCAATGTACCCTATGGCAATGTTAGCACCTTTAATATTGATGGTCTCCTGTTCTACCCCCAGTCATTCGTTAGTCAATCTGGGTCGATCTGGTTAGCAGTCTTATACTTGGCTACGATCTTGTTTTCATTCAAGTATTGGCGTGATCCGCGTATTCGTCTCCTTCTCATACTCATCAGCGTGCAGTTCCTCATTGGCCAAGTGCATCACACTAAGGTCAGTCGCCATATTCTTCCTATTCTGCCTCCAGTCTTCCTCTGTACAAGCTTTTGGTTCGTGCAGGTAACGAAACACTACACAACCAAGTATGAGATCAATAACGTACTTCACTGGCTGCCCAGTGCAGCAATCGCCGTGACACTTGGATACGCGCTTAGTCTTTTCGTCACCGGTTTCAGCCCAGCCGAGCAGATAGACAAATACAAGCTTACGCCATTTGTAGCTAAGTTGATCACGGAGAGCGACTCTGTATTCTTGTTGAGCAGTATGGATATGACGAGACCAAGCCCTCCGCTTCTTGACTGGCAACTGATCACCGAGTACGAAGTGCTCAATGTTTACCAGTCCGGCGCCACAATGAACCTTGATGGAGATAGCAAGTTGGCGGCGACTGTACGCCAGAGCGATCTGCCTTCCCCAATTTCCAAAGCACTGCTCGCAGTGCTTGAGCGTTCGAATTCGCCTGCCTCCCTAAGGACCTTCTACTTGGGACTTACAACGGAGGTCGCCGGAGACGGAACGAAACTAGCCGATTCCCTTGCCGAAAAGGTAGCAAAAAATGAAATCGATAGGGTCATCTTAATAACGAGCCTTAATGAGCGGGCTAGGTTTCCCACGGTTTCTTTTGCTGTAGCGTTTAAAAGGATTGGTTTTTCAGAAGTGCAATCGCAAAGCTTCTCCGACGGGAATACTCGAGTCGATGTCTTCGACCGACTGTCCGACTAAACGCCCTGCAAACTGTAAATCTGCATATTGTCGAGATGAATTAAAGGAATCACCTCAGCGTCCGTCCAGATGATTGTGATGCCGATATTTACCCATGCCGTGGCGATGCTTTTTATTGGGATTGTTCGGGATACGTGTAAAAAAGGTGTAACTTCGACGAGCGAAATGATGTTAGGCCACATGATGTGGGCGCTGTTTGCGTGTGGTAGGCCCCTTGATCGTCTAGAAACACGGGAGATAACGCTGGTTATCTTTCTGGT
>SWCD01020000.1_pt1 | contig 11324 bp, 9 predicted proteins | sample 4693011 | NCBI WGS metagenome assembly SWCD01 (sample SAMN10267278, study PRJNA491770) | bioreactor metagenome | isolation source: DHS bioreactor inoculated with marine | place: Japan: Omine Ridge, Nankai Trough | reverse complement strand
TTTTTTTGACACCTTTTTTACGACGACTGCCGCTGCAATTTTTTATCCAGCGACATTATATTACGACTAACACAACTTATATAAAGTTTTCTGCTGATAACCGGTGACCACCGGATACAGACCCGCCAGCTGTTCATCCAGGTCAGTATCACCCGTGTCCGAAATCATCGGGCGCTTGTCCAGTGAGCGCAATTTTTCATTACTGGCGATGATTATAATATTTTCCCGGCCGACCTGGCGGATGACTTTTGCACTCAACTGCTGATTACCACGGCCAAAAACATGCCCCTGACCACCGATGGTGGTGACCACGATCTTTGCCGACTGACTGCCGATGGTTTTTAAAATATGCTGTTCATCAGCGTCACTGACGAGCAATTGCTGGTTGTAAACGATGTCGATGCCGAGCAAGGTGTTCGGCAGAGACAACTGCTGCATGATTTCGGCAGTAGTCGAACCGGAACCAATCAGATAAAAAACATCCGGTTCCATGATCTCGATGATATCGCTGGCGATGTCCTGCAGCGTGATGTCTTCATGATTCAGCCCGCCCTGTTTGATCAGTTGCATGCGGGTATCATCAATCGGCACCGATAGATAACCGTAACACTTCGCATCGACATGGCCTTCACGAAAAGCATCTTCATCCAGATCCATCACCTGCGATTCGCGCAGTGACATCGGCTCGCCGGCTAACAGCAGCTGTATCAATTCGCCTGCGTGAGTGGGTGTGACCGCGTACACAGCGGAGTGAATTTTTACACCGGCGGGGATGCCGACCACCGGGATTGACGAATCGAACTCGCGACTCAGCACATCCAGCACATCGCGTGCGGTACCATCACCGCCGGCAAAAACAATCAGGTCAACATGCTGCCGGACAAACAGACGGATGACATTTTTTGTATCCGCCGCGCTGGATTGTTGTTCGCCCTGGTAAACAATTTCACAGGGAAGATCAAGTGCACGCAGCACGTCTTCTCCCATGTTGCCAGCGGCGGTCAGAATACTTGCACCGGACAGAACACCCCTGTCTACAGTGAGTTTTTGCATGGCGGCGCTGGCGCGTTTCTGCGCCTGCGGCAAGGCACCACGCGATAACGCCTGTTCGACGATGGCCTGACCGTCACTGCCTTTCAGGGCCACAGCGCCGCCGATGCCGGCATATGGATTGATCACAAAACCTAGTTTCATACAGGGATATTAAATTACTCAGAACTTGTGAGTTTATCAGGTTAACTAAACAACAAAACACATACAGTGGTAAAATTCTGTGCTTTCAAATCAGCTGCAATGATTTTCGTCCTATGAATTTTCCTGACTGCTACAAACCTCGCCGGCAAACCCGTTCTGTAAATATTGCCGGTGTGACGGTCGGCGGAAATGCGCCGATTGTGGTGCAGTCGATGACCAACACCAGCACCGCAGACATCGAAGCGACTACGCTACAGATCATGCAGCTGGCCAATGCCGGCTCTGAAATGGTGCGGATAACGGTAAACGATAATAACGCCGCCGCTGCGGTTATCCACATCCGCCGGGCGCTGGATGAGAAACAATGTTTCGTTCCACTGATCGGCGACTTTCACTTCAACGGCCACAAATTATTAACCGATCACCCCGACTGTGCGCAGGCACTGGCAAAATATCGCATCAATCCCGGCAATGTCGGCAAGGGCAAAAAACGTGATGAACAGTTCGCCACCATGATCGAACTTGCCTGCAAGTACGACAAGGCGGTGAGGATCGGCGTCAACTGGGGCAGCATGGATCAGGCGCTGCTGGCCGAACTGATGGATGAAAATGCACAATTGGCAGAGCCGCACGACGCACACGAGGTGATGCTGGAAACCGTGATCCGTTCTGCGCTGGACAGCGCGAAACAGGCCCGGGCGCTGGGGCTGGCAAAAGACAAAATCATCCTGTCATGCAAGATGAGTGTGGTGCAGGACCTGATTACAGTTTATCGTTCCATCTCGCAACGCGACGACTACGCGCTGCACCTGGGGCTGACCGAAGCCGGCATCGGCTCCAAAGGCATCGTTGCCTCCACCGCCGCGCTCAGCATGTTGTTGCATGACGGCATCGGCGACACCATCCGCATCTCACTCACCCCGGAGCCGGGCGCTGCCCGTGAAAAAGAAGTGATCGTGGCACAGGAAATTCTACAGACCATGGGACTGCGCTCTTTTGTACCACTGGTCACCGCCTGCCCCGGTTGCGGCCGTACCACCAGCACCTATTTTCAGGAACTGGCCTCGCAGGTACAGAACTACTTACGCACCCAGATGCCGCAGTGGAAAGAAAATTTTTATGGCGTGGAAGACATGTCCGTCGCGGTGATGGGCTGCGTCGTCAACGGCCCCGGCGAGAGCAAACACGCCAACATCGGCATCAGCCTGCCTGGCACAGGTGAACGTCCGGTGGCGCCGGTTTATGAAGATGGTGTGAAAACAGTGACACTTAAGGGTGAAAATATTGCAGGGGAGTTTGAGAGCGTTATTGACGCCTATATCGAGCGGACATATAAGTCACGGTAATGAAAAGTAAAAAATGGTTCTTTGATTTTGAAGTACTGTGTCAATTGTTATAAATTTCGTTTTAGCTCAATCATAATACTTACTAACTTACATAATAATGACGGTAAATCTTCACGCCGCAGGCGTGAGAACATTTTTCACTTTTCATTATTCATTACGACATCAGGCGTACGCCTTCTGTGCATTCAGGTTTCGCCGCTCACGTACGGCATCTGCTAGTTCCCGCAGACAAACTTCCGTCGTTTCCCACGAGATACAGGCGTCGGTAATACTCTGCCCATACGTCAGTGAATGGTCGGCAATAACATCCTGCCGCCCTTCGACCAGATGGCTCTCGATCATCACACCCATGATGCGGTTTTCGCCGCCGGCGATCTGTGTAGCGACATTGTTACAGACATCGATCTGTCGACGAAAATCTTTCATACTGTTTGCGTGCGAACAATCAACCATCATCTGAGGTTTTAAACCATATTTTTCCAGTTGCTCGGCAGCATGCTGAATGCTCTGCGCATCATAATTTGGCTGCTTTCCGCCACGCAGGATGATGTGGCAATCATGGTTACCCCTGGTGGAAAATATCGCTGAATGGCCTTCTTTGGTCAGCGACATAAAGACGTGTGGATTCGATGCGGCTTTCACCGCGTCGATGGCAATCTTGAAACCACCATCGGTGCTATTTTTAAAACCGACCGGGCAGGATAGTCCTGAGGCCAGTTCACGGTGGCCCTGGCTCTCTGTAGTTCTGGCACCGATAGCGCCCCAGCTGACCAGATCGGCAATATATTGCGGGCTGATCAGATCCAGGTATTCGGTGCCAGCAGGGATGCCTTCGACGGCCAGATCGCGCAGCAGTTTACGTGCCAGTCGCAGGCCATCATTTATCTTGAAACTTTCATCGAGACCGGGGTCGTTAATCAAGCCTTTCCAGCCGACCGTGGTGCGGGGTTTTTCGAAATAAACCCGCATGATGATACAGAGATCATCCGACAGTTCCTGCATCAGCACTTTAAGTTTCGAGGCATACTCTCTGGCAGCATCCGGGTCGTGTACCGAACAGGGGCCAACGACCACCACCAGGCGATCGTCTTCGCCATGCAGGATGTTGTGGATGGATTCGCGCGCATGATAAACCGTTTCCGACGCGTTCTCATCCAGAGGAAATTCATCATGCAGCGCTTTGGGTGGCAGTACTTCCTGTAATCCGGTTATGCGTACATCATCGGTCTTAAAGATCATTTTCTAACTCGTAACTAAAATAGTGGCGCAAAGGGTCGTTTAGCGTTCAATTATATAGGAATAATAAGAAACTATCTCTGCGAAACGGTTATCTCACTGCTGGATTCACGGGGTTTTTGCTCCGTAATTTTAGAGCTCAGCTAACAAAGCGGGGAGTTCCCGCAAGCTGATAATGCTGGCATCAGGTTTGCAGAAATCCAGAGCCCACGGCTTCTGCTCGCGGTTTAACCAGATAGCGTACACGCCTGCTGATTTTGCACCGGAGATATCGTGGATCGGGTCATCTCCGATGTGTACCATCTGCCCAGCGTTAATGTTTGCCAATTTCTGCACCTGCTGGTAGATGTCCGGCTCAGATTTCATCTTTCCTACCGAGGCTGAGTTCAGGGCGAAATCAAACCAGTGGTCGATGCCCGTTTTAACGGTATCCGCATTGCCATTGGTCAGGCTCACCAGCTGGAATGTTTTTGCCAGCTCATCAAGCACCGGCCCGACATCATCAAACAGGGTTACCTGCTGGCGTGCCTCATAAAATATTTCAAATGCCGGATTTATCCAGTCATCAGCCAGCTCGAATTCCTCCGCCAGCAACTCAAAAGACTTGATGCGCAACCGTGTTAAATCATAAGCCAGTTCTGGATAATCATTAAGCAATAAACGACGCTTATCCCGCAGCTGGTATATGTCATAACTTTTTGTGATCGCTGGAACATGCTCAGCCAGCCACTGATATAACATTTTTTCTGCGCGGAGTATCGTAGGTGTGCACGGCCATAAAGTATCATCAAGATCAAAACTTAATACTTTAATAGTTTGCGGCATGGTTTATCGTGCGGTATTTTGTCAGGTGAATAAACGCAGTGAAAATCGTAATGATTTATCCCTGGACTTTTTATCAGACTAATTTATTGTGACAAGTGTGTTACTTAAAACGTCGGCTCGTGATATTTTATCTTCTGCGATGTCTGAGGGGACTGCCACAGGCGTTAACGCCTCATCTACTTTATTTTCACCTGCAGGCACACCGACAGCGTGTTCAATATCCGTTGCGCCAGCGATATTAACTATATTGTCCGCAGAAAATTTTACCAGATAACCATCACCTTCCTGTTTGGCTTTAAATTCTCTTAACGTAGAGATTGCTGATTTTTTATCAGCAAAATAACCAAAACGAACGTTATATCGTATTTCATTTTTTTTGTTTGTGTAGTCAGACACGTAGGCATCATAGTGTTTCGCCTGCAACATTTTCATCATGTTTTCAGCGTTGACCAGGCGACCATACATACCCGCCTGGATAGAATATTTTATTTTTCTTAACTCATCTGAAGTGAAGGTGTTAACAACCGAAACATCTGCCGTGGTTTCAACGATTAAATCATCTTTAGCCTGTTCAGTTTTAAGCGGGACTGATACATTTTTAGTCTCTGAAGAATTTTCCACCGCAGAACCAGACGTCGAATCTTTTAAGATGGCATTTGCCAGCATAGTAGTTTCTGGCTGATCGACGTCAATATCCTCACCCGCTTCGATGACTTCAGGTGCCTGAGAATCGGCAGTATTTTCTACAGCCATCACACGCTCAGGTAATGACAACGGCCGCACTTCACTACCGGCCTGATAAAATGTCGCCGCTCGTTCGTGGCCCATAAAAAAACCACCGGCAAAAACCAGAACTGTCACCAGTACTGAGATGGAGACGAGTTTTAATATGTCGCGACTGTCGATTAATATAGGTGCCATGTTCTACGGTAAATATTTGAAATAAGTGATCGATTTATAATGAAGTGTTGCTAAGCATATTTTAGCTCAATACAGCGCAAATGGTTGTAAATAAAAGGCCCGCCTTATTATAAATATTGTCGTGCCATATAACTTCTTCACACAACCTTTTCACGGTATCTAATCTGAAGCGATACGTATTGCTTTAATAGATTATTGTAAGCCTCTGAATTTAATAAATATGCATCAGGAATCGATGCTTTTCTCTGTAAATATGTCGATTTTTTACAACCAGATGCTATATTACCAACAGTTATTGAAAAAGTGACAGACTCTCTCCAAGCCACTTTTTTACTCACAAGCAAATTGCTCCAAACACGTAAATTCTCAAAATCACTTAAAGCAGCAATAACTTTAAATCAACGCCTCGCGCTGATTTGGTGTGTGTTTTTCATTGCATTGTATATTTACGCGGAGTTACTTATGGTTACCTCTCTAATTCGAACTTCACTAACAATTTTAACTTTGTACGGAATTTTTGGTATTGGAAACGCTTTTTCTGCGCCCGCACCTGATTTCGAATTAGAAGGCCAGCAAAAACAGATAAATTTGAGTGACTACCGGGGACAGATCGTTTATCTGGACTTCTGGGCATCATGGTGCCAACCCTGTCGAAAATCATTTACCTGGATGAACAAGATGCAATCTTTATACGGCGGAGAAGGTTTCAAAGTTATTGCTATTAATCTTGATGAATCTCGAAAAAAAGCTGATAGATTTTTACAACAGATACCCGTAAATTTTGATGTTGCGTTCGACCCACGTGGCAACACCGCTGAAAGCTATAAAGTGAAAGCGATGCCAAGTTCATACATCATCGATAAACACGGAAATGTGATCCACGCTAACCTGGGGTTTCGCAGTAAAGATGAAGATAAACTAGAAGCAAAAATCAGGAAGATTATCCGTCAATCTACTGTCGCCAGTCGCTAGCCCGGTTATGAAAGATGAGCCATGAAAAATGAATAATTAAACTTAAAATTCATTTTTCATTACTGCTGATCCCTATCCATTCATACCAGTACTGAAACAGATTGTCATCATAACAGGCCAGTACCGAACGGACTTCAAGCTGACCACGAAACACCGGCTCATTATCCAGCGACACTGAACAACCGCCTGCTTCGGCAAAAATCAAACTGCCAGCGGCATAATCCCACAATTTCTGCCCGCCGTGCAGATAGATATCAAACCGTCCCGCTGTCATCCAGCACCAGTCGACTGCCGATGATCCGATATTTCTTTGCGAGGCGAAGATTCTTTCTGTAACAAGTTTCACCACCAGTTTTTCAGGCAATCGTTTCAAATCTATCTCTGCAACGACAGGTTTATTGTCTGTAAAATTCATCTGTGAAGGATCTATAGGTACGCCATTTAAGTGTGCGCCCTGCCCTTTAATCGCAGTAAACATCTCATCACGCACAGGGTCATAGATAAGCCCTAATTGCTGTGTCTGGTTTATGATTAATGCAATTGAAACGGCGAAAAATGGCAAACCTGCCGCATAATTGCTAGTACCATCGAGCGGGTCAATACACCAGTATGCCTCACCGGTATTTATTACGGCGAGCTGCTCATCTTCACTCATTTCTTCGCCAAGAATGTCATAGCTCGGCCAGCGCTGTTTTAATTCTTTCTCCAGTCGATCCTGCATGGCAAGATCTGCCGGGGTAACAACACTGCCATCTTCTTTATATTCAAATTCCGAATGACCAAAATCTTTAAGCAGAATTTCTCGCGCGGCATCTTTCACCAACGATTTTAATTTTTCTATATCGGGTAATAACATATTTTTTCAAACCATAATTACCAGGGAATATCACTGCCATCGATATCGATAAAGCGACCACTGTCTTTTATCGTTAGCGATGCCAGATTATCGAAAGTTTGCTCAACACATTCACGTGTGGTGATTTCTGCATCTGGCCCACCCATCTCAGTTTTCACCCAGCCCGGATGCAACGCCACAGTGATGATACCCTTGTCTTTCAGGTCAATGGATAGACTTTTTACCACGGCATTCAATGCGGCTTTGCTGGAACGATAGATATAACTATTGCCGTAGCCATTGTCTGCCATGCTGCCCATCTTGCTGCTCATGCAAACGACCAGTTTACGCTTGCCCATGAACAGCTGCTGAGAAAATGCTTCAACCATTTTTAATGGCGCGATACTATTCACCTGAAAGGTCTGCGACCAGCTATCAACATCGACCGCACCAAAGGTGTTTTTATCGGAACCATAAATACCTGCATTATTAATCAGCATATCAATCGGGTCATTGCGTAGTTCATACGACAGCGCCTGCAAGGTTGCCAGCTCCAGCATATCCGCGATATGCACGCTGATCTGACCATTTGAGAGTTTCGCGATATTAAACAAGTTTTCGGCATTGTGTGGGTTACGGCAGCAGGCAAAAACCCGCCAACCCTGCTCCATTGCGTATCTGACCATCTCAAGGCCGATGCCGCGATTAGCACCTGTGATTAATATATTCATTATTTTTATATAAACGAAAACGATTTCATAGTGTCGAGCAACGCACTTTAAACAACTTGGCGCTATTTGCCTATAACTTTATCGCTGCCATAAAAAAACCGCCAGGTGATATAAAATCACCCGGCGGTTTTCTGTTAGCTTTATATCGTTATATATTAGCCAATATTGTAGATCTGATTCATATAGAACTGCTCATATTCATCACCTGGCAATGGTTTGCTCCAGTAATAACCCTGACCATACTGACACCCAATACCTTTGAGCACATTCAGCTGACGTTCATTTTCAACACCTTCAGCATGCAAGGACAGCTTTAAACCACGTGTAAGTCCTGCGATCGCATCAACGATGCTAGAGTCTTCCTCATTGTCAGGTATTCCTGCAACAAAAACACGGTCGATCTTGACCACGTCGACAGGAAACTCTCTTAGATAAGCCAGCGACGCATAACCGGTACCAAAATCATCAAGCGATATTGTCATACCCATACCACGCAATTTTTTCAGCGTTGATTCTACCTCGCCTATGTTGTCTATTAGCGTTTGTTCAGTTACTTCGACAGACAATGATGACCCTTCTAGATTATTCTCCGCCATCGCCTGGGTAAACAACGCTACCAGATCCTGTTCTTTAAACTGACGCGGCGCCAGATTGATCGAAACACACTGATTTTCAAGGCCTGCATCGCGCCACACTTTTATCTGCTTACAGACACTAAAAATCAACCACTCACCAAGCGCAACAATCAAGCCACAGTCTTCAACAGTACTGACGAAGTCCGAAGGTTGAATCATACCTTTATCAGGATGCTGCCAGCGCAACAGGGCTTCTACACCAACCACTTCATTTTTATGAATATCGATCACTGGTTGATAATGAACCAGAAATTCATCATTTTCGAAGGCGGCTTTTAAACTGTTTTCGAGATCCAGGCGTTCCATCGCGCTGACACTCATTTCCGGTTTGTAGAACTGGAAACAATGGCGGCCATTTTCTTTGGCTCGAAACATCGCGGTATCTGCATTTTTCAGTAATGAGCGCGCATCTTTACCGTCACCCGGATAAACGGCGATGCCGATAGAAGCACTGGTGTATGTTTCCTGTTCATCCAGACGAACATTGTGCTCAAGAATGGTGGTTAAGTTATCTGCAATAGAAATGGCGTCTTCCGGTCCGTCGATGCCTTCAATGATAACAGCAAACTCATCGCCACCAAGTCTCGCGATGGTATCGGCTCGACGCAATGATTTAGAAATCAGATCACCAACCGCCTTGATTAATTTGTCGCCCGCATCATGACCGAACGAATCATTAACCAGTTTGAAATCATCAATGTCAACCAGCATTAACGCCATAGATGTGCGACTTCGTTCGGAACGCATCACCGCCTGCTCCAGACGATCTGCAAATAACAGGCGATTTGGTAAACCAGTTAAGCTATCACGATAAGCCAGCAACTGAACTTTACGCTCAGCAATAACTTTTGCGACTACAGATTTCACCCGATGCTTGAGCACAGCCCATTTGATTGGTTTGGTAATAAAATCGATGGCACCGACTTCGTAAGCTCTTTCGACGGACGCATCGTCATCCAGACCGGTAATCATCATTACAGGAATATCGGTGTGCCCTTTTTCCTTGATCTGCTGACAGGTAGTAAAACCATCGATGCCCGGCATTACCGCATCGAGCAGAATCAACGCAGGATGATGTTTTTCAACAGCCTTGATCGCTTCCAGACCATCTGAAGCTTCAATGATATCGAAGTCTTCTGATTCAAGCACGTGGCGCACCATCAGGCGAATGGATGGGTCATCGTCAGCTAAAACGACGATCGGTCTTTCTTCATACTTTTGAGTATCACTGAATAGTGAAACGACATTCGACATAAACTACAGCTCCAGCTTAAATAACTTGTTCAAGCAATGAAATGTTCCATTTCTACAAATTGATCAGCCTTAATCCCAACATCTTACTCGATTGTAGTCTGAACACAGCACAATCGCACGAAATCCACAATAAAAATATACGCTTTAAATCTGTTAAAAATTTAGCGCAAAACGTACAAATGAAAAATATACCGTATTTTACTTCTGAGGTTCACCTTCAACTTCAAAAAGGAAAAGCTCTAACAGGTATCAAGCAAATACTACGCCAATAATATAACGCTATGAATTTACTATCTTTATTAAAAAATCATATTTCACATTGCCATTACAACTGTAAATAATTGTGACGGTTGCAAACCATATAGATTCCATTTTAAGTTAATAAAAACAGCGAGATAAAAAATTATATTGCCAATTTACCGGGGTGTTTTATATCGTAAAAATCATGGACATATTTTATCCGTACATTTTTATCAAAATTTGAAAAAATAATCCAAATTTTTACTTCAAACTTTTTTCAACCAGTTCGCTGACATCGTTCGAGAGGTTTGGCAGTGAAATCAATCGTTGCAGCTGCGTTTTCATCAATGTTTGCCGTCCTTTGTTATACCGCTTCCAACGGGTCAGCGGCACGCATAAACGTGACGCGATTTGCGGGTTCATTACATCGATGATCTCGATGTAATGCCCCAATAACTCATAACCTGAGCCATTGCGGTCATGAAAGCACAGTGGATTTGCCGCACAAAAAGCACCAAGTAAAGATCGCACACGATTAGGATTTTTAATATCAAAATCGTTATGATCAAATAACTTTTTCACGCTGGCTATCGAAGACACATGCGGAATTGTCGCCTGCACAGAAAACCATTTATCCATTACCAGGTTATCCTGTTGCCACTGTTGATAAAACTCATCAACCACCTTGCCTGAATTCGCTGCTTCGTGATAAACCAGTGATTTAAATGCAGCCATCTGATCAGTCATATTATCGGCTTCATAAAATTGCGAAGTGGCTAACGACTCACCCTGCCCCTCAAGATACATCAAATAGGCTAACGACTGATTTTTCAAAAAACGTTTCGCCATCGATTCGGGCGACAGACTAAATTGCTGTTGAGAACCGGTTCGAGAATTGGCCTGATAAACATCTAACAGATTGTCTTTAAGTTCCTTCGCCAGTTGTGAATAAATGAATTCTCTTGCCTGATGGATCTCATCAACATCGATGACCGGCATCATCTCACCGACATACATCAATGACGGTAGCGTCAACGCTCTCGCGATCAATGCCTTATCCAGCGTTTTTTCCAGCAAGATATTTTTACAGGCCTGCACATAATAATCAGGCAGCGTTAATGCTTCGCCTTTTTTT
>SWCD01011637.1_pt1 | contig 11330 bp, 8 predicted proteins | sample 4693011 | NCBI WGS metagenome assembly SWCD01 (sample SAMN10267278, study PRJNA491770) | bioreactor metagenome | isolation source: DHS bioreactor inoculated with marine | place: Japan: Omine Ridge, Nankai Trough | reverse complement strand
TGGGATTATGACAATATGCCTGCCGGCACTGGTTGTTATACCTGTCACACCGAAAAGGATGACTAGTTAGAACTGGGGTTATTGACAGATCAGGGGAAAACTTCGTTCAAGAGGTGAACTTCTTTTCAAGCTGTTTACGGATAACCTGAAAAAGAAGCGCTGTTTTCACAGGCTTGGCAATATAATCATCCATGCCGACATCCAGGCATTTCCGGCGATCACCTTCCAGGGCATGGGCAGTAACAGCAATAATCGGGATATGTTCGCCACTTTCTTTTTCCAGCTCGCGGATTGCTGAAGTGGCTTGGTGCCCTGTCATCTCAGGCATCTGGACATCCATAAGAATAAGATCGAACCCCCCTTTCTTATAAGCATCCACCACCTCTTTACCGTTGGACACAGCCTCGACATGCCAGCCCTGCTCCTCCAGGATATCCTGAAGCAGCCTGCGGTTGACCTCTTCATCTTCAGCAAAGAGGATTCTAATCAAGGATTCCTCTTTCTCCCTGGCAGGAGTAAGAGGTACCACTTCTGATGTTTCCCAGGCATCGTAGCGTTTGTCATCTTTGGTGGCAATGTCCAGGTCAACTGTAATATGAAAGGTTGAACCAACCCCGGGCCTGCTTTCCACCCAAATTTTTCCTCCCATCATCTGAACAAGAAGAGCGGAAATTGTGAGGCCCAAGCCAGTGCCCTCATACTTTCTTGTATTGGAGGTATCTGCTTGATTAAAGGCGCCAAAAATTGTTTCTTGCTTACTCTTGGCTATACCTTCACCCTGGTCCTTTACTTCAAAATGAAGGGTTGCCGCACCATTAAAATAATTATCAACCTTTACTCCCAGAACAATTTCACCCTTTTGAGAAAACTTGATGGCATTATCAAGAAGGTTGGTCAAAATCTGCTGCAGGCGATGGGGGTCGCCAACCAGTTTTTCAGGTAAATCAGGGCCGAGTTCACAACGAAGATCCAAACCTTTTTTGGCAGCCTTATTGATGATCTCCGAACGAGTAATATCAAGCAGGTCAGCAACATCAAAAACACGTCCGGCAAGTTGAAAATTCTCGGCCTCTATCTTGGCAAAATCAAGGACTTTGTCCACTGTATCAAGGAGGCGCTCGGTGGAAGCGGTGATCATCTCCACATAGCTTTTCTGCCTCTCAGGTAAGTCAGCTACGTCGAGGAGACTTGCAAAACCCATGATGCCGTTAATAGGAGTCCGAATCTCATGGCTCATATTATCGAGAAAATCTCGTTTTGCTTTTGAGGCCTGGCCGGCAGCAATCCGGGCTTGCTCAAGGGCATCAGAAGTTCTTTTATGCTCGATGACCTCTTCCATCAATTTTTCATTGGTTGCAATAAGATCGGCTGTACGCTCTGCTACCCGCTCTTCAAGCTTGGCATTCGCCTCCTGCAGCTCCTTTTGAGCCTGAGCAAGCTTATCTCTTTGGCTCTTCAAAGCAAGTTGAGTGGAAATCCGCGCCTTAATAATAGAGAGGCTGTATGGCTTGTGGACATAGTCCACCGCCCCCATGGCAAGGCCCTTAGCCTCTTCTTCCTCTTCGTTGATTGCGGTGACAAACATAATCGGGATTTCCCGGGTGGCAGGATCATCCTTCAAACGGCGACAAACCTCATAGCCGTCCATCTCCGGCATCATGATATCAAGTAAGATAAGGTCTGGAGGCGTGTCCGAGGTGGCCCAACGCAATGCCCTTTTACCGCTGGTGGCGATAATAATCTCATAATCATCTTCCAGGGCTTCGATTAACACCTTAATATTGGCAGGCACATCATCCACCAACAGGAGGGTATCTTTCTCTGTCTCTTTTCCCTGATTCACTGCCATTACATCTTCACTCCGAGATTATCCGCTAACTTTGAGAGGGCCTGTCGTGCCGCTTCAAAATCAAATTGTTCCAGGGAGGATTGGATTTCCCTGCGACCATTTTCAAAATCTTCATTATCATAGGTGGGCAGCCCCTGAAGAAACTTGCCCGCTTTGGGTGTGTTTGCCTCGACATGGGCAAGGAGAGTCGACAATATCGTTACCAGTTCATCATGTTCAGGAAGGGGAGTACGTGGGCCGGTTGCTCTCGCTTCTGTCTCGCCATTATTACTTACCACACATTTCCTAACACTTTCAAGCATCTCTTTAAGTCTATTTTCCAGAGTGGCTATTAAATCCGCAGGCATGGTTTTTTCCCGCCGTAAGCTATGTTCAACTGTCCGGGCGGCTTCCTCTATACCACGGGCCCCTAAATTGCCGGCCACCCCTTTTAAAGTATGGACTATATGAATTACCTTGTCGACCTCTCCAGCCTGGAAATAGGAATGCATATCCTCAATGGCATTCTCATTATCTTCACAAAACTCACTGAGTAATTTTCTGAAAAGTTCTCGGTTGTTATTAATCCGGGCCAAGGCTTTTGTAACATCCAGGCCAGGAATCATAAAATCCTCATCCAGCCCCAAAACTTCCGAGGGAGAAGCCGCTCTTTTGCTTTTACAGAGAGTAATAGCATCTGCCAGGGTGTGAAAAAGAGTATCAGGATCAATGGGTTTGGCAATGTAATCATCCATACCCGCCTCAAGGCATTTTTCACGGTCGCCCTTCATGGCCCTGGCTGTCATGGCAACAATAGGCATTCTGCTAAATTGAGAGCACTGTCTGATCTGTTTTGTTGCCTCTATACCGTTCATCCGCGGCATCTGAACATCCATCAAAACTGCATCAAAACCTTCATCTATCTTTTCAAGGGCATCATTCCCATCAACAGCAGTAACAACCTGAGCACCGGCATTCTGGAGAAGCTCTGTGGCAACTTGCCGGTTAATGGAGTTGTCTTCAACAAGCAAAATGCGGCGGCCTTGCAAAACAGCAGTGGTGCCGGATATTTTATCATCCGCTTCTGGTGGAGCACTGCCCTGCAAGAGCATCTCCAGGGAAGAAAGGAGCAGTCCTCTCTTCACCGGTTTGCTTAAAACTGCTTTCACCCCCAATTGCTCTGCCTTTTTCCGCAAGGTGACATCCTGACCATCTGCAGAGATCATGATGATGGGAATATTGGCAAAATCCTCCTCTTCGGCCAGCACCTTCACAAGGCTTAAACCATCCATCCCGGGCGGCATTGTTTGATCAAGAAGAATCACATGGGGGATGGCGCGAAGGCTGGCCATTTCTCGTAATTTTTCCAGGGCATTCTCACCGTTTTCCGCTGTTTCCACCTCGAAGTAGAATGAGGAAAACATCTTCGACATAAAATGGCGAAACATCTTGTTGTCATCAACAACCAAGACCCGGCTGCCGACAAACATATCTTTATATTTATTGGGCAGATCAACCTGCACCTGGCGCTTAAAGGGGATTGTAAAATGAAAAGCAGAGCCCCTATCCGGCACACTTTCAAGCCAAATGTGACCGCCGCAGCGCTCGACAATTTTTTTACTTATGGCAAGCCCCATGCCGGTGCCGCCAAACTGCCGTGAAATGGATTCATCAGCCTGGGAAAAAGCATCAAAGAGAAACTCATGCTGGGCCTCATCAATACCTATGCCGGTATCGGACACGGTAAAGAGGAGTTCCACATCCTTTCCCTGACTCTGCTGGAGAACAACCTTTACCTTCACCTCTCCCTCTTCCGTGAACTTCATGGCATTGCCGGTAAGATTGATGAGAATTTGGCTGAGGCGAAGAGGGTCGCCAACAAGATGCATGGGAACATCATCATGGCTGCGGACAATGAAATCCACCCCTTTATCACGGGCTTTTTCACTAAAAAGGGTCCTGATATTGTCGAGAACGTCGCTTAAGTTGAAATTGATCTTTTCAAGCTCAATATGGCCTGCTTCAATTTTTGAAAAGTCGAGAATATCGTCAATGATTCCAAGAAGACCTCTGGCCGACTTTTTAACCGTAGTCAGATAATCAAGGACCTTTGGTGAAACTTCCTGCTTGAGGGCCAGGCTAGTTAAGCCGATGATAGCATTCATCGGGGTGCGTATCTCATGACTCATATTGGCGAGAAAAGCGGACTTTGTCCGTTCCGCAGCTTCTGCGATCTCTTTTGATTCCCGCAACTCTTTCAAGGTGGCACGATGCTCTTCAATTTCCCGGGAGAGCTTGTCGTTGCTCTGCACAAGTTGGGCATTAAGTTCCGCCATCTTTTCTTGCTGTTCGTCAAGCTCTTCGGTTCTAGCCCGCACATTTCCTTCCAGCGAATCACTGCGAGATTCCAGCGCCCGGTTTGCCCTTGCCAGTTCATCGTTAGCCGCACTCAGCTCCTCTTGGGCTTCACTCAAATCCTCGTTTTTTTCTTCTAGCTCCTTATAGTAGAAATGGAGCTGGTCAATCATGGCATTAAAGGAACGACTGACCCGGGCAATTTCATCGCTTCCCTCAACCTTAGCCCGGGCGGAAAAATCACCGGTCTCCATGAAATTTTCAATCACCTGATGAAGATTGACCAAGGGTCGCGTTAACAGTTTACCCAGGAGCATCGAGAATAAAAAGACCGCTGCCACACCCACAAGCAAGGCAAGGGCGGAAATACTGTTACTCCGGGTCATCTCCTGACGGCTGGCACTTATCACCGTGCCTGCCTGCTCACTATTGGTAACGGTTAACAAGCTGATATTATTATTGATCTCATCGAACTGCTGCGCCAAAACATCCACCTGGGAGGCCATGAGGCTATACACCTCTGATGCCTTATCAGCCTCAACGATCATAAGATCAAGGGCGGAGAAAAATTCTTGTTTGGCTGGCAATGTTTCGCTTTCAAAGACTGCGCTAATCAGGTCGGCAATCTTGGCCCTGTCAGAGGCCATAAGCGTGTTGATCTTTTTGGCAGAGTGATAGAGATTATCCAGGGGCTTGCGGGCCTTGCCAACGGCAACTGCTAAAGAGCTATTCTCAGTGGAGAAAGTAAAAAGCCATTTACCCAGATCACTGTCGTCCTTAGTTGTTGGCCCTTTGAACAAAGCCTCGTTATTTATGGCTTCGTTTAAGGCCATTATCCATTGGAAGGCTTCCTCTTTCTTTTTAAAAAGGGTGTTTTGAAATTTATGAGGGTTGAGGATGTCGGTACTGTCGAGGCGGCGGCACAGATCAAGATATGCCTCTCCATCCTGTCGCCATTTTTGCCATTGGCTCCAGAAGGTCGCCAATATTTGCTGTTCACGGGGGGCATCGGCCAGGGATTCGTAGGCTCGGAGCTTTTTATCAAGCGCCTTGAAACTTCCAGTTAATTCGTCGTACAGGGATTGCCGTTCAACACGGGAAAGATCACGTCCCAAGAGACGCATTTCCTTTGCCATTATCGCTTGCACCTGGTCATGAACCACCATGATGGCTTGAACTTTTTCCAGATTATGGCCAACCGAGTAAACACCTGTGGAAATCTGCCGGGCGCTAAAAAGATTAACAAGGGCTGTTGCCCCACCGATAAGGGCAATTACAAAAAAACTAAGAAAAAGCTTATTTTGAATGCGGATATTTATCACTTCGCAGCCCTGTGTGTGCTCTTACCAGATTTATCAAAACCCTGTTCCTGCCATGCCCTGGCCCCTCCTTTCAAGAAAACAAAGTCCTGATCAACCTGGTCTGCAAAAAGAAAGCGAAGCCAGCTTGCTTGACTGCCTCCGCCATCAAGAACAAAGAGCTTTCTACCCGCAACCCTGCGACTGCCGCTTTTTAGATATTTCACAAGCCTATCCAGCGGATAATGATGGAGGTTGGGAAGATTGATCGGGTATTTATCTCGCTCGGACACATCCCGGATATCAACAACAAGAACCTCAGGCTGACGGCTGCCAGTAACAAACTGACCAGGGCTTAATGCATTCTTATTGTTCTGAGGCGGACCAAAAAGCCGAGCTAGGCCGGCGCTGTTATGTCTTAAGATTTTTCCGAAATAAAGAACTTTTTCAGGGTGCTCTTTTGCCCATTCACGAACCCCTGGCCGGAAGTGGTAGATATTTCTGAACCCCCACCTTTCAGCCTGTCTGAAGGCAATACGGCTTTTTGAGCACGACTGGCCATTACAGTAAAAGACTATGGCCCTTCTGGGATTTCTCTTTCGAAGACGTTCAAGATCGTCCCGAACCATGGTGGCGACAGGAACATGGATGGCATTTTTCATGTGCAGAATGTCATACTCAAAACGGCTCCGGGTATCGATCAGATAGGCCAAGTCGAAAATCTCGTCAAGGGCCGGGCCATCAAGATAACCTTCTTGAGCATGGGACTCTAAAAAGGGAGCTGCACAACAAAACTCAAAGCAACAAAAAAACACCAATAGTGCCAAGCATCCTATCTTCCCTGTCATTTGCCCCTCGTGGTTTCCTTGGAAAACATGTTTCTAACTCAGAAAATCTCCCCTGCCTGATTACGACAAACTCCATGCAAAGTCAAGGAGTCGCCATGGGAAAATAGCACTATCAGAGCGGTGGATTCTCCAGGTGATAGACCGCCGGCAAATTCCGATACTGTTCCGCGCAATCCAGTCCATAGCCCACCAAAAAACCTTCTGCCACAGCAAAACCCAGATAGTCGACCTTTACCTCAGCCTGGCGACGCTCCTTCTTGTCAATAAGGGCGCATATCCGAACAGAGGCTGCCCCTTTATCACGGAAAAACTCCTTCAGCCAGGCCAGGGTTCTGCCAGTGTCGATAATATCTTCAACAAGCAAAACATCCTTACCAGTAAGATCAAGCTCAACATCCTTACTAAGAGAAATGGTTCCGGAGGATGTGGATGACATGCCGTAACTGGCCACCCGGATAAAATCGAGCTCCACGTTAATGGTCAGGGCTCGGGCCAAATCCGCCATGCAAATAAAGGCGCCGTTTAAGACGCCGACCAAAACAAGACGCTGCCCTTCATAGTATGTACTGATTTCTCGGCCGAGCTGGGCCACTCTCTCTGCTAATTTTTCCTGGGAGAGGATAAGTTTTTTATCTGACATATTGAGATAGAGTACTGAAGTATTTTGAAAAAAAGAGGTTCACAACTTGCGAAATTCGGAAAGCTAAAAGCTCGTTGCTCCACATCTTACAGAGGAATATCACTGGTGATATTTAACCAAGAACGATCCAACTCCTGATCAAATTCATTAATAAAACCCTCCACATCAACATTCTTGAAGGTCTTTTGTTCTTCTTTAATCAGAATCCAGGCAAACGAATCGGCAAGATTCACCTGGGGGGCATTTTGCTGGCAACCGATTACAATTTCCCTTTGCACGGCAAAAAGTTCGGCAAGGGAAACAAGTGCAACAATAAGCAGGTTTTCCTTGGCATCTTCCGGGCTATGATGAAATTTAGCGGCATCAAGAAAGGCCTTTGGCAAGCCCATCTTCTCACCAAGATAATAACCTGCCTGACAATGATCGGCACCGATGAATCGCTGCTCTGCCTCGCAGAGGCTTATGCCATCAAGAAAACCAACCCTTTGGAGCTGGGGATAAAAATCAGGTTCTTGTATCTCCAGCGATAAAATACCAATATCATGAAACAGGCCTGCCAGATAAATATCCTCATAGGTCTGGACCCGGATAACCTCAGCCAACAACTCGGCAATACGCCCGACCACCACCGAATGGCGCCAAAAAGAACGGGCCAGATTCCTATAGCCTTGAAAGAAACTCTGGCCGTCCATCACCTTTTGGCACTCTTCTTCCACCACCTGCTGGATATTTTTCACCCCCACGGTGACCAGAGCATGGGCCACCGAACTTACGGCGGTTGAGCGGCGATAATAAGAGGAGTTGGCCACCTGCACGACCTTGGCAGCCATAAAAGGATCTAAGCAGATTAACTCGGCAAAACGACGGGTATCTTCAGAATCTCCTACCAGAAACACGCCTAACAACTTGGCAACAACCGGATTGATGGCCAGGTCGAGATTGGAATGCACCCGTCTTTGCATGCGGGATTTTGCAACCTTTGTCGGCTCTGGGATAGGAGGAAGTTTGGCACTATCAACAACAAGCTTCCAGGAAATCTTTTTTTGAGGTGAAGGTTTGACTGCCGGGGCCTTCTTTTTTGCTTTGGCGGCAGGCTTTGCTTTTTTCTTGGACGTATCTGAAATTGGGACGATTTTCTGTTCAGCTCCGGCAACCTTCTTATTGGCATCCACCAATCGTTGAACAAGAATGCCACAAAATCGCTTGTAAAACTTGAGCTGCAAAAAGACATTGGCATGGTTGAGAATTTCAGGCTCAACCATGAGGACATATGAATCAGAAAGGGTTCGCACTCCGGCAGTTCTCTTGGTCTCGGAGATCATTGCCATCTCGCCAAAGGTTGCACCGGTGCTTAAAGTGGTGAGCTCCACCTCGGCATTATTGACCGTCTTGAAAACAGTAACTTCCCCGTGAACAAGAATATAGAGCACTCTGTCCGTGGTGCCTTCTTTAATGACCAGGGTATTTGGGGGGACTTTCAGCCAGCGGCTTAACGATAGGAGCTGTTTGAGTTCATGGTCATCAAAGGTAGTAAAGAAAGCTATTTTCTTCAGAAAAACAAGGCGTTGATCCGGCTGTTTTTTCTTTTCAGCTTTCTTTACCGTGGCCATATTACTTCCCGAGACAAAATTGTTGAAAGATCATATCAAGAACATCTTCAGTGGTTGTTTCACCAATAATATCACCAAGATGATCCAAGGTGGCCTGCAGCTCAACAGCAATCAAATCAGGTGGCAACGTTATCTCAATCCCCTCAAGGACACGGGTTGCTGCCTCCCTTGCCTTTTCAAGGGCAGAACGATGCCGGATATTTGGGACAACATCGTGGCCCGGATCCCAATCTTCGCCGCCGGTTACAAGGTCATAAACGGCCTGCTCCAGGGTATCAATACCGCGCCCCTCTTTAGCGGAAATGGAAACAAGCGGCATATCGGCAATCTTTCCGCTAAAATCCGCCTCCTTATAATCATCTACAATATCAATTTTATTAACTACATACAACACCGGTTTTGCTGGCAGGGCCTTGCGTAACTCCTCATCTTCAGGGGTAATACCGCTGGTGGCATCCAACAGAAACAGGACAAGGTCTGCCTCATCAAGTTTTGCTCGAGCCCGCTCAATACCGATTTCCTCAACCGCACCGGCATGTTCACGGATTCCGGCAGTATCCACAATATGGACAGGGACTCCACGGATGGTCAACATCTCCTCAATGGTATCGCGGGTGGTGCCCGGTACAGAAGTGACAATGGCCCGCTCTTCGCGAAGCAGACTGTTTAGAAGGCTTGATTTGCCGACATTGGGGCGGCCAAGGATAACCACCGAAATACCATCACGATAGAGGCGGCCCTTATCTGCGGCTGTTATCAAGGTTGCAAGTGGTGCCAAAACACCTTGGCTGATCTGTTTTGACATGGCCTGCGGGTCAATGATCTCGACATCCTCATCCGGAAAATCAATGGCAACTTCAATGATACCTTTGCAGGTCATGAGCTGATGACGGATGGCAAGAATAGTATCGTGAAGCCCGCCGCCTAATTGGTTACGGGCCATATCCACCCGGGCAATGGTATTGGCATCAAGAAGCTCCATTACCGCCTCAGCCCGGGTCAGGTCAATCCGGCCATTTAAAAACGCTCTTTTGGTGAATTCACCCGGGGCGGCTAGCTGGGCTCCTTGTTTAAGCAAAAGGGCCAGAACACTCTCAAGCACCAGATAACTGCCATGGCAATGGATCTCCACCACATCTTCCCGGGTGTAGGTCTTTGGAGCCCGCATATAGACGGCAAGGACCTCATCAAGCATGGCACCACTTTCAGGGTCTTTTATAAGGCCGTAGGTGAGCTGATGACTCCGCAGATCTTTTTTATTTTTGGGATAAAATATGGAGGCCAGCAGTGCGTGGGCCAGACTGCCGCTGATACGAATAACGCCGATACCGCCAGGTCCGGGAGGAGTGGCGATGGCAGCAATGGTGGGCTCTTGAGATTCTTCTGTCATAGGGGCAGCAGAGGGGATTGTTGGATATTGCCTCTATCTTACCCATGGTGGGCTTGGAGGGCACGAAGAATATGGAGAATTGCTGCTTTTTTTGTGCCCCAAACGTGATTACTGGTGGTGATTGAGGGGAGACCTGGTGGATGAGATTTTCTTTCTTGCTTCGAACATCTTATGTTCATTTTTTGCTTGCCCAAAAAACGAACCAAAAAAAGGGCACCCCGGCAGAACCTGGCCTTCGGCCCGCTCGTCTTTTACAGTGAAAAGGGAATTGCAGAAACTCGCATCCTGCGGATGCTCAAACATGCTGCAATTCAATCCCTTTTCACTGCAAAATACGAGCTCAGGTCTGCAATGGGGAAAGAGGGCTGATGCCCTTCGGGCTTCAATAAATATTTATGGAACACCTTGACATAACACACTTTTTGGGCAAACATCACAACTCTAATAATCCGGCAGCATATATTCAATAATCTCTCACACCTACCTCTTTGAATATGCAGTCAACTATCTAATGCATGTTAGTTTAATATAAACAAGATGAACGCCCTCAATATATACTTCAATTTCAACGGAAGATTATCCCTGAAACAATTTTGGCTATACTGGAATATTCCATTGTTAATCATCATAGGTATCGTGACCATAATTGAGAAACAAGGCAACATCCTACCACCTGGATTAGGTAAAATAGCTACTATACTTATCATCTGGCCTTTCTTGGCAACATCAGCCAAAAGGACACATGACATAAACAAATCTGCATGGTGGCTTTTACTTCACATGATACCAGGTCTTGGCTTAGTACTATATTTTGCTATTAGTTTAATTCCCGGCAAAACAGAACCGAATGAGTACGACCAAGATGTATTAAGAGAAAAGTGTAAACTAACAATGCGCTCAAGCACGGCGCGCAAAAATGCGCTTCGCTAAATCGGCTTCGGCCATCTCAATTACAACTCGAACTTAATTTAACCCAAGCTGGGCGCGCGTCTTAGCTTTGCGTTGGGTTGCTCAAAAAAATTAAATCCTAACGTTGGTTATACCAGCATTATTAAAAAAAAAATTCAAATGGGGGATGGAATATGAAATGGGTAAAAAGAATCATCGGTCTGCTTATCGCACTACAATGTATAGGTCTTTACGGTGCCGCAATAAATAATTTCAATTTATACCTTCAAGGTTGGCGTGGCCCTCTCGGAAAAGGAATTTTCATGGCTATCCTGGGCACATTATTTCTTGCAGGTGGCGGCTACTTGATAAAATCAACTTTCCGCATAGATGACGAAGCGGAGTACTTTCAAAAACAACTGAAGCAACAACGACCAAAAACAAAAAAATGAAAAGCTTTTACACCATACTTA
>SWCD01016521.1_pt2 | contig 11336 bp, 12 predicted proteins | sample 4693011 | NCBI WGS metagenome assembly SWCD01 (sample SAMN10267278, study PRJNA491770) | bioreactor metagenome | isolation source: DHS bioreactor inoculated with marine | place: Japan: Omine Ridge, Nankai Trough | reverse complement strand
CGCACCCCACCATCCCCCCCCCTCGCGCACTGATCAGGAGCAGCGGTTCCGGCACCTCGGGCAGGTTGAACCTCAACTCTCCGCGCTCCAGGAGAGGGTGGGTGACCGTCACCTCGTGCTCTCCCGGGGGGTACGGTCCGAGACGCGCCTGCCCCGTCTCGTCCGTGAAGGAGAGGTGGTTGCATGCACCGCACTCGAACCTGGCGCCGACGAGGGGGGAGCCGTCATCCTCGAAAACCAGCCGGACCGTCTGGAGGATCGCCTCGGGGAGGGCGATACGCATCTCTTCCTCTCCCCCGGGCTCGACCGTGAAGGGATCGGTGGATACCTCGAGTCCGCCGGCGGTGGTGACGTGGAGCCGGTATCGGCGTCCGGGGACGAGCACGTCGAAGCGAAACCCGCCCGCCTCGTCCGTGACCCGGAAGGGAGCCCGGGTCGCCCGGATCACGTGACTCCAGACCCGCTGATGTTTGCGTGGCGGCCGAAAGCCGTGAGACAGCGCCACGGACGCGCCGGAGACTGGAGTCCCCGTGGCGTCTACCACGATCCCCCGCACCGTCGCGAGACGCTCCGCCTCGATCTCCACGTCCAACACCTCTCCGGGCTCGGGATCGACGCTCAGGGAGTCGAGTGAGAGTTCCCGGTGGGTGCGGATGGCCGGGGACGACCAGCCGCCTCCGAGGACGAAGAGGATCGTCCTCGACGCGCGACGGTCCGGAAACACGAACCGCCCCTCTTGGTCCGTCAGGGTGCGGTCGCGCTCCGCCCAGACGACCGCCCCCGAGACGGGCTCTCCCCCCTCGGCGGCCACGACACGGCCGCGGATCTCCGCGGCCGCCAGGAGGCGCACAACGAGCTTTTCCCCGTCCTTCGGCACGCGCAAGCCAGCGGGGGCGTATCCCTCGGCAACGATTCTCCCGGAGACGAGCTCACGATAGGTCGTGAACCGACCTTCGCTGTCGGACCTCGTGCGAACACGGACCTGCTCCCGACGTCCGAGCAACCTCCGCTCCGGATCCTCGGTGGCCTCGATCAGGGCCCCGGAGACCGGCAGGTCGTCCCGGTCATCGAGGACCAGACCGGAGATGAGCGTGAGGCCCTCGTCCACGACGAAGCGAACCTCGCCGTCCACCGGCAGCCTCATGGCAGGTCCGACGAAAAAGAACTGTCCAGGGTGGAGCGCGGAGAGGCGGACGAGCCCGGGCGAGAGCCCATCCAGCAGGAACGTTCCAGCGTCGCTGGTCTCGACGGGGGGACACACGTCGAGCTCGCGGCCGGCCCAGTCGACTCTGGTCGCCCCGATCCGGCCCCGGAACGGTCTCCCGTCCGAGTGGATGGCCCGCCCGGAGAGCCAGAGGTTAGCATCGCGGACTTCGAGGACGAGCGGGGCGGAGGGACCGGCGGAGAAGAGCCTGGCGCGGACACTCGCGCACGCGCCGTCCTCGGCCACGGCGCGGACGAGATACTGGCCCGGTGGCAGGTCGGGCGTGCGGAAGGCCCCATCCCCCCCGGCCCGGGTCACGGGAACGAGGTCGGGGAACCCGAAGAGGCGATCGGTCACCTTCGCCACGTCGATCCGGGCTAGGCAGGGGACCCCGGAGCGGAGGACCATTCCGTGAAGTCCGCGAGGTCCCGGTTCGGGAATCGTGAACTCGCGGACTTCACCCGCTCCCTCGACCGAGGTGCCCGGTACCGTTCGAGGGAACGACGGTCCAGAGGGCCCGTCCGGGACGCTTTCCGGAGACGAATCCAGAAGGACCCAGAGGATGCCGGCGATGCAGAAGAGGATCAGCAGAAAGACGACCTGTCTGGTCACGTCAGCCCTCCGACCAAGCGAGATAGACCGGACTGCTATGTTCGGCCCGGGAACCCGCTCCTCAGGCCCCCCCATCCAAGAGCACCGCACCATGGCACCCCTATCTCCGTGCACCCCGGCACCTCCAAGGGGTGACGCTCAAGCCCGAGATGACCCTCCGGAGTCAAAGGCTCCGACTCGGCTCTCAAAACTGAACCAAGCCGAGGGACACCCGGACCCGCGCTGACCGAGCGGGTCCGGGGCATCTATCGAGAGTTGCTAGACAGCATCGGGAATCGGCGGCTCGGTCGCGCCAATCATGCGTTTCTCCTCCCCATTGTCCATGAGGACTGCCTGACCGCAGACATTGTCGTCCGTGTCGGTACCGCCCGGGATGAAGTGTCCGCAGGAGTTGTCCTTGTCATGAATGCCCGGGAACAGGAGCTCGCCGCAATTCCCGTCTTCGATTACCTCGTCGCTGCCCACACAGGTCAGCTTACCGCAGCTCAGGTCCGAGGAACTGGGGATGCCGCGGGTATCGTCATTCTTCCCGCAGCAGCCGTCCGTATCTGTCGTGCCGCCGGACAGTGTCTTGCCGCAGTTCTGGTCGATGTCGAAGCTCGGGTCCACCCAAGAGTGATCGGATGGCGTTGTTTCCGGAATGCACCCGGAGGGCACCGGATCGAACTCACCTCCTTGGTAGTCCTCGTATCCAACGTTGCCACCGTTATCATCCGGATGGGTAGTGCCGTCGCCATCGGGCAGCCCGCACTGCTGGTCGGGATGACGGTGCCCGGAACTGCCCGCGTAGAACAGGCCGCAGTCCCCGTCCTCCGAGTGTGTCATGCTCTCGATCTTCTTAGAGCAGGAATCGTCCTTGTCCCGTACCACCCCCTCCCCTATGGCCTGGCTGCAGTGCTCATCATTGTGGACCTGGGTCTGATTCTTACCCTTGCCGCAGCTAGCATCTTGCTGCTCCTCCTCGCCGCATTCGGAGTCGCTTTCGAAAGTCCCATCCCCCTTATCCTCTCCGCAGTTTTCGTCCGCGCCCTGAACCAACCCGGCTCCCATCGAACCAAGGAAAACGACCCCCGCAGCTACTGTGAGGCCATCGAGCATGATCTTTCTTCTCGTCGTCCCCCTCTCCTCGGCCGTCCGCTCCTCCGCATCGTCGAGGGGGTGAGGCTGTTTCTCTGTCATCGACTTTCTCCCGGTTCCACGGTCGCCGCGTTCGCATGCGACCTCTCCATGATGAACATTCCTCATCTGTGCAGGATGAACCGGCATGCGCCGACGTAATCCGCCCGGCGACTTTCGGAGCCCATCCCACCGCACGACCGTGCAATCGACGCCGCACCCGCGAAGTCGCCCCCCCTTCCCAGAGGCCCGTCCGTTGAAGCCGGCGCAACATTGCCGGGCGATGTACAGGCAAGAGGGCAGCACCCGGCAGTGCCAAGTGACAGATATCCGGTTCCGAGTCCATCCAATAGCCCCGGATTCATCCCCAAAGACAGTGGCCCAATTCAGTGCGTTGAGTCTAGAGAGGGCAGCACCGGAGGTCAAGCCGAAATTCGCTATCGCGGCAAACCCCGGTGGTTCACTGCTACTGGCTGCCGCTGTCTCTTCGTAACCGTTCAGGTGCCTTGATCAGGCAACGAGGGTGAGAGGATGAGCCGGGGCCGGAAGCAGAGAGGGCGCTGGCTTTCCGATGAGAGCGGATCTGCAGGCGTCGGTGACGTACTCAAGGACGTTTCGGCCCTGGATCCGAAGCGTAGCCACGGTGGTCAGGATGCGCTCGACGAACAGAGCCCCACCGTCGCTGTGGGTGCCGAAGCTGGTTTTGCGCCAGATCACCGCCGGGCGGACAGCTTGCTCGGCCGCGTTGTTGGTGGGCGCCACGCCCTCGACCCGCACGAAGGTCCAGAGCGCCGACTCGATGCCGAGGATCTTCCGGCACATCCCCGCCACCTTCTTGTCGGCGAGGGCCGCGCCGTCGAGAAGGAGATCCTTCACCTCGTGCCGGAAGCGGGACGCATAGACGCGGAAGGAAGAACACTTCAGGGTACCGGCTTGCACCCGGTGCCATTGGTGGAAGATCGCCTGGGCACAATCCCCGAGCGCTGCTCCGACCACGGCGGCTTCGCCGCCCGCGTCCTCGATCTTTTGGAAGTCCCGGATCAAGTGGGCCCAGCAGGCCTGGCGGTGACGGACCGGGATCCATCCGTATCCGGAGTTCTTGGACCCGATCCGAAAGAGCCTCGCTCGCAGCGCGCTCAAGATTCACCACCGATCCGAGAGCCATCTTCACGCCGAACAGGTCCGCGAGAACCTGCTCGATGTTGCGCTTGCTCATCCGATAGGCGCCGGAGAGGACGGTGATGACCGCCACGAGCCTCGGGCCGAAGGCTCCCGCAGGCACCCCATCAGGAAGGCCCGCACGAGTTACCGCTCCGCAGCAAGGGCAGGCGATGGCGTGGAGTTGGTATTCCGTGACCACCGGTTTTAACGGCGGGATCTCGGTGACCTGGTGCGGCTGGGCGCTTTGTCTTCGCTATCCCGGAGAAGTCCTGCGCCACAATGCCCGCAGCAATCCGGATGGACGGGAACGAAGTGATCAACCTCTTCGGGCGGAAGGAGATCCCGGGTCTTCCCCTCGTGCCCCGGTTGCCCTCCCGCTCAAGAGCTTCGCAGCCAGCGCAGCATCTGGTTCGCTTCCGGGCCATACCTTCATAAAAGGAAGTCCTGCGACAAGTTACAGCACGATCAGGAAGGGATCACCCCGACACGAAGCCCAGGGGGCCTGCCGGAGGAGCATGGAGGGGGCTGAACGGTTACGTCTCTTCGGCTGCTTCAACGTCAAGACCGGTAGGGTTCTCGGCAGTTGTACCGAGGCGAGGAAACGCGAGGACTTCTTCTCCTTCATGGATCTCGTGGCCCGTCGTTATCCCCGCGGACGAGTCCATGTGGTCCTCGACAACCTGAATACCCATCTCGACACCCGCCGGTGCGACTACGTGACCCAGTGGAACCGCCGCCGCGGGGCCGCTTCCTCTGGGCCACGCACGCCCTGCACCATCGCCGAGTACGGGGTGGATTCAAACGCGACGGCCTGCTGCAGCAGGCGATAGAAGAGCTTCCCGCGGTGGCGCGATGTCCTCCTGTTGAAGCGAAAGCTGAGCTCGTCGAGGTAGTAGTCGAGGTAGTAATCGAGATGCTCCCGGCTGACCGCGCCCTGGTGCGTTCCAAGGAGCCAGCGCTTCAGAAGCGATGCAACCCGGTGCACTCGCGGCAGGACGACGTCGGCCGACTCTCCACTGCCCAGGACCACTCTTCTGTCGTGGCAGTACCCCATCCTGGGGAGGCCCCGATAGGTCTGCAGCCCGTCCGTGATCACGACGCCCCCAGACTCCACGACATCCCGGACGAACGGCAGCAGACTCCCCGCGGAGGAGTCGGCCACACGACGCATGCGAATGTGTCCGATAGCCCTTCCACGCACCTCCGCGGCGATCACCACGAGGGCCTTCTTGCCAAAATGTCGCCGACTGCCACCGGGTTCGACCCCGCCAATGAGGGGCTCGTCTACCTCGACGATCCCCGATAGCTGGTCTCGGCCCGGCCGAACCATCGCGCGGCGCAGCTTGTGAAGCCACGTCCAGGCCGTCCGGTAGCTCCCGAGCCCGAAGACGTGCTGGAGGCCGAGTGCGCTGGCACCGTTCTTCTGGCTCACCACCCACCAGATGACGCGGAACCAGAGCGTCAGCGGAGACCGAGTTCGATGAAAGATCGTGCCGGCAGTCACCGACGTCTGACGCGAGCACGCGGAACAAACCCAACGGCCGCGCTTCGCAGCTGCCGCACGCCGGACACCGGTCCTGGGAAGGCGTAGGTATCGGGCAGATCCCGGTCTTCTCGAGACCCACCGGCTGGGACCAGCCCAGGGTGATGGCCTTCCCACGCAGCCCCATCTGGATGCGGGTGCTCTCCACGTTGGTCTGAGCCTGCTTCTCACTGGACCGGCGGACGTACACCCGCGCGGTCCGGGAGCGGTGCTCCGCAGTAACCCGGTGATCGGGATCTCGGATCATCACCTTCCCCTTTCCCCATCTCGCCTCGATCCTGCGCTTGTTCCATCCGGAGCCTCTGCAGAACCAACCTCCCCATGACTCTTGCTGCGACTTCCGGTGGCAGCTCGGCGTCTTCCATTGTTGCTCTGGATCCCGGAGCAATGGATCAGGATCAAACGGTTGTCTGGAGTTGACCCGCCTATGCGGAGCTACGCATAGGCGGGTCAAGACCATGCCGCCAACATCTGACGGCGTCACCCTACTGTGCTACCCTTCCTGCGTACTGCGGAACGGCGGAGTGAGGTCACATGCTCAAGGCCCCACGACCCCTCCCGGGTTCGATCTATGGGCATCGGAGGACAATCACGTGCAAGAAAGAGGAATCTCAAGAATGGCCGTGAGCCGACTCGTTTTTGCATGCCTTACCTTCGCCTCGGTCATTCCGGCATGTCGCCAGTTCGACTCAAAAGAGATCGACGGCGGTCCGAACACACAGGAGAAAGCCGGTGCTCCAGCGACGCCCGAATCTAGCGCCGGTGTGGATTCAGCAATCCTTGAACGCATTGCCCGGTATCGAGCAATAGAGGAAAAACGTGGCCGCCCACTGGTTGTCTACGCAACAAGTACGCGATCGAACGCTACCGGAAGGATTGCTGAGGACACGATTCGGGTCTTTATGGACCAGATCGAGAGAGTCCCCGCGGACAAGCAGGAAATAGACATCCTTCTGCACAGTTCAGGTGGTGATGGTCTGGTCGCATGCCGACTCATGTCTCTTCTTCGGGAGAGATTCAAACATGTGGCGGTGTTGGTGCCTTACAGCGCCATGAGTGCAGCAACAGTCTTCGCGCTCGGCGCAGACGAAATTGTGATGCATCCATTTGCGACTCTCGGCCCCATCGATCCTCAGATTACGACCAACCTGGGAAACGGAACCTCGCGGACCTTCTCTTACGAGGACATTCGCGCGTTCTTCAGATTCCTTGATCGCGAAGCGCGAATTGAGGACGAGGCACGCCGTGCCAGGTTGGTGGAGAAGCTTCTAGCGACGGTGGATCCCCTGTTTGTCGGCCGCTCATATCGAGCTAGCGAACTCGCGACACTATCGGCGGAACGCCTGCTGCGGATGCACATGACTTCTGCAGATGAGGTAGAGCCTGCGCACTCCATTGCAGACGCACTGAACAAGAACATCCTGGCGCACAACGACTACATCGCCCGCTCAAGAGCAGAGGCACTGGGGTTACCCATTCGACGAGACGAGCAGATCGAAGAGCTAATCTGGGACGCATATGTTGCGATCGAGCAGCATCTAAGGCTCCGTGAGCCGTTTGTCGCGGCAGGGACCTACATGGAGGATCAGAAGGCACTCTTGAGCATGGCCGCGGGCCAGGCTGGAATGGTTCCCTACTCCGTCATAAATGCAGTTGCTGAGAGCCCTCGGTTGCTGGCGGAGTTCCGAACGTCGGGACGAATCCTCGGGTCCAAGGATAAGGCTGGTAAGTTCACAACTGTTGCCGTGAAGATGAAGTCTGGCTGGGCCGAGGTCAAGATGCCTGCCCCACACCATGAATGAAGGGCGAGTGGCCGCTTCTCTTGCGCAAGGAAACTCGGATTTCGGCTGAAGATAGAGCAACGTCCTCTCTGCAAATGGCTGATCCGCCGCTGGGGCATGCACGAGGGATGGAGGCCGCGTGGCCGGCGCAGCCCCTTCAGGCTTCTGGCTTCGTTGATGATCCCTTGATCCGTCCCCGTGCTCGCCTCTCTCACCAGGCGATGTATCAACTGAGCGACTGTCGTACCGTCCGTCCCCGGGTCCCTACGTTGGTCCCATGGACTGTCCCGATCCGGATTCCATTTGCCAGGAGGCGACGTACGGCCGGTGAGAAGCCAACGTGCTGGCTCTCAGATCGCATGGTCGACGTCGCTGGGATCGCTGCCGAAACCTGTCACCGACTTTGAGACACCTGCTCGACGGATTTAGGGAGCATACGCTCCGGTGTTTCTTCTGACCTCGGCCGGTTGATCCACACCTCGTGTGGCAGCTGCGGTACCCGTGGCGGTCCTTTCACGAAGCGCTCTGGGCTTGCTTTCCAGGCGTCTTCGAGCGCCGCCTGGCGCACCTCCTGGACGGCCTCTACCCAGCCGTGGTGCACCACCTCGGGGGTCAGATAAGCAATCCCACTGTGCCGATGTTCGGCGTTGTACCAGCGGAGAAGCGGCTCCACGAAGCGTAGGCGTCCTCGTAGTTGCCGAACCGGTCCGGGAAGCCGGTGGTGCACGACCTCCTTGGAGACCAGCTCCGTCCCCCGGTCACCGTGCACCACCACCTGCCCGGGCGCGATACTCTGGCGCTCGACGGTCCTCCGCACCAAGTCGGCCGCGATCACCGACGACGATCGCCGCGACAGCGTCCAGCCGACCACGTATCTGCTGTAGATGTCGATGAGCACGAAGAGATAGAAAAGCCGCCGCTTCACCGGGCCGCGGAGCTTGGTGATGTCCCAGCTCCACGCCTGGTTCGGCCCACGGGCTACCAGCCGCGGCTTCACCCGCCGGGGATGCCGAAGCTGGTCCCGCCGATACGTTACTCATCCAGGAAGTAACTATCGTCCATACCTGGGTCCGGAGCGAAATCAGAATACTTAACAACCATCTTGTGGGACTCCAACAGCTTTGCCGAAATCACATCTCTTGCCTTGTTGATCCGCTCGCAGTCCTCCTCGCCCACATAGAACCGCAGGCTGGAGAGGTTACCCATCGCGTTGTTGAATGCCCTGGCACTGACCTCCTCACGCTTGGCCATTCCGAAGAGCGCATCTAGGTTTTGCCCAATCCAGCTCCGTTGTATCTGCGGCTTGAGATTCGGAACCAAGTCGACCGAGCCGTCATCGGAAATAACGATGAGGTAGGTTCTGCAGGGCGCGGAGTGTGCATACCTTAGCGCCGAGTTGTAGCGAGATCCACGTCCAGGATCACCACTTCCGACTGCCATCCCGTCCAGCACCGCACCGATCGCCCAGCAGATGCACTTCGTATCCAGGATCACGGCACCGTCTATCCGAGTCGTCATTCCGAGCAGCTCTAGGGTCATTTCGAATGGCGTAACAGAAGTACACTCTCCTTTCAGCCTCTTTGCCTCCCCCTGCGCGTCTTGGGCTACAACGATGATGGTCCCGTGCCCCCCTGCTGCCGCTGACGAAACAAGGCTCCACAGCCTATCAAGAGCATCGTCTTGTATCTGCGAGAGGACCCTCTTGACATCTGCTCTTAGCTTTCCCTCCTCAACCTTCTCTGCCGGGAGCCTGGGCTCACCGAACTTCACGGTCATTTGGCTCTCGCCCGCGTGGCGCAGTTCCCACTCCGCGAGGCCATGGAAACGGATCTCATGAACTTCCTCGCTGCTAGGGTCGTAGGCTCCTGCTACAGCGCCAACGCCGTATACGACACTTGCATCGCTGAGCAAAGCCTCGCCTTGCTCGCACTCTGTGAGGCACAGCAGCTTCCGCACGGCCCTTGATTGCCTCAATGGGACCGGCTCAGCTAGGACAAGGTTGGCCTGGAGTGCTGGATGTATCCTCGGTGAGATGATGATCGTGCCCTTCGGAGGGGCCCCTTCGTACGGAATAGCGGCGATTCTGGTGCAGGAGTCGAAGAGGCCGTGCAAGCCGTCGAGTTCCCTGGTCGCTGAAGATGGCGCGTACATCAACTCAACTCCCGCAGCGCGCAGGATCTCATCTGCCGATGAGCCAAAGCCAAAGCCGCTACCTGGGTCCGGCTGGGCGAGTTCTCGGCAGCATTCCTCGAGGAACCGCGACACTGCCGATCGGATGAGGGAGACGGGCACGGACATACGGTCTCGCACCTCAGTCCGCAGGCTGGGGTGTGCACGGATGGCTTCAGTCTTCAGCCCCAATACCACGTAGATGTCAAAGGACTCGACCCTTGTCGGTCCCGCACAGAAGAAGGTGCGCTCCGGAGCGAGCCCCGTCTTCTCAATGGACTCGACTATTGCGTTGCGGTATGCCTTCCGCCGGCTTCTCTTCCTGTGGTCTTCCTCTGCGATTGGGTGGCTGTGAAGCATCTTGCGGTCAGGGTCTTCCCCAATAAGCTCTTTCGCTCGTGCATGTGCTGCCTCAAATGCCTCTGGCTGGAACACCCAGTCTTGGGGCTCGATGCAGATCGTGTGGCGGTCATCCCTTTCTTCCGCCAGGAATCCCACGAGTCCTACTTGAGGGTCTAGCCTGATGTCGAGCATCCCGCAGAGAGACTCTGCCCGCACCTTGGCGCCTATCACGAAATGCGGCTGATATCCCCACATGAAGTACTCCAGTCTACTCTCCATGGCGATCCTCCGTGCCGTCCTCCTGGGTCGCACCAACGAGTGGTCAGCGTAACACAGACTTCCACTGCCGCGATGGTCGCATCCACGTGAGCCTTGATCCCTGGATGGCCAGGTCCGCTACCGCTTCGTTCTGTCTCTACTCATGCACCTGCCGATTCCTCGGAATCGCGGCGTGCCTGCCTCCGCAACTTCTGACCCTCACCTACTATCACTACCAGCAGTAGTCATGGCCGTCAGGCATTGCGTCGATTCCGGCGTCCAATCCACTCAAACACCCACCAAAGAAAACCGCAACGCCATCCATGACATCTCTAAGATTTTCGAGATCCACTCTTGACGGGGCACCTGAGAGCACACTCTTGCCGTCCTTGGAGTAAGCGTACCTCAGGGCTTGCCCCGTGCTATCAACTACATGAAACGAGAGGACTACGCTCTCCACAACAATCAATGGCTCTGAGTCGCCCTCCGGCCACACTTCCTCAAGAACATCGCGAGTTACGGGTAGGGGTTTCTTTCCCGCCGTCCTCACCGCCTTGGCGCTGGTGGCTCGCTCCTGCCCCGAATTCGGGGCGAATCCGGCATCCTGGACCGCCCGGGACGCCGACCTGAACCCCCACTCACGCTACAACCCATCCCCCACCCCGACAAGCCCGCTTTTCGGCTCGCTTCGGCCGGATTCCGCCGGAATCTGCCTGGCTCGGCACAGACCGTCCCGGTCCGCGGTCGCTCGCGCCGCGCTTGAGTGGGGAAGTCGGGAATCCGTTACTCGGGCCCCTGCGTCTCGGCCCCGCCGGGCTCTACGCCGCCGGAGGTGCCCGGGGGTCGTAGCTGTCGTCCTCGCCCGCGCTTTCGCGGGCCTTCCGCTTCCGGACGTGCCGCAGCAGCTTGTCGATGAGCGCGGGGCCGGTGATCACGGCGATCACCTTCATTTCGGCGCCGCACCTTCGGCAGGTAAGGGGATCCACCTCAAACACCATCCGGAGGAGCCTGGCCCAGCTCGCGCGGCTCTTTGGGAGGGGGTCCCGGTCTTCGCTCGAGCTCGGCCGCGACATGCCCTTGTCCTCCCCGTCCCGGTAGCGGCTCCGGCAGCGATTCGCGTAGGCTCCGTAGTAGCGGACGAGATGGCTCT
>SWCD01013210.1_pt2 | contig 11340 bp, 7 predicted proteins | sample 4693011 | NCBI WGS metagenome assembly SWCD01 (sample SAMN10267278, study PRJNA491770) | bioreactor metagenome | isolation source: DHS bioreactor inoculated with marine | place: Japan: Omine Ridge, Nankai Trough | reverse complement strand
TAGATCTCCGGCACTTCATCCTCTAATAACCTGCGCAAAAAATTCTTATGCGCTCTAGAAAGGATAATCTGAGGGCCGCGGGGGGTCTGTTTTACTTCATATAATAAGGCTCTCACTCGATCATGATTTCGAAAACGTTCACCGCGAATTTGATGATTACGCGGCATCAATCCTTCTGCATTTCGATCCATGCCCAAGGTAATACCGCCACCGCCAACCGCCTGAACGATACCGTTGATGATCTCGCCTACTTGTGTTTGGAAATGTTCATATTGTGCTTGACGTTCAGCTTCCCGTATACGTTGTTGGATCACCTGTCGAGCTGTTTGTGCGGCTACTCGACCAAAATTCTTAGGGGTAGATTCCACAATTACTATGCTTCCTAATTCAGATTCGGCATCCGTCGCTTGCGCAACCTCTAAGGTCACCTCTGTGCGGTCATCTTGAACTTCTTCTACAACTTCTTTTTCAACAAATATCTTGACCTCTCCAGAGAGAAGATCAAAATTAGCTTGAACAAGTTGTGCGCTTGAAGCATTCACTGTTTTTCGATAGGCTGAAACCATCGCTGATTCCAAGGCTTCAACAACCACTTCTTTTGGAAGTTGTTTTTCTTCTAATACTTCATTGAATGCCAAGGCAAATTCATTCTTCATCTTTCTTACTCCAGGCAGGATTGTGGGTTAATTTTTGTAATACAAACTTGAGGGGAAATATTGATATTGCCCACTGGTCTATATAAGCAGAAAAGTGGGGGAAAGCCCACTTCTCAGTAACGTTCGTATTATTGTCCTACCTAACATATGGATTTTAGCATGAATTAAATTTGGGTGCAAGGGTGGAGAAGGGATTATCAGGTTAAGAATTAATTATTTATGTTTTTTAACATACGCCAACTAGGCTCATCAACATATTGGAGTTTATTAAATTGATCACGATACCACCATTTGCCAGAATTTTTTGAGATAGCCTTATAACCGAGATGATCATAAAACCTCCTCGCCTTCTGATTGTTTTTAGCCACATTTAAACAAACTTGGTTGAATCCTCTTTTTCGAAGATCCGACTCAACCATCCCCATCAGCTTGCTCCCAATGCCCGCTTTTTGAAATTCAGGTCGAACCCTGAACGAATGGACATAAGCCCGATTAATCCCATCAGCTAATTCTGCAGACTTTGACACCAATTGAACAAAAACTTGCCCAATGATTCCCCCCGCTGGAAGATCAGCCACCCACATGATTGATAATCCTCGCTGCATCCTATCAAAAACTTCCGCATAGACATTACGAAAATTAGCAAACTCCCCTTCCCACTCCAATTCTTTCAGATCGGAGGTTGCTGCATGCCGAATGAGAACTTTTTGGGGCCAATCAGGAATTAATCCCCCATCCGAATTAGCCCTTTCGGAATTATTCTCAACCATCAAGAAGTTTTTCCAAGAGCATTTTTTCTTCGCTATCTGTGGTCACTTCACCATTAATTCGAGCTGTTCTCAATGCGGTTAAAACTTCATGATATTTCGGACCGGGTGGAATATTAATCGACCGCAGATCATCTCCCGTCGTCGTCGGTTTGATCCCCTGCCATTCTGTAACATATTGGTCTATCGCCATCCTGATATTCTTATTTTTTACTAAAATAGAGAAAGCATATAAGGCCAAAGGATCAACATTTTCAAAAATCTCCGTTTGTTTTCCTGGGGATGCTTGAAGAATTTCGTTTTTACCAATCATTAGAGACCCCAACCCCAATATGATCTTTGTCAAGGATGCAGGTAGCTTCAACCTTTTTGAAATCGAAACAACACTTTCTTTTGGTAGAAAATGCAGCCAAAAGGCATAAGATAAGGCCAAGTGGGTTGGAAATTGTTCGGAAATTATTTCTAATTCCCATATTTCTGAGGGAGATATATCCCTCAACCCGATCCAAATTTCGATTTTAGAATTAAACACAAGGTCAGGATGAACTGCTGCCAATGTCCCCAATGAATTTAGACGAGCCAACATCTTCATTGAATTTGGTTCTTGAAGAATGCTGTTTAATTCATGGCGAATTCGATCACCTGAAACTTTATCCAGTAAAGGTAAAGCATTTTCAAGTAACTCCAAGGTACGCGTCTCGATTTCATAGTCAAACCTTTTTTCAAATCGAATGGCTCGTAATATTCGTGTAGGGTCATCCACAAAAGAAAGAGAATGCAAAACCCTCAATATACCTTTTTTAAGGTCGTCCTTCCCGCCCCAATAATCGTGTAGTTCTCCATAATGATTGCCGTCCAAACGAAGGGCTAAGGTATTGATCGTAAAATCTCTGCGATGTAGATCGAGTTTAATGCTCCCCCTCTCAACTGTGGGCAATACTGTTGGAGCTGAATAAAATTCCCTTCTTGCAGATACCAGATCTAAAAACTTCGGAAAATCTGAGGAGTTTATTGGTTGCCCATATTTTTCTTCTAAGGTTTCAGCAAATTTATTAGAAATTTTTGTGATCTGCCATTTTGCTGTACCAAACCGTTTATGACTGGTAATTTTCCCGCCATATTCTTTTACCAGTGCGTGCCCAAGGGCAATTGCATCTCCCTCTATCACCAAATCGTAATCCTGGCTGGGTCTGTCTAATAAGAGGTCTCGCACAAAACCACCAACAATATAAACTGCCTGATGATGTTTTTGGGCAATTTCTGTGGTCGCCTTAAGTAAGGCCAGCCTGCTTGAAGATAAGCGTGCTTCCAGACGATTCAAAATATTATTGATCTCATTCCCATTTACATCGGGGGTTAGTATTTTTATCAAATCTGTTCGGGTCACAATTCCTATAATTTCTTCTGTTTTAGGGTCAATCACAGGAATCTGCCCCCAACCAGTTTCCGTCATCATTTTTTGCAGATCTTCAATTGAATTTGTTGGCAAGATCGTTGAATTACCAACTTTCATAATATCCTTTGCCTTTAAATTCAATTTATGTGCCAATGTCCTGTCTACTGCTCTGCGAGTGATAAGCCCTTGCACTTTCCCGTTTTCAACAATCGGATATCCTTCATACCCATATCGCTGCATTTGCTCAGCAACTTCTTTAACAAGTGTATCTGGTGAAAGCAATTGTGGCTCCCGAGACATGATCTCGGCCACCATCACAATTGGACGGATAAATTTAGGAATGATTTTCAATAATTCCGATTGGACATCCTCCAACTTTTGTCCGCGGATCAGGGCTGCTGCCGCCCGCCGATGTCCACCGCCTCCAAAATATTTGGCGATTTCACCCACATTTACATAGTCAGTAGTCGCACGCGCAACCAGTTGTACTCCTGCTTTAGTCGTGACCAACACAATGAGGGCATCTGGGTCTAATAGATCCCGCAATTTATGCACGATCGAGGAAAGCTCCTCGGTGCTTTCCCCTGCATCCCCAATTGCCAATAAGATATCCGAACCCTGAATAGGATGCGTTTCTATCGAATCCTTGAGTTCGCTATAAATATCCTGCTGTTCAGGAGAAAGGGGATGATTTAAAAAATCTCTAACGATCTGCAAACTCGCGCCCTCATCAAGTAAAAACGCTGCTGCTCGGGCATCTCTAGAAACAGTACGAGAATACGTTAGCGAACCCGTATCCTCATAGATGCCCAATAATAATAATGTCGCCTGGATCATTGTTAAAGGGATAGCACTTTCCTGCATGCTTTCTACCAAGATAGTTGTTGCTGCACCAGTATTTTCAATATTCAAATGCCATTTTTCCGATAGATCGTGCCGAATTTCATGGTGATCGATCACAGTTATTTTTGTTTTTTTCGTCAGCCCTTTAAGCGTCACCAGAGATTGGGTATCTACCAATGTAATAGTATCAATTTTTCCCCTGGGCAAATCTATTGGATCGATGAATGGAAGATCAGAACCATATAAGGTCAAAAACGATCGCACATTTCGGTTTAATCTGCGCGGCAATACCGCAATCGCCTTCTCTTCAAGCAATTGCGCGCCTAACATGGAGGCAATAGCATCAAAATCTGCCTGTTCATGGGTCAATAGTATATGCACGGTTTAATTGTACATCAGCCTTTGCTTGTTGTTGAGGGTTTAGCTTGGGAGATTAAAGAATGCTTTTTTCTTTGGATCCTAAATATCAATCAGAATACAAGTAATATTATCTTTACCCCCATTACTATTCGCTTCCTCGATCAATTCCTGAATGGCATGATCCCCTGAATTTGAACTGATAATTTCTTGGATCTTATCATCATATACCATGTCATTTAAACCATCGGAACATAATAACAGTCGATCGCCTTGGTTTAATCGCATCCCTTGGTTTTTTTCTGCCTTCTTGTCAGACTCTCCCGGATCAAGCCATAATCGCAGATCCACATCAACAGTTTCCGGAGAGCCTAAATATCTCCGTATTACACTTGAATAAGGATGTGTGCGCGCTTCGTCTTTACCTAACACCCCCAGATCAATCGCTTCTTGCACCCAACTATGATCCTTATTGAGCTGAATCATTTTATTATTTCGCAACAAATAGATCCGCGAATTCCCAACGGACGCGATATATAACTGGCTTTGAATGATCCATGCACAAATTACTGTGGTGCCCATCCCTTGCTGATCTTCGTTTTTTTCCGCTTGAGCATATATTTCATTTCCTGCAAGTTCGATCGCTTCGCTCATGCTCGTCAGGGGTTCGCTACCATCACATTCCTTTACGAATTCACCGATTAGGCTCACGGCGATCTCTGCTGCCACCTCGCCTGCATTATGCCCGCCGATCCCATCCGCAATTATTGAAAAGCTTACAGGAGTGGCATCCACTTCACTTACAAAAAAATGGGAAATCGCAAAACGATCTTCATTGTTTTTCCCCCGCATACCATCATGCGTTCCCCCCGTAATTTCAAGATGGGAGTTTTCTGAGGGGATCATTGTTTTTCCCCTTTCCAAATAATTTCGGGTTCGGGCATCTTTGGGGGCTCTGTCAGCATAAACCGAAAACCATTATCTGAAATATGCAATATATCTCCATGGAAAATTTTGATCGGATTTAAATCAATTCTCGAATAATTTACCCACGTGCCAGCTATAGTATCCAGATCAGTCAACCAATAATCTCCATTTTCATCCTTCAATAATTGAGCATGCTGATCGTCTACCGCAGGATTTTCTATTATTATCGAAGAACGTTTAGCGCTTGAGCCAATAATAATCTTTTTTAAACTTATCTCGTGTTTTCTTCCCGCCGAAGGATCATCTCCATTGTCATAGTGCTCTAAATATGCAAATGGCTTTGATCGACCTAGAAATTGAGCCTTCGGAATAACTTCACTTGATCCTGGTTTTTTTAATCGTAATCGTTCTAAGAACGTTTTTTTCTTAGGGGCCAATACTGATCCAAGAATTGGTTGGGTTAAAGGATCCTGATTAAGGCTTTGTTTCTTTAATTTCTCTCCAAACTCAGCGGGTCTTATCCGTCCCGATAAGATCAATATCAACAATAGCAAGGTTCCCGCGAATAAACTTATCCCAATTGCAAAACCATTGATATTATCTGATAATACCTTCCAAAGAGTTTGTTCTGGATAAATAACAGTGACATTGAGCGGGAGATCTACACTGCTTCCAAATAACCCCAACTCATCAAATGCCTCCACCCGAAGCAATAGTTGTTGGCTGGCTTCATAAATTGCAAGCTCCACATTAAATTCTGTAAATGGCGGGGCAATATTCTCAAGTACAAATTCATTATTGACGTAAAGCACAGTCCTAACGATCTCTCGATCAATATTGTCAGGAAACTCGATCAATATTTGGATCAATTCTTTTGTTGGAACAAGATTTTGTGCCTCAAGGTCCTTACCTTCAGGTATCGATCTTGTAATGTTAGAAGGAGGGGAAAGAAAGAATGGGTTAGGAGGAAGCAAGTCTAAGGAAAATTCTTCAAAGCCGCTTCGAAAATCTCCTGCAGGAGTTTGCACGAGGACTTCAATGTCATGTGCACCGCCCATTGATATTTGAGAATTATAGGCCAACTGATAGATCCGTCTTGAAGATTCAACCATCGTGTTTAGATCTGGCAGTGGCTCGATCCCAGAAAATGCGAAGAACTGTCCCCCAGTTTGAATAGCTAATCTTTGTAATTGACTAGCTTCTTCTTGATTAAAATAAGCAGAGGAATCGATCAAGCCGATAAATATTCGAATACCATTTTGTCGTGCTCTATCCGCTAAACTTTGAATAATATCCTCACTTCCCAAAGGAAGCGCGGGGGTAATAAAGATCACCGCCCGCCCCATCCCGATATTCGGAAGTGGGTCAGATACAACATCAAGAGCTCGGGAGAGCACATCCCAAGTGGGCAAAACAGCCAATTCTGGCTGATATTCTTGCATTGCAGTTGCCCACAAATCACCGTCATCCGTATGGTTGAGGATCACTCCCTCTGTAGAGATCAGCGCATATGTATCTGGAGATTGTTCATCTTCTGATCCGATCCAAGAAGTCAGCGCATTTGATAAATAATCAATTCTACTAACTCCTTGTTCATCAACAACATTGAGGGCAGTTCCAAGATTTAATCCCACAACAAATTGTGCACCGATTCGTTTTTCAGTTACCTCCGCAGCTTGCAGTTGTTGCCCATCTTCAAATATGATTACATCTGGTTGGCTCAATCCAGACACAAAATATCCTTGTGAATCCCGCACATCCATATATGTACTAATTAAAGGGAATTGTTCGAGCGAAATTTCACCTAAAGTCACCTGAGAGGTAGTTTGAGCCTGGGCAATAATTGGGAGGAGGAAAACGATGAGTAGGTTAATTAATAATATCTTGCTTCTGTTTTTAGACACGGATGAATTGTAGCATAACTTAAAACAGGGTTCAAAACCTTTTTTTTCGTCAAAGTTCAAGAAAACTCGTGTGTATACCTGCTCAGAAATTAGCAAGCCTTTACTTGTTGACGCAAGATTTTGAGGATGGTAAGATGCAAACAGATGAATAGAATCCTTTTAGCCTTAAAAGCTCTTCGTCAGTTAGGGTGGCGACAAGGCTTTTTATATGCATGGTATCAATTTCTGCTCCGAAGTGGAATTTTGCATCTATTAACCTCTCCAAATAAAAAAATCAGCCGAAATCATTCCGTTCCAGTCCCACTAAAATTTACTTTCATTAATTTCCAAGAGGTTCTCTCAGAGGGTATGGATGAACTTCTTAAGGAAGCAAATTCCATAATAGAAGGAGAAATACTATTATTTGGGGGACTAAAACAAATAATAGATTTTAATCATCCCGGCGAAATAAAACATTGGACAAGACATCGATCTACTTGGATAACAGATAAAGATATCAAAGTTTATTGGGAAATAGCGCGGTTTAGTTGGGCAACAGTTTTAGCCCGGGCATACAGTGTCAGTAAAGATGAGAAATATGCGCAAACTTTTTGGGCATTTACAGAAGGCTTCCTAGAAAAAAATCCCATAAATATGGGCATCCAATGGTCCTCCGCCCAGGAAGTTGCCCTGCGGTTGATCTCTCTAAGTTTTTCTTACAGCCTCTTTGAAGGCTCTGTGCATACGACCCCAACGAGAAAAACCTTGTTTGCCCAAACAATTATCGAGCATGCCTCTCGCATCATTCCAACCCTTAGCTATTCCCGGGCACAAAACAATAACCATCTCATCACCGAGGCAGTGGGGTTATACACAGCTGCGGCACTTCTCCCCAGCCATCCGAAAGCTAAAAAATGGCGATCTTTGGGTTGGAAATGGTTAAATTTCGCTTTCCAGACACAAATAATGAAGGATGGCCGCTACATACAAAACAGTACCAACTACCATCGTTTGCTATTACAATCCGCTCTTTGGGCAAAAATGATCGCTGCTTTGCATGGGGATACCCTCCCAACTAAAACTAATCAGGCACTAGCTTCTGCAACCCTTTATCTCTACGGCCTTTTGGATCACGAAAGCGGAAATGTGCCAAATCTTGGTCCTAACGACGGCGCCTATATTCTGCCCTTAACAGTTTTGCCATTCAATGATTATCGACCAGTTCTGCAGGCCGCTGGCAGAGCATTTTTAGGTTATTCCCTCTATCCCAAAGGACAATGGGGTGAATTCAGCAAATGGCTCGGCCAAGAATCCCTGCCGATCGGTGAACATTCCTTCAATCCAGCTCCACATCGCATCGATAGCACAAACAGTTGGGCAAGCATCCGCGCAGTAAAACATCAATATCGCCCTGGGCATGCCGACCAACTTCAGGTTGAGATCTGGTGGAAGGGACTGAATATAGCTCAGGATGCCGGTTCATTTCTATATAATGCGCCTCCACCCTGGCAAAATTCACTCAGTGGTACGGATGTCCATAATACAATTCAGGTGAATGACCAAGACCAAATGCACAGGGCTAGCCGATTTCTATATTTGGATTGGGCACAAGCAACTGTATTAGAAAATTCCCCAACCCAAATTACTGCAGAACATGACGGTTACCTAAAACAGGGAATCATACATCGCAGGTCTCTGAATTTGATCGATCAAGATCAATGGCAAATTAGGGATACAGTCACAAATCAATTTCAAGGAAAGTTTGTAGTCCAACTTCATTGGCTGTTACCAGACTGGCCTTGGCGAATTAAGGAGAACACAATACATCTTGAAATACCCAAAGGCCCAATAAGCTTACAGATTGAAAGCGATGTGCCGGTGGCTATTTCCTTGGTCCGAGCGGGTGAAATCCTCTATGGTGAAGCAGCGTTTCCTCCCCACCGTGGTTGGATATCGCCTACCTATGCCATTAAAATTCCAGCTCTGTCTTTAGCCATTCGTGCAAATGCCCAATCTCAGGTAAACTTAACCAGCACTTGGCGATTTCCACATAAAAAATAACTTCACAGATATAACCCGTTTAGGTTGTTAAGCATGCATATCTTATTAATTCACCAGGCTTTCGCAGCAATAGATGAACCCGGAGGTACTCGCCACCATGAGATGGCAAAGATCCTCGCTGCCAAGGGTCATAAAATAACAGTGATCGCCAGCCCAATAAGTTACCTCACCGGTGCTTCCTCCAAAGAAAGCATTCCCTGGCTAGAAAAACAAGAGGGCGGGCATAATATCTCCATCCTAAGAGCCTACACTTATCGTGCCCTACATAAAAGTTTTGTCCATCGCGTCTTTAGTTTTTTAAGTTTTATGATCTCCAGTTTCTTGATCGGTTTGTCAGTAAAAAGGGTCGATCTGGTTTGGGGCACATCCCCCCCGATATTTCAGGGGCTTACCGCATGGCTATTAGCTCGCATTAAATCTGCAAAATTCTTATTTGAAATCCGTGATCTCTGGCCCGCATTTGCTGTTGCCGTTGGGGTGTTAAAAAACCCCTTATTGATCAAAGCTTCTACTGCCCTAGAGAAATTCCTTTATCATCGCGCCGATCAGTTAATCGTCAATTCCCCTGGGTTCATTTCCCATATCATGGAAAAAGGGGGCAAAGACATTAAATTAATCCCAAACGGTGCAGATGCGAGCATGTTCAGCCCTAAATCCCAAGGGAAATATTTCAAAGAGAAACATGGCTTAGAAAACAAGTTTATTGCGCTCTATGCTGGTGCCCACGGCATGTCAAATGACCTTGATGTCATCTTGGACACCGCCAAAATAATAGAAGATAACAAAGATATAGCGATCGTACTACTAGGGGATGGGAAAGAAAAATCTCGCCTATTCAAAAAATCTCAAGAATTAAGATTGGAAAACATATATTTTATTCCCCCCGTTCCAAAAGATGAAATGCGGGAGGCCCTGGCTGCTGCTGATATTTGTATCGCCATACTTAAACCGATCCAGATGTATAAAACGGTCTATCCAAATAAAGTATTCGATTATATGGCTGCTGGCAGACCGACAGTTCTAGCGATCGATGGGGTTGTACGAAAAGTTGTCGAGGATGCACATGCAGGCGTATTTGTAAATCCAGGAAACCCGGAAGCCTTAGCGGCTGCTATTTTGCAGATGTCCACCGACCCAACAAACACGAGATCAATGGGCAAGGCTGGACGAGCCTATTTAGAAGAATATTTCGATCGAAAAGTGCTCACTGATAAATTTGAGAACATGATACAAAAGATGGTAGAGAAGTAATTTTAATAGAACATATCCTTAAATAGCCCAGCGCCCATTCGACTGTGCACATCCAAAACCGTATTGTATAATCAGCCTATGGCAAAGAAAAAACGTCCTGAAGACCTAAGTGAACGCGAATTGCACCGTATGCTAATTCAAAAACGACGCAAATCTCGCCGAAAACGACTGGATGAGTTCAGGCGCAGCGGACGCATTGTAGAGATCAACCCAATCCCTGAAACCAAAATTCAAGAAACCTGGGGGAGCATTGATCTTGAGGATGATGGAGAATTCAACCTCGAAGAGGTCAAGCAAACAAAAAGAAAACAAGGGATGGACAGAGCCTTGCTTTTTGTTGAGATCATCGCCATTGTCGGTTTGGTATTTATCCTCTTCAATGGGATGGATATTCTTCGGAAACTCAATCAAGAATTTGCCGCTGCACTCGAACAACCAGCGCTTACCCCCACACCTCTCATCACCGCAATAGTGCTGCCTTCCGGGCATACTTCCCCCAATTCCCTTGGCGGCGCCCAATTCAATTTAGCTGAAATCCCTGAACATCTCCAACCAATTGTCCAGACCTATTTCAATAATCTAGCAATACCCACACCAAGTCCAGAACAAGCAACTCGCATTGAAATTCCTGCCATAAATGTAAATCAGGTGATTGTTCAGGGAGATGGCTGGGAACAATTAAAGAAAGGGGTAGGCCAACATATTGGCACAGCCAATCCCGGTGAAAATGGGAACATGGTTCTCTCCGCACATAATGACATTTTCGGCGAGATCTTTCGCCATCTAGACCGCTTACAACAAGGCGATCAGATTATCGTCCACAGCAACATCCGGTCCTATACCTATGTGATCGATATCGAAATACAAATCGTCGACCCTTCATTTGTCCAAGTGATGGATCCAACTTCTCAGCAAAGCCTAACCCTGATCTCTTGCTATCCCTATCTGATCAATAATGAACGCATTATTGTCAAAGCAACTTTAGTGGATGGATAAAGTTTCCCTTCAATCAAAACCTCCAATTTTGCAATAACTAATTAAATAAAAATAAATCAAGAGTTAACTTGCTTTATTAACTTTCCTGATTTTCTATTCTACTTTTGGATTTGCACCCGCATTACAAATCGATCCACTCCGCCTAAATGGTATTTATATTCTTCGTCCCCGCGCATCATATCAAAAACTTCAAACCCGTTTTC
>SWCD01024383.1_pt1 | contig 11344 bp, 9 predicted proteins | sample 4693011 | NCBI WGS metagenome assembly SWCD01 (sample SAMN10267278, study PRJNA491770) | bioreactor metagenome | isolation source: DHS bioreactor inoculated with marine | place: Japan: Omine Ridge, Nankai Trough | reverse complement strand
TCCTGCACACAGCGGGTTTTCAGCCCCGCCACGTCCGACCCGGCGGACGGTTCGGAAAAGAGCTGGCACCAGATCTCTTCGCCCTTGAGTGCCGGTTCCACATAGCGCTCGAGCTGTTCCTTGGTGGCATAGGCCATCATTGTCGGAATGCACATGCCGAGCCCAATGGTGAAAAACCCGCGCGGCACGTCGAACTTGGCTTCTTCCTGATTGTAGATCACCGACTGGATCGGCGTGCCGCCCATGCCGCCAAATTCCTTTGGCCAGGTGATCGCGGCATATCCGGCCTCGGCTTTGCGCTTCTGCCATTCCTTGGCGATCTTCAGCTGTTCGGCTTCGCTCAGCTTCCCGCCTTTGTCAGCCTCCTTGTGCTCGAAAGGTTTGGCGTTCTTCTCAAGCCAGGTCTTCGCTTCGGCGCGGAAGGCGGCTTCTTCGGGGCTATCGTTGAAATCCATGTCTTTTCTCCCGTGAAATCGTTCAGGCCGCATTGCGGCGTTCAAGCGCGCTGATCAGCCGGTCTTTCCAGCCGCGCGCGCCGCCCACGCAAAGCGACAACAGCTTCGCGCGGCGCAAGAAAAGGTGGCAGTCCATTTCCCAGGTAAAGCCGATGCCCCCGTGGGTCTGGATTAATTCTTTGGAGGCAAAGTCAAACGCCTCGGTCGCGGAGATACGCGCGCCCGCCGCCGCGATGGGAAGCTCCGCCGCATCCGTCGACAGCGCCCAGGCGCCGTAGTAGGCGTTCGACCGCCCAAGCTGGTTCTTGATGTACATGTCGGCGAGCTTGTGTTTGATCGCCTGGAACGAGCCGATCTTGCGGCCAAAGGCATACCGCGTCAGCGCATATTCCTTAGCCATCTCAAGACATCGGTCAGCGCCACCCACCTGTTCAAAGGCAAACAAGACCGCCGCGCGGTCAAACACTTTGCGCGTCAACGACCAACCCGCGTCGGGTTCGCCCAAGGCTTCGGCTTTCGTATCCTTGAAGGTGATGGTCGCGTGACTACGGCTGGGGTCGATGGTGTCCACCGCCTTGCGAGTCACGCTCTTGTCCTTGAGGTCCACAATGCAAAGCGCGACGGAGCTTTCCGACCCTGAACTGTCCGTCACGGCGGCGACCACGGCGAAGTCGGCGATGTCCCCATCCGGCACCGGAATTTTTGTGCCCGAAAGTTTGCCGCCGGTGAGTTTCGTTTCAAGCGACCGCGGCGTCGGCACCTTGGCCCCCTCGGCGAGCGCAAAGGTCCCGATCAGCTCACCGCTCGCAAGCTTGGGCAGATATTTTTTCTTCTGCTCATCCGACCCGGCAAGCAGCAAGGCCTCGGTCGCAAGATAGACAGTGGAGGAAAACGGCACCGGCGCCAGTGCGCGGCCCATTTCCTCGGCAATCACGCAGAGCTCCAGATAGCCGAGGCCCAGTCCGCCGAATTCCTCGGGGATGGTGACACCGGTCCAGCCCATCTCCGCGATGGCTTTCCAAAGCCCCACGTCAAAGGGGGCATCCCCTTCCAATACGGCGCGAGGCACGGACGTATCACATTTTTCTGTCAGGAACTTGTTCGCCTGGTCCTTGAGAAATTTCTGGTCATCGGAAAAATCGAAATTCATATCACTCCCCGCGAAAGGGCGCCGTTGCGCGCCCATTGATGTTCCATTCGCGGCTACCATATCACTCGCTGCCCCACTGAAAAGCCGTTAGATGTTGACGCAGCGGAAGTAGCGGCGCAAAACCGGCCCCACAAAAGACGATCAAAAAGACCGACCCGAGGAAACACCATGCGAACCGAAGAACCCCGCGCCATTCACCTGAAAGATTATGAGCAACCGCCCTATTGGGTCGACGGCATTGACCTTGATTTTGCGCTCGACCCGAAGGCAACGCGCGTCAAGGCAAAGATTTCATTCCGCCGCCGCGATGGGGTCGCGGCTGGTGCTCCTCTCGTGCTCGATGGCGCAGAACTGAAACTCATTGCTGTGGGCATTGACGGCACGGCACTTGCAGCGGATCGTTTTGAAGCGACGCCGGAGTCTCTCACCGTCAAAGACGTGCCCGCCAGTTTCACGCTGGAAACCGAAGTTGAGATCAACCCCGCCGCCAATACGGCGCTTGAGGGGCTTTATCTTTCAAACGGCATTTTCTGTACGCAATGCGAGGCGGAAAGTTTTCGCCGCATTACATATTATCTCGACCGGCCGGACGTGATGGCGCCCTTCCATGTGCGCATGACCGCGGACAAGAAGGCGTATCCAGTCCTTCTGTCCAACGGTGACCCGGTTGCGCAAGGCGACAATGACGACGGCACCCATTGGGCCGAATGGCGCGACCCGCACAACAAGCCCGCGTATCTTTTTGCGCTGGTCGCGGGCGACCTCGTGGGGCTCAAGGACACCTTCACCACGTGTTCCGGGCGCAAGGTGGATCTCGGCATCTGGGTGCGTGAGGAAGACGCGGACAAATGCGACTTCGCCATGGATGCGCTGAAACGGTCCATGAGATGGGACGAGGAAGCCTTTGGTCGTGAATACGATCTCGGGGTCTTCAACATCGTGGCGGTGAACGACTTCAACTTCGGCGCCATGGAAAACAAGGGGCTGAACATTTTCAACAGCTCGGTCATCCTCGCCCGGCCCGACACGGCAACGGACGACAACTACGCCCGTATCGAAAGCGTTATCGCGCACGAATATTTCCACAACTGGACCGGCAATCGCATCACCTGCCGCGACTGGTTCCAGGTCTGCCTGAAGGAAGGCTTCACAGTTTATCGCGACCAACGCTTTAGCGAGGATATGCGCGAGAAGAATGTCGAACGCATCGGCCAAGTGCTCGACCTGCGCGACCGGCAGTTCCTTGAGGACGCGGGCCCCCTCGCCCACCCGCCGCGGCCGGAGAGCTATATCTCCATCGACAATTTCTACACCGCGACCGTCTATGAAAAAGGCGCGGAGCTGATGCGCATGATGGCGACGCTGCTCGGCCCCGAGGACTATCGCAAGGCATCGGACCTTTACTTCGCGCGTCACGATGGCGAGGCCGCCACGGTCGAAGACATGATCAAGGCGATTGAGGACGCAAGCGGCAAGGACCTGACCCAGTTCCGCAATTGGTACAGCCAGGCCGGCACACCGCACGTCACGGCGCGCGGGGTTTGGGACGAAGTGGCGCAGACTTATGAGCTGACGCTGACCCAGGAAACCAAGCCCACGCCGGGCCAGCCCACCAAGAAGCCCCAGCACATTCCCGTGCTCATGGGCCTTGTGGGGGCAAGCGGCACGGCAATGCCCGTCCGTCTCGAAGGCGACAACGAGATACATGACGAGACGAGCCGCGTTGTGGAGTTCACGAAAACAAAGCAGACGTTCCGGTTCACGAATGTAGCCGAGCGCCCGGTGCCTTCCCTCTTCCGTCAGTTCTCTGCCCCCGTGTGGCTTGATGATGGACTCAGCGCCGCCGACCGGCGCCACCTGATGGCGCACGACGAAGACCCCTTCAATCGGTGGGAAGCGGGGCAAGCCTATGCCCGCGCCCTTCTGATGGATGCCGTGAAGGCCGGCGGCAAGGCGGAGCTCGACACCGAATTTGCCGAGGCCATGCGCAAAATCCTGCTGGACGCATCTCTCGACCCCGCGTTCAAGGCGCAGGCGCTGATGCTGCCCACCGAACAGGAACTGGGCCAGCTATCGGAGGTCATTGACCCCGACGCGATCCACACTGCGCGCAAGGGCCTTGTGAAGGGGCTCGCGGCGGCGCTGGAGAGCGACCTCCGCGCCACCTATGACGCGCTGGCAAGTGGGGAGCCCTTCGCCCCCACCGCCGCGCAGGCGGGCCGCCGTGCCCTGCGCAACCGATGCCTTGGCTATCTTTCCAGTCTTGAGACGAAAGAATCCGACGATCTCGTCTTTGCGCATTTCACCGGCGCGACAAACATGACCGACGAGTTCGCCGCCCTGTCAATCCTCGTAAACAGCAACAGCTCGCATCGCGAAGACGCGCTCAAGACGTTCTATGACAAATGGCAGAAGGACCCGCTGGTCGTGAACAAGTGGTTCAGCGTCCAGGCGACCTCCTCTCGCGATGGCGCGCTGGCCAGTATCGAGGCGCTAGCGGACCATCCGGCCTTCACGCTGAAGAACCCGAACCGCGCGAGGGCACTGGTCGCCGCCTTTGGCTTCTTGAATCAGCGGCATTTCAATGACGCGGGCGGTGAAGGCTACAAATGGTTTGCGGATCAGATTATCGCCTGGGACGATATCAATCCGACGGTGACGGCGCGCAGCGTGACGGCGTTCGAGACCTGGCACCGTTTCGACGAGACGCGGCAGGCCCACGCGAAGGCGCAGATCCAGCGCATTCTCGACCACAAGGGCATCTCGAAAAACCTGTTCGAGAACGCCACCCGGGTCTTGCAGGCGAGCTGAGTTTGCCTTGCTGGGAGTGGCATTTGCGACTCCCGGCAAGAAAATCTTCATTCCCCTTACCGAAACGTTGCACCAGAGGGTCAGCGTTAACGAATCATTAACAATCGAGAATCACCGTAAGCCCCGGGAATTAGGGGGCTTTGTCACCATGGCAGCGGGACCCGCGGTCAACACATCTATAGGTGCGAAGGGTATCGAGCGGCCGGCCACGGCGGCGGAAAAACCGCGTCGTCGGCTGACCCGGCAGGAGTCGATCCTCCTGCGCATTGCACTCGCCACCGCCGTGCTCGCCGCCATCATTTCCATCGTCGCGCGCCTGGCCGGGGAATGGCCAACGCTCGCCCCCATCATTGCCATCGCGCTGTTTATCTTTGGGGTCGGCAGTATTGTCGGCGCCGCCATGATGGCGCTCAGCGTCGCGCCGCTTGAAAACACAATCGACGACGCAATTTCCACTCAGCTGACGGACGTTATCGGCGCCTCCCCCCTCGGCATCGCCATCTGGGATACGAGGGGCCGCCTTTCCATTGCGAGCCCGAGCTATTCTGAGTTTCTGGAGCTCGCCGCACCCGACGTCATTATCGGTTCCGCGCGTGACAACATCCGCGCCATCGGCGGAAGGGCACTGGAAAGCGTCCTTGCTACCGACACCATTATCAGCCCGCGCGGGCGGTTCATTGCCGCGCGCGGTGAGCTTGCCGATGGCGGCACCATTGAAATCATCACCGACGTGTCCGACATCGCCGCCGCCCCTGATGTGGCAAAGGAAACCGAAACACGCCTGCGCCACCTGATGGGAGAGGTTTCGCGCCTCAGCATTCTGAATGACGACTTGCAGGGCGAGGTGATGGCGTTGGAAAGCCGCATCGCCGAAGAACGCGCCCGCGCCGACGCGGCGGTTCGCGCCAAGTCTGATTTCCTCTCGCATATGTCCCATGAACTCCGCACGCCGCTGAATGCCATCATCGGGTTCACCGACATGATGCAGAGCGGGATCTTCGGGCCCCTGGGCCACGAAAAATACGGCGAGTATGTGAATGACATCCACGCGAGCGGACAGCAATTGCTCGACAAGATCACCGATATTCTTGACGTGTCGCAAATCCAGTCCGGCGACATTCCCATTGAACGCCAGCGCATCAAGCTGGAAGACGAGATCGCGAGTTGCCTTTCCATGCTGCGCCCGCGCATTTTTGCGAGCGGGATCGCGCTGACGGAAATCATCGACGACCTGCCCACGGTCTATGCCGACCCTATGGCGGTCCGGCAAATCCTTCTGCACATTCTGTCAAACGCCATGAAGTTCACACCCACGGGCGGGCGCATCTCGATCCGCGCAAAGGTGAACGACGAAGACGTCACCATCATCATCGATGACACGGGCATCGGCATCACGCCGGAAATCATGGAAAAGATCGATCAGCCGTTTTCCGCGCTCGAGCGGGACGCCCTGATCAGTGGCGACGAAGGCGCGGGGCTGGGCGTCGGCCTGTCGGTCAGCCGGGCGCTCGCGCGGCTCAACGGCGGCGCGCTGTCCATCGAAAGCGAAGAAGGCTTTGGCACCACGGTGCGGATCGCGCTGCCGCGCCGCTAGTCGGAAAAATCAATCATCATCTTCTTGCGGACCTAGCAGGCGACGTTCGCCATCTCGATCAAAATGCCGGTCGTGGCGACGTTCGCGCCAGTCATGACGTTCATGGCGACCGGGAAACCGTTCGTGCAGTTCCATGCCGATCTGTTCCCGCTCCTCGGGTGACATGTCGGCAACGATATCCACCGTCAGCCTATGCACCGCAGCGCGCGCTCCCTCATCCGCTTCACGTGACGCAACAAGAGCCGCAGCAAGCGCATCGCGGTCAAAGGGCTCGGCACGCATGGCGTCGAGTGCCGCGAGGCGCGCCTCCATTGCCGTAATGAAGAGTTCGCGAATTTCGGGACCACGCTCCACAAGTAAAGCGCGTGCTTCGTCCTGTGCGCTTTCAGGCAGCATGCGTGTCATGGCGCGGGGGTCGAGATCAGGCGGCATGCCGAAACGGCCAAAGCCATCGATCCCCATTGCCATACCATCGCGGCCAGACAGGCCACTGACCCAACGCTCCGACGTCAGTTTGCCGCCAACCATCAGGCCGATGAAAAACGTGTTCACCACTAACGACAGCACCAGCGCCACACCAAGCCAAATTGCGGGATTTCCCGAACGCGGTTGACCGCTCATTGCATCTCTCCTGTATCGCTGGCACCGGCATCCCAGGTATCGGGAACATCAAAGACATAGGCAAACAGATCTGTCTGCTCCGGCTCCGCTGTCATGGCCGGGGCCGTGATGCCCACATAAAGCCCCGCCACCAGCGAGACCGCCATCAACGCGGCGGGCCGCACCCAGCCGAACTCCGGCCACAAGATACCAATCGCACCACGCAGCCATCTGCCCTGTGCCGTGCCCGAGCTCGCATCTTGCGCTACGGGTGCGTGCCCCGGCGCGCCCTGAAGAATGCGCGTGGTCAAGACCCCGTGAACCTCGCCCTTGGGCGCTTCGTCCAGCAGGGCGACAAGCATCTGCGCTTCCTGCAATAGGGTGCGCGCCTCATCGGAATTTTCGAGCAAGGCCTGCGCGGCGGCGCGCTCAGTGCTCGGCCACCCAGCCATCTCAGCACCCCAACGCTCCAGAAGGCTCTCAAAGACCTCCGGCGTCATCGCGGCATTCGCGTCATCATTCATCGTCATTGCCCTGCTCCTAAAAGCTCGTTCATTTCGGACCGCAGCAAGCCCTTCAGTTTGCGGCGCCCCCGCGCCAGAAGAGACTCCAAAGCGTCCACGCTTATGTCCATCATCTCCGCTGCTTCGATATTCGTGTAGCCCTCGTGATGGCAGAGGGTCACTGCCACGCGCTGCCGATCCGGTAAGGCCTGCAGCGCCTCATTTATGCGCGCCGCGAGTTCCTTTTGATGCAACGCTTCGCCGGGGTTTGCGCCGCCATCAATCGCCTCCGGCAGATCCTCGCCCGTGACCTCGCGTTTTTTGCGCAAACGGTCATAGCAAAGGTTCAACGCGACGCGATGCATCCAGGTCTCGAACTTGGCCTTGCCCGGCTTCCACTTCGGTGCCTGTTTCCAGACGCGCAGAAAGACCTCCTGCGCCACCTCTTCGGCATCGGCCTGATTGCCGAGCACACGCCGCGCCAAACCCACCATACGCGGCAAATGGCGGTCAACGAATTCCCGCACCGCGCGCGGGTCCCCCGCGGCCACCGCGGCAATCAGATCCCCATCAGGGTCATTGATCGCCGCAGTGCCGGGATCGGCCAACCGCGGGTGATTGCGTACCTCCAAACGAGGTCCCTCCAGCGTTCTCATTACCCCTAAGTCTGACACAGCTGGTGGCCCTCAGGCTATGTGCCTCACCCGCATTGATCCTGGTCTAGTCGTCGTCGCCCCACTGGCCACGCTCACCGTGTTCGCCGTGACGGCCATCGTGACGTCCGTGACGACCACCCATAACGCTTGCCACGAGTTCCAATTCGGTTTCGGTCACCTCGCCGTTCTCATCAAGATCGGCCCTTTCGAAACGTTGGAGCCTACGCGTTGCGAACTCGTTCTGATCAATAACGCCGTCATCACCCGCGGCTTGTGCGAAGTGGCATCCGCCGCGGTCTTCGCGACCTTCCCGTCGCCCTTCGTGACGGGCTTCGCGTTCCGCGTGCCGCGCTTCATGGAAAGCCCTCGCTTCGTCTTCGGAAAGCGTGCCATTGCCATCAGTATCAGCCGTGCTGAAGTCCGCCGCGATCTTCGCGTCAACTTCGTCCCGCGTGATGCGGCCATCGCCATTGGTGTCGAGGTCGGCAAAGCGTTCCTGCATAAAGCCTTCGCCGCGCTCGTGGGGCCCCGGGCCGCCTTGCGCATAAGCAAGGCTGGACGCCATCGTCGCCACCAGAATTAGTCCCAGAAAGGGTGCCTGTTTCATTTTCACGTCTCCGTTCGAATTGCTCATCAAAGGGCCCCCCAAGACCCATAGTTTTAACTAAACGCTCGAGGGGCATGAAATCCGTCGCATCAATTTTTGGAGGGAAATCAGTGGGATGGGCGCCCTCGGTCAACCGTTTTGGGGGATAAAACGGATATGACTCTACTGTTTAGGGGGACAGTCCGAAGGCGCCCATCCCGGGGCAAAGGGTCGGCATTGGGGTCTGAGGAGGGGTCAGCGCCGGCCCTTCACATTCTCTAACGGGGGGGCCACGCCAATCCGTCGCGGAATGGCGCGAAAATCGGTTTACAGCCCGAGGGGGCTTTCCTATAGAACGGGCGCAAATTCTGGAGACGCCCATGGCTTTGACCTTTGCCGAGAAACTTCACGCCGGGTTCGAACAAACCCTGGAAGTGACCGACCTTTTGGTGCACGAGCAATCCGAGTTTCAGGACATCAAGATTTTTGACACCGTCGCCAATGGCCGCGTGATGGCGCTCGACGACATCGTGCAAATCTCCACGCGCGACGAGGCGTCCTATTCCGAAATGCTGACCCACCTGCCCGCCTTCGATCTGATGGCGCAAGGGGCGCCCGTGAAGAAGGTCATGATCGTGGGTGGCGGCGATGCGGCGGTCGCCGAAGAAGCGCTAAAGCACAAGGGACTTTCAAGCGTTGACATGGTGGAGATTGATCCCCGCGTCATTGAGCTTTGCAAGGTCCATTTTGCCGACCTCAACGCGGCGGCCTATGCGGACGCGCGGCTGAAGGTTCATGTGCGCGACGCCTTTGAGTTTCTGAAGGAACCCACCTCGCAAAGCGCTTTCGACATTATCGTCGCCGACCGGCCCGATCCGGTGGGGCCCGCCGAAATCCTGTTTGCCGATGTGTTCTATGAGACCGTCGCCGCGGCGCTCTCCCCCACCGGCGTTGCCGTGTTCCAGACCGGCGTACCGTTCTATCAACCGGACGAGCTCGGCGCGACGATCCGCCAGCTCGGCAAGATGTTCAAACACGTGGGCACCTACACGACGGTGACGCCCTCCTATACCGGCGGGATCATGGCGCTCACCTGGGCCTCCAATGGCTCGGAGCTAGGCAAGGCGGATGACGCGGTGCTGGCAAAGCTCTTCGCCGCCTCGGGCATCAAGACCGACTACTACACCCCCGCTCTCCACAACGCATCGTTCAAACTGCCTGCATGGATGGAACGGCTCACGCGCTAGGCATGCAAAAAGGGCGCCCGGTGAGGCGCCCTTTTCATTTCAGCTATAAACGGCCTCAGACGTAATACGACTTGAGCGGCTCAAATCCGTTGAAGCCAACCGACGAATAGGTCGTCGTGTAGGCGCCGGTCGAATAGATCTGCACCGTATCGCCCGGCTGCAAATTTACCGGCAGCTCATAGGGCGTCTTCTGATACAGAATATCCACACTGTCGCAACTGGGCCCCGCCAGTATGACCGGACCCTTTTCCGCCACATCGTCCGCACCCGAGCCCATGTCGGACCGGATCGCGTATTTGATCATTTCGCCTTCGGTCTCAGCCAGGCCGTTGAAGCGGCCGATGTCGAGATAGACCCAGCGTGCTTCGTCCTCATAGGCCTTTTTGGAGACCAGAATGACTTCCGCCTGGATGACACCCGCATCACCCACCAGATACCGGCCCGGCTCCACGATCATGTGGGGCAGAAAATTGCCGAAGTTGTTGGTCATCGCGGCCATCACCGTGTTGGCGTAAGTGCCGATCTCGTCCACCTCTTCAGTGTAACGGGCCGGCAAGCCACCGCCGATGTTGATGGTGGTCAGCGTGATGCCCTCGCGTTCCAGCTTGGCAAAGATTTCGGCAGACGCCTCAACAGCGGTCGCCCAGGCATCGGGGTGCTTTTGCTGGCTGCCCACATGGAACGACACACCGGTCGGTACAAGGCCCAAATCCCGCGCTTTCAGCAGCAGGTCATAGGCCATGTCTTCGGTGCAGCCGAACTTGCGGCTCAGCGGCCAGTCCGCGCCCTTGTTCGACACAAGGATGCGGCACACGACGCTCGATCCCGGCGCGCGCTGCGCAATCTTGTGCAGTTCGGCCTCGCTGTCGAAGGCAAAATAACGCACACCGCTGGCGTAGGCATGCTCGATATCCTTGGCCTTCTTGATGGTATTGCCAAAGGAAATCCGTTCCGGCGCAATCCCCAGGGATAGGCACAGATCAATCTCGCCGCGGCTCGCCACGTCGAAATTCGCGCCCCTGTCCTTGAGCACCGAAATCACTTCCGGTGCCGGGTTCGCCTTGACCGCATAGTGGACGGCCGCAAGCGGCAAGGCCTCGGTGAGCGCATCATAGCGCGCGCGGACAACATCCAGGTCAACCACAAGGCATGGGGTCGCAGGCTGCTCGTCCCGCAGAAAATCAAAAATCTTCTGTGTCATGGCGTTACAGCGCGATGCCGCGTTTGTGCTCGACCACATTGATATGGCCGGGCGTGAAGGCTCGCTTAAGCGCCGGAATACCGTCGATCGGTCTCGCATCACCGCACATAAAAATATCGAACGCCGCGAACTGCCGTTCCGGCCACGTGTGGACAGAAATATGGCTTTCAGCGAGCACGGCTACACCAGAGACGCCGCCGCCTTCTTCGAATTTGTGCGTGTGGACGTGAAGCAGGGTCGCACCCGCCTCAATCGCCGCTTCCTTGAGCGCCTGTTGGATCAACGCCTCGTTGTCGAGGTTTTCGGCCTCCCACATGTCGACGATCAAATGCACGCCGGCATAGGTCAAACCATCACGGTTGATCCAAAAATCTTTCTGCTCTGTTTGGACTTGGCTATGGACGAGGTCCAGTTGAGTCCTTTGATGCTCGGCCAGCTTCGCACTGGCCTGCACGGATCCCACCTCTGCTCGGGCGTCTTGCGCCTCCGCTTCAGTACTCGCCGTGATCTGGGGATAGGTTTCAGCCATCTTGGCCCCCCC
>SWCD01020713.1_pt4 | contig 11348 bp, 8 predicted proteins | sample 4693011 | NCBI WGS metagenome assembly SWCD01 (sample SAMN10267278, study PRJNA491770) | bioreactor metagenome | isolation source: DHS bioreactor inoculated with marine | place: Japan: Omine Ridge, Nankai Trough | reverse complement strand
TAATTGATTCTTCAATTAAATTTTCGGTCGGATCACCTAATAGCTCGGAACGAATAATGTCCTCAATTTCAATGGCAAGATCAGGGTTTTCTTGCATATAGGTCTTGGTTTTTTCACGACCTTGCCCTAATCGAGTTTCTCCATAAGAATAGAAAGAACCACGTTTATCGATTACTTCTGATTCAACAGCCAAGTCTAAAAGATCACCAGATCTTGAGATGCCCTCATTATACATGATGTCGAATTCTACTGTTCTGAATGGGGGAGCAACTTTATTTTTTACTATTCTAATTCTGGTTCGGTTGCCAATAACCTCGGTTCCAGCCTTGATCGATTGAATTCTGCGAATGTCAATTCGTACAGAGGAATAAAATTTTAATGCCATCCCACCTGTTGTGGTTTCTGGATTTCCAAACATGACACCAATTTTTTGCCGTAATTGATTGGTAAAAATTACGGCTGTATTAGTGTGTTTGATGGCACCGGAGAGTTTTCGAAGAGCTTGCGACATTAAACGAGCTTGCATACCCATTGTGGCATCTCCCATATCCCCTTCTAATTCTGATCTAGGTACTAATGCGGCAACCGAATCGATCACTACAAGGTCAATTGCGCCAGACCTGACAAGAGTTTCAGTAATTTCAAGGGCCTGCTCACCGGTATCAGGTTGGGATATGAGAAGATTCTCCACATCAACCCCACACTTTGCAGCATAAATGGGATCTAATGCATGTTCCATGTCGATAAATGCGGCAGTGCCACCTAGTTTTTGACACTCTGCAACGATATGTTGACAAAGGGTGGTTTTGCCTGAGGATTCGGGACCATATATTTCTGTCACTCGCCCGCGCGGAATTCCGCCAATGCCCAATGCAATATCTATGGATAATGCGCCAGTTGGAATTGCTTCAATCACTAAACTATTGGTATCACCAAGTCTCATAATCGATCCATCACCATAAGCTTTTGTGATCTCTCCTAGAGCTTTTTCCAGAGCGGCATCTCGTGATTTATTTTTACCGTTATCTGAAGGGGAAATTTTCTTTTTCTTAGCCATCTTCTTTTTACCTCCAAATGCAAAAAGGTTGTATAAAACAATTGTTCTAGATATATTCTAGCACAGGCGTTCTGGATGTCAAGTAAATAATAAAGGGGGATTTTGAAAATTTTGGTCTAAGAAGTGAATATTTATTAGGGTGTAATTATTGTATAGGTAGATTGCTAGGTAAGGGGATATAAGGCAATTGGGATAGCAAGCCATAAAGGCCATTGAGATTAAAATAGGTGATCGTTCCTGGGCGCACAGTCACCCATAAGTAAAATTCATATCCCACATAAGGTACATATATGCGGTATTCGCCTGCTTCTAGATCGCTGAAGACAATGTTTTCATCGTAATATGAATCGGAGCCGATGATCTCCGTGCTGGTATAGGATCGATCGTAGGTTGTGATCCCCGTCGTCAGATTTTTAATGGCAATTTCTTGTCCAAGGAGTTTTTGTCCGATCGTAGTCGTCATTCTTCCAACTAAAACGCCTGTCCCTTCTGGTGGGACAGTCCATAGTTCGGGATTGACCGAACTGAAAAAATCATTTAATCCTAATCGAACTTCATAATGTAAATGTGGGGCGGTCGAGATACCGGTATTTCCAGAAAGGCCAATTAATTGTCCCATTTCCACCTTTTGTCCACGGCGCACATTGATCTGAGAAAGATGTCCATAGACTGTGTAAAGCGTTTCTCCCTTGTATCCGAAATCGTGGCGGATCGCAATTGCAAATCCATAAGGGTCATTGCTATCCTTACTGCTGAGATATAAGCCATATCCAGCCCATACAACTGTTCCAGAACCGGCAGCATATATAGAAGTCCCGATCGGTAATTTTATGTCTAGACCCGTATGGGGGCTACTGGGATCTTCATTTCCAATGCCGTATTCAAAATTTGAAGAATTCCAACCGCCTGACTCAACAGCCACAGGGCGAGTAAAGTAAAAATGGTCATTGGGGTCTAACGCTAATGGCGCGGGATAAAGAATAATGGGGGAATCTAATTCACTATTCTGATCAATTTCTGAAGTTGGCGTAGGGGTTGGGTTGATCTGGTTATTATCGGATATCTGATATTCACCACTGGCTAGGGCGGGGGTGATCGAAAGATTTGTAAATATAATCAGTAAAATAATTAAACAATTCAGGATGAGAGTAGTGATGGCGATTTTGTGATGTTTTCTCATTGAGAAACCCCCGATAGCGAATTGAAAAATGTCTCAGGTGGATATATCTGCAACATTGCATCCTGCCAACTTAATCCGTTCATGGCGGCGAAAAGGTTGAATTGAATTCCTGGATAATAATGGGTCCAATTTTCTAGTGCAGGCTGTCTGTCCCAACCATAAGCCTGGGCAAATGCTGTAAAATCGACCCAATAACCAGATGAAATTGAATTATTCTCATTGCCAACCTGGGAAATATCTAAACCATTATTCGATGAAAGATTTAAAAAATTCCAATTATATTGGGTCATCGGCATGCCTTTGCTACCATCTTGAGTGAGCGGTTTTGCATAAATTCGCCAATAGGTTTCGTTTCCAATTTCCTCACGGACAACGTTCACCCATTGGGTTCGAATGATTGCTTGATTTAAGGAAAATGCTCTGCCGGTGTATAACCAATCAGTGTCTAAACCAGGGGGCAACTTTTCTGTGAGGGGCACAAAAACATTCTCTAAATCTGCTAGTAAATCCCAACCTAATTCACTTTCCATACGCTGACGAAGACTGTTAAATTGGGGGATCACCAATTGATTGAATTGAGGATTTGGGGCAATAATGTTTTCAATCGCTGATAATTTTTGACGTCCAAATATATCCAAGGAATCTTCAATATTCTGGTTGTTCCAAGAAAAAGAAATATCCTGATTGGCAATGGAAAGAATATTTTCCGGAAAACCTGAAGGAATATCATCAGGTCCCCAATCCATCCCCGCTAAACTTCCATCCAGGGCTAAGGTATTTAATAACTGAGGTTGTGTATTTATTTTGTAAAATGCAATCAGACCTTTATTTGGCGTCCTGATGTTGGTGATCAAATAATTGCCATTTGGACTCCAAGCAGCACTCATTCCTCGACCTATTAATCTTGCAGTTCCTTCTACAAGTAATGGATCATCCACATAAATAGTCGGGAAGCCCAGATTTGGCGATGACCAGGCCAATAGATCACCATTGGGTGACCATTCAGGATTGGTGTCATCCTGAGGACTCGTTGTGATTTGTTGTAAATATCCTTCATTGCCAAGATCTTCAATATTTATGGTCCAAATGTCTAAATTTCCCGAACGACTGGAGGTAAATGCAATAGTTTTTCCATTTGGATGCCATGACGGTGAAAAATCAGAACCAAGATCAAAAGTAATCTGAATTGGGGGGATGGAGAGGTCTGTGGGGTGAATAAAGATATCTAAATTATTATTTTGAAACCTTTGGAAGGCTAACCATAATCCATCTGCTGACCAAGAGGGATGAGAATCGGACGGTAAATCGTCTGTGACCGCAAGGGTTTCGCCGCTGATGAGGTCCATAATGTAAATATCTGAATGTCCCTCTCGGTCTGAAGAAAAGGCGATTTGGCTTCCATCGGGACTGAGCTGAGGATCAATATCGTTTGCTTCTCCAATTGTCAACCGAGTGTAGATATTAGTTTCAGGCGAATAAGCAAAGATATGAGAATACCCTGCCTCCATGATTGAAAATGCCATGATTCCCTCTAATGGAATTTCGGTAGGAGGCAAAGTGGTAGGTGTGGATATTGTCTCAGGTTCTTGGGTTATGGTTGAGATGACTTCCTTGGTGGGTAATATTGTATTATCAATGATTGGAGTGGGGGTTGGAGAATTATTTGTGTTTAGAAGGGAGGAGTCGTCGGAATTAAGTTTGCCGATTGTACTTAAAATAATGACAAAGAGAATGATTAAAACTATCCAAAAACCTAGGACACGGGATTCTTTTTTTCCCTTGTTCTCAGGTTCATTATGCTCATCATTAGGATCAAAAATTTCGTCTTGCATCAAGATGGATTAAACCATAGATTTGATAATATTACTTTTTTCAATTCTCTAAACTTACTGTGATGAAAGATTTAATAATCATTATTTCTTCCTTATATTTTTACCATTCTCCATTATATGGTTAATTAAATTGTGGGAAATACTCCACAAACTTATATGTATTGCAATTTCTATGGTTATAGATTAACCTTGGGAAGTGATGAAACTATTGATAATTGCAGACGGCAGAAGCCTTAATACGATGGGTTGGCTCAAAACTCTTGCAAAACAGAATAATATTTCCGTTCACCTGATCTCTAGCTATCCAGCTGCAAAAATTGAGGGTTTGGTGAGTCAACATGTCGTCCCAGTCGCCTTAGGGAAACTGGGGGGTGTTTCTCGAAAAGTGGGGAAATCTATGCCAGAAACGGGTCGGGGAAAAGGCTTTATTGATCGACAGTTTTCACGGGCAATGGCGACTTTCCGAAATCCGTTAATGAAACTACGACATATTCTCGGGCCGTTAACTCTTCCGTATTATTCCCGGCAAGTGAAAAAAATAATTGACGATATTCAACCTGATGTTATTCATGGATTACGAATTCCCTTTGAAGGAATGCTGGCTTTAGATTCTCATGGTGAACAAGCCTTAGTTGTCTCAATTTGGGGGAATGACCTCACCTATCATGCGAATGCATCCAAATTAATGGGGAAATGGACTCGGAAAGTATTGGTAAATTGTGATGGATTGATTGCGGATGCATCTCGAGATATTCGCTTGGCAAAAGATTGGGGTTTGGGAGAAACCACAAGCTCATTGGTTGTGCCAGGGGGTGGGGGGATTCCAATTCAAGAATTGAAAACAGACCCAATTAACTTGTCCAGTTTATTAGACGAAAATATTGAACCAAATAGACCTATTATTTTAAATCCCCGAGGATTTCGCCCGGGGTCAGTGAGGAATGATACGTTTTTTAAAGCGATCCCAAAGATCATCACTGAATTTCCAGATGCTCTGTTCTTATGCCCCCTCATGGCCGGGGAGCCGGTCGCAGAAGAGTGGATTAGGGAATTGGGAATAGAAGCCAATGTGAGATTATTGCCCCTGATTCCCCATGATGTGATGTGGGAGTTATTTAATCGGGCAGAGGTGACCACTTCGATCAGTGAACATGATGGCACGCCAAACTCGCTACTCGAGGCGATGGCGTGTGGCAGTTATCCGATTGCTGGAAATATTGAATCGGTGAGAGAGTGGTTGGTGGACGGGGAAAATGGACGCTTGGTTGATCCCAGCGACCGCTCCGAATTGGCCCGGGCGATCATTTCAGCTCTAAAAGACGCACACCATCGGGAACAGGCCGCAACTATCAATAAAAAGGTGATTGAAGAAAGAGCATCAAGAAGTTCAGTGGCCTCCCAGGTTGAGGCTTTTTATCATAGTGTGCTTGAATGATAAAAAAAATGCTCCTATCTCCCCTGATTAATTTAGGAATAAAATTCCTAGACGATACGATTCCTACTGAAAAGCTTCATCATTTTTTGGATAATGGAATAAAAAATATTTCTCAGTCTGCCAAATCATTTCCTGATTGGTTTACAGAAAAAGATTTAAATAAAATTGAGCGTGCAAAAACCTTAAATGAGGGTTGGAAGAACCCCTCAGATTTGCATGAAATTGATCTCCATGATTTCTCTCTAAGTGACCTTGAAAAGGAAGAAGTGGACCTTTGGATTAAAGCTTTGCCGAAAAACAGAGTGATTAGTTTTAAGGGATTGGTTCCGAGAACTGGTGAAATGATGTGCTGGCTGTTTGAGAAAAAAGCTAAGGAAGAACAATCCTATTTTGATTCTCAAATCGAGACCTTATTACGACTCATTGAAATTAAAAAACAAAAAGGTTTAGCCCATAATCAGGGAGGATTTGAAGAATTATTGGCATCTGACCAACAGTATCTCTCAATCTTGTTCAGCAGAATTGCACGGGAGAAGAAAGATATTCGTTTTCTAAACATCGCCCTGAAGATGAATGATTGGGCGTATCCGGCATTCCGTGGCATAAATAATTCTCCAGACCTAATAAATTTTCTGCTTGCGATTGCCGAGGCTGAATATTCCTTCAAGGAATTATTAAACTAATGCGAATTGCAATTCTTTCTCCGATCAATAATAGTCTTTATTCCAGGGTATTGACTTGGGCATGTATCCAAGAACCAGGCATTGATGTCGTGCAGGTCGTTGTCCGGAGAACCCTATCTTGGAAACGAATTATTGGAGAGATCAAACGAGATGGACCGAGGTTATTAAAAAAGGTACATCAAAAGTTGGTGTTGGGAGAACAAACTGTTCAATCTGGTGATCCCCAATCCTTATTTGAAACTGCTAAAACCGAAAAATTGCCAGGATTAAATCTCACCGATCTGTGTAGGGAAAATAATATCCCAGTGTTGATGGTAGGAGATCATAATGATACTTGGGCAGTGGAAGCGATTGTTGAAGCCAAGCTTGATGCGATCTTGTTCACCGGAGGTGGATTGATTCGCAAGGACCTACTCAATGCATCTCGATTGGGAGTGATTAACTGTCATGCAGGATACCTTCCGGAATACCGAGGGATGGATGTCGTCGAATGGCCCTTATTAAATTCAAATAATGGAATAGACAATATTGGGTTAACTCTTCATTTTATGGATCGAGGTGTGGATACGGGACAGATACTGATAAAAAAACCAATCGAAATTGATCAAGGGGACACCTTTGAAAATATTCGGATGCATATGGGGCCCCAAATGGTGGCTCTGATGATGGAGGGTCTTCGAGGATTGAGGGATGGGAAATTGAATAAACATCCACAGAAAAAGGAAGATGGCCGACAATATTTTGTTATGCACCCTAGGGTGAAAGAGGCTGCTGAGAAAAAACTTGCGGGATAAAAATATTATCCTTTAAACGAAAAAAGCTGGTTATATAAATTATCACCAGCTTTTCAATTAATATTTACGGGTAAGGGCGATAACTTTCAACAACTAAGAGCAACACATCTTTTGTTCCTGCAATATAGTCTGCATAAGTGAACACGCCATCTGGACCAGCGCCATACTCAATCCGGGTATCATCCGCCAAGCGAATCACAAGCGTTTCGTTATGGTTATCTAATATCTCTGAACCACCATAGAATTCAAAGCCTTCCGCATTTTCGATATTGCCATTGATGTTTACTTGTTCAATTTTATCGGTCATTGTGCCGACACCCACACCGGTGCGCCCACATAGCGCATAAGAAAATTGGCTGTTGATCGGGACTGAAATGCTCACTGATCCCAATTCATATTGCACTGTCACGCAGATCTCATCTCCATATGTTTGCTGCAACTGCAAACGATAATCCCCAGGGGTCATTCCTGCGGGAAGGTCTTCGGTAGGATAACTGGAGACACCAAAGGCATTTACGATTGCAGTGGGTGGATAATTAAATTGGTAGCCGTTATCTTGATTGATGTAGGTCAACCAGCCAGCATAGGGGTCTGGTGTGCTGGTCGGCATATCTGTTGGGGGTATGACGGGTTCGGTGGCTATCTCCACCGTATTTGTTGGAATGATCTCGGGTTCAGCAGTCCCTAATATGTCCCCAGGAAGTTTGCAGGCAGTAAATATGAAGAACAGAATAAAGATAATATAGGTTAAACTATTTTTTTTCATTTTTTCCTCAAGTAATTTTCAATCGAATAGTGTTTTCGCTCCCATAAATTTTTATGGATGCTTAATTCTATTATGAACTAAATTGATTAAAAACACAATTAGGAGAAATGTTTCTGATGGGAAATGTTATACCGTGGGATGGGGTTCCCATCCTCAATCGTCTTTCTGTTCCTGGAAACCCATACTGTACAAATTAAAATAATAGCCACCCTTACTGAGTAATTCGGTATGTGTGCCGCGTTCGAGGATTTTCCCCTCACTGATGACGACAATCTGATCGGCATTGATAATGGTGGATAATCGATGGGCGATCACAAATGCCGTTCTATCCCTAAGAAGGGCGGTCAAGGCTTCTTGGATCAAGATCTCGGTTTGAGTATCCACACTTGAGGTTGCCTCGTCCAAAATGAGAATACGCGGATTTGCGAGTAATGCTCGGGCAAAAGAGATCAACTGACGTTGACCCACAGAAAGCAATGCACCGCCTTCTTCGACCAAGGTGTCATAGCCCTTCTTCAATTTAAGGATAAACTCATCCGCACCAACCATTTTTGCGGCTGCCTCAACTTCCTCACGAGTTGCTGATAAATTTCCAAATTGAATATTGTCATAAACAGAACCACCAAATAGGAAAGGCTCCTGGAGCACAATGCCCATCTGTCTGCGTAAACTTGTCTGGGTGACATCTTTTAAGTCATGACCATCGATGCTCACAACGCCATCTGCGGCTTCGTAAAACCGACCTAGCAGCTTTATGATTGTTGATTTTCCCGCCCCGGTTTCTCCAACGAGCGCAATCGTCTGCCCAGGTTGAATGTTAAGATTAATATCTTTTAATACAACTGTGCTGGGATCATCGTCATAATGGAAATTTACCTTATCAAATTTCACATGCCCCTGAATTGTAGGTAGTTCGATGGCATCCTTTTTATCTTCAATATCCACACGGGTTTGTAATAATTCTAAAATGCGTTCCCCGCTGATCATCGATGATTGGAATTGATCATAGCGGCGGCTAAGATCTTGGATCGGTTGAAAGAAGCGTTCGCTGTACAACACAAAGGCTACAAGTACGCCAGCAGAAACCTGCTCTCCGATCACTGCTGCGCCACCCAACCAGACCACCAAAGCGACAGCCATGGCTGAGATCAGGGTGATAGATGGGAAGAATAGCGAGGTAAGTTTTGCGGATTTTAGCGCATTATCCAAATGGAAACGATTGACAGTATCCCTAAAGTGTTGGAAATTATGTTGTTGACGGCTGAATGCCTGCACTACCCTCACGCCATTAATGTTCTCAGCAAGGACTGAATTTACCCAACTCATACCAGCGCGTACTTTTCGATATACTTCTTGCACGTATTTTCGAAATAAGAAAGTTGCCAAAAACAATAGGGGCAATACGATGAAGGTAATCAAAGAAAGGCGAAGGTTTAGGGATAACATGGCGATCACGATGCCTATTAATGTAAAAATATTGCGCAGGGAAGCAATAATCGCCCATGTGACAAACTGACGTAAAGTGGAAACATCATTGATCACTCGGGAAAGTAAACGGCCCACGCTATATCTGCTAAAAAAACTAAGGGACAAGGCTTGGATATGCTTAAAAAGACTGGCTCGAATATCGTATATCACCGATTGGCCGGCTTTTGCCATGATCCGTACTCTTAAATAGGTGACCGCCCATTGGGTAAGCGCGGCAAGAAGATAGATCAGGGTGGCATTTTTTAAAGCTACAGGATTTCCCTTGGCAATGCCATCATCCAAAGCAATTTTCACCATGTAGGGACCGATCACCACTGCAATAGCCCCCACAGTCATCAGCAAAAATGAAATAAATAAAGGACCCCGGTAAGGTTTAATGAATCCGAGGATGCCAGCTAAAACTTCCGGTTTGTAACCGGATTCCGCATCTTCATCCAAACCAAAATAAGTAGGAGGAGAACTATTGGTTGCCATTTGATCCCTCCTCTTTTTTAGTGTCAATTGATTTTAATTCCTCGATGAATTCTTCTTGTTGGGAAAGTTGAAGATCATAGATCTCTTTATATAATCCTTCTTTTTGTAATAATTCTTTATGTTTCCCGACCTCGAGAATCTTTCCTTGATCTAAAACTAATATTTGATTCGCATTTCTAACTGTGGATAGTCGTTGGGCGATCACAAATGTTGTGCGTCCCTGCATAAGGGTATTTAATGCCTTCTGAATCAAATGCTCGGTTTCAGTATCGACACTTGAGGTTGAATCGTCCAGGATCAATATTCGTGGATTGATCAGGATCGCTCTAGCAATGGCGATTCGTTGGCGTTGCCCGCCAGAAAGGGTAATGCCCCTTTCTCCAACGATGGTATCAAAACCTTTGGGCATTTTTTGAATAAAATCAAAGGCCTGAGCCGCCTTTGCAGCGGCAAAAATATCTTCTTCATTTGCATCTGGGCGCCCTAGGGCAATGTTATCGCGGATAGAAGCGGAGAATAATAATGAGGTTTGGAGTACGATCCCAATCCGTCTGCGCAGGTTGATCAAATCATACTCCCGCACATCCATACCATCAATTAAAACTTGACCCTGGCTGGTGTCAAAAAATCGAGGGATCATATTTACCAGACTTGTTTTTCCTGAACCGGTCGGTCCGATCAAAGCAACGATTTCATTTGGTTTTGCCGTAAAACTGAGATCACTAAGCGTCTGATCCTCATCTTTTTCGTAGGCAAAGGAAACATTTTTAAATTCAACATTCCCTTTGATATCTTTTGCTGAAATTGCATTCGCTGGGGATTGAATGATCGGCTCATGCTCAAGTATTTCAAAAACCCGTTTTACCCCAGCAGCAGCCTCACCTGCCGAGTTTACAAACCAGGTCAGTTGTCGGGCGGGCATGGCAAGCATTAGCATATAGCTATTGAAGGCAACGATCTGGCCAATTGTCATTTCACCATTGATCGCCATCTGGCCGCCAAACCACAAAATTAACAAGGTGCTTGCAGTAACCAAAAATGCTGTGGTGGGCATGATCTTTGCCCATTCAGAGATAACCGTGATTCGGGCATCATATAGTTCACGGTTGGTTTGGTCAAAGCGATCGATCTCAAATGGTTCGCGAGTAAAGGCACGCACGACCTGCACCCCAGTGACATTTTCTTGCAATTTTGAGGAAAGGTCTCCCAAAGCTTTATCGATCGCATAAAAGAACTTGGTTGCTCGTCTGCCAAAATTGGTTGTGATCAGAACTAATGGAATCATAGGTATTAATGCGATCATAGCAAGTTTTGGATTATCAAAGAGCATTAAACCCACCGTCCCCACCATGATCAAAACGATTTGGAGGAGCTCTACAAATCCGGTGCCAATAAACTGCTGCATCGAGCGAACATCCTCAGTACAACGACTCATCAACTGTCCAGTTTGGGCATGGTTGTGATAGGAGAAGGAAAGATGTTGAATATGATCGTAGAGATTATTTCTCAAATCGTAGGCCACATGCATGGAAATATATTCGCTCCAATATCTTTGGAAAAATGCAAGCACGGACCTCAGAATTCCAATACCTAAAATGATCAGAGCTGCATTGATCAAAACAGATATTTTTCCTTCTAC